>DSLMC04103__coassemble_252_pt1 | contig 82247 bp, 71 predicted proteins | sample DSLMC04103__metabat2_high_PE_018 | metagenome-assembled genome bin DSLMC04103 | reverse complement strand
AAGACGCCGCCCTCTCACGGCGGAAACACGGGTTCGATTCCCGTACTGGCTGTTTGATGATTCTTAAGTTTAACAGATCGTCGAAATGAATAAGAAGAGGAAAACCAATCAAACGTTGCGTTGATTGGTTTTTTGTTGTTCGGAAATTATGTTTGTTCGCGTCCGGCCTCTCTGTCTTTTGGAATGATGAAATTTTTCTTGCAATAAAGTACTGAGATGGGGTATGATATGGAACGAATGTTTGAATTTCCATTTTTATTGGAATCAGTGAGAAAGGCAGGAGAAAGTCATGGCAAAAAAGGAAACCTATGATGCCGGAAGCATTTCAGTCCTGGAGGGGCTTGAGGCGGTGCGCAAGCGTCCGGGTATGTATATTGGAAGCGTGTCCAGAAAAGGACTGAATCATCTGATATATGAGATTGTGGACAATTCGGTAGACGAACATCTGGCGGGCTACTGTACGGAAATCCATGTGATCCTGGAGCGGGACGGTTCCTGTACGGTTACGGATAACGGCAGAGGAATCCCGGTAGACATGCACGAGAAAGGCGTATCCGCCGAGAGGCTTGTGTTTACCACTCTTCACGCAGGAGGCAAATTTGATAATTCCGCATATAAGACCAGCGGAGGCCTTCACGGAGTAGGTTCTTCCGTAGTGAACGCCCTGTCTACTTATCTCGATATAAAGATCAGCAGGGACGGTTATATTCATCATGACCACTATGAGAGGGGAATACCGACAGTAGAGCTGGAAGAGGGGCTGCTGCCTAAAATTGCCAGATCCAGGGCCACAGGTACCTGTGTGAATTTTCTTCCCGATCCTGAGATTTTTGAGAAAACCCGTTTTTCAGCAACCGAGGTAAAAAGCCGCCTCCACGAAACCGCTTATCTGAATCCGGAGCTTACGATCTTTTTTGAGGACAGAAGAGGAGAGACGGCGGAGAAGGAAGAATACCATGAACCGGAGGGGATCGTAGGCTATATCCGCGATCTGAACCGAAACGCAGAGGTTCTTCATGAGCCCGTTTATCTGAAGGGGGAGGCCGATGGGATACAGGTGGAGCTTGCGTTCCAGTTTACCGGTGAATTCAGAGAGAATGTGCTGGGCTTCTGTAATAATATCTATAACGCGGAAGGAGGAACCCATCTTACCGGATTTAAAACCACATTTACCACTGTGATGAACAACTATGCCCGGGAGATCGGAATCCTCAAGGAAAAAGACTCTAATTTTACAGGGACGGATATCCGAAACGGCATGACCGCCGTGGTGTCCATTAAGCATCCGGCTCCCAGGTTCGAGGGACAGACCAAAACAAAGCTGGACAACCAGGACGCCGCGAAGGCTACGGGAAAGGTTCTGGGAGAGCAGCTTGTACTGTACTTTGACAGAAATCTTGAAATATTAAAGTCTGTGCTCTCCTGCGCTGAGAAGGCGGCAAAGATCCGCAAAACAGAGGAGCGTGCAAAGAGCAATCTGCTCACAAAACAGAAATATTCCTTTGATTCCAACGGCAAGCTGGCGAACTGCGAAAAAAAGGATCCGGCTCAATGTGAAATATTTATTGTGGAGGGAGATTCCGCAGGCGGTTCCGCAAAGACCGCCCGCAACCGGAACTATCAGGCGATCCTTCCCATCAGAGGAAAGATTTTAAATGTAGAAAAGGCCACCATCGACAAGGTTCTGGCAAACGCGGAGATCAAAACCATGATCAACGCCTTCGGCTGCGGTTTTTCCGAGGGATACGGAAATGATTTCGATATCAGTAAACTGCGCTATGACAAAATTGTGATCATGGCGGATGCGGATGTGGACGGCGCGCATATTTCCACGCTGCTCCTGACACTGTTTTACCGGTTTATGCCGGATCTGATCACGGAGGGGCATGTATATATCGCCATGCCGCCTCTCTACAAAGCCATGCCGAAAAAAGGCCCTGAGGAATATCTCTATGACGACAAAGCCCTTGAACGGTACAGAAAAAGCCACAAACCCGGAAGCTTTACTCTGCAGCGGTATAAAGGACTGGGAGAAATGGACGCGGATCAGTTGTGGGAGACGACGCTGAATCCCGAGACAAGAAGAATGAAGCGGGTGGAGATCGAGGACGCCCGCCTGGCCTCCAGTATTACAGAAATACTGATGGGCAGCGACGTTCCGCCCAGAAGAGCCTTTATCTACGAACACGCGGCGGACGCGGAGCTTGATATCTGATAAGAGGTATGTTTTATAAAGATTTGAGAGGAACAGATTATGGAGACAAAACAGGAAAATGTGATCCGCGCGGATTATTCGGAGATCATGCAGAAATCCTATATTGATTACGCAATGAGCGTTATAATATCCAGAGCTCTTCCTGATGTGCGGGACGGTCTTAAGCCTGTTCAGAGGAGAACCCTGTATGATATGTACGAGCTGGGTATCCGCTATGACCGTCCATATCGAAAATGTGCCCGTATCGTGGGGGATACCATGGGAAAATATCATCCTCACGGGGACAGCTCGATCTATGAAGCCCTGGTAGTGATGGCCCAGGATTTCAAAAAAGGAAAAACTCTTGTGGACGGGCACGGAAATTTTGGTTCTATCGAGGGAGACGGAGCCGCGGCCATGCGATACACGGAAGCCCGTCTGGAAAAGCTGGCCCAGGAGGTATTCCTGGGTGATCTGGATAAAAATGTGGTGGACTTTGTGCCGAATTTCGACGAAACAGAGAAAGAGCCTTCCGTCCTTCCCGTGAAGATCCCCAATATTCTCGTCAACGGCGCCGACGGGATCGCCGTCGGCATGGCTACCAGTATACCTCCCCATAACCTTGGAGAGGTGATCGACGCTGTCAAGGCTTATATGAAGGACAGCGAGATCAGTGTGCGCGGTCTGATGCGCTATCTGAAAGGGCCGGATTTTCCTACCGGCGGTATTGTGGTAAATAAGGATGAACTGAAAAAAATATACGAGACAGGAACCGGCAGGATCCGCATCCGCGGACGGGTGGAGACGGAGAAGGCGGCTGGAGGCAGGCTGAAGCTTGTGATCACCGAGATTCCCTACACCATGCTGGGAGCCAACATCGGAAAATTTTTAAACGACGTGGCGTCTCTTGTGGAGTCAAAAAAGACCACAGATATCGTGGATATCTCCAATCAGTCCTCGAAGGACGGGATCCGTATCGTCCTGGAGCTGAGAAAAGATACGGATGTAGAAAATCTCACCAACATGCTCTATAAAAAGACCCGCCTGGAAGACACCTTCGGCGTGAACATGCTGGCGGTCGCGGACGGAAAGCCGGAAACCCTGAATCTGAAGCAGATCGTTGAGCATCATGTGGATTTTCTTTTTGAGATCAATACACGGAAGTATAGTACGCTTCTTGCGAGAGAGACGGAAAAGCAGGAGATACAGGAGGGACTGATCAAGGCCTGCGACGTGATCGACCTGATCATTGAGATCCTGAGAGGAAGCAAAAACAGGGAGCAGGTGAAAAACTGTCTTGTAAACGGCGTTACAGAGGGAATCCGGTTTAAGAGCCGGACCAGCGAAAAGGCGGCCGCGAAACTGAGATTTACAGAAAGGCAGGCCGCGGCTATTCTGGATATGCGGCTGTATAAGCTGATCGGTCTTGAAATCCAGGCTCTGGAGGCGGAATATCAGGAGACAATGAAAAATATTGCCTTCTATAAGGATGTTCTGGATCACTATGAATCTATGTCGGCTGTCATTGTCAAAGAGCTGGACGCCATAAAGAAGGAATACGGAACAAAACGCCGGACCTCCATAGAGAACGCGGAAGAAGCCGTATATGAAGAAAAGAAAATGGAGGAGACCGAGGTCTGCTTCCTGATGGACCGGTTCGGTTATATGAAGCTCATCGACAAAAACGCCTATGAACGGAATAAAGAGGCGGCTCATAAGGAAAGCAGATATATCTTTTGCTGCATGAATACAGATAAGATCTGCCTGTTCACTGACGGAGGAAGGATGCACACCGTCAAGGCCGCGGACATTCCGCTGGTGCGCTTCCGGGATAAGGGAGTTCCCGCGGATAATCTCAGCAATTACGACAGCGCCTCCGAGCAGATCCTCTATGTGGCTCCTGTGAGCCGTCTGAGGGAGGAGGTTCTGCTGTTTGTAACAAAGGCCTCCATGTGCAAGCTGGTGGAGGGAGCTGAGTTTGATGTGGCGAAAAGGACGATCGCTTCCACGAAGCTGTCGGGAGAGGATGCGCTGGTGTTTGTGGGAAGCGCTTCGGAGATGGAACAGGTGGTTCTCCAGAGTAAAGACGGATATTTCCTTAAATTCCTGAAATCAGAGGTTTCCTCCATGAAGAAAACGGCGGTGGGCGTCCGCGGCATGAAGCTTTCAGAGGGGGATTATCTGGAGCACGCCTATCTGCTGGGCGGCCATCAGGACTATACGGTGACGTTCCGCGAAAAGCCGTATTCCCTCAACAGGCTCCGTCTGGCAAAACGGGACGCCAAAGGCGTGAAGCCCAGAGTTTGAGACCGGAGGGCCCGGAGCGCCTGGAAAAAAATCCTTGCTTTTCGAAATAGATGGTGCTATTATGGATATAACATGATAACGGATAACATAAGAGTGGACTTCGCGGTCCACTCTTTTCAATGTAGCCGGATGTACGAAAGGCAGGTGGAAGCATGAGCAGACGGGAAGAATACGAAAGGAGAGCAGAAGCGCTTCTTTCGCCTATTGTGGAGCAGGCCGGATTTGAGCTTGTGGACGTGGAATATGTTAAGGAAGCGGGAAGCTGGTATCTCAGGGGGTATATTGACAAACCAGGCGGGATCACGGTAAATGACTGCGAGGCAGTAAGCAGGATATTCAGCGACAGACTGGATGAGGATGATTTTATTGAGGACAGCTATATCATGGAGATCAGTTCTCCGGGGCTGGACAGACCGCTGAAAAAAGAAAAGGATTTTGCCAGGAGTATAGGAAAGAAAGTCGAGATCCGCACTTACCGTCCTATCGAAAAACAGAAAGAATTCAGCGGGATTCTGACCGCATATGATGATAACAGCGTAACTGTTGAAGAGGATGGAAACCTGCGAGCATTCGAAAAAAAAGACATTGCTCTTATCCGTTTAAAAATTGATTTTTAAAAGTGTGTGGCACACAATAAGGAGGAATATTGAAAAGATGAACAGAGAGTTAATGGAAGCCCTGGATATACTGGAAAAAGAAAAAAACATCAGCAAAGATACGCTTCTCGGGGCCATTGAGCAGTCGCTGATCCAGGCTTGCAAAAATCACTTCGGAAAGGCGGATAACGTACATGTTACCATAGATCCGGAGACATGTGATTTCAGTGTGTACGCGGAACGCGTCGTTACAGAATTTGTGGAGGATCCCGCTCTGGAGATCTCCCTGCTGGACGCTCAGAAAATGAATGCCAACGCGGAACTGGGAGATACTGTAAAGGTTGAGATCCAGTCAAAGGAGTTCGGCAGGATCGCCACTCAGAACGCCAAGAACGTGATCCTTCAGAAGATCCGGGAAGAGGAGCGGAAGGTTCTCTATGACGAATATTTTGGAAAAGAAAAGGAAGTTGTCACGGGAATCGTTCAGCGTGTAATGGGCCGAAACGTCAGCATCAATCTTGGAAAGGCCGACGGCATTTTAAGCGAAAACGAGCAGGTAAAGGGCGAGGAGTTCCGGCCCACGGAAAGAATCAAGGTATATATCCTTGAGGTCAAGGATACTCCCAAGGGACCCCGCATCCTGCTGTCCAGAACGCATCCCGGCCTTGTGAAACGCCTTTTTGAGTCAGAGGTCGCGGAGGTGAAGGACGGAACTGTCGAGATCAAGAGCATTGCAAGAGAGGCAGGCTCAAGAACAAAGATCGCGGTCTGGAGCAATGATCCGGATGTAGACCCGGTAGGAGCCTGCGTAGGTATGAACGGCGCAAGAGTCAACGCCATCGTCGCGGAGCTCCGCGGTGAAAAGATCGATATCATAAACTGGGATGAAAACCCGGCGATCCTCATTGAGAACGCTCTGAGTCCGGCGAAGGTGATCGCGGTTATGGCCGATCCGGATGAAAAAACGGCTCTCGTTGTAGTGCCGGATTACCAGCTTTCCCTCGCCATCGGCAAGGAGGGACAGAACGCCCGCCTTGCGGCTCGTCTGACCGGATTCAAGATCGACATCAAGAGCGAGACTCAGGCGAGAGAATCCGGAGAGCTGTATGAGTATGAGGACGACGAGTACTATGAGGAAGATTACAACGGCGAATACGAAGAAGAGTACGCGGCAGAGGACGGCGCGGAGGATGCGGACGCCGCTTCTGAGGAGGCTGTAGAAGACCCGGCCGCATACGATCCGGAAGAGGAAATATCTGAAGGAGAGCAGCAGGAATACCTGTCAGAGGAGGCAGACGCGCCGGACTATGAAAACGAAGACTAAGATTCCCATGCGCCAGTGCACCGGCTGCAGGGAAATGAAAAATAAAAAAGAAATGATGAGGATCTTAAAGACTCCGGAAAATGAGATTCTTCTGGATACAACCGGAAAGAAAAACGGAAGGGGAGCCTATCTGTGCGCCTCCATGGAATGTCTGGAGAAGGCCGTGAAAAATCACGGGATCGAGAGATCGCTGAAGACGGCGGTTCCCCAGGAGGTCTATGAGGATCTGAAAAAGGAGTTTGAAAAGCTTGAGAAACACCAATCATAAGGTTTTATCTCTGATCGGACTTGCGACTAAGGCGGGAAAGACCGTCAGCGGAGAATTTTCCACAGAGAAGTCCGTGAAGACCGGGAAGGCCTTTCTGGTAGTCGTAGCGGAAGACGCGTCGGACAATACCAGAAAGAAATTCCAGAATATGTGTGATTTTTACAACGTTCCGGTATACTTCCTTTTTGATAAGGAGGAGCTTGGCAGATTCTGCGGGAAGCAGTTTCGCGCCAGCATTGCCGTGCAGGATGAAAACTTTGCGAAAGCAATGATGAAAGAACTTGGCAGATCATTGGCATGAAGGAGGAGAACTGCATGGCGGAAAAGAGAGTATATGAGCTTGCCAAGGAGCTTGGCAGGCAGAACCGTGAAATTATAGAAGCATTAAAGGCAAACGGGGTGGAGGTCAAGAGCCATATGAGCCGTCTTGAGGAGCCCTGTATCAGAATGATAAAAGAAAAATTTTTACAGATGGGAAAGGAGCAGATTACCAAGGTGGAAAATTCCAGAACAGAAGAAAAAATGGTGACATCGAAGCCTGAAGCAGAGAAAAAAGAGGCTCCCAAAAAGAAAAAAAATATAATTCGTGTATATCACGCGCAGAACGCCAGCGACGGCGGAAAGAACAGACCGAAGCGCCCGGGAGCAGAAAAGCGTCCGGGAGCCCGCCCGCAGCAGGGACAGCGTCCCCAGACTGCGAAGAAGCCCGCGGAGACGGCAGCGAAGAAGCCTGCGGAGACAGTGAAAAAACCTGTGGAGGCAGTGAAAAAGCCGGCGGAACAGCCGGTAAAGAAGCCGGCTCCGGAGCAGCGGAACGGCGCGGAGGTAAAGGCGGCCCAGACAGCGCCTGTACAGAATACAGGAAAACCGGCTCAGCGTCAGGAGCAGCAGGGAAATAACAGAAGTCAGAATCATCAGAGCAGAGACGGAAGAGACGGAAGAGAAAGAAACCGTGATTTCCGCGGCGGCGAAAGAAAAAATACAGACAGAGGTCCTCAGCAGGGAGGCAGACCTGGAAACCGTCAGCAGAAGCCGGGTGAAGGACGCCCGCCGAGAAACGGCGAAGGCACGGGCCGTCCCCAGAGAGGTCAGGGCCGTCCTCAGAACGGCCAGGGAAGACCGGAAGGAAGAGGAGACGGAAGATTCGGCGGAAAGGATAACAGAGGCGGACAGCGTCCGGGAGGAAGAAGAAACGACAGCGACGCGGTATTTACACCTGAGCTGACGAAGACTTCCAAGGACAGCAAGAGAGAGCGCGACAGAGAAAATAAAAACAAAAAGAAGGATTTCGATAAATTGTCCGGTGCGGGACACCGCCCGAACCAGGGAGGAAAGAGGACGCTTTCCAGAGTTCCGAAGGCGCTTCAGAAGCCTGCTCCTCAGCCTAAACAGGAGGAGAAAAAGCCGGAGGTTAAGGAGATTACCCTTCCGGAGAAGCTTACGATCCGCGAGCTTGCGGAGGCGATGAAAATGCAGCCCTCCGTGATCGTCAAGAAGCTGTTTATGCAGGGCGTGATGGTTACGGTAAATCATGAGATCGATTTTGAAAAGGCGCAGGAGATCGCTCTGGAGTACGATATCATTGCGGAACCGGAAGAAAAGGTGGATGTGATCGGAGAGCTTCTGAAGGAAGACGAAGAAAACGAGGCGGATATGGTTTCAAGACCGCCTGTCGTATGCGTTATGGGGCATGTAGACCATGGAAAAACCTCCCTTCTGGACGCTATCCGTGATACAAATGTAACAAGAGGCGAGGCCGGCGGAATCACACAGCACATAGGAGCCTATGTGGTGGAGATCAACGGTCAGGAGATCACCTTCCTGGATACGCCCGGACACGAGGCTTTCACGGCTATGCGTATGAGAGGAGCCAACGCTACGGATATCGCGGTTCTTGTAGTCGCGGCGGACGACGGCGTGATGCCTCAGACAATAGAAGCGATCAGTCACGCGAAGGCAGCCGGCGTGGAAATTATCGTCGCCATCAACAAAATTGATAAGCCCAGCGCTAATATTGAACGTGTGAAGCAGGAGCTTTCTGAATATGAGCTGATTCCTGAGGACTGGGGCGGAAGCACTATTTTTGTTCCCGTTTCCGCGCATACAAAAGAAGGAATCGACACTCTTCTGGAGATGATCCTTCTGTCGGCTGAGGTCTGCGAGCTGAAGGCGAATCCCAACCGCGCGGCGAGAGGCCTTGTTATTGAAGCCAAGCTTGACAAGGGCAAAGGACCGGTAGCAACAATCCTTGTACAGAAGGGAACTCTTCATGTGGGAGACTTTATTGCCGCAGGCGCGTGCAGCGGCAAGGTCCGCGCTATGATGGACGACAAAGGCCGCAGAGTAAAGGAAGCCGGCCCGTCTACTCCTGTCGAGATCCTTGGACTTGGCGATGTGCCCAACGCCGGAGAGATCCTGATGTCCTTCTCCAGCGACAAAGAGGCGAAGAATTTTGCCGGAGCCTTTGTTTCCGAGAATAAGAACCGCCTTCTGGAGGAGACAAAAGGAAAGCTTTCACTGGATAATCTCTTTGATCAGATCCAGGCCAGCGATCTGAAGGAGCTGCCGATCATTGTTAAGGCAGACGTACAGGGATCCGTGGAAGCGGTAAAACAGAGTCTGACCAAGCTCTCCAATGAGGAAGTCGTTGTCCGTGTAATACATGGCGGCGTAGGCGCGGTAAACGAATCCGACGTATCTCTGGCGGCTACTTCCAACGCGATCATTATCGGCTTCAACGTCCGCCCCGACGCAATGGCAAAACAGCTTGCCGATCAGGAGGGTGTGGATCTTCGTCTGTATAAAGTCATTTATCAGGCCATTGAGGACGTGGAAGCGGCTATGAAGGGTATGCTGGATCCGGTATATGAGGAGAAAGTCATCGGCCACGCGGAGGTTCGTCAGCTCTTTAAGGCGTCCGGCGTAGGTACGATTGCCGGAAGCTACATCCTTGACGGTATATTCCAGAGAAACTGTAAAGTACGCATTACCAGAGAGGGCGAGCAGGTTTATGAAGGCGAGCTGGCCTCCCTGAAGCGCTTCAAGGATGATGTGAAGGAAGTCAAGGCGGGCTACGAGTGCGGTCTGGTATTCGACGGCTTTAATGATGTAAAAGAAGAAGACCATGTAGAAGCATATATCATGGTGGAAGTGCCGAGATAGGAGTGACTTTGAATGCGAAAAAACAGCATTAAGAATACAAGGATCAACGGAGAGGTCCAGAAAGAGCTCAGCGCTGTGATCCGCGGAGAGATCAAAGATCCGCGGATCCATCCCATGACCTCTGTCATGGCTGTGGAGGTAGCGCCGGATCTGAAAACCTGCAGGGCGTATATCAGCGTACTTGGAAACGACGAGGCAAAAAAGGCTACGATCCAGGGACTGAACAGCGCGGAGGGGTATATCAGAAGACAGCTCGCGAAAAATCTGAATCTCAGAAACACCCCGGAGATACGCTTTATTCTAGATGAATCCATCGAGTACGGCGTAAATATGTCGAAGCTTATCGATGATGTGACGAAAAAAGACGCTTCCCACGGGAAGCAGGAAGAAGAATAAGAGGGATGCTATGAATAATATTTCTGAGGTACTGACAGGAGTAAAATCCATGGGGATCGGCGGCCATATAAGGCCGGACGGCGACTGTGTAGGCTCCTGCATGGCTTTGTACTTATATGTAAAGACCTATTTTCCGGAGATCGACGTAAAAGTCTATCTGGATAATCCCCGGCCGGTATTTTCTCATATCGACAGAATTGACGAGATCCTCACGGAAACAGATGGGGACAGGGTGTTTGACCTTTTCGTAACCTGCGACGTAAGCGCCATGAACCGTCTGGCTCTTGCGGAGGAATATTTTAATCAGGCAAAAAAGACAGTGTGCATAGATCATCATGTCAGCAATTCAGGCTTCGCGGAAGTGAATCATGTGAAGGGAGATATCAGTTCCTGCTGCGAGGTGCTGTACGGGCTGCTGGATAAGGAAAAGATCGACCGGTCCGTTGCGGCGGCGCTTTATACAGGTATGATCCATGATACAGGCGTATTCCAGTACTCGTCCACAACGCCCGAGACAATGCGGATAGCAGGTGAACTGATGAAAACCGGGTTCGAATTCAGTAAGATCATCGATCATTCCTTTTATGAAAAGACTTATCTTCAGAATCAGGTTATGGGGCGTGTGCTCGCCGAAAGCATTATGATCCAGGATGGAAGATGTATTATCGGGTATCTGCGGAAAAAGGATCTTGATTTTTACGGTGTGGACGGCAAGGATCTGGACGGGATCGTCAGCCAGCTCCGCCTGACAAAAGGCGTTGAAGTGGCGATGTTCCTGTATGAAACGAAAACTCAGACCTTCAAGGTATCTCTCAGGTCAAACGGAAATGTGGATGTCAGCCGGATCGCCGTATACTTTGGCGGCGGCGGACATGTGAGGGCCGCGGGTTGTGATCTCCACGGTTCGGTATATGATGTGATCAACAACGTCTCAGAGCAGATCGCCCATCAGCTTGCCGCGGAACAGGACGCGTAAATCGATGGATGGAGTTTTGATTGTAAGGAAAGAAAAGGGCTTCACCTCCCATGACGTTGTGGCAAAGCTCAGAGGGATCCTGCGGATGAAAAAAATCGGACATACAGGAACCCTGGATCCGGAGGCGGAGGGAGTTCTACCCGTAGTACTGGGAAAAGCCACAAAGCTGGTGGAGCTGCTTACGGAAAAAGAAAAAACCTATGAAGTGGTCATGCGCCTGGGCCTGGAAACGGACACGCAGGATATGACCGGCACAGTGCTTCAGACTTTTCCGGTTTCCGTCACGGAGGAGCAGGTGATTAAGGCCGCGGAGAGCTTTCTGGGAGAGCGGCAGCAGATCCCTCCTATGTATTCCGCGATAAAGGTCAACGGCAAAAAGCTTTATGAGCTCGCCCGGGAGGGAAAGGCTGTGGAGCGCAAGGCCAGGAACGTGCATTTTTATGAAATAAAGGTGCTGGAGACCGCCCTGCCGGAGATCCGGATGACGGTTACCTGCAGCAAGGGGACCTATATCCGTACTCTCTGCTATGATATCGGCAGAAAACTTGGGTGCGGAGCCTGTATGAAGGAGCTTCTCCGCACACGCTCCGGACAGTTTACACTGGAGGACAGTCTCACACTGGAGGAGATCCAGACCTGTATGGATCAGGGAAAGCTGCAGGAGCATATCCGGGATATACAGGAAATTCTCGGGGAGTATCCTCTTCTTCGCTGTACAGAGGAGGCTGACAGACTTCTTCTCAACGGCAACGCTCTGAGCGGAGACAGTCTCACGGAGCAGAGCAGAGAGGGCTGGGTGCGGATGTGTACCAGCCAGGGAGATTTCGTGGGCCTGTATCAGTGGAACAGGGACAGCGGAAGTTACCGCCCGGTCAAAATGTTTTTATAAAAACAGAAGGATCCGGTTTTTGGAATATTTCCCCTTATATACTGACGGCATAAACGAAAAAAGACCGGGACAGAAGGAGATCATAGGAAAATATGGAGTACATGACAATAGACGGACAGTTTCCGAGATTAAATAACTGCGCGGTGACTCTGGGAAAATTTGACGGTATCCATCGGGGCCACAGAAAGCTTGTGGACAAAATTCTGGAGCAGAAGGCTGAAACAGGGGCTGCAGCCGTTGTGATCGCATTTGTTTCTGACAAAAAAATGATTCTTACCAGAGCGGAGAGAAGAGATTTTCTGGAGCATCTTGGAGTGGATGTTCTTCTGGAATGTCCGCTGGACAGCCGGTTAAAGCATGTAAAGGCAGAGAACTTTATCCGCCAGGTGCTGGTAAGCTCTCTTCACGCCTCTTTTGTGGCCGTCGGGGAAGATTTCCGCTTCGGCTTTGAGCGGAAGGGAACCCCGGCCCTGCTGGAGAAATATGGGCTCCGGTACGGATACAGGACTGAGATCCTCCAAAAGGAGATGGACGGCCAGAGAAAGGTCAGCAGTACTTATATCAGAGAGGAGCTGAAACGGGGCAGCATGGAAAAGGTAACGTCCCTTCTGGGCTGCGATTTTTATGTTTCCGGTACTGTAGAGCATGGAAGAGGAATGGGACACAGGACCTTTTTTCCCACCGCGAATCTGATCCCGGCGCAGGAGAAGCTTCTGCCTCCCAATGGAGTGTACGTTACGGTATCCAGCTTCGGCCCGGAGGCATATCCCGGAATTACCAATGTCGGATATAAGCCCACGGTGGGGGAAAGATTTATCGGAGTAGAGTCCTACCTGTTTGACTGCGAAAAAAATCTTTACGGAAAAAGCTGCACGGTCCAGTTCAAAAAATTTCTGAGACCGGAGCATAAATTTTCTTCCTTTGAGGCTCTGAAGGAGCAGATTCACAGGGATATCGGGAAGGGCAGAGAATTTTTTCAGATGGACTAAATAATTATTTACAGGTATTATCTTTTGTGCTATACTATCTGAGGTATGAATCAGCCCACATTCAGTAATTGGAATCTCCAACCGTTTCTTGATGTGCGGCGGTTATAAAAATAAGATCAATTAAGGAGGAAATCACAATGATTTCAAAAGAAAAGAAACAGGCAATTATGAAAGAGTATGCGAGAACTGAAGGAGACACAGGTTCACCGGAGGTACAGATCGCAGTTCTCACAGCGAGAATTCAGGAGCTTACCGAGCATTTACAGACACACCACAAGGATCATCATTCCAGAAGAGGTCTTCTGAAAATGGTTGGCCAGAGACGTGGACTGTTAGCTTACCTGAAAAAGACAGACATCGAAAGATACCGTGCACTGATTGAAAAATTAGGTTTAAGAAAATAATTAGTATGCGGATTGGGGCGGATAACCATCCGCCCCATTTTTAAAGAGCATAACAGGAGTAATTTCCGAGACTACTGAAAAGCCCGTTTGTCCGGGCAAGCGGTTTTTTCAGTTGTTTCGGACTCCTGTTTGGCCGAATAAAGCAAAAAGGAGAAAAGAACATGTACAAAAGTTATTCTATGGAACTGGCCGGAAGAACACTGACAGTAGACGTAGGCCGCGTGGCGAAGCAGGCCAACGGCGCTGCCCTTATGCACTACGGCGACACCACCGTGCTGTCTACAGCTACCGCCTCCAAGGAGCCCAGGGAAGGGATCGATTTCTTTCCGTTAAGTGTGGAATATGAAGAAAAGATGTACGCGGTGGGCAAGATCCCGGGCGGCTTCAATAAAAGAGAGGGAAAGGCCAGCGAGCACGCCATCCTTACATCCCGTGTCATTGACCGCCCCATGCGTCCTCTGTTCCCGAAGGATTACAGAAATGACGTTACCCTTGTAAATATGGTAATGTCCGTGGATCCGGAGTGCAATCCGGAGATTCCGGCTATGCTGGGATCTTCTATCGCTACCTGTATTTCCGATATTCCTTTCGACGGCCCCTGCGCGACTACCCAGGTGGGACTGATCGACGGCGAGTATGTGATCAATCCGTCCCTGGCCCAGAAGGAAATTTCCGATCTGCAGCTTACGGTAGCCTCCACCAGGGAAAAGGTGATCATGATCGAAGCCGGAGCCAACGAGGTCCCGGAGGACAAGATGATCGAGGCGATCTACAAGGCTCACGAGGTAAACCAGGAGATCATAGCCTTTATTGATAAAATCGTAGCTGAATGCGGCAGAGAAAAGCATACCTATGCCTCCTGCGCGGTTCCGGAAGAGCTGTTTGCGGCGATCAGGGAGATCGTACCTCCGGAAGAGATGGAGGTGGCTGTATTCAGTGATGACAAGCAGACGAGGGAAGAGAATATCCGCCAGGTGACAGCGAAGCTTCAGGAAGCTTTTGCTGACCGCGAGGACTGGCTGGAGGTTCTTGACGAGGCTGTTTACCAGTATCAGAAGAAAACTGTCCGCAAGATGATCCTGAAGGATCACAAGCGTCCTGACGGACGTGAGATCACCCAGATCCGTCCTCTGGCCGCTGAGGTTGACATTATTCCCCGTGTTCACGGCTCCGCGATGTTTACCCGCGGTCAGACCCAGATCTGTACCGTGACGACTCTGGCGCCTCTCTCCGACGCGCAGAGACTGGACGGGCTGGATGAATTTGAGACTTCCAAGAGATATATGCACCATTACAACTTCCCGTCCTATTCTGTAGGCGAGACGAAGCCGTCCAGAGGACCGGGACGCCGTGAGATCGGCCATGGAGCGCTGGCTGAGAGAGCTCTTGTGCCGGTACTGCCTTCCGCGGAGGATTTCCCGTATGCGATCCGTACTGTGTCAGAGACCTTTGAATCCAACGGCTCTACCTCCCAGGCAAGTATCTGTGCTTCCACCATGTCCCTGATGGCGGCAGGCGTGCCCATCCGGAAACCGGTGGCCGGCATTTCCTGCGGTCTGGTGACAGGCGAGACAGACGATGATTATATTGTTCTGACAGACATTCAGGGTCTGGAGGACTTTTTCGGAGATATGGATTTCAAGGTTGCGGGTACTCACGAGGGTATCACTGCTATCCAGATGGATATCAAGATCCACGGACTTACAAGAGAGATCGTGGAGGAAGCCATCCGCAGGACGAAGGAGGCGAGAGAATACATCCTTACAGAAGTAATGGAGAAATGTATCCCGGCTCCCCGCGATCATGTAAATAAATACGCGCCGAAGATCATCCAGATCCAGATCGATCCTCAGAAGATCGGCGACGTTGTAGGACAGAGGGGCAAAACCATCAACGCGATCATCGAGCGCACCGGCGTTCAGATCGATATCAGCGACGACGGCGCGGTATCCATCTGCGGTGTGGATCAGAAAATGATGGACGAGGCCGCTCATATGATCGAGATCATCACCACAGATTTTGAAGAGGGACAGATTTTTACCGGAACTGTTGTGAGCATTAAGGATTTTGGAGCGTTTGTTGAGTTTGCCCCAGGCAAAGAGGGAATGGTACACATTTCCAAGATCGCGAAGCACAGGATCAACCGTGTGGAGGATGTTCTGACTCTGGGCGACAGAGTGAAGGTGATCTGCCTCGGCAAGGACAAAATGGGCCGCATCAGCTTCAGCATGAAGGATCTGCCGGAAGAAGAGTAATGCTATGAGATATCATAATATAACGAAGGACGACATGCTGAACGGTGACGGGCTGCGCGTCGTGCTGTGGGTAGCCGGATGCAGTCACTGCTGCAGAGACTGTCAGAATCCTGTTACCTGGGATCCTAACGGCGGACTGCCTTTTACAGAAGCAGAGGAGAACGAGATCTTTGCGGAGCTTGATAAGGATTATATCAGCGGAATCACCTTCTCAGGAGGCGACCCCTTTCATGTATCAAATATAAACTCCGTTACCGCTCTGGCGCGCAAGATTCGCCGGAGATACCCTCAGAAAACAATCTGGCTTTATACAGGAGCTCTGTGGGAAGAAATCCAGCATGAAGAGATTGTAAACTATCTGGATGTATGCGTGGACGGCGAGTTTGTGGCGGAGAAGAAGGATATCACCTTGATGTGGCGGGGATCCTCCAATCAGAGAGTGATCAATGTGCCTTCTACATTGAAGGCAGGAAAAATTGTTCTTCACGCAGAATAAAAATCAGCCCTGTGATTCAGCAGACATATAAAAAACGCGGCGGTGTACAGGAGAGATTCTCCGGTGACCGCCGTTTTTTTAGGAGGAAGAAATGAAAAGAATCGCGAAATTCCATAAAGTAAGTGAAGCCCGTTTTATTGAGGACTGGAAAGACAAGTTTCCGGAAACGGCGGAGGAAGAAATCCGCCGGATTTATAACCATATTTCTCTGCCGAAAAGAGCTACGTCCGGGAGCGCCGGATACGACTTTTTTGCTCCGGCGGACGTGAGTCTGGCACCGGGAGAGATCATTACCATTCCTACCGGCATCCGCGCGGAGATGAAAGAGGAATGGGTTCTGAAATGCTACCCGAGGAGCGGCCTTGGCTTCAAATACAGGCTCCAGCTAAACAATACAGTCGGCATCATCGACAGCGACTATTTCTATTCAGACAACGAAGGTCATATCTTTGTGAAGCTGACCAATGACGGCCGGGAGGGAAAGACTGTGGAGATTCCCGCGGGAACCGGTTTTATGCAGGGAATCTTCGTGGAATACGGAATCACAGTTGACGACGACGCCAGCGCTGTGCGCAACGGCGGCTTCGGAAGCACTACAGAAAAGAAGTAAGACGTTGGGACAAAAACTAAAATACGGCGGAAGAAACAGAAAAGGCTCAGGAAATTAATCCAGAGCCTCGCCTGCTTCTTCTGCCGTTTTCGCGTTTTCCAGAACGATATTGAAGGCCTCTGCCGCCGCGTCATATTCCGCGTCGTCCTCAATATTGGAAAGCATGGGATCGCCGTTCTCTGTCCGGGAGAAGGCGTAAAGGTAAACCTCTCCGTTTTGGTTCTGTCCGTTGTCGTCCAGGGGGAGAAGCGCGATGTATTCCTTATTGTTTACCGGGAATATTGTCAAAATGGCACATTCCACCTCTGTATCATCCTCCAGTGTCAGGGAGATGGTATGGTGGCTGTCGTTTTTGGAGCTGCAGTCAAGACCGCAGGACGCGCAGTCGCTGGGACTGCAGGACGCGTTGCTGTTAAATTCTTCGCTCATTGCTCTGATCCTCTCTGATTATATGAATTTGCAGTTCCGCCTGCTTTATGGATAAAAGGAGAACTGCCGCGTGAACTTCATTTTAGCAGATATCCATGGGGAATGCAATGTGAATCACTTCATGATGAGTAAAAAGTGTAATATGCCAGCTCAGCCCGCGCCATTCGTAAAATAAAAAGTTGTTTTCTATACGAGGGGAAAATGCTATAATAGAATTCAGAAAGAAAATGAAGGAGGCCGAGAGTGAAATTAGTTTCATGGAATGTAAATGGGATCAGAGCATGTCTGACGAAGGGATTCGAGGACAGCTTCCGGAAGCTGGACGCGGATATCTTTTGTATTCAGGAGACAAAATGCCAGGAGGGACAGGTGAAGCTTGAGCTTGAAGGCTATCATCAGTTCTGGAATTACGCGAACAGAAAAGGTTACTCAGGTACCGCTGTTTTTACAAAAACAGAGCCTGTTTCCGTATCCCGGGGGATCGGAATAGAGGAACATGATAAAGAGGGGCGGGTGATCACCCTTGAATATGAAAAGTTCTATCTGGTCACTGTATATACGCCGAATTCCCAGACAGAGCTGAAGCGTCTTTCCTACCGTATGGAGTGGGAGCGGGATTTTCTGGCCTACCTCCTGAAGCTTCAGGAGACAAAGCCGGTGATCTGCTGCGGAGATCTCAATGTAGCCCACCAGGAGATCGATCTGAAGAACCCCAAGACAAACCGCAGGAACGCCGGATTTACAGATGAAGAAAGAGGCTGCTTTACAAAAGTGCTGGAGAGCGGATTTATTGATACGTTTCGATATTTTTACCCGGATAAAGAGGGAGTTTACTCCTGGTGGTCCTACCGCTTCAGAGCCCGGGAAAAAAACGCGGGATGGAGAATCGATTATTTTCTGACATCTCCTTCTTTGAAGGATTGTCTGAAGGGAGCCGGGATCCATACAGAGATTATGGGTTCCGATCACTGTCCCGTGGAGCTGGAGCTGAACGGTTACGATTTATAATAAACAGAAATATAAAGCATCTGACGAAGAAACTACCGAAATAGGAGAGCTGGCAATGAACAGACAGAATGTATTGAATATCCGCAGCGGTTATCCCGCCCTGCTGGGCGCCAATAAAATTGCGGAGGGAATAAATTTTGCGGTGACGGTACCTGAGGGAGCGAAGGCCTCTGTAGTGCTGTACCGCAAGGGAGGCAGGTCTCCCTGGAGAGAGATTCCTTTTCCGGAGGAATCCCGGACTGGAAAGGTCTGCGCGCTGATGATTTCCGGGCTTGACCGGGATCGTTATGAGTACAATTACTGTATCGACGGGAAAATTGTTCAGGATTCCTATGCCTATGGAATACGGGGGAGAGAACATTTCGGAATACCGGGAGATCTCGGCGACGCGCATCAGGTGCGCTGTTCCTTCCTTCCAGATACGCCCTATGACTGGGAAGAGGACAATGCGGGCTCCATTTCCTATCATGATATGATCCTGTATAAGATTCATGTGAGAGGGTATACCAGGCAGCATAAGCTTCCACAGAAGCTGAAGGGAACCTTCAGGGGACTTGAGGAGATGATCCCCTACTGGAAAGAGCTGGGGATCAATACGGTGGAGCTGATGCCGGCATACGAATTTTGTGAGATTTCTCTCTCAGACAGCCGCGGCGGCATGGTGTCCGAGAGACGGCAGGAGGGAAAGGTGAATTACTGGGGCTATGTCCCGGGGTTTTATTTTGCCCCCAAGCAGGCTTACTGCGCCACGAAGGAGCCGGAGAGGGAATTCCGGGATCTGATAAAGGCTTTGCACAGAGCGGGGATCCAGTGTATTATGGAATTTTATTTCCCAAGGGAAACAGATGCGCTTACGGCGCTGAACGCGGCCCGTTTCTGGAAATGCTATTATCATGTGGACGGTTTTCATTTCGTAGGGGACGGCGTGCCGGGAGAGCTTCTTGTGTCGGATCCTCTTTTGTACGGAGTCAAAAAGCTGTTTCAGCAGCTCCCGGCTTTGCAGGCTGAGGATGGAATGTCGGCGGAATATCAGTCGGGTTTTCTTCAGGATATGCGGCGTTTTCTGAAAAGCGACGAGGGAATGATCCCTGCGGCGGAATATCATATTCGTCATGTGAATCCAGACGGCGGCACGATCAACTATATGGCCAGTCAGGACGGATTCACCCTGTACGACGCGGTCTGCTATAATTACCGTCATAACGAGGACAATGGAGAGAACAACACGGACGGCAGCGAATACAATTATTCCTGGAACTGCGGGGTGGAAGGCCCCAGCCGGAAGCTTGCCGTAAGAAAGATGAGAGATCAGCAGATCAGAAATTCATTTCTGATGCTTCTTCTGAGTCAGGGAACGCCGATGATCTATGGAGGCGATGAATTCTGTAATTCTCAGAACGGAAACAATAACGCCTACTGTCAGGATAACTCTGTAGGCTGGACAGACTGGAAAGCCTTAAAAAAGAACGAAAGAATTTACCGTTTTGTCAGGGAGGCTATCGCCTTCCGCAGGGCTCATCCGGCGCTGCATATGCCCCGGGAGCCAAAGGGAGTGGATTATCTGGCAAAAGGATTTCCGGATATTTCCTTCCATGGAGAGCGCGCGTGGTATCTGAATACGGAGAATACCTGCCGTCTTCTGGGAGTGATGTACTGCGGCGGATACGCGGCGGCGGAAAACGGCGAGGCTGACGATTTTCTCTACGTGGCGTACAATTTCCACTGGGAAAACAGAATGATCGCTTTGCCAAACTTGCCGGAGGGAATGGTCTGGCGAAAAACAGCCGATACCTCAGATACAGAATCGGAAAATGATTTCCGGGAAAGAGAAGAGGATTATCAGAAGAATATGGAAGTCAATCCCCGGTCGATTGTTGTGCTGGTCGGGAGAAAGAAGGAGGAATAGAGGGTGCATCCGTGGCTTCATTTTAAGACGATTACCAGACATAAGCTTCTGGTAATGAAATATTGTTTCCGAATAGGCCTGTACAGACAGGGGCTTCTTCACGACCTGTCAAAATACTCGCCGGCGGAATTTCTGGTGGGGTGCAGATATTATCAGGGTACCAGAAGCCCGAACAACGCCGAAAGGGAGGATATTGGAGTTTCTACCTCCTGGCTTCACCATAAAGGCAGGAACAGGCACCATTTTGAACACTGGGTGGACTACTCTCTGGATGAGGAGCATGTGATCATGGGGGCTCAGATGCCCCGCAGATATGTGGCGGAGATGGTGATGGACCGGATCAGCGCTTCCAGAAATTATCTGGGAGACGCCTATACGGACAGCCAGCCGCTGGAATATTTTCTGAAAAGCAAGGATAAGCTGTGGTTTATCCATCCCAGAACGAAAAAAGAGCTGGAGGGGCTTCTCAGGATCCTTAACGATCACGGCGAGGAGAAGCTGCTGCGTTATATCAGACGCGTATATCTTAAGAACGCGCCGAAGGAGCCGCGATATTAGAAGGCGCTTGCTTTTCCGGGAGCAAAAAAGGACGGCGGTCCATATAAGAAGAGCTTTATATAAGAAATACAGCAGAAGACATTCTTTTCGAAAGAGGAAGGAATGTCTTTTTTTAAGGTAAAAAGTTTCAATAAAAAAATTTTTAGAAAAGAAAAATTTTTTTGTTGATTTACTATTGAAAAACAGAATAAAGTATGTTACATTGATAGTATAAAATCCCCAAAAGATACCGGGGAAGTGCGTTTGAAATTAGATGATTTTTACAAGAAAAGGAGGATAACATATGCGGATAATCGGGAACGGACGAATGATCACAAGAGACGATTCCAATACTTTTATTGAAAACGGGGCGGTTGCCATGGACGGCAGCGTGATCGTCATGACGGGAACTACAGACGAAGTGAAAAAGGCTTACCCGGATGCGGAGTTTATAGACGCCAGAGGCGGCGTGATCATGCCTGCCTTTATCAACGCCCACGAGCATATTTACAGCGCTTTTGCCAGAGGGCTGAGCATCAAGGGATATAATCCCCAGGGATTCCTGGATATTCTGGACGGTCAGTGGTGGACCATAGATCGCCATCTGACACTGGAGCAGACGAAGCTTTCCGCTTACGCGACCTATATAGACTCCATTAAGAACGGCGTGACTACTGTATTTGACCATCACGCCAGCTTCGGACATATTACCGGATCGCTGAACGCTATTGAGGAGGCCGCGAAGGATCTTGGAATCCGTACCTGCCTCTGCTATGAGATTTCCGACAGAGACGGCATGGAGAAATCCCGGGAATCCGTTATGGAAAATGTAAACTTTATCAAGCACGCGCTGGCGGACGACAGCGATATGATCGCCGGAATGATGGGTATGCACGCGTCCTTTACCATCTCTGACGAGACCATGGCCCTCTGCAATGAGCTGAAGCCCGAGGGAGTGGGCTATCATATCCATGTGGCTGAGGGCATTTACGATCTTCATCAGTGCCTGAAGGAACACGGCAAACGGATCGTAGACCGCCTGTATGACTGGAATATCCTGGGACCCAAGACGCTTCTGGGACATTGCATTTATATCAACGAGCATGAGATGGATCTCATCAAGGATACCGATACCATGGTGGTACATAATCCGGAGTCTAATATGGGCAACGCCTGCGGCTGTCCGCCCACCATGGCCCTGGTGCATAAGGGAATCCTGACAGGTCTCGGCACAGACGGCTATACTCACGATATGATGGAGTCCTGGAAAGTGGCGAACGTACTGCACAAGCATCATCTCTGTGATCCCAACGCCGCATGGGGCGAAGTACCGCAGATGCTCTTCGAGGGCAACAGGAAGATCGCCAACCGCTACTTCAAGAAGGAGCTGGGCGTTCTGAAACCAGGAGCCGCGGCGGACGTGATCGTGATCGGCTATGATCCGCTGACACCTATGCGCGGAGACAATACCAACGGACACCTGCTGTTCGGCGTAAACGGAAGCATGGTACAGACCACTGTCTGCAACGGCGAGGTGCTGATGAAAGACAGAGAAGTTCTTGTATGCGACGAGGCAAAAGTGATGGCTGACTGCCGCCAGGCGGCCAGAGAACTGGCGGACGATATCAATTTCGGCAAATAAAAGGAGGAAAATATGAGCGAAAAAATGACATGTATGCCTTTTGGCCAGCTTATGGACTGGGTTCTTACGGAGCATGAAACAAAAGGCACTGTATTCGGCGTACACAGACCCTACAAGGCTGATCCGGCCAAGGATATGGAAATATTCGGAAGGAATCTGGAAACACCCATCGGACCTGCGGCGGGCCCCAACACCCAGCTTGCCCAGAACATCGTGGCCTCCTATTACGCGGGAGCCCGCTTCTTTGAGCTGAAAACCGTCCAGAAGATGGATGGAGACGAGCTGGCTGCCTGTATCAACCGTCCCTGTATTCTTGCCGAGGACGAATGCTATAACTGTGAGTGGTCCACGGAGCTTTATGTTCCCCAGGCTATGGGAGAATATATCAAAGCCTGGTTTATCCTCCATGTGATGGCGAAGGAATTCGGCCTTGGAGAAACAGACGGCTTCCAGTTCAATATATCGGTAGGCTACGATCTTGCCGGGATCAGAGAACCAAAGATCGACGGCTTTATCGACAGCATGAAGAACGCCGCGGACACGGAGATATTTAAAGAGTGCCGCCAGTGGCTTCTTGACCATGCGGACAGATTCCATAAGGTAACGAAGGAAGATATCGAGGCCATCCCGGCGGAGATCTGCAATTCCGCGACGATCTCCACCCTTCACGGATGTCCTCCCAATGAGATCGAGAGCATTGCCAATCATCTCTACAAGGAGAAGCATCTGAATACCTTTATCAAATGCAATCCGACGCTTCTCGGCTATGAGTTTGCCAGAAAGACCATGGATGACATGGGCTATGATTATATGAAATTTGGTGATTTCCATTTCCTGGACGACCTCCAGTACAAGGACGCGGTTCCCATGTTCCGCCGCCTGATGGCCCTGGCCGATGAGCTGGGACTTGCCTTCGGCGTAAAGATCACCAATACCTTCCCTGTAGACGTGACGAGAAACGAGCTTCCAAGCGAAGAGATGTATATGTCCGGAAAAGCTCTGTTCCCGCTGTCCATCTCCCTGGCGGCCCGACTGTCCAGAGAATTTGAAGGAAAGCTCAGGATCGCTTATTCCGGCGGAGCGGATTACTTTAATATCGACCGTATCGTAGGCTGCGGCGTATGGCCTGTGACCGTTGCCACCACTATCCTGAAGACAGGCGGCTACCAGAGATTTTCACAGATGGCGGAGAAGATCATGGAGGGCGGCGTGAAGCCCTGGACGGGAATTGATGTGGAGGCTCTGGAAAAGCTTGCCGAGGATGCGAAAAAAGATCCTCATCATGTGAAGAACATAAAACCGCTTCCAAGCCGCAAGAGCGATCAGGAAGTGCCGCTTCTGAACTGTTATTTCGCGCCCTGCCAGGAGGGATGTCCCATTCATCAGGATATTCCGGAGTATGTGGCTCTGGCGGGACAGGGAGCTTACGCGGACGCTTTGAAAGTGATCCTGGAAAAGAACGCTCTGCCGTTTATCACGGGAACCCTCTGTGCCCATAACTGTATGTATAAATGTACGAGAAACTTCTATGACGAGTCGGTAAATATCAGAGGAACGAAGCTTCTGGCCGCGGAAAAAGGCTATGACGACGTGATCGGCCAGATCCGGGCGGGAGAGAGCTGCGGAAAGAAGGTCGCTGTGATCGGCGGCGGTCCGGCAGGTATCGCCTCGGCCTATTTCCTGGCAAGAGCGGGAGCCTCCGTTACAATTTTTGAAAAAGAGGCGAAGCTGGGCGGCGTGATCCGTTATGTGATCCCGGGCTTCCGTATTTCAGAAGAGGCTATTGACAAAGATATCTCCTTTATAGAGAAGCTGGGCGTGGAGATCCGCACAAACACGGAGATTTCCTCTGTAGAGGAAGTGAAGGCCCAGGGCTATGACGCGGTGATACTGGCGGCAGGCGCGAGCAAGCCCGGAACACTCAGACTGGAAAAGGGCGAGACCGTCAACGCGCTGAAATTCCTGGCGGATTTCAAGGAAAAAGACGGAAAACTGGATCTTGGCAAAAATGTGGTTGTGATCGGCGGCGGCAATACCGCTATGGATACAGCCCGTGCCGCTAAGAGGACGGAAGGCGTCGAGCATGTGTACCTGGTATACCGGAGAACAAAGCGCTACATGCCTGCGGCTGAGGACGAGCTTCTGGAGGTACTGGAGGAGGGCGTGGAGTTCAAAGAGCTTCTTGCACCGGTAAGCCTTGAAAATGGCAGACTCCTCTGCAAAAAGATGGCTCTGGGCGATATGGACGCTTCCGGAAGAGCCAGCGTGACAGAGACAGAGGAGATGGAGGAAGTGCCCGCAGATACAGTGATCGTCGCAGTCGGCGAAAAGGTGCCGTCCGAGTTCTATGAGGCAAACGGAATCCATGTCAATGAAAGAGGAAAAGCAAAGCTGGATCAGGAAACTCTGGAGACCAGCGTGAAGGACGTATATCTTGCGGGCGACGGCGCAAGGGGCGCGGCCACCATCGTGGAGGCTATCCGCGACGCGCAGATCGCGGCGCGGGCAATCCTTGGAAAGGCTGTGGTTTCTGACCGCGCGGTGACAGGAAACGAGGCGGAATGTTACGATAAGAAGGGTATCCTTAAAGAAGAAAAGGATGCCGGATGCGAGGCGGAGAGATGTCTGGCCTGCAGCAAGGTCTGTGAAAACTGCGTAGACGTATGTCCGAACCGGGCTAATATTTCCATTAAGGTGCCCGGAATGGAAATGGCTCAGGTGATCCATGTGGATTATATGTGCAATGAGTGCGGCAACTGTAAGACCTTCTGTCCGTACGCGAGCGCTCCGTACAAAGATAAATTCACTCTTTTCGCGAAGCCTGAGGATATGAACGAAAGCACCAACGATGGATTTGCCGTGACAGATAAGGCGGCTAAGACCTGTAAGGTCCGCTTCCTCGGCAATATGTATGACTGCAGGGCGGATGATCCGGCGGACGCGGTTCCGGAAGGTCTCCGCAGACTGATAGCGGCGGTGATCGACGATTACGGATATCTTATTTGATCTCTGCCGGGAAAGGAGGGCGGTCCCTTTTGTATACAATAACAGTAAACGGGGTTGAGTACCAGGAAGAAAAGGATATGAAGCTGATCCGCTTTCTCCGGGATAAGTGCCGTCTGAAATCAGTGAAGGACGGATGCAGCGAGGGCGCCTGCGGAACCTGTCATGTGCTGGTTGACGGAAAGCCTACAAAAGCCTGCGTTCCCAAACTTTCAAAGCTGGAAGGGAAAAAGATCCTCACAGTGGAAGGCTTTGAGGAGCAGGAAAAAGAAATCTATGTACGCGCTTTCGGCGAGGCGGGAGCGGTTCAGTGCGGCTTCTGTATTCCTGGAATGGTGATCAGCGCAAAGGGACTGATCGACAAAAATCCTGATCCCACAAGAGCGGAGGCGGCGGACGCGATCAAAAATAATATCTGCCGCTGCACAGGCTATAAAAAAATTATCGACGGCATCCTTCTGGCCGCGAAATATAAACGGGAGGGTCTCCCCGGAGAAAAGGATTATACCTGGAATCTGGGAGAGCGGGTTCCCAGAGTGGACGTAAGAGAAAAGGTCCTGGGATATGGAGAATACCCTGACGATATGGAAGTGGAGGGGATGATCTACGGAAGCGCCGTCCGGTCGAAATATCCACGCGCTCTGGTAAAGGCCATCCATACGGAAAAAGCGCAGGCTCTTCCGGGAGTCGTGGCCGTGTATACCGCGGCGGACGTCCCCGGAAGCGTAAAAGTAGGTCACCTGAAGCAGGACTGGGACGGCATGATCCCCGTAGGGAAGATCACTCATTATCTTGGCGACGCCGTCGCGCTTGTGGCGGCGGAGACCCCGGAGATCCTGGAGGAGGCTAAGTCTCTTGTGGAAGTGGAATATGAAGAGCTTGAAATGGTAAGAGATCCCTGGGAGGCTATGAAGGAGAACGCCCCCAAGGTTCACGGGGACGGAAATCTCATGGCTCACTGGCATGTCCACAGAGGAGACGCCGAAAAGGCCATTCAGAATTCTCCCCATGTGCTGACGGAGAAGTTTCATACTCCCTGGACGGAACATGCGTTTCTGGAACCGGAATGTGCGGTGGCAATGCCGGAGGGAGACGACGGCGTGATTATTTATTCCACAGATCAGGGAGTTTACGATACCCAGCATGAATGTATGCTCTTTCTCGGTCTGCCCGCCGAGAAGGTAAAGGTTCGCAATAAGCTGGTGGGCGGCGGCTTCGGCGGCAAGGAGGACGTGACGGTGCAGCACCATGCCGCTATGATCGCGTATCTCACAAAGCGCCCTGTAAAGGTGAAGCTCACCAGGGCGGAAAGTATACTGATCCATCCGAAACGTCATCCTATGGATATGGAATTTACCATGGGCTGTGATGAAAATGGGATCATCCAGGGCGTGAAGGCTACGGTGATCGCTGATACAGGGGCCTATGCGTCCCTGGGCGGGCCGGTGCTGCAGAGAGCCTGCACTCACGCTTCAGGTCCCTACAACTACCAGAATTTTGATATTGACGGCAAGGCGTATTATACCAATAATCCGCCTGCGGGAGCCTTCCGGGGCTTTGGCGTGACACAGACCTGCTTCGGGGTGGAAATGCTTCTCACCAAGATGGCGGGCGTGGTTGGAATTTCTCCCTGGGAGATACGTTACAGAAACGCCATCAGGCCGGGCCAGGAGCTCCCCAACGGACAGATCGTGGACGAGTCTACAGGTCTTGCGGAGACACTTGAGGCTGTGCGCGATATTTATGAGAACAGCCCCTATGCCGGAATCGCCTGCGCAATGAAGAACGCGGGCGTGGGCGTAGGACTGCCGGACTGGGGCCGCTGCAGACTTTATGTACATGACGGAAGAGTGGAGATCCATTCCGGAGCTTCCTGCATCGGGCAGGGACTGGGAACCGTGCTTGTGCAGATGGTCTGCACAGAGCTGGGACTGAAGCGGGAGCAGGTGTATTATGACGCCTCCAACACTTATAACGCCCCGGATTCAGGCACCACCTCCGGATCCAGGCAGACGCTGGTTACAGGAGAGGCGGCCCGCCGGGCCTGTGAGAAGCTGAAGAAGGAGCTGGAGGGCAAAGGTCTTGAAGAGCTGGAGGGACAGGAATTTCTGGGAGAATACCTGGCGAAGACAGACGCCATGGGTTCGGATGTGAAAAATCCGGTTTCCCATGTGGCTTACGGCTACGCGACCCAGGTCTGTATCCTGAATGAGGACGGAACCGTGAAGAAGATCGCCGCGGCCCATGATGTGGGAAAAGCTGTTAATCCGCTGTCTGTAGAGGGCCAGATCGAGGGCGGAGCGGTGATGTCCTATGGCTTCGCTCTTACTGAAAAATATCCTCTAAAAGATTGCAAACCTACAGCGAAATATGGTACACTGGGATTACCAAAAGCAAACAAAATACCTGAAGTGGAAAGTATTATTGTGGAGAAAGCAGGACTGAACGTGGCCTGTGGAGCAATCGGTATCGGTGAGATCACATCCATTCCCACCGCGCCCGCAATAGCGGGTGCATACTATAAGCTGGATGGAGAGTTCAGAACTTCCCTTCCGCTTGACAATACTCCATATGAGAAAAAGAAGTAAAAGGAAGCTGTAAAAACAGTTTCCCGGAAGCGCAGGCAGAAGCCGGATGACAGTCCTGAGGAAGCAAGTCTTCCCCCGGACCCGTCCGGCTTTTCTGTCTATGACAGAGATACATTTGCTACTGTTCTGCATTCGGATAATCCTATGATTCCTATTGTAAAGAAGGTGAAAGTTTGGAAGTAAACTTCCAAATCTACCATTATTGACGCAGCCAGTGCGCCATGAAGGAGGTAAATATGATTGGAAAAAGTGTGCCAAGAGTAGACGCTTACGAGAAAGTGGCTGGCAGAGCTAAGTTTACCGATGATCTGATCCTGGATAATTGCCTTGTGGCGAAGATTTATCATGCCGCCATCGGAAACGGTATCGTGAAATCCATTGACACAAGCGAGGCTGAGGCATTGGAGGGAGTCGTAAAGGTTGTGACCTTCCGGGACGTTCCCGATCACTGCTATCCTACGCCGGGACATCCCTGGTCTGTTGAGCCGGCTCATCAGGATGTGGCGGACCGTAATATCCTGACCGGACGGATCCGTTATTACGGGGACGATATCGCCGCTGTAGTGGCGGAGGACGACGTGACGGCAGCCAGAGCGCTGAAGCTGATCAGGGTGGAATACGAGGAGTATCCTGTAGAGATCCATCCCAGAAAGTCCATGTACGGAAGTAATCCGCCTGTTCATTTTGACAAGAAGGATAATGTTCTGAACAGGACGAATTTCTTTATCGGCGATGTGGACGAGGGGCTTAAAAACTCCGCGACGGTGATAAGACGCAGCTACAAAACCCCCATGGTCCAGCATTGTCATCTTGAGAATCCTGTTTCTTACGCTTATATGGAAAAAGGCCGTGTTGTGGTGGTTACCTCCACGCAGATCCCTCACATTGTGCGCAGGGTCGTCGGGCAGGCGCTGGGGATTCCCTGGGGGAAGGTGCGTGTGATCAAGCCTTATATCGGAGGCGGCTTCGGAAACAAGCAGGACGTGCTCTATGAGCCTCTCAACGCTTTCCTGACCATGCAGGTGGGAGGCCGTCCGGTAAAGCTGGAACTGACAAGAGAGGAAACCTTCTGCAATACAAGAACGAGACATTCCATTGAATATGACCTGACTGCCGGAGTGGATCAGGAGGGGCGCCTTCTGGCCAAGGATATGAAGGCTTATTCCAATCAGGGGGCTTATGCTTCTCACGGACATGCCATCGCGGCCAACGGCCTGACGGCATGGAGACTTCAGTACGCCTGCCCCAATATCCGGGGGGAGGCTTATACGATTTACACCAATACGCCTGTGGGCGGGGCCATGCGTGCCTATGGGATCCCGGAGGCGGCCTTTGCCATTGAGTGTCTGATGGATGATATCGCCGCGGAGATCCATATGGATCCTCTGGAATTCCGAAGGAAAAACCTGATCAGCGGGTACTATGAGGACGCCTATCTGAAACCGATCGCGGCCAATACCAACGGTATATTTCAATGTCTGGAAAAAGGTGAAAAATATATCCGTTGGAAAGAAAAAAGAGAAGCCTACGCTTCCCAGACAGGCTATGTACGCAGAGGGGTGGGAATGTCCCTGTTTTCCTACAAGACAGGCGTGTGGCCAATTTCTCTTGAGATCGCGGGAGCGAGGATGTCCCTGAATCAGGACGGAAGCGTGCAGCTCCAGCTTGGGGCCACGGAGATCGGACAGGGAGCGGATACGGTTTTTACTCAGATGGCCGCGGAAACCCTGCATATGGGAATGGACGACATACATATTTCTACTGTACAGGATACGGATGTGTCTCCCTTTGATACGGGAGCCTATGCTTCCCGGCAGTCCTTTGTCACAGGAACGGCGGTAAAGCAGTGCGCGGAGCTCCTTCTGGAAAAAATCCTGAACTACGCGAAAACCCTGCTTCCGGAGGAAGAGACCCGGGAGCTTTCTCTGGATCATGGATGGATATACGCGGGGGACGAGCAGGCTCTTTCCCTGGAAGCCCTTGCTCAGGAATGTTACTACAGCCTGACGAATTCTTCTGTCATCACGGCGGAGGTTTCCACACAGGTAAAGAAAAATACCATCGCCACAGGCTGCTGCTTCGCGGAAGTGGAAGTAGACATGAAGCTGGGCCAGATCAAAATCCTGGATATCGTCAACGTTCATGACAGCGGTAAGCTTCTGAATCCTCAGCTTGCGCAGATGCAGGTACATGGAGGTATGTCCATGGGAATGGGCTATGGGCTCAGCGAGCAGATAATCCTGGATGAAAAAACGGGACGTCCCTTAAATGGAAATCTTCTGGATTATAAATTAATGACCGCGCTTGATACCCCGGATCTGGAGGCGGAGTTTGTGGAGCTTGAGGATCCCATGGGGCCATACGGCAACAAGGCCCTTGGCGAGCCGCCGGCGATCCCAGGGGCGCCGGCGATCCGAAACGCGGTTCTTCACGCCACAGGAGTGGCCTTTAATGAAATTCCTCTGACGCCCCAGAGACTGATCGAGGGCTTTACAAAAGCCGGTTTGCTTGGAAAGGAGGGGGAGAGGCATGTATGATATTGAAAATTATTATAACTCAGGCACCATTAAGGAGGCAGTGTCGCTTCTGAAAGAACATCCCGACGCCAGAGTCATATCCGGGGGAAGCGACGTGCTCATCAAAATCCGTGAGGGAAAGCTGGCGGGTACCTCCCTCGTATGCATCCGTGATATCAAAGAGATAAAGGGTGTGAAAAAGATGGATTCCGGGGATATTTATATCGGAGCGGGAACTGTTTTTTCGCATCTTACCAATGATCCGGTGATACGGGAAAATATTCCGGTTCTGGGAGAAGCGGCAGATCAGGTGGGAGGCCCCCAGATCAGAAATGTCGGAACCATCGGGGGAAATATCTGCAACGGCGCGGTCAGCGCTGACAGCGTGCCCTCCCTTTTTTCCTACAACGCCCTTCTCAGAACATCAGACGGAGCGGGAGGAAGAACGGTTCCTATCCGTGATTTTTACCTGGGCCCCGGCAGGGTGGATATCCAGCCGGGAGAGATTCTGACGCATATTGTGATCCCTGAAAAAGAATACAGAGGATATCAGGGCCATTACATCAAATATTCCATGCGAAGGGCTATGGATATCGCCACACTGAGCTGCTGTGTGGTCAGCAAAATAGATCCGCGGAAGAAGATCCTTGAGGATATCAGGATCACCTTCGGAGTAGCGGCTCCGGTTCCGTTCCGGTGCGTAAAGACAGAGGAGGCTCTGAAGGGAGCCGCAGTGGATGAAAAGCTGTATCAGGCTGTGGAGGAAAAAGTCCGCCAGGAGATCAATCCGAGAAATTCCTGGAGAGCATCCAGAGAATTTCGTCTTCAGATCGGCGGCGAGATCGCCAGACGGGCTTTTGTAAAAACAGCGGAGCTGGCAGCGGGAGGTGACGGCAGATGAAAAGAGAAAAAGTACTGGTACAATGCACAGTGAACGGAAAAGAGATCGCGGAGTATGTGGATCCCAGAGAGTCTCTTCTGGAAATGCTGAGAAACCGTCTGGGCCTTACCTCCGTAAAAAAGGGCTGCGAGGTAGGAGAATGTGGAGCCTGTACGGTGATCGTAGACGGCGAGACCATTGATTCCTGTATTTATCTGGCAGTCTGGGCACAGGGAAAGCATATCCGCACCCTGGAGGGTCTGGAAAAGAACGGAGAGCTGACCCGCATCCAGGAAGCCTTTATTGAGGAGGGCGCCGTTCAGTGCGGCTTCTGCACACCGGGATTTATCATGTCCGCTGTGGTTCTCCTGGAAAAAGGAGAGGTTCTTACAAGAGAGATCATCAAAAAACAGATGTCCGGAAACCTTTGCCGCTGCACAGGATACCAGAACATCATCAACGCGGTGGAAAAGGTGATGAAGGAAAATCAAAGATCATAAATTACCTCAGAGGAGGACAGAGACAGATTATGGCTGAAAATAGTATCATAGTGGTTCGAGGAGGAGGTGATCTTGCCAGCGGCGTGATTCACAGACTTTACCGCTGCGGATACAGGGTACTGATTCTGGAGAGCAAAACTCCCAGCGCGATCCGGAGAGAGGTATCCTTCTGCGAGGCGGTCTATGACGGGGAGGCTTTTGTGGAAGGCGTGCTGAGTCAGAAAATAGAAGATGTGTCCCAATGCGAAAAGGTATGGCGGATGAAAGAGATCCCGCTTCTGGTGGATGAGACAGGGGAGTCTTTGGACAGGCTGAAGCCGGCGGCAGTGATCGACGCCATTCTGGCAAAACGAAATCTGGGCACCCATCGGGGCATGGCTCCGCTTACCATTGGACTGGGTCCGGGATTTACCGCCGGAGAAGATGTGGATTATGTAGTGGAGACACAGCGGGGACATGATCTGGGACGGATCATCGAGGAGGGAGAAGCTGCTCCGAATACCGGGATCCCAGGTCTGATCGCCGGAGTGGGGAAGGAAAGAGTCGTTCATGCCCCCGGATCGGGGAAAATGAAAAATCAGGCGAAGATCGCGGACTTTGTAGAAAAAGGACAGGTGATCGCCATGGTGGGAGATACGCCTGTATATGCGACTCTTACCGGAATTCTGAGGGGGATCATCCGCGACGGCTATGAGGTCCGCAGTGGAATGAAGATCGCGGATATCGATCCCCGCGGAGATCAGAAAAAAAACTGCAATACCATTTCGGATAAGGCAAGATGTATCGCGGGGAGCGTGGTGGAAATCCTTCTGTCAGAGGGAATACTGCCGCCATCCTCCGCTGAATAGGCGCGGTCACATACAAATATTTTAAGGAGACGTTTATGGACAAAGCGGGCTGTGAAGGAACGTCCTTTCTTGAGGGCCTCCAAATTCATACGGAGAAATATCGTGTTCTCGCGTTTACCGGGGGCGGGGGAAAGACGGGGCTGATCTTCCGGCTGTCGGAGGAGCTGACAGCTCTGGGGAAAAAGGTGATCGTTACCACCACCACCCATATGGCTTTTGAACCGGAGCGTCCCTTCGCGGAAAATGGAGATCCAGAGCAGATAAGCAGGAATCTTGAAAAGTACGGCTATACCCTGGCGGCCAGGACAGACTGGAAAATCGGGAAGCTCTGCGGCCTTGCCGGGGAACGCCTGGAGAGTCTGAAAGAGGAGTGTGATGTGCTTCTCATCGAGGCGGACGGCTCGAAAAGGCTTCCTCTGAAGGTTCCCCAGACCTGGGAGCCCGTGATCCCGGATTTTGCGGATGCCGTAGTAGGAGTGGCGGGGCTGGACGCTTTGGGGCGTCCGATCAGGGAGACAGCCCACAGACCGGAGCTCACGGCGGCTTTTCTCGGAAAAAAGATTGGAGACGCAGTGACAGAGGAGGATGTTGTGATAATTGCTTCCTCGGAAAAGGCGCTGCGGAAAAATATTGGAAATCGACTCTGCAGGGTATATCTGAATAAAGCGGACGTTCTTCCTTCGCCGGAAAAGGCGGAATATATCTGCCGGGAGCTGGGGAAGCGAGGTATTTACGGAGCGTACGGCAGCCTGAGACAGTCATGGATAAAGAGCGCCAGCCAGAAAAGGAAAAGAAAATGGAAATAGCTATGATTCTTCTGGCGGCTGGCTACAGCCGCCGGTTCGGTTCTAATAAGCTTTTGTATGAGATAGAAGGACAGCCTATGTATCTGAGGACGCTGGAACAGCTCCAGAAGGCGGGACAGGAGCTTGCCGCGGATACAGCCGGGGGAGCATGTACAGATGCGGAACGCGCATATGGGAAAAAAGATAAGAAAGCGGACATCATATGCCGTGTCGGGGTAGTCACTCAATATGAAGAGATTTTAAGAACGGCCAATGAAAAAGGAGCAAGAGCATTGCTGAATCCCCACCCTGAGGAGGGAATTGCTTCCTCCCTGAGGATTGGGCTGGAGAATTATATGGATACGGACGCCTGTCTTTTTTCGGTGGCCGACCAGCCCTGGCTGAGCAGCGGGACTGTCCGGGAGTTGATAAAGCTTTTGATCAGCTCCAAAAAGGGAATGGCCTGTGTGTCTTATCAGGGGAGGCAGGGAAATCCCTGTATTTTTTCCAGAAAATATTATCCCCGGCTTCTGGAACTTTCCGGAGACCGGGGAGGGAGACAGATTTTGACGAGGTATCCGGAGGATACGGCTTTTCTGGAAATTTCAGACGGGCGTGAGATGGAGGATATGGATCATCTGTGATAGCCCCTGGATTAAAGAGGACAGGGAAACTGAAGTATGCCGTGGATGCGGCCGCAGAGATCAGAGAAGAAACGAAGCGGCGAACATGATCACCGGAATAGTGAGAATAGACAACACCGTGGTAAAGGAAAAAATCTCCGAGGCATAGGCATGATTCTTGTTGTACAGGATCGACATCATGGCGATGGTCGTAGCCGTGGGACAGGCGGTAGCGATCAGCGTGGTGTAGGCCACGGTAGGATCCAGAGGCAGAAGGCTTAAAAGCGCCAGCACGGCGAGAGGGATGACGAGAAGCTTCAGAGCAGCTACCTTGTAAATTCCCGGACTTGTGAAGATTTTTTTCAAGTTGGAATGAGCTACAGAGAAGCCTGCAACCATCATTGCGAGAGGCGTATTCATGTCCGCGATATAATTCATTGAGTCCAGAAGGGGCGCGGGAATCCTGAACCGCGCGAAAAACAGGATCATTGCCAGCGTGGTGGAAAGAACCATGGGGGAGAGAAGTCCGTCACGAAGATTTCTCAGCCGGAAATTCCCCTTCATAAGACTGAGCCCGTGGGTCCAGGTCAGCAGGTTGAAAACAGTCATATAGGCAGTCAGATAAAAGACTCCTTCATTTCCAAGTACGCTTCCGATCAGAGGAATACCGATAAAGCCGCAGTTGGAATAGACTGCGGCGTACCGTTCCAGACTGTAGTCCGCGGAACTGTTTCTGCGGATCAGGAGCGTTGAGATAAGGATGCCCACAGCATGGGAAGCGACGGCGGCCGCGAAAGATATCAGAAGTCCCGCTACCAGCGTCTTGTCATACTCCGTCTGATAAACGGTGATGATCAGACAGGGATTCACAATATTTAAAAGAAGGTTGGAAATGCAGCGGCTGCCCTCGGTACTGACAAGCCCGATCCGGCAGCAGAGTATTCCTACAAGCAAAATAACCAGCATTTTGAACAGCTGGCTGACGATCAGTGTGAACATGTGATTTTAACCTTCTTTCTAAGAATGTGTTTCTTTAATTAAGTACAGTATACCTTTTTCATAAAAGAATTACAAGAGAAATCAAATGGGTGAGGAAAATGAAAGTACATCAAACGGACTTTTCTTCAGGAAATGTCTATAAAAATATCATGGAAGTCGCCGTGCCTATGACGCTGGCGCAGCTTCTGAATCTATTGTATAATATTGTGGACCGGATGTATATCGGAAGGATTCCCGAAACAGGAAGGATCGCGCTGACAGGTGTGGGAATCTGTTTTCCGATAATCACGCTGATCACAGCCTTTACCTATCTGTTTGGAAACGGGGGAAGCCCTCTCTGCGCGATGGAGCTGGGAAGAGGAAATCAGGATGAGGCGGAGAAGCTCATGGGTAATACCTTTTCCATGCTGCTGATCGTCAGCGTGCTGCTCATGGCCGCGGGTTATCTTTTTTACCGTCCTGTTCTGTATGCCTTCGGCGCAAGCGATACCACTTTTGCCTACGCCAGGGATTATCTTCGGATTTATATAGCGGGAACTCCGGCGGTGATGATCGCCCTTGGACTGAATCCTTTTATCAACTGTCAGGGTTTCGGGAATATGGGGATGCTGACGGTTATTATCGGGGCGGTTCTGAATTTTATTCTGGATCCGCTGTTTATTTTTGTTTTTCATATGGGAGTCAGGGGCGCGGCTGCGGCCACAATCATTTCCCAGATCTGTTCCGCGCTGTGGGTTTTGAAGTTTCTTACTGGAAAGAGGGCGGTGCTCCGTCTGAAAAAAGAGGCCATGATCCTCCAGGGGAAGCGTGTTATGGATATTATGGCTTTGGGAGTATCAGGATTTATGATGGCCTTTACCAACAGCCTTGTCCAGATCTTCTGCAACGCGACGCTGCAGACCTGGGGAGGCGACATTTATGTGGGAGTCATGACTGTGCTGAATTCCGTCAGGGATATATCTACCCTGGCTGTTCAGGGGCTGGGAAACGGCGCGTCTCCGGTGATGAGCTTCAATTACGGAGAAAAAGCTTACTGGAAGGTGCGCAAGGCCATTAAATTTGTCACTCTTGTGGGCGGTGCCTACACGATAATTTTCTGGGCAGTGATCGAGCTGATTCCTGAGTTTTTTATCCGGATCTTCAACAGTGAGCCGGAGCTGATCCAAAAGGGCGTGCCGGCTCTTCATATTTATTTCTTTGGTTTTTGCTTTATGGCCCTGCAGTTTACGGCTCAGAGTGTATTTGTAGCCCTGGGCAAGGCAAAAAGAGCCACCTTTTTTTCTATTTTCCGGAAGGTGATCATTGTAGTTCCGCTGACAGTGCTTCTTCCCGGAATCGGAGGGCTGGGAGTGAACGGCGTGTTCCTTGCGGAGCCTGTCTCCAATCTGCTGGGCGGCTGCGCAAGCTTTTTCACCATGCTCCTGACCGTACTGCCGGAATTAAAGGATGAAAAAGCGTCGGGATAAATCGTCTATCTGAGCGAATAACCATATGAAGAGATATTATACAAAAAAGGGGCGTGCGAAAGCCGGTGAGACAGCTTTCGCACGCCCTCTGTTCATGACGGACGGTTTACAGATGAATTCTTGTTCCCGTTTCTCCCCGGATACCGTCCTTTGCCTTGCTGAGAAGCGTGATCATAGCGGTGCGGTCGGGACCGGAGGACGCGAAGTCCACGGCGGCCTGCACCTTTGGAAGCATGGAGCCTGCGGCAAAATGTCCTTCCTCGATATACTTCTCTGCCTGTGAGACAGTCAGATCATCCAGCCATTCCTCGTTTTCTTTGCCGAAATTTACGGCTACCTTCTCCACGGCAGTGAGGATGATCAACATATCCGCGCCGAGCTGCTTTGCCAGGAGACAGCTTGCGAAGTCCTTATCAATGACGGCGGAAGCACCTTTTAAGTGATCTCCCTGAAGTGTAACGGGAATTCCGCCGCCTCCGCAGCAGATCACGATCTTATTGGCGTCCACCAGGCTGTTGATGGCGTCCTGCTCTACAATCTCCACAGGCTTCGGGGAAGCGACGACTCTGCGGTAGCCCCGTCCGGCGTCCTCCTTCATAATATAGCCGTACGCTTTTTCAGCGTGTTCCGCCTCCTCCTTTGACATGAAATGGCCGATTGGCTTGCTTGGATTCTGGAAAGCAGGATCGTCTGGATCTACCCGGACCTGGGTAACTACTGTGACTACCGGGGTGCGGACGAAGCCTCTTTTGCGCAGCTCTTCGCGGAGAGCGTTCTGAAGATCATAACCGATATAGGCCTGGCTCATGGCTACACAGACGGAAAGAGGAGTGTTGGGCTGCTTGGGATCCTCCCGGGAAAGAGCGGCCATCGCGTTGTTGATCATGCCTACCTGAGGGCCGTTGCCGTGAACCACCACTACCTGATGGCCGTCCTCAATGAGGTCGCAGAGGGCCTTTGCCGTGGATTTTACGGCGATCATCTGTTCCGGAAGCGTATTTCCTAAAGCATTGCCGCCCAGGGCAATGACGATTCGTTTGCGTTTATACATGTAAAAACCTCCTGAAATTAGAAACAAAAGGACCCTGCAGAAAAAAATATTTCGCAGGGCCCTTTTTAGTGCTGATTATTTAAGAATTCTCGGAGCTGCCTTTACTTCCAGTTTTTTGAGGATTTCCTGCGGATTCTCAAATTTGGCAAGAAGGATCATAGCTGCGATCACATATGGTTTGAAGCTTGCTTCTTTGTAAAGCGGGATTCTGTAGCGGTCAAATACGCTTGCGTCCACTTCGCCTGTCTCGCAGCTTACGCCGGTGATATCGGCGGGCAGACAATGCAGGTACAGAGCTTTTCCGTCCCTGGTGGTTTTCATCAGCTCTTCGGTGCATGCCCAGTCCTTATGCTGAGCGTTCTGAGCAAGCAGTTCCTTTTCCAGCTTGTCGATACCGTCGAAATCGCCTTCTCCGTAGAGATTGGTACGTTTTTCCATGGCTGCGTAGGGAGCCCAGCTCTTGGGATATACGATATCCGCGTCTTTGAAGGCCTCTGCCATATCGTTTGTCTTTGTAAAGGAACCGCCGGTAGCTTCCGCGTTCTTCTTTGCGATTTCTTCTACTTCAGGCATTACGTCGTATCCCTCGGGATGAGCCAGAACAACATCCATGCCGAAACGTGTCATAAGTCCGATCACGCCCTGAGGAACAGAAAGCGGTTTTCCGTAGGAAGGAGAGTAAGCCCAGGTCATGGCCAGCTTCTTGCCTTTCAGGTTTTCCACGCCGCCGAACTCGTGGATGATATGAAGCATATCGGCCATACACTGAGTCGGATGGTCAACGTCGCACTGCAGGTTTACAAGCGTCGGTCTCTGCTCCAGAATACCGTCGTTGTTGCCTTCTGTTACCGCGTCCATAAATTCCTTCTGATAAGCGTGTCCCTTGCCGATGTACATATCGTCGCGGATACCGATCACGTCAGCCATGAAGGATACCATGTTGGCGGTTTCGCGGACAGTTTCTCCATGGGCGATCTGAGATTTTTTCTCATCCAGATCCTGTACGGTCAGACCAAGAAGGTTGCAGGCGGAAGCGAAGGAGAAACGGGTACGGGTAGAGTTGTCGCGGAAAATGGAAATGCCAAGTCCGGACTCAAATACCTTTGTGGAAATGTTGTTTTCTCTCATGAATCTGAGAGCGTCGGCAACCGTGAAAACAGCTTCCAGCTCGTCGTCCGTCTTGTCCCAGGTCCAGAAGAAATCGTTGTTGTACATTTCCTTGAAGTTCAGTTTGTTTAATTTGTCAATGTAATCCTGTAATGTTTTCATTCTTGATCTCCTTTTGATTTATTTTTAACTTTCTGAGCTCATTTTATCATAGGAAAAACCCAGCTGCTTTTTATACAAAATTACCTTCCCTGTGTACGATATAAAAATGCTCCGCTGGGGAATAAAGAACGGATCTGGCTCCGTCTTATTTGCAGTAAGCAGTGGGAAGAGCGGCATATACGGCGGCGCATCTTACCAGGTCGATCTTCCAGGTCTTTTCATTGGGCGCGTGAGCCTGAGCCTCTGCTCCCGGTCCGAAGCCGATGCAGGGGATGTTGTTTCTTCCCATAATGGAAACTCCGTTTGTGGAGAAGGTCCATTTATCGGTAAGAGGACGGGCTTTTCTCATTTCCTCAGTCTCCGCGTTTCCAAGACGAGTCTCGCCGTAAAGACCCTTATATGCTTCCTCCAGAGCCTTTGTTACCTTGTGATCCTTGGGAATCGCCCAGGTCGGGAAGTAACATTCGATTTCATATACGCAGCCGGTATAGGAAGGACGGTCGTAGTTGTACATGGAAACTACCACGTCGTCGCCATATTTTTTAACGCTTGGAAGAGCGCGGATCTCGTCCAGGCAGCTTTCCCATGTTTCGCCGAAGGTCATGCGGCGGTCAAGGGAAACAGCGCATGAGTCAGCCACCGCGCAGCGGCTTGGGGATGTGTAGAAGATCTGGGAAACAGTGACGGTGCCCCGTCCAAGGAAGCGTGCTTCCTCCCAGTCCGGATTGTATTTCGGGTTCAGCATTTTTACGAGACCCTTGATCTCCGTATCGTCAGCGTCGTCGTTCTCGTTCAGCGCGCGTACGTCCTGAAGGATATCGGCCATTTTGTAGATGGCGTTGTCGCCTCTCTCAGGAGCGGAGCCGTGGCAGGAAACGCCCTTTACGTCGATGCGGATCTCCATACGTCCTCTCTGTCCTCTGTAGATCCCGCCGTCGGTAGGCTCTGTGGAAACAACGAATTCCGGACGGATCTTGTCCTCGTTGATGATATACTGCCAGCAGAGACCGTCGCAGTCTTCCTCCTGAACAGTTCCCACCACCATGATCTTGCAGCCTTCCGGAATCAGGTCCAGATCCTTCATGATCCTGGCTCCGTATACAGCGGATACAAGACCGCCGCACTGATCGGATACGCCCCGGCCGCCGATCTCTTCTTCTGTTTCATATCCCTCGTAGGGATCAAAGGTCCAGTTTTCGATATTTCCGATACCAACTGTGTCAATGTGAGCGTCGTATGCGATGATCCTGTCGCCTGTTCCCATATAGCCGATCACATTGCCCTGGGGATCGATGACTACTTCGTCAAAGTCCAGTTTTTTCATTTCGGCGGCGATGGTTTCAATATGTTCCTTTTCACCGCAGCTTTCGCCTGGATTTCTGACGATTGCTCTTAAAAATCTGGTCATGTCGTCTTTGTAATTCTGAGCGGCTTCGTTGATCTTTGCGTAATCCATTGTAAATTCCTCCCATTGTTATTGTTGAATAGATATTGATTGTTCCGCCGGAAGAGCCGCGGCGGCGGATCTTCCGGAAAATAAATTATTTACTCAGTGATTCGTCTGTTCCGTAGAGACCGTCCCAGACAATTTCCCGGTAGCGTACCGGATCGGTGTCTCCCTCCGTGGAGATCACCAGAACATTGGAATTCTCGTCCAGCTTCAGGGCGGCTTTCAGATCCGCCGCGTCCTCGTCATGAAGGGCGGTGTAGCATAATCCAAGAGGCACGGAGCCTGATTCTCCGGAAACAATATGAGGATCATCCTCAAGAGGGTTCGCGTAGATTCTGGTTGCTTTTGCGCTCATCCAGTCCGGGCAGGACGCAAATACCGAAACATGGTTCCTCAGGATATCCCATCCGATGGTATTGCCCTCGCCGCAGGCAAGTCCCGCCATAATAGTGGAAAGATCGCCGCTTACATTCACCAGGTCGCCGGTCTTTTTCACAGCGGAGCGGTAGAGACAGTCCGCGGCGCTTGCCTCGCAGACTACCATAACCGGAGGATTCTCTTTGTATTTATTGGCGAAATATCCTACCACAGCGCCTGCCAGGGAACCTACGCCTGCCTGTACGAATACATGGGTGGGACGGTCAATGCCGTCTTCATTAAGCTGCTGGTCAGCCTCCATAACCATGGTTCCGTATCCCTGCATGATCCAGGAAGGAATTTCCTCATAGCCCTCCCAGGCGGTGTCCTGAACGATGATGCCGTGCTCTGTCCTGGCGGCCTCGGCAGCGGCCATTCTTACGCAGTCGTCGTAATTGACTTCCTCGATGGTAACCTCCGCGCCTTCCTTGGCGATATTGTCAAAGCGGGTTTTTGTAGTGCCCTTGGGCATCCTTACGACAGCCTTCTGACCAAGACGCTTGGCCGCCCAGGCGACGCCCCGTCCGTGATTGCCGTCGGTTGCGGTGAAAAAGGTTGCCTGACCGAATTCTTCTCTTAATTTCTCGGAAGAGAGTACGTTGTACGGCAGCTCGCTGATATCTTTGCCAAGCTCCTTGGCTATGTACCGTCCCATAGCATAGGAACCGCCCAGTACCTTAAAGGCGTTCAGCCCGAAACGATAAGACTCGTCTTTGCAGTAAATGTTTTTCACGCCAAGGTAAGAGGCAAGAGCGGAAAGCTTCTGCAGAGGAGTCACCGTATACTGCGGAAAGCTCCTGTGAAATTCATTGGCTTTTTTTACATTGTCTTCAGACATTAATTCAAGATAAGCGTCGTCGGATCCCGGAATCTCGTTGACGGTCCACTTTAATCCTTCTGTCATAAAAAACCCTCCTTCGTTTTATGGAATTCGATTTAGCCGTACCTGTCCGGCAGGAACTGCAAAACAGCTACTTTTGATCTTTTTTATGCTTCTATCATATCATAAAACAGGGATTTTGCAATAGAAAAATACAAAAATTTTTAGGTTTTTCAAAAAATATTTAGCGACATGAAAAAATATTTTTTCCGACATAAAAAATATTCTTTATGAAAGATGTCCGCTGGCAAAAAATAAACTTCTACTGCGTTGAAATACATGGCGTCCTGTGTTAAAATAAGCAGGTATTTTGCAAGAAGGAACATCTTATGACAGCAAAATAAAGGAGGAAATCGAGTATTATGGCAGTTTTTCAGGCATTTCGGGCCCTGCGTCCCGCTCCGGAAGCGGCGGAAAGAGTAGCCGCCTTACCATATGATGTGGTATCCCGGGAGGAAGCGCGGCGGATCGGGGAGATGAATCCGGATTCTTTTCTGCATGTTGACCGCGCGGAGATGGATCTTCCGGCGGACATAGATCTTTACGACGGCAGAGTATATGAAAAAGCCAGAGAGAATCTCAGGAGAATGGAAGCGGATAAAATACTGGTTCAGGATGAGAAGCCCTGCTTTTATATTTATGAGCTCACAAGAAAGGGAAAAACACAGACCGGAATCGCAGGCTGCTGCTCTATTGACGATTACATAAACGGTGTAATAAAGAAGCACGAGCTTACCAGAGAGGATAAGGAGCAGGACAGAATCCGCCATGTGGACGTCTGCGACGCGAATACGGGGCCTATTTTTCTTGCCTGCCGCTATCCGCAGCCGCTTCTTGAGCTGATAGAGGGATGGAAAAAGAAAACCGCGCCGGTTTATGATTTTTTGGCGGACGATCAGGTGACGCACCGGGTTTGGGTGATCGATGGAAAAGAAGAGACAGAGAAGATCGCGGAGGAATTCAGAGGGATTTCTTCTATTTATATTGCGGACGGACATCACAGAGCCGCTTCCGCGGTAAAGGTGGGGCTGAAACGGCGGGAGGAGCATCCCGGCTTCACAGGAAAGGAAGAATTCAACTTTTTTCTTTCGGTGGTTTTCCCCTTTGACCAACTGAATATTTTACCTTATAACCGTGTGGTAAAGGATCTGAACGGCCTTGAGGAAAAAGCCTTTCTGGCCAGTCTGAAATTTAATTATGAGCTGATGCTGATGCCCGGATTTCCCTGCAAGCCGGTGGAAAAACACTGTGTGGGAATGTATGTGGGAGGCTGCTGGTATCATCTGAAGGCCTGGGAGGATATTTACCAGAAAAAGGATGTGGTGGGACAGCTTGACGTGTCTCTTCTTCAGGAAAAGGTTTTGTCCCCTGTCCTTGGCATCGGGGATCCCAGGACAGACCGGAGGATCCGTTTTGTGGGGGGCTGTCATAAGCTGTCTGAGCTTCAGACTATGGCGGATGAGACGGGAGGCGTGGCTTTTGCCATGTATCCTACTTCCATGGAGGATCTGATGCAGATCGCGGACGAGGGAAAACTGATGCCGCCGAAATCCACATGGTTTGAGCCCAAGCTGCGCAGCGGACTGTTTATCCATAAACTGGAGACAGAGCGGACGAACTGCGGGGCGGAAGTATAAAATAAATCAAAGTGAAAGGAAAAGATATGGGATTGATAAAAGCGGCTTTCGGCGCGGCCGGCGGCGTGATGTCCGATCAGTGGAAGGAATATTTTTACTGTGATTCCATGCCGGTGGACGTGCTTGTGAGAAAGGCACAGAAAAAGGTATCCGGGCGTTCATCAAACAGACACGGATCAGACAATATCATCAGCAGCGGGTCTGTGATCGCTGTTAACGACGGACAATGTATGCTGATCGTGGAGCAGGGGAAGGTAGTGGAGATTTCCGCGGAGCCGGGAGAATATATTTATGATTCCGACACGGAACCTTCGCTGTTCTGCGGAGATTTGGAGGATCATATCCAGGAGATTTTCAGACAGATCGGAAAGCGCTTTGTCTTCGGAGGGGAGGCGCCGGGGGATCAGAGAGTTTATTTTGTGAATACAAAAGAACTTCCGGGAAATAAATACGGAACTCCGGCACCGGTTCCTTTCCGCGTAGTGGACGTCAATATAGGACTGGACATTGATATTTCACTGAAATGCTTCGGAGAGTACAGCTACCGGATCGCCAATCCTGTGCTTTTTTACACGAATGTCTGCGGCAATGTACAGGATGAATTCAGACGGGAAGAGATTGACGGACAGCTCAGGAGCGAGCTTATGACGGCTCTTCAGCCTGCGTTCGCGAAGCTGTCGGAACAGGGGATCCGATACAGCGCCCTTCCCGGACATACGCTGGAGTTGTCCAGGGCGCTGAATGAGGTCCTCTCCGAAAAATGGGAAAATCTGAGAGGAATCCGTATTGTTTCTCTTGGGATTTCAAGCGTCAGAGCGTCTCAGGAGGACGAGGCCATGCTGAAGGAAATGCAGAAAAACGCGGTATTCCGCAATCCTTCCATGGCGGCCGCCCAGTTGGTGGGGGCCCAGGCATCGGCTATGCAGGCGGCGGCGTCCAACCCAAACGCGGGAGCGGCCATGGCCTTTGCAGGAATGAATATGGCGGCGGGCGCAGGCGGTGCGAATATTCAGAATCTTTACGCCATGGGGCAGAACGGCGGGACAGTCCAGAAGGAAAACTGGACCTGCACCTGCGGTACGGTCAATACAGGCAAATTCTGTTCCGAGTGCGGAAAACCAAGAGCATAAAAGAGCATAAAAGAAAGAGACCAGAACAATGGAAGTCCTGAATTACAAATGCCCAAACTGTTCTGCCGGGCTGAAATTCGACAGCAGGACGCAGAAGATGGCATGTGAATACTGTGGAAGCTCCTATACAGTGGAGGAGCTGGAACAGCTTGTCCAGGAGACCCAGACAGATGAATACGAGGAGCCCGGCGGGCACTGGGAAGGCTTTGAACCGGGAGAATTCGATACAGATGAAAATGTGGCGGTGTGGAGCTGTCCGTCCTGCGGCGCGGAGCTTATCACGGACAAAACCGCCGGGGCAGCTCTGTGCCCCTATTGTATGAATCCCATGGTGATGCCGGAACAGTTCGGCGGAGTATATCGTCCGGATTACGTGATACCTTTTCAGAAATCAAAAAAGGACGCCCTGGACGCTCTGAAAAAGTATTATCTGGGAAAGCCTCTGCTTCCAAAGGAATTTAAAGACCAGAACCATCTGGAGGAGATAAAGGCAGTGTATGTTCCCTTCTGGATGTTTGACCTGGACGCCTCCGGAAGGTTCCGTTATCAGGGGACCCGGACGCGGTACTGGGAGGACGGAGAATTTCAGTATACGGAAACCTCCTATTATCATATGGTGCGGAGAGGCAGCATGAGCTTTTCAAAAATACCGGTGGACGGATCGGAAAAGATCGACGATACGCTGATGGAATCTATAGAGCCCTTTGATTATCAGGGGCTGAAGCCCTTTCGTCTTTCTTATCTTTCCGGATTTATGGCGGATAAGTACGATCGGGAGCCGGACCAGCTCACCGAAAGAGTAAGAAAACGGGCGGAGACCAGTATGAGACGGAGCTTTCAGAGCACGCTTATTGGGTATGAGACGGTCGTCCCCGTGCAGGATGAGGTCCGTATGACGAAAAAAGGAAAGGTGGCGTACGCGCTGTTTCCTGTATGGTTTTTAAATACGAAGTGGAACGGACGCAATTATACGTTTGTGATGAACGGACAGACAGGAAAAATGAGCGGAGATCTTCCCGTGGGCCGGGATATGCTGGCGGCGTACTGGCTGAAGCATCATCTTCCGCTCACAGCCGTTTTCAGCGCGCTGTTTCTTCTTTTGAGACTGACGGGGGTGATCTGAATGAAAAGAGGGTATGGGATCCCGGTGCTGCTGGCCTTATGCATGGCGGTATTTTTCTGTATGCCGGTTCCTGTGAGAGCGGAAACAGCAGGAGTGTTTGATGATTATGGAGTACTGGACAGTGGGCAGCGTTCGGATCTGGAGCAGAGGATAAAGGAAATTTATGACAGCTTTCAGTTCGAGACGGCGTTTCTCATCACAGAGGATGTGGGAGAGCAGGCGGATTACCGTCAGTATGCTGCGGCGTTTATGCAGCGGAACGACATCGGATACGGAGAGGAGCATAACGGGCTTTGCGTATTCCACCAGCCGGACGCGCGAAACATCACCCTGGTATTCCGCGGAGAAATCCAGGACGCGTTTTCTGTGCGGATACAGAATCTCATGCTGGATAACTGTACGGAGGAATTAAAGGAAGACGATACCTACGAGGCCTACTGCACAATTCTTGAGGATCTGGAGAAGGGATTGTCCAGGGCTCTCTCAGGCAAAAGAATCCGGCCTGTGGATATCAGCCATATCCCTGTAGCGCTGGAGATCATCAAATGGATTTTGATCTCTTTTGGGGTGGCGGCGGTTCCAACCCTTCTTCTTACCTGGTATCAGAGACACCGGATGATCACGGAGGTTCCCCGGACAAATGCGGACGAATATACAGAAGAAGAGGGAATCCAGTTTCAGGAAATGAGAGATATGTTTGTGCACAGAACTGTCGCAAGAACCAGAAAGCACAGGGATGAGGATCATCACAGCGGTTCTCACGGCAGTTTTACAAGCGGAGGAGAGCGTTTTTCCGGTTCCGGCAGAAACTACTAGGACAGCCGGAAAGCACATTCAGAATAAAAAGTTGTTTTGCAGCAAAAATACGCAGGAGAGGTGACAGTTTTGAAAAAGATTTTGACTTTCTTTACAGCTTTTTTTATGTTGTTAATGACCTGCCCCATATCCGTATGGGCGGCGGGTGAAGGAGGAGCGGAGCAGGGAGTCCCCATCTGGCTCTGTATCCCTTTTGCGGGGCTTTTGCTCTGCATTGCCGTAATGCCCCTTGTGAAGGGGGAGTGGTGGGAGGCGCATCAGCCTCTGGTGGTGGCGCTGTGGATTTTGGTTCTTGTGATCCCTTTCGCGGCCCTCTATGGAATCGGAGATATGGCGGAGACGGTACTGGAATGTACGGTCAATGACTATCTTACTTTTATTATACTGCTGTTCGGGCTTTTTTGTGTTTCGGGCAATATCACCATGGAGGGGGACTTCGCCGGTTCGCCCAGGATCAATGTAGGGCTTCTGGCGCTGGGTACTCTGCTGGCAAGCTGTATCGGAACGACCGGGGCAAGTATGCTGATGGTTCGTCCGGTGATCAAAATGAACTCCTGGAGAAAAAGAAAAAGCCATATTATGGTGTTTTTCATTTTTATGGTTTCCAATATGGGAGGCTGTCTTACACCCATCGGTGATCCGCCTCTTCTTATGGGCTTTATGAGGGGAGTGCCGTTTTTCTGGAGTCTGCACCTTTTCCCGGTGCTGATCTTTAATATGGTGATCCTTCTTTTTATCTTTTATCAGCTTGATAAAAGAGCTTACCGCAAGGATATCGCGGGCGGGCGCAAGCCCGATATCAGCAAGCCGGGAACGGAATTCCGCATCGACGGACTGCATAATATCATTTTCCTGGTCATGATCGTGGGAGCGGTAATTTTAAGCGGTGTTCTTCCCAATATGCCCGCCTTCCAGGACGCGGCCGGGAACGTGAGGGGCATCCGTATTTTCAGAGAGGTTTCTCTGAGCTTTCCGTCCCTGATCGAAATTGTACTGATCCTTTTGGCCGCCTTTTTATCCTTCAGGACCACAAGCAGTGAGATCAGAACGAGAAACCATTTTACCTGGGGCGCGATCAAGGAAGTGGCCGTCCTTTTTATCGGTATTTTTATTACCATGCAGCCGGCGCTGATGCTTCTGAAGGCGGTTGGGCCGAATCTTGGGATTACAGAACCTTACCAGATGTTCTGGGCCACAGGGGCTCTTTCCAGCTTTCTCGACAATACGCCCACCTATCTGGTGTTCCTGACAACAGCCGGAACTCTCGGATTTACAAGCGGAATCTCAACGGCGCTGGGAACGCTTCCTGAAAAAATGCTTTCCGCGATTTCCAGCGGAGCTGTGTTTATGGGAGCCAATACCTATATCGGAAACGCGCCGAACTTTATGGTAAAATCTATATCCGACGAGAACGGTGTCAATATGCCGTCCTTCTTCGGATATATGCTCTGGTCTGTAACGATTCTGATTCCCGTATTCATCATAGATATGCTTGTATTCTTTTTGTAAGGAGGTCGGAGACATATGCAGGAAAATCAGGAAAAATACATCAATCTGGCAAACCGGATTTATGATCTGGACGGCGAAGTATACAAGTGTGTGGGCTCCAGTCTGGGACGTACGTTTACCGGCAGCAGAGAAAGCACTGTGAGAACATTGAGCGTTCTTATGTACACAAAGCCGGACGGGCACCTTCTCAGAAGCGAGCTGGCTCTGATCAGCAATATGGCCAGAACCATCAAAGACAAAAAAGAAAAATCCCGTCTGATGGAGGAATACAACAACATTCTGAAGGAAATCGAAGAACTGCCGGATGTTTTTGGAAAAGAGGATATCATGGACGCGGAGCGCGCGGCTCTGAACAATCTTTTGCTGAAGCGCCAGAAGATTTCCGAGAACGATCATCTTGTGATCTGTATTAGCCGTACTCAGGGAAGCGCCGGGAACGACATCGGATTTGAGCTGGCGGATAATCTGAAGATCAATTATTATGACGTGGAGATTTTTGATCAGGTTATGAAACGTCTGGAGGCGGATAAGGGCGCGGTAAATGATAAAGAAAGCTTTACAGAATTCAACAAATACGGCAAGAAAAGTCCCGCAAGCCTGAAAACCAGGCTGAGAGAATTCAACCGTTATCACGGACTGCCGAAACAGGACGCCGTATTCTTCAACATGAGCGATCTGATCTGCAGTCTTGCCCGCACGGAGGACTGCATCATCATGGGGCGGTGCGCGGACGCGATTTTAAAGAACAATCATATTCCTCATATCAGTCTGTTTATCAGCGCACCGTTCTCTGTCCGTGTGCAGCATGTTATGGCGGTGCGGAATATGGGGCTGAGACAGGCCGCGCGTTTCCTCAAAAAAATGGATAAACAGCACAGACGCTACTATGAATTCTATACAGGAGAAAAATGGGGCAAGCCGGAAAACTATGATCTCTGTATCAACAGCGCGAATTATGGCATAAAAGAAACCATTGACGTGATCAAACGTCTCCTGGATCAGTAAAGACAGAAACGGGAGCACAGCTCCCACGTTCTGGAAAAGAGAGGGGCCGTCCCGGAGCAGATGCTCCGGGACGGCCCCTGGCATACAGGGATATTCTATTTATTTACGTCGATGTAGCTGTACAGGGTATATTTGGAAATCCCAAAATAATTGGCGACCTTATCTCCTGATTTTGTGATCAGAAAAGCTCCGGAATCGTTCAGGAACTGGATAGCCGTCACCTTGTCCTCCTTATTCATGAGAGCTACGGGCTTCCCTACAAGGGCCACGGACTCCTCGATCAGATGATCCAGAAGGTCGTTGACATTGTGTGTGATCTCTTTTGGTTTTTCTTCCTTGTCGACAGGGGTGATCAGAGAGTGAAGGGCGCTCTCCACGATCGTAAGCCTTGAGATATCGTAGTTAATGCCGAAAACATAATGCAGGCTGCCGTCGTCGTCTCTTATATAAGATGTACTGCATTTTAAGATTTTGCCGTCGGAAGTTTTCATTAAATATCCGGCATGATCCTTCAGCTCCTCCTGCTTTCCGTTTTTTTTGCTGGTATGCCGTATCACATCGAACACTGCGTTGGACGGACCGTCGCCGATACCTCTGTTTGTGACGTGCCCGTTTTCAATATAGACAATGGAGTGTTCGGGATCGTTGGTCTTCAGATCATGAATAACAACCTCACATTCCGGCCCGAACTGGCAGGCGATGTCATGTGCGATTTGTTTTAATACAGTCAGTCGTCCCATTTCCATTCCTCCTACTACGATTTGTTTATGGTTCATATTCCTGACATTCAGTTGGAATCTTATCCAACTGATTAAAACCTTAAATTTTTTCTATTCATCAATATAACACAATGGAAAAAAAATAAAAAGATTTTTTCTGAAAAAATTTATGTTGGTCAAAAGAAATTTGCTGATGCAGTTCGTGTTATGCGTGTACTTCAGCGGGATTTGTCAGTTGAAGAAAAGAAAAAATAGTGATATATTAATAAAAATAATTAGAATTTGGAGGTGAATATGATGAAATATTTGTTAAAAAACGGAAGGATTGTTTCCGGAACCGGGGTAAAAAAAGCGGATCTTTTGATTGAGGACGAAAAGATCTCGGAGGTAGGAGAAAATCTGAAGGCTGAGAACGCGGAAGTGATCGACGTGGACGGAAAGCTTTTGTTTCCCGGTTTTATAGACGGCCATACTCATTTTGACCTGGAGGTGGCCGGAACAGTGACGGCGGATGATTTCGAGACGGGGACAAGGGCCGCTGTTCTGGGCGGAACTACCCTCGTCATCGACTATGCTTCTCAGGATAAGGGAGGACATACGCTGAAGGAAGGATTGGAGAAATGGCACAAAAAAGCAGATGGGAAATGCTCCTGCGATTATTCCTTTCATATGTCTGTTGTGGAATGGAATGAGGAAACAGAAAATGAGATCCAGGATATGATCGACCAGGGGATTACCAGCTTCAAGCTCTATATGACCTACCCGGCTATGATGGTAAACGACGGAGATCTCTACAAAATTCTGAAAAAGCTTGGAGAATGCGACTGTTTTGCCGGAGTCCACTGTGAGAATGCCGGGGTGATCGACGCGCTGATCTCCCAGGCCAAAAAGGAGGGGCGGCTCGGCCCCGAAAATCATCCTCTGGTGCGGCCGGACAGCCTGGAGGCGGAGGCGGTTCACAGACTTCTTGTGATCGCAAAGGAAGCGGGAGCGCCTGTGATGGTGGTGCATCTGACCAACCGAAAAGCCTATGAGGAGGTTCTCCGCGCGAGAGAGCAGGGACAGACCGTTTATGCGGAAACCTGTCCTCAGTATCTTCTCCTGGAGGACAGCGTTTATTCTAAACCGGATTTCCAGGGAGCTGTGTATGTTTGCGCGCCGCCTATCCGCAAAAAGGAGGATCAGGACTGTCTCTGGGAAGCGTTGAGCAGGGAGACCATCCAGACGGTAGCCACAGACCAGTGCAGCTTTACCCTGGAGCAGAAAGCTCTTGGAAAAGATGATTTTACGAAAATTCCGGGAGGACTTCCGGGGGTTCAGACCCGCGGAACGCTGCTTTATACCTACGGAGTCCGCACAGGAAGGATCACTGTAGAGCAAATGTGTAAGCTTCTCAGTGAAAACGCCGCAAAACTGTACGGCGTATATCCCAGAAAAGGAGCCCTTCTTCCGGGAAGCGACGCGGATATCGTCGTGTTCGACCCGGAGAAGGAGAGCGTGATCTCCGCCAGGACACACGCTTACAATACGGATAACAATCCATTTGAAGGCTTCCCGCTTCACGGCGGCATCGACAAGGTATTCCTGAGGGGATGCCTGACCGTGGAGGACGGAAAAATGAAAAAAGAAAAACAGGGAATTTTTATTGCCAGAGGATTGTCTAGCAGTCCTGATTAATGTCGGCCCGGTCGATCATCACATTCAGGATTTCTGTGTCGGTGGCTCGCATTCCCACCCGGCCGATGTAGCCCATGCTCTTGATAGTCTCTTCCACATCGCCCTTGATGATCCCCTCGCCGGGCAGGAAGCTTTTATTCTGGATGCTGAGCTGAAAAGCCATGAGAGCCGCGTCCACTGAGGATGCGATTTTTGCGGCACAGGAGGGCTTGGCGCCGTCGCAGACGATTCCCCCTACGTTTCCCAGGGTATTGATGATGGTCAAAGAAACCTGCTGATAGCTTCCGCCGTACATGTAGGTAATCCCGGCTCCGGCGCCGCAGGCAGCGCTGACGGCGCCGCAGTAGGCGGAAAGGCTGCCGATGTAATATTTCTGGTGGATGGCGATCAGATTGCTGACGACCAGAGAACGGTAGAGCTTTTCTCTGGAGACCTCCCATTCATCTGCATAAACAATCACAGGAAGGGAAACCGTGATTCCCTGATTTCCGCTGCCGGAATTGATGACTACGGGCATGGAGCAGCCGCCCATACGGGCGTCGCTTCCGGCGGCGGCTCTGGCACAGGCCCGGGTGGTTACGCTTTTTCCCCATACATGCATCAGAGTTTTGCCGATCTGGGCTCCGTAGTTGTTGTCCAGTCCTTCCTGAGCGATGGCTGTATTCAGACGGACCTGCTGTCCGATGATTTCTTCGATATCTTCTATTTTTACCTGATCGGCAAATTCCAGGATATCTTTTACAGTAAGCTTTGATTTATCTACAGAGACCGGTTCGGTCACTGTCTCAAGCTCTTTTTTCAGAAGGAGCTTTCCGTCCTTTTCCATTTTTACAATGTTGGTGTGCTGGTCGGCTATGACGATTTCCGCATAGTGGCTGTCCTTTCTGGCTTTGGCGGATATGTAAAGGTTAGGTACATTCTCCGCGAGAGAACAGGAACAGATCCCCAGTTCGGTGAGTTCCTTTGCTTTTTGGATATGCTCCGGGGTGATTTCCTCCAGTACCTCAAGCGCCTTGTCTGCGTTGCCGCCTACCGCGCCCAGGACCGCGGCGATATCAATGCCTTTCAGTCCGCCGGAATTGGGTACAGTGACGCCTTTTACATTCTTTATGATATTTCCGCTCAGCCGCATTTCGATGGAGTCCGGGAATTCTCCCAGAAGCTGCGCGGCTTTCGCGGACGCGTAGGCGATGGCGATAGGTTCCGTACATCCCAGGGCAGGGATAAGTTCGGATTTTAAGATGTTCAGATAATTAGTATACAGTGCAGAATCCATGTTCTTCCTCCTCTATGTATATCCAACTATGATACCTACGGATTGCTGCGTGCTAGCAGGCTCACGCGGGCTCGGACCTTTTGACCCTGGTATCATAAAATGAGTATATTATAAAAGTTCAGGCAATTCAATAAAGAGGTACAATAAAATAATTTCCGGGGAGAGAATATTGTCGAAATTATCCAAATTTCATTGTTGCTGAAGGAGAATCGTGGTATAATAACATTCGTACCGGACTTTTAAGGAAAACCTGCGAAGAATGGGCGCTAGAAATCAATGAGATTACAGACTGCGGTGATAGCCGCGGCTTTTCTGCATATATTCCGGTGCCTTCTGGCGCCGTTTTTTTTAGTTTAGTTTTAAAAAGAAAAGGAGATGCATATGGAGACTAGAATTGCGGTGACCGCGATCATCGTGGAGGACCGCTCCAAAAGCGGAGAGCTGAACAGCCTTCTTCATGATTACGGCGAATATATCGTCGGCAGAATGGGAGTCCCCTACAGAGAGAGAGGCGTATCTGTCATCAGTGTCATTCTGGACGCTCCCCAGGAGATCATCAGCGCCCTGTCGGGCAAGCTTGGGATGCTGGAGGGAGTTTCCAGCAAGACCGTATACTCCAGACTTCCGGAGAACCGGGAATGAAGGGGGCGGCAGGCGGCGGGAGCCGCGGGCAGGAGCTGGTAGACAGACTGTACCGTACCGGGGAGCTTTCAAGGGATCAGTTCACAGAGCTGATCGCCGGACGGAGAACGGAGACAGAAGCATACGCCAGAGAGCTGGCCCGCAGAGTCCGGGAGAGAGTCTACGGAAACTGTATATACATCCGCGGTCTGATCGAATTTACCAATTATTGTAAAAACGACTGCTATTACTGCGGAATCCGAAAGAGCAACCGGAAAGCCCAGCGGTACCGCCTGACCAGGGAAGAAATCCTGGACTGCTGTGAGGAGGGATACGCCCTGGGCTTCCGGACCTTTGTCCTTCAGGGCGGCGAGGACGGGTATTTTACCGGGGAACGGATGAAGGAGATCATAGAGGCGGTAAAAAAAAGATATCCGGACTGCGCGCTTACGTTATCTGTAGGCGAAAAGGACGAGGATACCTACCGGATGTACCGGGAGGCGGGAGCGGACAGATACCTTCTGCGCCATGAAACGGCTGAGGAATGCCACTACCGCAGACTTCATCCTCCGGAGCTGTCGCTCAAAAACAGAAAGAACTGCCTGAAAACACTGAAAAAACTGGGATTTCAGACCGGAGCGGGCTTTATGGTGGGATCGCCGGGACAGACGCCCGAAACTCTGGCGGAGGATTTCATGTTTCTAAAGGAGCTTCAGCCGGAGATGGTGGGTATCGGTCCCTTTATCGCCCATCAGGATACGCCGTTTGGAAACGAGCCCAGCGGTACGGTAAAGGATACCCTGTTTTATCTGGCGCTGGTAAGGCTTATGCTGCCGGAGGTTCTTCTCCCGGCGACCACAGCTCTGGGAACCGCCCATCCTCAGGGGCGGGAGCTGGGGATCCTTTCCGGGGCCAACGTAGTGATGCCGAATCTTTCTCCTGCCGCGGTGAGAAAGAAATATATGCTGTATGACGGAAAAATCTGCACCGGAGACGAGACAGCGGAGCATCTGGCGGATCTGGCCGGGAGGATAGAAAAAACCGGGTGCAGGATCGTGACAGACCGCGGAGACCACAAAAAGCGCAGCTTTCAAAAGATATAAGTAAATAATAAAGAAAACACAAAGAAAAGAGGAGTTCACACATGTACAATCCAAAATCAACACATGCAACGGAATTTATCGATCATCAGGAAATTCTGGACACGCTGGAATACGCCAGACAGAACAAAAATAATACAGAGCTGGTGGAAAGCCTGATTGAGCGCGCGAAGGACTGTAAGGGCCTGAGCCACAGAGAGGCGGCCCTGCTTCTGGAATGTGACGATCCCCGCCTTGTGGAAAAAATGTATCACACGGCGAAGGAGATCAAAAAGAAATTTTACGGAAACCGTATCGTAATGTTCGCGCCTTTGTATCTGTCTAATTACTGCATCAACGGCTGCGTTTACTGTCCATACCACGCGAAAAACAAACATATACGCAGGAAAAAGCTCACTCAGGAGGAAATCCGCCAGGAGGTCATCGCTCTTCAGGATATGGGTCATAAACGGCTTGCGCTGGAGACGGGGGAAGATCCCAAAAACAATCCCATTGAGTATGTCCTGGAAAGTATCCGGACAATCTACAGCATCAAGCACAAAAACGGAGCGATCCGAAGAGTCAATGTAAACATCGCGGCCACTACGGTAGAAAATTACAGAAAACTCAAGGAAGCGGGAATCGGCACATATATTCTTTTCCAGGAAACCTATAATAAAGAAAGCTATGAAGCGCTGCATCCCACAGGCCCCAAAAGTGATTACGCATATCATACGGAGGCCATGGACCGCGCGATGGAGGCGGGGATTGATGATGTGGGCTGCGGAGTTCTCTTCGGGCTGGAGACCTACCGCTATGATTTCGTCGGCATCCTGATGCACGCGGAGCATCTGGAGGCAAGATTCGGAGTAGGGCCCCATACCATCAGTGTGCCCCGTATCTGTCCGGCGGACGACATTGACACGGCGGATTTTTCAAACGCGGTGCCGGATGAAATCTTCCAGAAGATCGTGGCGGTGATCCGTATCGCGGTTCCGTATACCGGAATGATCATTTCCACACGGGAATCCCAGAAGTGCAGGGAAAAAGTGCTGGATCTTGGAATTTCCCAGATCAGCGGAGGCTCCAGGACCTCTGTGGGCGGCTACGCCGAGGAGGAGCCGGAGGAAGATAATTCCGCTCAGTTCGACATCAGCGACAGAAGAACTCTAGATCAGGTGGTCAACTGGCTTTTGGAACTCGGATATATTCCAAGCTTCTGTACTGCCTGTTACCGGGAGGGACGTACCGGAGACCGCTTCATGTCCCTTGTAAAAACAGGACAGATCGCCAACTGCTGTCATCCCAACGCGCTGATGACACTGAAAGAGTATCTGGAGGATTATGCAAGCCCAGAGACAAAGGAAAAGGGCGACCGGGTGATCGAAAGGGAGCTTCAGAATATCACCAGAGAAAAGACAAGGGAGATCTGCCGGAAGAATCTTACTGAGATTGAAAACGGAAAGCGAGATTTCAGATTCTGACGCCGGATTTTTCCCGCGCGGCGGGGCTTTTATGAAAAAACTCTTGCATAATGTACCTGGGATGGGGTATAGTGTTGATATGCTATAAAGGAGGAAGATTCTTATGAAGAAATCCAGATTACTGATCGTACTGGCAGGACTTTCCGTATTTGCGTCCGGCTGCGGCTTCAGCACCGGAGGGGAAGATTCCACCGTAACTGTCATACACGCCACCCCCACACCAACGCCTTCACCCACACCGGAGGTTACGCCGACGCCCGAAGCTACGCCGACTCCGGCTCCGGTTGTTTCACCCACCGCTCTTGGAGTGAATATCGTCAAACAGGACGCTACATATTACGCAACCACTGATGTCAACCTTCGTCAGGACTGCAGCACGGACAACGCGCAGGCTCCTGTTCTCCAGGGCGTTCCGGCCGGCACCCAGCTCACAAGTACAGGTGTCAGCGAGGATAAGCAGTGGATTGAGGTAAATTACAACGGAACTGTCTGCTACGCCTCCATGCAGTATGTGACCACAACTGCTCCGGCGGGAGCGGCCACAGACGCGGCGGCAGCTCAGACAGACACAGCGGCCGCCCAGTAGGCGCGATACGCTGCCCAGGCATGAGAAACACGCAAAAACAATCGGGCTGCCTCAGATGAAAGACAGAGAAAAAGGCCGGAAATCCCGCCGCTCCAATAGAGGAGCAAAGGGATTTCCGGCCCTTCGTTTTTTCTTTCGCTTATTCCGGATAGACGAGTCTTTCGGGTTTTATGTCGTAGAGAACGTTCTTTAAGTAACGGTCCGCAAGGTATTTGGCCATTCCCAGATTCATATCAAGATAATTTCCGCAGTCCTTTGGCGAGGCTCCGGGGATATCGCCTTCAAAATCCCGGATGAATTCAAACATTTCCGTCATGAGCCCCACGATATCCTTTGACTGGTAATCGCCCGCCAGAAGAAGATAGTTCCCTGTCCGGCAGCCCATAGGTCCCCAGTAGATGATCTTTGGACCGAATTCTGCGTGATTTCTGAGAAAGGTTGCGGCCAGATGCTCCATGGCGTGAAGCTCCGCGGTATTCATTACCGGCTCCTCGTTGGGGGAGGTCATGCGGATATCGAAGGTGGTGATCACCTGATCTCCGAGATAATCCTTTCTGGATACATAAATACCGGGCTGAAGCTTGATGTGGTCTATGGTGAAGCTTGCTATTTTTTTCATGTGACAGGTTTCCTCCTTAGCTTGTACACTTTGTTCCTTCTCTGTGTATTTTAACAGAGTACGGAGCGGCTGACAAGTAATTGACTTTATTTCAGCAGAATGTTACACTGTTAGCAGTTCAGACAGAGCTTCAGGAGATGAATCTGCGAAAGTCTGAGCGCTAAACTGCAACAGTCAATGGAGGAATATTATGATAGACGGAAAAAAAGTATTATTCAGCGGTATGCAGGCTACAGGAAACCTGACACTTGGAAACTATCTTGGCGCATTGAAAAACTGGCTGACGTTAAGTGATGAATATGAATGCTTCTACAGCGTGGTGGACCTGCATTCTATTACAGTCCGTCAGGATCCGGCGGAGCTGAGAAAACGCGCCAGAAATCTTCTGACACTGTATATTGCGGCCGGCCTCGATCCTAAGAAGAACTGCATTTACTATCAGTCTCATGTATCAGGCCACGCGGAACTGGCCTGGATCCTGAACTGCTTTACCTATATGGGAGAGCTGAACCGGATGACACAGTTTAAGGATAAGGCGGCGAAGCATGCGGATAATATCAACGCGGGACTTTTTACCTATCCTGTTCTTATGGCTGCGGATATCCTTCTGTATCAGGCGGACGTGGTTCCTGTGGGCGTAGATCAGATGCAGCATCTGGAGCTTACCAGGAACGTAGCGGAACGTTTCAATAATATCTATGGAGATGTGTTTACAATTCCGGAGGCGTATATCGGAAAAGTGGGCGCGAAGATCATGAGCCTCCAGGATCCCTCAAAAAAGATGTCCAAATCCGATGAAAATCCCAACGCCAGCATCTATCTTATGGACGATCCGGATACGATCATGCGCAAGTTCAAGAGAGCCATAACAGATTCTGAAGGCTGCATCCGTTACAGTGATCAGCAGCCGGGGATCAAGAATCTTCTCGATATTTACTGCGCATGCACTGGAAAAACATCTGACGAGGCTGTCCGCGAATTTGACGGAAAAGGATACGGAGAGCTGAAGCCCGCGGTGGGAGAGGCCGTAGTTTCTGTTCTGAAGCCCCTTCAGGACGAATTTGCGAGACTTTCCAGGGATAAGGCGTACATTGATTCTGTTATTAAGGAAAATGCGGAAAAAGCAGGCTACTATGCGGCGAAAACCCTCCGCAAGGTACAGCGGAAGGTAGGATTCCCGGACCGGATTCGGTGATAAAGGAGGAACGAAGATGAAGTATAGAACATTTGCGGTTATCTGCGCGGCTTTTCTTGCGGCCGGAGCACTGGCAGGATGCGGCGGAAACGACCAGAAAGCGACAGAAGCAGAGGAGAGCTCCGAGGCGGCGGAAACAGAGGAGAGCTCTGAGGATGCGCAGGAGGACGAGGCGGTAAGCGAGGAGGAAGCGGAGGCCGCCGGCTTCAGCGACGGAACGGACGAGGACGGGACTGTATCAGGAGAAACGGTTCTTGATACCAGTCAGGAGCTGACAGGTCTTCACCATGCGGAGATCAGTATCAAAGACTACGGAACCATTGAACTGGAACTGGATGCGGACACAGCGCCCATCACAGTGACGAATTTTGTAAAGCTCGCCCAGGAGGATTTTTATGACGGTCTGACCTTCTGGAGGATCATGGACGGCTTTATGATACAGGGAGGCGATCCCGAAAAGAACGGAACAGGCGGCGCGGATGAAAATATCAAGGGCGAATTTTCCAATAACGGGGTGGAGAATGATATTTCCCACACAAGAGGAACGGTATCCATGGCCAGAGCCGCAGATCCGGACAGCGCCAGCTCCCAGTTTTTCATTGTCCAGACAGACAGCACCTTCCTGGACGGGGATTATGCCGGATTCGGACATGTGACGGAAGGAATGGATATTGTGGATCAGATCTGCAAGGACGCGAAGCCCACAGACAATAACGGCACGATCGAGGAAGAAGAACAGCCGGTGATCGAGAGTATCACAATTCTTGACTGATATCTGAGATTAACGGAGACAGAAAAACAGAACCGATTTTCCGTAAAGGAGCCGGTTCTGTTTTTTTGCAGTAGTTCAGCCATACAGTAGCCGGGAAGCATAAAACATGCCTGTATTTGTAGGAACGATCAAAGTTTCAGCACCAGAACCGGAATGGGCGGATGATTGGGGCGGTTGTAGTAGTCGCACCGTATCACCAGATATTTCCTGTGATCGAGGGAGGCCAGCCAGGGCAGCACCGCGTCCCGCTCGTCAAAACCGGAGTCTCCGCCGCTGTAAATACACAGGGAGAGCAGTCCGCCTTTTTTCAGAAGAGTCAGGCTCTGCTCCAGAGCAGGGAGAGTGGAGCTGCTTCTTGTTGCTCTGGAGTGGTCGCCTCCGGGAAGATAGCCCAGATTAAAAACAATACAGCTTACAGAACCAGGGGCCGCGTAGCGGTCTATTTTTGTGTGGGATTCCAAAAGCAGCGTATAGTTTTCCGGAGCGCCCGCGTCCAGGAGACGTTTTTTCGTGTTTGCCAAAGCCGTCTCCTGGATGTCGAAGGCGAGGACCCGGCCTGCTTCTCCGGCCAGAGTACTTAACAGCAGAGTGTCGTTTCCGTTTCCCATAGTGGCGTCGATGCAGAGATCGCCGGGGCTTACCTGCTCCCGGATAAAACGGGCGCACCACTGTGTGATCTGATAATTGTTCATGATGTGTTTGTCCTTTCAAAAATAAGCGGCAGGCCGTGGGCTTTTCCGGCTTTGCAGGCTTGCAGACTGACCGCCGTTGTTACGGGAACCAAAAAGGGTGTATAAAAACGCGAACAGAGAAAAAATTCATTGCATTTGCTTTCTATGCTGATTATAATATAACAGACATGGGAGATACAAGGAAAAAGGAATATAAGTCATAAATATATGGAAGCAGGAGGATTGAAGGAATGTTAGAAGGAAAGACCGTTCTTCTGGGTGTTACCGGAAGCATCGCGGCATATAAAATCGCATATCTGGCAAGCGCTTTAAAGAAGCTCCACGCTCAGGTGCATGTGCTGATGACGGAAAACGCCACAAATTTCATCAATCCCATTACCTTTGAATCTCTTACCGGGAATAAATGCCTGGTGGATACCTTTGACAGGAATTTTCAGTTCCAGGTGGAGCATGTGTCTGTGGCGAAGCAGGCGGATGCGGCTCTGATCGCTCCCGCAAGCGCGAATGTGATCGGCAAGCTCGCCCATGGGATCGCGGATGATATGCTGACGACGACCATTATGGCATGTAAATGCAAAAAGATCATTTCCCCGGCCATGAACACCAATATGTATGAAAATCCCATCGTACAGGACAATCTGGCGATACTGGAGCATTACGGATATCAGGTGATCGAACCGGCCAGCGGTTATCTGGCCTGCGGGGACACCGGAGCCGGAAAGATGCCGGAGCCGGAGCTGCTTCTGGAATATATTCTGAAGGAAATCGCGAAAGAAAAGGATCTGCGGGGAAGAAAGATTCTTGTGACGGCCGGGCCTACCCAGGAAGCCATCGATCCGGTGCGGTACATCACCAATCATTCCTCAGGGAAGATGGGATATGCTCTGGCGAGAGAGGCGATGCTGAGAGGCGCGGAGGTAACTCTGGTCAGCGGTCCCTGCTCGATCGATCCGCCTCCTTTTGTGAAGCTGATTCCCGTAGTAACGGCACAGGAAATGTTCGAGGCGGTCACTTCCGTAAGCGACGCCCATGACATTATCATCAAGGCTGCGGCAGTGGCGGATTACCGTCCTGCCAGGACGGCGGAGGATAAGGTAAAGAAACACGACGGAGAAATGTCCATTGAACTGCAGAAGACAACGGACATTCTGCAATATCTGGGAGATCACCGCCGTCTGGGACAGTTTTTGTGCGGATTTTCTATGGAAACCCAGAATATGATCGGTAATTCCAGGGCCAAGCTTGAGAAGAAGCATCTGGATATGGTGGCCGCCAACAACCTGAAGGTGGCGGGAGCCGGATTCCAGGGCGATACCAATGTGCTGACCCTGATTACACAGGATGAGGACGTATCACTCCAGCTTATGAGCAAGGAGGATGCAGCCGACGCCATCCTGGATAAAATTCTCTCAATGCTGAAAAAGAGAGAAGCGTAACCCGTAAACGATAGGATGCGGGTATACGCCCGCAGTTCCATCACCGTATTGTATCCCTGTGAGAGGGAACGATAACAAGGAGGAAAAAAATGAAAACGAAACTTACAACATCTCAGATCACGGTACTTGGACTTATGGCCGCTGTTCTTCTGCTCATGGCTTACACGCCGCTGGGCTATCTGAATATCGGGCCTCTGGCGATCACCTTTAATGTGATTCCCGTCGCTATCAGCGCCATCGTGCTGGGACCGGCAGGAGGAGCCGCTGCAGGAGCCATCTTTGGACTTACAAGCTTCCTTCAGTGCGTCGGGATCGGCGGAACAAGCGCGATGGGAGCCATGCTTTTCAGCATCAATCCGGTGCTTGCCTTCCTTCAGAGATTTTTGCCCCGCCTTCTGGACGGCCTGCTTCTGGGCTATATATTCAGGGGCATGAGGAAGAAAACCAACATTTATGTGTCCTGCGCTGTGACAGGCTTCTTTTCCGCGTTTCTGAATACCGTGTTTTTTATGGCGGCGCTTGTACTGCTCTTCGGAAACACAGAGTATATCCAGGAGATGATCGGAGGAAGGAACATCATTGTATTTATCTGCACCTTTGTAGGAATCAACGCCGTATGTGAGATGATTTCTTCTACCGTACTGACCGGGGCAGTGGGAACGGCTCTTTCGAGAGCGCATCTGGTGCCGGCAGTTCAGACGGAGAATAAGAGGGCGGCAAGCGTCTGACAGGCATTGTCCCCCGGATCAAATAAAAGGTATTGGAAATTAAAAAATGATTTTAGCGATTGACATTGGAAATACCAATATAGTAGTCGGATGTATCGACAAAGAAAAAATTTATTTTATAGAGAGACTGTCCACAGTCCGCACGAAAACAGAACTGGAATACGCCATTGACCTGAAAACGGTTCTTGATATTTACCACATTAAGAGGACGGAGATCGAAGGATCTATTATCTCTTCTGTAGTGCCTCAGATCACCAATGTGGCGAAGCTGGCTGTGGAGAAGATCCTGAAAAAAGAGCCTCTGATCCTTGGACCGGGAGTAAAAACAGGACTGAATATTCTTCTGGATAATCCCGGCGAGATGGGGGCCGACCGGGTGGCGGACGCCGTGGCGGCGCTGACCTATTATCCGGTTCCGCTTGTGATCGTGGATATGGGAACAGCCACTACCGTGTCGGTGGTAGATGAAAAAAAACGCTACCTGGGCGGAATGATCCTTCCGGGAGTCCGGGTCTCTCTGGACGCGCTGACCGCGAGGGCTTCCCAGCTAAGCGGGATCAGCATTGAGGAGCCCAGGCGTCTCATAGGCAGAAATACCGTAGACTGTATGAAAAGCGGGATCCTGTACGGCAATGCCGCCGCGGTGGACGGCATCATCGACAGGATAGAGGAGGAACTTGGCCAGAAGGTAACTGCCATCGCGACAGGCGGAATGTCCGGAAGGATTGTTCCTCACTGTAAGAGGAAGATCATTCAGGATGAGGATCTTCTGCTGAAGGGACTTATGGTTATTTACGAAAAAAATAAATAATGCGCTTCGAAAGCAGCCGTTTTCTTCCGGGGGATCATACCCTGGAAGAAAGCGGCTGTTTTTGACAGCACGTCATGAAGAGACGAATTTAGCCCTTCAGAAATGAGAAGCCATATCTCCGGGGACGGGGGCTGTGAGACATAAGGGGTGTCCAGTCAGCGGATGAGAGAAATCAAGCTGAAAGGAATGAAGGGGCTGGCGGGAAAAACGGCTGTAATCCGGGCAGTAAAGATAATCAGCCGGAAGGGGATAGCCCAGACTTTTCATGTGTACCCGGATCTGATGGGTGCGTCCCGTTTCCAGATGAATTTCGAGGAGAGAGTGTCCGTCTCTGACCGCCAGCCTTTCAAAATGTGTGACGGCAGGCTCTCCCTGCTCAAAATCCACCTGTCTTTCAATGACGGAGGAGGAAACTCTTCCGATGGGAGCGGAAACAGTGCCCGAAAAAGGCGGGATGCCTTTTACAACAGCCAGATAAGTCCGTCTGATCTCCCGGCTTTTCATACGGGCGGAAAGAATGGAAGCGCTCAGGGGATTTTTTGCCAGGATCAGCGCGCCGGAGGTATCTCTGTCCAGCCGGTTGATGCAGCGAAAGGGACAACATTCCCCTTTGCTCCGGAAATAGGCGGCCGCGGCGTTTGCCAAAGTGTTTTCGTAATGTCCGTGGGAAGGATGGACCGGCATATCGGCAGGCTTATTTACCGCCAGTATATCAATATCCTCATAAAGAATGGAAAGCGCCATAGGAACCGGAACGATATTTTCGTCCGAAGCCGTCTCCGGCACATGGATGCGGAGCAGATCGCCGGATCTGACCGCGGCGCGTCCGCCCCCGGGCTCTCCGTTCAGCAGGATCGCTGTTTTTTCTGTCTTCATGGAGCTTAATATATGTCTGGAAAATCCCATTTGCCGTAAAAAATCCAGAACAGAAATTCCGTCATATTCTTTTGTGATCTGATAATCCACTGTTCGGTCCATAATATTTCCTTTTACGTTTGTTTTCTTTTTTTCGCCTGTCTGCGGTATTGGGCGGCAGTGATTCCGCAGAATCTGCGAAAGCTCTGGGAAAGGTAGCTCTGAGAAGAAAATCCTGTTTGTCCGGCTATCTCGGCGATCCCGTAATCCGTATTTTCCAGAAGCTCCATGCACATCTCAAGCCTTCTCCGGTTCAGATAGCTGATGGGAGAGATTCCATAATACTTGGAAAATTCGTGGCTCAGATAATATTTATTCAGATGGCTCAGCTCAGACAGGGTATCCAGAGTGATTGGTTCACTGTAATGGGAATCCAGATAACGCCGGATCATGGCGCACTCCCTGGTGGGATGCCTGGCGGGAATCACCTCAAAGGCGGAATCTGTGATCCGTCTGAGCTGGATGGTAAGTATTTCCAGCATGTTGCGGCAGATCATGGCGTATCCCTCCGCTTGTCTGTCCAGCTCCTGATAGATCGTGTTGAAATAAAACAGGAGATCTGTCTGCTTTCCCCGGCAGTTAAAAATGCGAAAATCCTGCTGGCCGCTGAAAGAGAAGCAGATCCCGTCCACCCCCACCGTATAGTAGCTGAGAGGGATACTGCCTGTGGAAATCTCTGTATGGCACAGATGAGGATTGATAATGATCAGGTCGTCCCTGGCTATGGAATACTCGCTGTTGTTGACAAGAAGCCTGCCCTTTCCCTCCCGGACATAGAACAGCTCCGTGTAGTCGTGGGAATGAGGGATGCTCAGCCAGTCCTCCTCATAGCGGGAGGAAGAGGCGCCCACCAGGGTGATATTCTGCGCCGGAGAGTCGCCCGGGGCGAAACGGAGAGAATGATTGCTCATAGAACCCCTTTCCTGTCCGGATGATCTGCCTTAGATGCGTACGGACAGCAGATTGTTTTTATGTATCTTACCACAAAAAAAGTGGTACAGCAAGATTTCTAAAAAACAAAGCAAGAAACGAAATTGAACAGAGGGAGAAAAGCGGGTATGCTGTAAGCAAAAGCAGGCTGAAACAAGAATTATGTAAAAAACGGAGGTATTGGATATGGAGACTATGACAGGACGCGTTACAATTCCCACAGATCTTGATGTAATTCCGGAGACCCTTGATATTATGAAGGAATGGGGAGCGGACGCCATCCGCGACTGCGACGGAACAGAATTTCCCGCGGAGCTGAAAGATACCGGAGCGAAAATTTACGCCACCTACTATACCACAAGAAAAGATAACGAGTGGGCGAAGGCTCACCCTGAGGAAATCCAGCAGATGTACATTATGACATCCTTTCACACCGCGGTGGAGGAACGGCTGGAAATCCATCTGATGGATCATCTCTACCCGGATATGCTGAAGGTCAATACAAGAGACAATATAAAAAAATGGTGGGAGGTGATGGACCGTACCACAGGCGAACCGCTTTCACCGGATCAATGGATCTACGACATGGAAACCGGGAATGTAGTGATTCCCGCCGCGGAGCGATTCCATCAGTATACAGTCAGCTTTCTTGCCTATATTATGTGGGATCCGGTACATATGTACAATGCTGTGGTGAACGACTGGAAGGACGTTGAGCCTCAGATCACCTTTGACGTGCGCCAGCCAAAGACCCGGGAACATTCCATGAAAAGACTGCGCCGTTTTCTGGAGACCCATGCCTATGTGGACGTTGTCCGTTTTACGACGTTTTTCCATCAGTTTACTCTTATTTTCGACGAGCTTGCCAGAGAAAAATATGTGGACTGGTACGGCTATTCCGCATCTGTAAGCCCATATATCCTGGAGCAGTTTGAAAAAGAGGCGGGTTATCCCTTCCGTCCGGAGTTTATCATCGACCAGGGCTATATGAACAATTCCTACCGCATCCCCTCAAAGGAATTCCGTGATTTTCAGGCGTTCCAGAGAAGAGAGGTGGCGAAGCTTGCCAAAGAGATGGTGGATATTGTACACGAATATAAAAAAGAAGCCATGATGTTTATGGGGGACCACTGGATCGGTATGGAACCCTTCATGGATGAGTTCGCGGAAATCGGACTGGACGCGGTTGTGGGAAGCGTAGGAAACGGAGCTACCCTCCGGCTTTTCAGCGATATTAAAAATGTAAAATATACAGAGGGACGTTTTCTGCCGTACTTTTTCCCGGATACCTTCCATGAAGGCGGAGATCCGGTAAAAGAAGCGAAGATCAACTGGGTGACGGCAAGAAGGGCAATCCTGCGCAGCCCCATCCAGAGGATCGGTTACGGCGGATATCTTAAGCTCGCCCTTCAATTCCCGGATTTTGTAGAATATATCAAAGATGTGTGCGGGGAGTTCCGCACCCTGTACAACAATATCCAGGGAACCACTCCCTACTGCGCGAAGCGGGTGGCGGTACTGAACTGCTGGGGCAGAATGCGCTCCTGGGGAAATCATATGGTACATCACGCCATTTATCATAAGCAGAATTACTCCTATTTCGGCATTATCGAGGCCCTCAGCGGAGCTCCCTTCGACGTGGCTTTTATCAGCTTTGAGGATATTCTGGAGAATCCGGAGCTTCTGAAGGGCTTCGACGTGGTGATCAACGCGGGGGACGCGGATACCGCCCAGAGCGGAGGAGAGTACTGGAAGGATCCAAGGGTGCTCACGGCTGTAAGGGAATTCGTCTACAGCGGCGGAGGCTTTATCGGCGTAGGAGAACCGGCGGCTCATCAGTGGCAGGGCAAATTCTTCCAGCTTGACGACGTGCTTGGAGTGGAAGAGGAGAGAGGCTTTAACCTGAATATGGACAAATACAACTGGGAGGAGCACCGAGATCACTTTATCCTGAAGGACTGCGGCGGCGAGGTTGATTTCGGCGAGGGCAAGCAAAATATTTTCGCGCTTCCGGATACAGAGATCCTGATCCAGAAGGAGAAGGAGGTTCAGATGGCCGTTAAGACCTTCGGAGAAGGCCGGGGCGTTTATATCAGCGGACTTCCCTACAGCTTTGAAAACGCTAGGATCCTTTACCGCGCGGTGCTCTGGTCAGCGGGAGCGGAGGAGGAGCTGGAGCGCTGGTATTCCTCGAACTATAATGTGGAAGTGCACGCTTATGTGAAGAACAGAAAATACTGTGTGGTGAATAACACCTATGAGCCTCAGGAGACGATTGTTTACCGCGGGGACGGAAGCAGCTTTTCTCTTCATATGGAGGCGAATGAGATCCGCTGGTACGAAATTGACTGATAGAAAATGATTTTTACAGACATCTGCGGTATTGTGTATTATAATAAAAAATACGGAATACAATAGAGCAGGTGAAAAATCATGAACAAAAAAATAAGATTAAGCAGGAAAACACAGAAGATTATCTTGGGAATATGTCTTACGGCTATGATCCTGCTCGGCGTAGGACTCTTTGCATACATACAGGTATCAGATACCAACACGCTTGGCCGCAGAATTTCTGTTGACGGACTGGAGGTTTCCAGACTCAACGCGGAGGAGGCCTCCAAAAAGATCCTTGATACATTTCTGAACAGGGAAGTCGTTTTTCAGGAGGATGGAGAAGAGGTTTTCCGGACTACCTTTCAGGAGCTGGGGTATTCTCTGGATGAGAACGCGCTCCGGTCAGATCTGGATGACCTGCAGGCGAGAAGAGAGGCCAGCCGCAGATTGTTCGCAGTGGAAGAGAACTTTGAAATTGGAATCGCGGATAAAACTATCAGAAACGAGGAGCAGGAAAAATCTGTTCTGATTTCCGGAAATTTCGGTCAAAAGGAAAGAACGGCTTCCACAGACGCCTATATCCAGTATGATGAGAACAGTCAGCAATTTATTCTGGTAAACGAGGTACAGGGAAATCAGATTGATGAGGCAAGACTTTTCTCATATGTAAATGAGACGCTGAACAGTGTGATCCAGCAGGATCCCCTGGGCGGCCAGGTGGAGATTATGCTGGGAGCGGAGGCATACCAGCAGCCGGTAGCCGCGGATTCTCAGGAACTGCAGACGAAGCTTGCCGGACTGAACCAGCAGCTTGCCAATTACCGGAACGCGTCAGTTACATATACCTTCGGAGAGACGACGGAGGTTCTCGGCAAGGATGTGATCAGCTCCTGGATCAGGGTGGAAGGCGAGAGCATCAGCATTGATCAGGCGGCGGCAGAGGACTATGTGGAAAATCTTGCGGCGGACTACAACACCATTTATGTGCCGCGTACCTTCCGCACCACCTACGGCAGCGACATTACGGTAGAAAGCAATGAATACGGGTTCCGGATCGATCAGTCCGCGGAGCTTGCGCAGCTTCTCACTGATCTTGGAAGCGGAGAACCTGTGACCAGGGAGCCCGTTTACAGCATCAGCGGTATGAAGAGAAACGGCAGGGACGATCTGGCGGGCAGCTATATTGAGGTCAGTCTTGACGATCAGCATCTATGGCTTTACAAGGACGGAGCGCTGATCACTGAGACGGATATCGTAAGCGGCGCACCGGTGGAAGGCCGGGAAACCTACCGCGGAGCGTGGCCCATCGCCTATAAGGCCAGTCCCTTCAACCTGACCAGCGACGAGTACGGATACGACGTTAAGGTGACGTACTGGATGCCTTTTGTTTACGGACAGGGGCTCCATGACGCCTCCTGGCAGTCGTCCTTCGGCGGCAGCCGCTACAGGAGCGGAGCGGGCAGCCACGGCTGCATCAATCTGCCCACCGATCAGGCCGCGCTGATCTACGAGACGATCGACGGGGGATATCCGATCATTATTTATTGATTCTGCCACGATAAAAGTAAAAGAAAAATCCCCGGACTGTGCTGCGGCACGGTTCGGGGATTTGTTTTTGCGTTTTTTAGCGACCGATAAAAGTGCTCTCATGGAGTACTTTATGACAGGGGGGATCTGGCAACTGTATAATTCTTCCGCGCGGCAGTCTTTTTGATCAGCGCCTCATGCATGAGGATCATGAAAATCAGTACCGCCAGCAGATAGACCGGAAGAAGCGATACGGCAATGTGGTTGGCGATCAGGCCGAAAAGGGGCGGCATCAGGCAGGTTCCCACATAGGCGCTTGCCATCTGTACGCCGAATACAGCCTGAGAGCGGTCCGCTCCAAAATGCGCGGGCGTGGAGTGGAGCATACAGGGGTAGACGGGAGCGCAGCCAAGGCCAATGATGATCAGTCCGGCCAGCGACGCTGTCTGTCCCAGGGGAAGGAGCATGATGATCACCCCAAGTCCGATGATACTCTGTCCAAGACGGGTCATCTGAACATCATTGAGCTTCATAGTGATAAAACCGCTGACAGCCCGGCCGATGGTAATGCCGATAAAAAACAGTCCCGCGAATCTGGCCGCTGTTTCTGAGGGAACTCCTTTGAACAGGTTCAGATAGCTGCTGGCCCAGAGAGCAGTGGTCTGCTCTACGGCGCAGTAGCAGAAAAAGCAGAGCATTCCGGCCTTTGCTCCCGGGATTCGGATGATCTCCTTCAGGGAAAGAGATTTTGACGGGAGCTCCGTATCCTCCGTATCTGTGTCGGAGGAGCTTTTTTTCCAGAGAGGAAGGCTGAAAACCAGGATCAGAGTCAAAACAATCTGCAAAAGGGCGATCATACGATATCCGCCGTTCCATTCCATACCTCCGGTCAGGGCAAAGCCCATGATGTAAGGCCCTATGGTGGCGCCGACGCCCCACATACAGTGAAGCCAGCTCATGTGGTGGCTTTTATAGTGGAGGGCCACATAGTTGTTCAGGGAAGCGTCCACACTCCCTGCGCCAAGTCCGTAAGGCACGGCCCATAAACAGAGCATCCAGAAGGAAGTACTGACGGAAAAGCCGAATAAAGCGGATGCCGTGATCCCCACGCTGATGGCGGTTACCTTTCCGGTTCCAAGCTTTCTGGTCAGACGGTCGCTCTGCAGGCTGGAAACGATCGTCCCCATGGCAATGATCATAGAAATGATCCCGGCATAAGAGATGGGAACCTGAAGCTTGGGATAAATGGAAGGCCACGCGGAGCCAAGAAGGGAATCCGGGAGGCCGAGGCTGATAAAGGAAATATAAATAATGACTAATAATAACTGAAACATTTTCCAGTTCCTCCTTAAATAAATTTGAAAAGTGATGGCTTCCAGTCTGTCTTTTGCGGCTGTTCTATCCTTTTTATGGAATAATACCGCCAGATTCACTCTTGATTCAAGGCCAAAACAGACTTATAATATAACAAAACCGACTTTTTACGGGAGTTTTTGTGTCATATGATTCAGGAGGGGAAGGATTCATGAAGGGAAAAGGAACAGAAAAGAAGTGCGGAGATATTGACGACAACCAAAAAGAGCTGATCCCTCACGGAACCATAGAATTTCCCTGTGCAGGGTACGAGTATCAATATACAGAGGAGACAGAACTCTTTATTCCCTGGCACTGGCATGAAGAGTTTGAGATCAATTATGTTAAAGAAGGCGCTCTGAAGCTTCAGATTCCATATCAGGAATTTTTTATGCGTACAGGAGACCTGGCGGTGCTGAATGGAAATATCCTGCATTACGCAGAGGCGTCTCCCTATTGTGAACTGCAGTCTCTGGTATTTTCACCGCTTCTTCTGACGGGAAGCGCCGCGTCGGCGTTTTCTGTGAAATATCTGAAGCCCCTTTCTTCCTGCGGAGCTTTCGGCGGGCTGTTTATTCCGGCAGAGGACCGGGAGGCGGGAGAGTGGTTCCGAAAGGCCTTTTCCGTGCTGCGTTCGGAAGAGTTTGGATATGAATTTATTGTGAGAGAGCAGCTTTCAAAGATGATGCTGAAAATTTTTAAGAGGATGGAAGAACAGATCCTCTTGCCGGAGACTACCCAAAATATGGATACCTTCCGGATGGAGCAGATGCTTGCCTTTATTCATGATCATTATGAGGAGTACATTTCACTGACGGATATCGCCGCAGTCTCCGGTATCGGAGAGAGAGAATGTCTGAGATGCTTCAAAAGAACTATTGGAGAATCCCCGGTGCAGTATCTTTTGAAATACCGGCTGATGCAGAGCGCGGGCCTTTTGCTGTCCAGGACATCCGACAGTATTTCGGATATCGCCAGCGCCTGTGGTTTTGATTATCCCAGCTATTATGCCAGGCAGTTTAAACGGTTTTATCAGTGTACTCCAAAGGAGTACAGAAAAAAGCGGAACCTTTCCTGAGAGAAACGTTCCGCTTTTTGCTTATTTAAAATATCTGGTTTTATGCTTCTACAATCTCCAGTACTCCTGCAGGACAGGCCTTGGCACAGATACCGCAGGCGATACATTTGCTGCTTGTGGGAGAGGTCTCTGCTTTTACCATTACGCCGAAAGGACAGGCTTCCACACATTTGCCGCAGCCGGTACATTTTTTCTTGTTGATCATGTAAACGCCCTTCGCGTTCTGAGTAATGGCTTCCTCAGGACAGGCCTTGGCGCATTTGCCGCACTGCACACAGACCATAGGCTTGGGATTTCCGTTCTTTTCTACAATTCTGATGCAGGATTTATCCGGGTCAAATTCCTTATAAAAGCTGGTGGAACATGCGATCTCGCACTCCAGACATGCCATACATTCCGCGCCCTTTACAACTTTAAGCTTCTTCATTCTTTTTCCTCCGTTTCGTTAATCCTATTCTTTGTGCAATGGACCTGCACATGAGATGTTTTTTGATTGGCAGCTCATCAAAAACTACTCTGAAAAGCTATTCTGATTCTAACATTTTATACAAATTTAGACAAGACACAAAAGCAGAATAATCAGCAAAGAAGGATAAAAAATGTTCCGCTGTCCGGAGGGTCAGGCCTCCGCAGCCTTATTGATGCATGTAATGGCGTTCAGGCTTCTGGGATATCCGATATAAGGCAGGCACTGTGAAACGACTTTTATCAGAAAATCCCGGTCATTCCCAAGGTTCATATTACCTTTCGCGTGAGCGGTAAGCTGAGGCTCACAGCCGCCCTGAGCGGCCAGGAAACAGAAGGTGATCATCTCCCTCTGCTTCAGGTCGAGACCGCCTCTCGTATAGTAATCGCCGAAGCAGTTGGCGGCAAGCCAGCGGTTGATATGGCCGGCCTTCCATGCCTCCTTCATATGATCTCCGAAAATGTCGGCCTGGGCCTGAATGCCTTTTTCAAGGCGGTTTTCCATAGTGGTGCCAGCCTGACCCTCCAGAGGAAGAGAGATTCCCCTGTCTGTAAGGATATCGTTTACGGCGTCCAGGAAGGGGAGCACCCGGCCGATGCCGAGATAATCCACGGCCTGATAGACGATTTCCTTTACCATAACGGGCGATACTCCGGCGTCCAGCGCTCTGGGGACTTCAAGACGGAATTCGTCGATTCCCTGACAGCCCATCAGGGCGGCGGTGATCGCCATATGGCGCGTTATTGCGTCAAGGGTCTGTCCTTTTTCGTTTACGACTTCCTCGAAAGCAAAATGCTCAAAACGCTCCATAAATTCGGGATCTGTAAGATGATAATTTTTCATGATATATGTTCTCCTTTATCTGTAACAATTCAGACCGCGCCATCCGTAAAACCTCATTGCGCGCTTACCGTGTCTGATGCCGCTGCTTTACTCATAAACGGGCGTTCAGGTCATACAGATGTTATTCTAGTTTTCCGTAGGCTTCGTCGTCTACAGGCTCCAGCCATTCGTTGGAGGTCTCTGTGCCGGGCACCTCCATCGCGATGTGGGAGAACCAGCTGTCGGCCTTCGCGCCGTGCCAGTGCTTTACCTCCGGAGGGATCACGATCACGGTTCCGGGCTCCAGACTTACGGGAGCTTTGCCCTCCTCCTGATACCAGCCGCTTCCTGCCGTGCAGATCAGGATCTGACCGCCTCCTGCCGCGGCATGATGGATATGCCAGTTGTTCCGGCAGCCCGGTTCAAAGGTGACGTTAGCCAGAAAGACGCTGCTCTGTGCCGGATCCGTCAGAGGATTCAGGTAAGAGGTTCCGATGAAATACTGCGCGTAAGCGGAATTTTCCTGTCCGAGGCCAAATACATTTTCTTTATCAAATGTTTGTCTGTCTTGTGTTTTCATATAAAAATACCTCCCTGAAGTTTTCTTATTATATTGTAAAACAACAAAAGCGTTATGTCTAATACCTGTTTCTGATCGTCAGATATGCGTTTCAGGCATTTATCGTATGTTTAAGGGCTTTGCCAGAATAGATTGACAGCGGCAGGAGCATATGTTACATTTGCCATGGTCTGTATCGTGGGATCGGGTGCGGACCGTCAGAAATCAACGTTTAAAACTATAAAATTTTATGAAACGCTTGATGATATAAGGAGGAAAATAGTATGCAGGAGGTAAAGAGCAGAGAATTCATAAAAACAAGGGATATCGCTTATATAGCGTTCTTTGCGGTGGTGATCGCCGTGTGTTCATGGATATCCATCCCAACAGTCGTCCCTTTTACCCTTCAGACCTTTGCGGTCTTTCTTACAGTGGGGGTTCTTGGCGGAAAAAGAGGAACTCTGGCGGTATTCGTCTATATTTTGCTGGGAGTATGCGGGGTTCCGGTATTTTCGGGCTTTTCAGGAGGAATCGGCGTCCTTTTAGGTCAGACAGGCGGTTATATCGCCGGCTTTCTTTTTTCGGCCCTGGTAATGTGGGGAATAGAGAAGCTTTTGGGAAGAAGCCTCTGGATGTTGATTCTATCTATGGTGCTGGGGATTCTTGCCTGTTATGTGGTAGGAACCGCATGGTTTATGGCGGTGTATGGACGCACAGCAGGACCGGTAGGCGTGACAGCGGTTCTGAGCTGGTGCGTGATTCCTTTTATTATTCCGGACGCAGTAAAAATCGCTTTGGCCTGTATTTTATCCAGAAGACTGGCTCCTGTACTGAATAACCTGGGATAATTTGTCAGGAGGAAGCTGAACTGCCGCCGCGCTGTCTCTTGATACTCAGGAAATCACATGTTAAAATTGGAACGTAGGTGCGGCGTATACGCGCCGGCCTGCAATCATTATAAAGGAGGCTTTCCATGGAGCATAGAACAGGCCTGGAGGATCATTATATCATTAAAAATAACAAAAAGCTTCGTTTTGGATATACGACCGGTTCCTGCGCGGCGGCGGCAGCCAAGGGAGCGGCGGAAATACTCCTTGGCGGGGAAGCTGTGAAAGAAATAAAGCTTATGACGCCGAAAGGGATCCTTCTGAACCTGGAGCTTTTGGACGTCAGGAGGGAGAAGGACGCCGTTTCCTGCGCAGTGCAAAAGGATGCGGGAGACGATCCGGATACGACAGACGGGATACTGGTTTACGCGAGAGTGGAGAAAACAGCTTTCCACTCAGGAAAAGAAAGAAAGGGGAGCCCGGATGAAGAACATCCGGCCATAGTCCGCTCGCCCAGGATACTGCTGGACGGAGGAAAAGGAGTGGGCCGCGTCACAAAGCCGGGGCTTTCCCAGAAGGTGGGAGAGGCCGCGATTAATTCCGTGCCCCGGGCAATGATCCAGAAAGCAGTGGAGGAAACCGCGGACAAATACCATTATAAGGGATGCCTGAAGATCACGATCTCTGTTCCCGAGGGAGAAAAGATCGCGCAGAAAACCTTTAATCCAAGGCTCGGTATCCAGGGTGGGATCTCCATCCTCGGTACCACGGGGATCGTGGAGCCTATGAGCGAAACGGCTCTTATTGAGAGTATCCGTGTGGAGATGGCGCAGAAGACGGCGGAAGGTATGGATTATCTTTTGATCACTCCGGGAAATTACGGGGCAGACTATCTCAGAGAGCATATGGAGCTTCCCTTTGAAAAAAATATGAAATGCAGCAATTATGTGGGCGAGACGATCGATATGGCTGTCAATATGGGCGTAAAGGGAGTCCTTTTTGTCGCTCATATCGGAAAATTTGTCAAAGTCGCCTCAGGGATCATGAATACTCATTCCCACAGCGCGGACGCCCGCCTGGAAACTCTCTGCGCCAACGCCGTACGTGCGGGCGGCAGCCTGGAATGTGCCAGGGAAATCCTTGCCTGCAATACTACAGACGAAGCGTTGTCAGTTCTGGATCAACATGGAATATTAAAAGAAACCATGAAGAGACTGATGGAACGGATACAGTTTTATCTGGATCACCGCTCCTATCAGCAGATACTGCTGGGAGCAGTCGTATTCTCTAATGAGTACGGATACCTGGGCCAGACGGAACGCGCGGCGGAGCTGATCGAAAAACTGAAACAGTGGAATACGAAATGACAGTATACAAACAGCCCTGAAGAGAATCCCCCCTTCCCGATGGAAGGCGGCATATTCTCCAGGGCTTATTTTATAACTTCTCTAAACAGATTTGCATATCGCGAAGTATGTTGATTCACGATGTTTCTTTCAACAAAACCTATTCTAGCACAGCATATCTTGAATGTAAAGTCAAATAAATGACGGAAATCCTGCGCTTTTTACCACATATTTAAGATTTTTTGACGCAAAATGTACGATTAAAAAGATAAAAAATAAATATAACGTAGATTTTTGTATGATTTCGTAAATTTGCCTTCAGATATATTTCGTGAATCAACATACTTCACGAAATATACCCGAAGGCTTTTTTTATGAAAAAAAATACATATTATTCGGTGACCGTAAAAAAATTCAGCATCTTGTTCAGACATACAGACTGGTTCCTGAAGACTCAGGAATTATATAACGATATCCTGAAATTTTATTACGATCTGTACCTGGATATTTTTCCAGAGACGCAGCCAGGGTCACTGGAAACCATGCGCAGCCTGGAAAAGCTTACGGTGACCGGGCGGGATGGGAAACCTGTTCCCTATCCCTTGCCCTGGGAGAAAATCCCCTTATATTTCCGCAGAGCGGCGATCAATACTGCGGTGTCGGCTGCCAGGAGCTATCTGTCAAGGGAAGAGCAGCGGGAACGAACGAAAATTTTTACGGAATCTGTCACATTTTACAAGGGAATGTATAAGAATTTCGACGAAAATGAGATTTCTTTAAAGATTTGGGACGGAGATTCCTGGAGATGGATCCGGTGCAGGCTGAGAGGAAACCGGCTTCCTGAAACCGGTATGATGATGTCGCCGGCCCTGGTTCTCAGAAGGAACCCGGAGGACGGAAGAATACTGCGTGCCGAGCTGCATATTCCGTGTAAAACTCCGGTAGCGGACGGGCGGAATGTAAAAGAGCGCATGGCATCAGGAGAAAAGGTGTGTTCAGTGGTGTTCACTAATAAAGACGCCAGTCTTGTCTGCTGTATTCTGGACTCCCGCGGGAATATGGAAGACTGCCTTTTCCTGAAAGGAGGGGCGGAATACAGCCACCGCTGCAGAATGATCACAGAAAAGCTGGAAAAGTCGCAAAAATCTTCGGGAGGGGGAGATAATCCCCGGGCCAATGGAAAATACTGGGAAAAGCTGAAAAATCTGAATGAGAATTATGCTCACCAGTTCAGCAGACAGGTGATCCGTTACTGCGGGGAAAATAACGCAAAGATTCTGGTTCTGCCCGAGTATGAACAGAATCACAGAAAAATAATTATGCTTTCCGCAGGCAGCTTTACACCGATTTATCTGAGTACCTCTGTACGGAAAAAGCTCAAGTACAAAGCATGGCAGGCAGGGATTGTGGTTCTGGAGATTCAACAGCATAAAACAAGTTCTGTGTGCAGCGTCTGCGGGGGAAAGGCCCGGATCAGGGGGAGTGAATTTTTCTGTGAAAACGGACATCAGGGAAACCGCTACCTGAATTCTGCCAGGAACCTTGGCAGGAAATGCCAGCAGGGATTTGAAAGGCGGGAAAGTATTTGACGGCCATTACCACATAATTTGGAATATGCATAAAACTGTTGCGTTATCCGTACATTGCGGAGAAAAAGAGACTCAGGCGAAAACAGGCGGACAGACCGCTGTTTTCATAGATTCAGTGGGAAACCACGAAAAGGACGGTATCTATAGGATACGGTTTTTGGGTCTGAGCGCCGCCCGCCGGAGTCATTTTGTGACCCCGGGAAGACAGCGGCTGAAAGGCTGCGAGAGCGCTTGAAGTTATAAAGAATAAATGAAAAATCATCAGGTGGATTGGATATGGTAATAAAAAGACATTTTATTTGAAAATGGCAGTGTGGAGCAATGGCTACGCTAAATTTTCAGTGACTAAAAACTACTGAAAGGTACATAAGAAATTTAGCGTAGACTATGGTTCATATAGGTAAAATCTTGTATCAGGGTCGCAGATAGTCTACGCTAAACGCGCAGAGATTATTTCAGTGCCTATCCAAAAGTGCCGTATTTATGAGGCTTTTAGAGTGACACTGAAAATTCAGCATAACCCCCTTGCAACACAGCAATCGGCAGTCTAGAGCCGCCAAACACAGGCGAACAGTCGCCCGTTACACCTCAAAAGTCGAAAACAGGGTAACCTGTCGTAGAGGGTGCCTACATTAAATTATCAGTGCCTAAGAAAAGGCAAGCTGTCAAACACAGGCAAGACGGAGAGAGGTCGAACACATGGCGGTGAGCAGCAACAATCTAGGACAACAAGTACTCGATAGAACACAATCAATCGCAAGGTTGAAAAGCCCGAGTGTGGACATCACGCTGGAATAAAAGTAAAGATGATAGAAATTAAAGCGCATAGCCACAGTGGATATATAAAAACGTGGGTATTACGAGCTCACAAGAAAAGGTGGGTAACAGTAACAAGTAACAAGCATCATGTAACAAGTAAATTTAGTTCTCAACTCAAACGAGGTAAATAAAATAATGAGAGGAAAGCGGAGGCTTTTGGGTGATGGAAACTCGATGTGCAGAAGGCAGTCCCTGAAGAAAGGTCGGCTTTTAAGCAGAAGTCTATTTCTGGACATAGCATGTTGTGTTTCAGATTTCATTTCAATCATGTTGTCTTATGTGATAGCTGTGATTCTTCGGTATAGGGTGATGGAAAGCGATCCGGGTATTAATGCGCTGTCGTGGCCTTACCTTATTACGGTGATGATTTACAGCTTTGTGATGGCAAGCGTTCTTCAACTGATGAGTGGCGTGAATGGTCTAAGCGGAGCCGGTGGGACGGAGAGAAAATATAGATATAGAACAGACTATAGCTCTTATATCAATGTCATAATCTCACAGCTTATTGGCTGCCTGGCTCTCCTTTCCTTTTTCTATGTAGCCAATGCTATCTACTTTTCAAGAATCGCACTTGTGCTGTTTTGGCTGATATCCAGTGTGATCCTGATTGCAAAAGATATGCTGCTTAGAAGCATTGTGTGGAAATCACGAAGGAATGGTACTTCTAAGATTGGCGTGCTTGTCGTTGGTACAGGTAAAGCTGCTATGGAATATATCCGTTCCTTGATTTGCTTTCCGAACTATGGATATCACTTGGTGGGGTATTTATACGACGGGGATTACCGGAGAAACGAGACAGTCTTTCTCAATAACCTCGATGACTTTATCATAGGTAGCTGTGGAACGCTTGGCGGTGAATGCGGATTTAATAAATTCGATAACATTCCTTCCGATCAGGTGCATTGCTGTGGGAAGTATGAGGATTTTGAGAGAGCGCTAAGTGGGGAATTGAGTTGTGGCGAAGAATTAGGCATCATCCCAAAAGTTGATGATGTCATCTTCTGTACAGACGATATAGATGATGAAACACTCAAAGAGATGCTCATGACCGCCAGACAGCATGGTATAAATACATTTTTTGCATCAAAGCACAATCAATTCCTTACGTCCAGCCAAAACATCTTTGAAGTGGGCGGAGCGAAGCTTTTAAATCTGAAAGCTGGGAAACAGGATGAGAAAAATATCTGTATTTTAGGACTTACCATTTCAATTGCGATGCTTTTGCTGTTCATGCTAATGAAGAGCCTCAACCTTGGAACATCAACAGGATTCAATAGATTTGTTTCCTACAAAGGATTGATATTCGCTATTTCAAGTATTTTTCTTTATGGACTTATATCTTATGGAAATGGAGTGGGGAGCGCGATAGGTTCGATAGGATCAGGAAATATGGTGAGCACAGGGAGCGATTCGGCCACAGCATCATCTAAAAGCAATATTTTCTGCACACTTTCAACGATTATAGCTGAGTTGATTGCGATTGGATTTTATGAGTGTGTTTTCTGTATGGTTAGTGGCACAGGTAATAGCGAGATTCCGGTTGGAGTCATAAAGAACGATGTATTCATGATGCTCGTAGCAGTAATCGCTATGTGTGGATTGAGTCAGATTATGACGCTGATAGGCAGAGACGATACAGGGCTGATGTTTTGATCGGTTGTTGCTTTGAATGTAGATGTTTTGAAGGTAAAAGATAAGCGCATAAGATTAGCACGAAAGATAAACGCATAGAAAAAATATAGGTATAAAAAGAAAGAATAAAGTACGTTTTGACGGAGTTAAAGGAGTATGAACTACATCATTTTTGGAGGTTCCGGTTTTATTGGAACGCATTTAATCAAACTGTTAAAATCTGAATACTTAAGAGAAGGGGACAAAATTTATGATTTGGATATCGTTATGCCTGGCGAGGAAGGTGTGGTGCCCGGAGTCGTTGAGAAAATTGATGGTGTGGAATACATCAGGTTTGATGTAAGAGATCCAATTATTTTTGGCTCCAAGCCTGAGGACGGCTTCACTCCTACTAAAAACGATATTATCTTCAACCTCGCAGCAGTTCACCGTACTCCTGGACATCCAGATTATGCATACTTTGGAACTAACATAAAAGATGCTGAAAATATCACCGCATTTGCTGAAAAGTACGGTATAAAGAAGATTCTCTTCACAAGCTCTATTGCTCCGTATGGTGCAGCAGAGGAACTGAAAGAAGAGACCACGCTTCCTACGCCTAACACTCCGTATGGCATCAGTAAACTAGTATCTGAAAAGATCCATATGATATGGCAGGCAAAGGATACATCCCACGAGTTGACCATTGTCCGTCCTGGTATTGTTTACGGTAAGGGCGAGCATGGTAATATGACCAGGCTCTATAAAGGGCAGAAGGGGCATTACTTCGTATACACAGGTCGCAAGGATACAATTAAAGCCTGCATTTATGTGAAGGAACTTTGCCGTTTCTTTGCTTACCGCATGATTGAAAACAACTTCCCGGGTGTAGACATTTACAACTGCACGTTTGAACCTGCTTACAATATTCAGCAGATTTGCGAGACGATGCAGAAAGCAACTGGGATGAAGCGCCACATTCCGCTGATTCCGGGTGGACTGCTCATGACCGTGGCGACTATAGTGGGACCGCTTGGCGGCAAGAAACTCGGCATCCATCCAGCACGTGTTAAGAAGCTGATGATTAGCACGAATATCTGCGGGAAAAAGTTGACTCAGTCAGGGTACAAATTTCATTACACATTAGAAGAGTCTTTCCGAGACTGGTTTGAGGACTGCGGAAAGGAAGGGCTGTTCTAATGGATGAAATTAAAATAATGGTTGCAGCGCATAAAAAGTATCAGATGCCTGCAAATTCTATATATATCCCGGTTCATGTTGGAGCAGAGGGAAAAGAACCTATAGGGTATACACCGGATAATACCGGAGATAATATTTCAGCCAAGAATGCAAACTACTGTGAGCTAACAGGTTTGTATTGGATGTGGAAGAATTCAATGGCGGATGTGATAGGACTTGCTCACTATCGCCGTTATTTCACAATGAAGAAGCCATCTCCATTTGCAAAAGCGGACGATAAGTGGAAATGCATAGCAACCGAGAAACAAATCAGGATGATGCTGAAAAAGGCTCCAATCATTCTGCCAAAGAAGCGTAACTATTATATTGAAACAAATTACAGTCAGTATGCGCATGCACATCATGCTATTGATTTGGATATGACACGTGAGATCATTTCGGAAAAGTATCCTGAATATTTGAGCGCGTTCGATTCCAATATGAAGCTGACAAAGGAACATCGCTTCAATATGTTCATTATGGAAAGCAAGTATGTGGATGAATATTGCGCATGGCTGTTTGATATTTTATTTGAGCTTGAAAAGAGACTTGATATATCTACATACTCAAAAAACGATGCGAGGGTGTTTGGCTTTGTAAGCGAGCGCCTGTTGGATGTTTGGCTTGATACAAAAGTCTATATGTATGTTGAAATGCCGGTTGTGTTTATGGAAGACGAGCATTGGTTGATTAAAGGTACGAATTTTATTAAGCGGAAGATATTCAAGGGTAAGAAGCAGTAAAAAAGTTGAAATGGTAGAAACAGTTGATGTAGCAAGAGTACAAGAAGCTGTAGAGAATGCAGGTAAAAATAAAGCATGAGGAGCAAGGGAAAATGTACGATTACTTAGTTGTCGGCTCTGGATTATACGGAGCGACATTTGCACAACAAGCGAAAGCAAAAGGAAAATCTGTCCTTGTAATAGATAAGCGTGAACATATCGCTGGCAATATTTACACAGAGAAAGTTGAAGGCATCAACTTCCATAAGTACGGTGCACATATTTTCCATACGAATAATAGAACTGTGTGGGAGTATCTGCAGCAATTTACGGTATTCAATCGATTCACGAACTCTCCGGTAGCCAATTACAAAGGTGAGCTTTATTCCATGCCATTCAACATGTATACCTTTAACAAGATGTGGGGAGTAGTGACGCCGGAAGAAGCTAAGGCGAAGATTGATGAACAGAGAAAAGAGATTATCGGCGAGCCAAAAAATTTGGAAGAGCAGGCAATTTCTCTGGTCGGTAGAGATATCTATGAGAAGCTTGTGAAGGGTTACACGGAAAAGCAGTGGGGACGAGATTGTAAAGATCTGCCCGCTTTTATTATAAAGCGTCTGCCTGTGCGTTTGACCTTTAATAACAACTACTTCAATGCTCTATACCAGGGTATTCCGATTGGTGGATACACACAAATGGTGGAGCATATACTTGAGGGCATTGAGGTAAAACTCGGCGTAGATTACCTGGAGCATAAAGAAGAGTTAGACAAGCTGGCAGGAAAGGTTATCTATACCGGACCGATTGATACGTACTTTGGATATTCCCTTGGGTATTTGGAGTACCGCTCTGTGCGTTTCGAGAACGCGGTGTTAAATACCCCGAATTTCCAGGGTAATGCTGCTGTGAATTATACAGATCGTGAGACACCGTGGACACGCATCATCGAGCATAAATGGTTTGAATTCGGTAAGGACGAGAATGGGAAGGAACTCCCTAAAACAATAATAAGTCGTGAATACAGCTCTGAGTGGAAGCTTGGAGATGAACCGTATTATCCGGTAAATAATGAAAAGAACGGAAAGCTGTATGAGCAGTATAAGAAACTAGCGGATGTTGAGGACAAGGTAATCTTTGGTGGTCGGCTTGGTGAGTACAAATACTATGACATGGATGCTGTGGTGGAATCTGCTTTAGAGATGAGTAAGAGAGAACTCAAGTAAAACGTGAAAAATTGAGGGAAAGGGCTTGACATATGGAAAAGGAGATGCCCCAATCGTTTAGCAAGCGGAGAGATATATCTATACTCAGGAGAGTAGCAACTATTGCGGTGGTTTTTCTACATACAAATTCAACGCTTACGGATAATCATGAGCTGTTTCAACTGACAGATAAACAGTTCCTTTTTCATTTGTGTGCATACAGAGTGTTGTATTGGGCGATTCCCGTGTTTATACATTTCATCTATAGGGTGCTTAAAATTTTACTGGTAAGGGTTGACGTTTATTGGCTAATAATGCCAGTGTTTG
>DSLMC04103__coassemble_239_pt1 | contig 90296 bp, 74 predicted proteins | sample DSLMC04103__metabat2_high_PE_018 | metagenome-assembled genome bin DSLMC04103 | reverse complement strand
TGAGGTATTTTCTTTGGTCAACTCCTTGATTTAAAGTATACAGGAAGCTTTCTTTCGGTATGCCGCAGTCAGAGTCTGGCGACTCCTGTGCTTTTCGCGGCCTCGGCTACCGCCTTCGCTACCGCCGGCCCGACTCTCTTGTCAAAGGCTTTTGGAATAATATAATCCGGAGCGAGCTCCTCCTGGGAGATCAGCCCTGCAAGGGCCTCCGCCGCCGCGATCTTCATTTCATCATTGATATCCTTCGCCCTTACGTCGAAAGCGCCCCGGAACACTCCCGGGAAGGCCAGCACGTTATTGATCTGATTCGGGAAATCACTTCTTCCTGTAGCGATCACTTTGGCGCCGCCCGCTTTCGCGTCCTCCGGGAAAATCTCAGGCGTAGGGTTGGCGCAGGCAAAAATCACCGCGTCTCTGGCCATGGTTCTGACCATTTCCGTAGTAACGGCTCCCGGAGCGGAAACTCCGATGAACACATCCGCGCCCACAAGCATATCTCCAAGGGTTCCGGCCTTTTTCTCCCGGTTGGTCACCTTGCTCATCTCTTCCTTTACAGGATTCATTCCCTTCTGACGGCCCTCATAGATAGCGCCGTTCCTGTCGCAGAGAGTAATATTCCTGTATCCGGCCTTCAGAAGCAGCCGCGCGATAGAGATCGCCGCCGCGCCCGCCCCGTTCATAACAACGCGGACGTCCTCTTTTTTCTTCCCCACAACCCTGAGGGCATTGGTCAGGCCCGCAAGGGTGATAATAGCCGTCCCGTGCTGGTCGTCGTGGAAAATGGGAATATCACATTTCTCTTTCAGCTTCTTCTCGATCTCAAAGCATCTGGGCGCGGAAATATCCTCCAGATTTACGCCTCCGAAGGAACCGGAGATCAGATAGATCGTATTGACGATCTCATCTACGTCATGGCTCTTAATACACAGGGGAAAAGCGTCCACATCGCCAAAGGCTTTAAAAAGCACGCATTTTCCTTCCATAACCGGCATTCCCGCCTCCGGCCCGATATCGCCCAGGCCCAGAACCGCGGAGCCGTCTGTAACTACCAGACACATATTCCATCTTCTTGTCAGCTCGTAGGACTTGTCAATATCCTTCTGGATCTCCAGACAGGGCTGCGCGACTCCGGGTGTGTAGGCAAGGGACAGGTCGTCCTTTGTCTCCACCGGGACTCTCGTCACTACCTCAATCTTTCCTTTCCACTCATCATGTAATCTTAATGACTCTTTTGCATAATCCATTTGTATATCCTCCCTGGGATTTTTATTGATCATTTTCTGTTAAGCGCCGGACAATCCGTCCAATATCTTCTGACGCCTTAAGACAGTACACAAAGTGTTTCCTATGATATAAGAAGCGCTTCCTATATCCTCTTCCCTTCTTCCGGATCCTCCTCCAGCATCTGGTCCATATATTTTTCCACCGTATCCATATGCTCGGACATGCAGCGCTCCGCCTCCTCCGGATTTCCATTGATGATAGCCTCCACCAGACGGTGATGCTGTTCATCTACCTGGTCGGAGGACTGATTTTTCTGCATAATATAATCCCGGGTACCCGAAATGATATTATCTGTAAGCTGGTCCGCCGCGGCAAGGACGCTGTAGATCATGGGATTATCCGCAATTTTTCCAATTTTGGCGTGGAGCTCCTTGTCAAGGATCCCTCTTTCCTTTTCATTTTCGGCGGCGTCCAGCCTGCCTAGGATCATCAGCAGTTCCGCTGCGTCCAGAGGCGTACATTTTTTTGCCGCCAGAATGGCGTTCTGTCTTTCCAGCGCCGCTCTTAGCTGCTGGTTTTGGCGCACATATCCGTTATTCAGTCTGAAAAGGATCGTCAGCGGACCAATAAGCCAGGTATCCAGATCACTGGTAATGTAGTTCCCGCCCCCTGGAACTGCCTCGACGATCCCCAGAAGCTCAAGGGCTCTTAAAGCTTCCCGCACGGCCGCCCTGGATACCTTCATGGTCTCCGCCATAGTCCGTTCAGCGGGCAGTCCGGCCCCTGCCTTCAGATTTCCCTTCTGTATATTATCAATTATCTGCTCAAGTATTCCGTTAAACGCTCTCTCATCCCCGATTTCTTTAAACATAGCTACCCTCTCAATCTGCTTATATCAGGCTTTATCCGCATACTAATGATACCATCTCAAAACAGGAGTATAAACGCCTCAATCTGTTAGGAGATGGTATCATAATACTATATTTATGTGGGGGATGCAAGTAAACCTGCAAAATCCTGCCCCTCTTCGAAGACGGCTTTAAATGGGATGGATCCCGCCGCGCTCCATATATGGGGTGAGTTTAACTGACCGTTCAGTCCGGCGCTGAGCTGCCGCTTTTCTCGTACTGCTCCTGTGCCAGAAGCTCCGAATGAGCCAGATCAAGCTCCTCCACAACTCCTTCCAGCAGTTCCAGCTCCTCGTACGCGTCGCTCATAATGGTAAGGATATAAGGATGCGCTCCTTTCATCACAATTCCCGCGTCGTTCTGTACCGTATAATAAGGCTCCTCCTCATCATAGGACCAGCCGGCCTTGGAATAAACCGTATATCCCCCTCCCAGAGCCTCATAGATCGGAGACTCGTCCGTTCCTGTATACAGATCACGGATCTCCGCGGCGCTTTCATTCCCGGAAGTAAAAAAATCATAAATCTTCAGCCACAGCCGGGTAAAATCCCGGCAGGTCACCGGCCCGAAAGAACCATCGGACAGCTCTATATCCGGGCTGCCCGCGTCCGCCGCCCAGTTATTGAAGCCGGTCTTTCCAAAATTATTGATCAGGGCAAAATAATCCTCGTTGCTGGACCACATAATAGCGTTTTCAATCTCTGTATAGTAATCCTCCGCAGCTTCCGGATATGTCTCCGCCATCCATGCGACATAGGGCGCCTTAATGGCGCTGGCGCTGTAGTAGATCTCCTCAGGCTTGTAGCTGATCCCTCCTCCTGTGTTCACATCATACAGCAGAAAGCTCACAGAATAACCTCTGGCCGCCATAGCGCCTATTTCTTTTTCCAGATTTCCGAGTATCTCCGTAAGGGAGGTTTTTCGGATGGCTTCGCCCCAGGATACGCCAATTTCCGTATTATTCTTTTCAAGAATATTTATGAAGGGCTCCTCCACCCACTCTTCTGCCGGCGTCGGCGTCGCTTCCGCCTCCGCGGTCTGCCCGGCCGCTTCCGACGCAGTCTTTTTTGTCTCAGGTTCCGGCTGCAGGGCAACCACGATCATCACAATTATGACGATTGCCGCCGATCCCAGCAGAAGTCCCTGTCTCATGACTTCGTTCTTCCTCTGCTCTTTCCGCTCAGAATGATCTTCATGCTCTGAATTTCCGGCGTTCTGCCTTTGCGGGGCTTTTCGTCCGTCAGGCTGACTATTCTCTTTTTTTCCTGAATTCCCTCTGTCAATGACTGTGCTCTCTTCCGCCTGCCCCCGGGCGGCGGCTTTTCTTTTAAGCTTCTCTGTATAATCCGCGAATATCCTGCTCAAATACTTTATGAGATTTGTTTTTTTATCAGATTCTTTTTCATCATAATGCGAAGCTTCATCCTCTGTGTCCTTTTTCCTCATGCTGTCCCCACTCTCTTTTGTAATATTTTCTCAATACTATTAATACTTTCTTAACAAAATAGTAGCACGCGTTTTTTCCAATTACAAGAAAAAGGGATGAAAATTCGTTCTTTTTTCACAAATAGGATACCGGTATACTCTCCCGCAGGCACAGAGTTCCATACCCGATTTCCGGATTTGGATAAACCTCGAAGCCCTTTAAAGGCTGGGCGCCCCGTCTGAGATAGGCCTTCACCTTCTCTCCCCAGAGGAAGGGATCCTTTCCCCGGACAATTCCCCATTCCATCAGAAGAGCCGCCGCGCCGGCAGCAAAAGGCGTGGCAAAGGAAGTACCTGTAACGCTCCCGTATCCTCCTCCTGGCACCGGAGCGGTAATATCCACTCCCGGCGCCGCCAGATCAGGCTTGGGATAAGTCAGCGCTCCTCCCCCTCTTCCTGAAAAATCCGCGAAAGCGTTCAGCCGGGAATCGTAAGCACCCACAGAAATCACCTTCGCCGCAGTGGATGGGATCGTCAGAGTTTCCCCGGCGCTTGGGGAATAAAACCCGGTCCCGGTATTTAAAACCCGGCCGCCCGGAAGCCACAAATAATATCCGCCTTCCCTGATCCGCCTCCCTCTGAGCCGGATTTTCCAGATTCCGCTTCTTATATATGATCCGGCCGGAAGGAAATCAAAATAAATTTCCTGAGTTACCTGAAAAGGCCCTGGTTTCCCGTAATAGATCAAGAGCTCCGTATCCTCCAGCGAGTATCTCAGAGTCCCAAGCTGCTCCGACAACGGCCCCACAGTCTGTCCGGAGGGCGTCTCCACAAAAATTTCCATCTCGTCTGTGTAAGACTTCCAGAGCTGCACGTTCAGCACCGGCTCATAAGGGCCTACGCTGAATTCTATTTCCCTGGCTTCTCCCTGCGCGATCCGGCCGGATGCATGAAGGCTGTCGTTTCCATTATTTCCTGTCCCTACACAGATTGCCGTACGCCCCACATTGGATACGTTGCTGAGATAAGTTTCCAAGAGAGAATCCCCTCTGTGGGAACCGTAATTATTCCCAAAGCTGAGGTTAATAGCCATCGGCATTTTCAGCGCGAGAGCCTGCCGCACCAGATAATCGATCCCCTGCATCAGCTCTGTGGTCCTGGGAAAGGAATTTTCACGGGGCGTTCCCAGCTTCACCGCGATAATCCCGCTTTCATAAGCCACTCCCCGGTAAACTCCGCCCGACGCTCTCCCGTTCCCCGCGGCGATTCCCAAAACAGAGGTTCCATGCCTGCTCAGATCCTGCTGGGGCACAATCAGATTCCCTTCGTTTTCCGGCAGCGCAAGCGCCCGGTCGATATCCTCCTTCGTGTATTCCACCCCCAGGAAATATCCCTCCGGCGGGCTTCCCTCCGTCCCTCGGGCGCTCTGGTCCCACAGCCTGAGGATGCGACTGCTTCCGTCCTCATTGCAAAAATCCGGATGCCGGTAATCCACCCCGGAATCCACAATTCCCATCAGCACTCCTCTGCCGCTGAGACCCGGCTCACTGCCGATCTCCTCCTGCACTGACCGGACGCAGGACGCCTCCGTTCCCTGAAGAAGCTGAAAATAAAGCCTCTTGGGCATTTCCATAAATTCAACCTGGGGACGGTCAGAAAAGCGCTCCAGCTCCTCCTGCGGCAGCGTCACAACCGCATAGCCTCCCAGAAGAGGAACCGCCCGGATCCTTTCCCCGGATAAATCGCGGATATCGCCGCTGTATTTCACTACCACATCCCACAGCCCGCTCTCCTCCTCGTAGCCCACATTAAGATTCCCGGATTTCTCACGCTCCTGGTTTGTGGAATCCAGGGCCAGATTCAGCAGATTATCCATTTTCTGATCTTCCATACAATCCTCCTGCCGCATATTTCAGCAGATGATCCCGAAAACAACGAATCATTAAACTATATCGTCCTCCGCTTTGTTGCAGAACATAAATAATAATTTCATATAGAAGAAAATAATAGATACTTTCCCAAAAATATAACGTTTTTTCCACAAAATAATTTACTTTTTCCCTAAAATACGTTATAATTTCCTTATATTTTTTATAAATTTTTTATAATTTAAGGAGGACTTGTTTATGGTTATTCAAACCCAAGCTCTTATCATTGTTGTGGCCTATCTGGTAGGTATGCTGCTGGTAGGCTTCATCGTGGGCAAGCTGCAGATCAAGGACAGCAGCGACTATATGCTTGCAGGTCGTCGGATGGGGCTCTTCATGGTAGCATTCTCCCTCTCCGCAAATAATATCGGCGGAGGCTCGACCACTGGTCTTGCGCAGAAGGCTTTCGGCGAATGGGGAATGAGCGCGATCTGGTATGTGCTTGCCGCATCCGTCGCAATGATCCCGCTGGCTTACTTCGCGCCGAAGATCCGCCAGACTATGGCAGTGACGATCCCGGAGGTCGTCGGACGCCGGTTCGGACATGTATCCAGCACGCTGACCGCAGTTCTGAGCGTCCTGTCTCTTTTCTGCCTGACTTCTTCACAGATCGCCGCTTCCGGTACGGTAGTGGCAAGCCTCACCGGAATTCCCACAAATGTGGCTCTGGTGATCGCCGGCGCCGTGGTTATTATATATACCACCTTCGGGGGCATGATCGCCGACCAGATCTCAGACCTGGTACAGTTCATCATTATCCTGGTAGGTCTGGCAATCGCCACGCCCTTCGTAATCAACGGCTGCGGCGGATGGGCTGCGATCTCCGAGGCTCTGCCTCCCGTACAGCTCAGCTTCACAAAGATCGGCTGGGTAACTATTATCGGCTATGTATTTAACTATTTCTGTACCTTCCTTGCCGGTCCCGAAATGGTATCCCGTTTCGAAACAGCCAAGGACGAAAAAACGGCCAAGCAGGCCGCATGGCTTTCCGCGGTTCTTATGGCCGCAATGTCCATCTTCCCGACCCTGCTGGGTCTGGCGGCGCTGGCCACTATGCCTGATCTTGAAAACGGCGGCGCCAACGCTATGATGGCAGTTACCTCCACCCATGCCCCCGGCGTTATCGTTGGAATTATTTCGGCGGCTATCATCTGCGCCACAATGTCCTCGGCGGACTCCAACCTGCTGTGTATGTCCACGATGCTCATGAACGACCTGTATCTGAAATACGGCGGCAAAAAGCTCACCGACAAACAGGTTATTACATACACCAGGGCATGCAACGTTGTATCGGCTGTGATCGCAATGCTGATCTCCATGGCGGGCGTTCCGATCGTAACTATGAACACCTTCGCCTTCGGTATCCGCTGCGCCGGTCCTTTCGCGGCCTACGGACTTGGACTGATCGTTCCCAGGGCCACCAGAAACTCCGGCATCATATCTCTGATCGGCGGTACCATTGGTTTCTGCTTCTGGCAGTTCATCAGCGGCGGCGGCTTCAAGTTCGGTATCCTGCCTGTGGTATTTGGATGCGCAGTCAGCGTTGTGGTATTCTTTATCGTCAACTTTATCGAGTGGGGACGCGGCGTAGCCCCGGCTCCTTCCGCATATGTGGACGAAAAATAAAATTTTACTATAAAAAACCTGCCGGAAGAAGGAGGGGTTCGCTCTCCTCTTCCGGCAGGTTTTTGTATGATTATTTTTAATTTTATTCTTCTTCCGCCTTCATCTCACGTACGATCTTACGAAGCTTGAGGATCATGGAAGGCGCTACGGACAGCTCGTCCAGGCCCATGCGGACAAACTGCTCTGTAAGCTCTGTATCCGCGCCAAGCTCACCGCAGATACCCGCCCATTTGCCATGCTTATGGGCATTGTCCGTCACCATCTGGATCATGCGCAGGATCGCTTCGTGGTGCGGATTATAGAAGTCGTCCAGCTTTTCATTCTGCCTGTCTATAGCCAGCGTATACTGGGTGAGATCGTTGGTTCCGATACTGAAGAAGTCCACCAGCTCCGCAAGGCGGTCGCTGATCATAACAGACGCCGGAGTTTCGATCATAATTCCCTGCTCCGGAATCCTGTACTGGATCTCCTGCTCCTTCAGCTCAGCCTCCACCTCGTCTACAATGGCGTAAATCTGTTTCACTTCCTCTGTGGAGGTGATCATCGGATACATAATGGAAAGATTTCCGTAAACAGCGGCGCGCAGAAGGGCGCGGAGCTGTGTTTTGAAAATATCCGGCTGCTTCAGGCAGATACGGATGGCACGGTATCCAAGCGCCGGATTATCCTCTTTTCCAAGGTTGAAATAATCCACCTGCTTATCGGCCCCGATATCCAGAGTACGGATGATCACCTTTTTGCCCGCCATCATCTGTACAGCCTGTCTGTACGCCTGAAACTGCTCCTCCTCGGTGGGGAAGTCGTCTCTTCCCAGATAAAGGAACTCGCTGCGGAAAAGGCCGATGCCCCCCGCGTCATTCTCAAGCACATAGCCAATATCGCCCACACTGCCGATATTTGCGTAAATATTGATCTTGCGTCCGTCGAGAGTCACATTTTCTTTGCCCTTCAGCTCCTGAAGAAGCTTCAGCTTCTCCGCCTCCTCATTCATCTTCTGAAGAGTTTTCTCACGGGTTTCCTCGTCCGGATCAAAAATTACCTTGCCCTGGAAGCCGTCCACTACGGCCGTCATGCCGTTCTCCAGCTTATCCAGATCAAGAGGCACGCCGATCAGCGCCGGAATATTCATCATCCTGGCAAGGATGGCCGTATGGGAGTTCGTGGAACCGTGAACCGTTACAAAGGCAAGGATCTTTTCCTTATCCATCTGCACCGTCTCGCTGGGAGTCAGATCATCCGCCACGATCACAGAGGGATCTATGGAGCTTAAATCTGTATCGCCCTGACCGCTCAGGTTCCTGACAATTCTTTCAGATATATCCTTGATATCCGCCGCCCGCGCTTTCATGTAATCATCGTCCATGGACGCGAACATTTCGGAGAAATTATCTCCGGTCACAGCCACGGCATACTCCGCGTTGATCGATTCTGTACGGATCATGTTCTGGATCGCGTCCACATAATCATCATCCTCCAGCATCATCTGATGTACCTCGAAGATCGCCGCGCTGGCTTCCCCTACCTCTTTCAGGGCTTTATCATACAGCTTCTGGAGCTGTCCCTTGGAATCCTCAATGGCTTTCTGCACACGCCCAATCTCTGCTTCCGGATCCTCAGTTTTTGTTCTTTTGACCTGATAGTCGTTCTTGCGGAGAACTACCACCGGCCCCAGAACAATTCCTTTATATACGGATTTCCCCTGGAAACACTGCATACCTTATCCCCCCTGTATTACAGATTCTTTTCGAAGAAATCTTTCAGCGCCTCGATAGCCGTATCTTCATCTGCGCCTTCCGCGGAAATTGTAACGGTATCGCCCTGTTTTACGCCAAGGGACATAAGCATCATTAACTGGGTCAGTTTTTTGCTCTTGCCGTCCTTGGTGATCGTGCACTCAGACGCGAATTTTTTTGCCTCTTTGACCAGAAGGCCTGCCGGTCTCGCGTGGATACCAAGTTCATCCTTGATTGTGTAGTCAAATGTTTTCATAATAGTATTCTCCTTTACTCTTTATTACTTAATAATAATACATTTTTCCCGTTATGTAAATTCTTCTATGCATTTTTTTCGGAAAGTTCTGTATCCAGCACCCGCTCCAAATGCATAGCGAGATATCCTATTTCCACGTCATACAGCGGAAGTCTGAGATTTTTCTCCATTTCCGCGCAGATCTGCTCCGCCGCTTTGAATGCCTCCGGAAACTTCACCGCCATATAATCGTTCATATTGACCTTCAGCTTCTCCCCGCTCACCGCCCGGGCCACCATATAGCGCACATGATTCATCAGGCGGTTGTAGGAAAGCGACATCACGTCGATCTTCTTTCCGGTCTCCTTCTCCACCAGAGAAATGCAGTCCCGCACAGACCGGGCCATCTGCATGGCCTGGGAAACCTTCTCGTCCATAATCGCCGAATGAATATGCAGGGCGATATATCCCACCTCATGCTCGTCTATCTGAAGCTGAAAGCGTTCCTGGAGAAGCTGCTCCATACACTGCGCCACCTGAAATTCCTTGTGGAAGAGAACACGGATGTCCTCCGTGAGAGGATTGCTGATCTGCTCATTATTGCGGATCCTGCGGACGGCAAAGGCAATGTGATCCGCCATGGGAAAAAGGATGGAGCGGTCCAGCTCTCCGAACTCCGCCTCGGCCCGGTCCAGCACCTCCCCGGCAAGCTCCAGACATTCCGGAGGCACGGACCGGATGATTTCTCTGGCGTCTCCCCGTTCTGTCAGCTCCTCGAGAGAGTACACCCGCGTCCCTGAGTCCGCCTCAACCGTCTGAGTGACCTTTTTGCCAAACGCGATACCCTTTCCCATCACAAGAAATTCTTTTTTTCTGCCGTTCTCAATCCCAATAAAAGAATTATGATTTAATACTTTTGCTATCCTGAAAATCATCCGTATCTCTTCCCATCCCGGACCGGCGCTTACTGGAGAATCTCCACCTCAAAAAGTGCTTCTCCTGCTTTCACCGGTCCTTCCTTCAGCAGGCGGATTCTCTGATTATCCTCCAGTTCCGTACAGAGAACCGGAGATGTGACAGACGGAGCGTATTTCTTCAGGTAATCCAGATCCAGCTTCAGCATGGGATCTCCCTTTTTCACTGTCTGTCCGCTCTCTACCAGAGCCTCAAAGCCCTCTCCATTCAGTTTTACAGTATCAATTCCTACATGGATCAGCAGGCTGATCCCGGAGTCTGTGACAAAGCCAATGGCGTGTTTGGTGTCAAACACAAAGGCCACTTCGCCGTCCTCCGGCGCGCGCACCACCGCGTCCTCCGGCGTAACCACGACGCCGTCCCCCATCATCTTCTGCGCAAAGGCCTCGTCAGGGGCTGTGGAAAGATCCGCCGCTGTTCCCGTGATGGGGCTGGAGATTGTGATCGTGCTGACTACCTTTCTCTGTGTCTCCTCTGTTTTCTTTTCTTCACGGACATCCCCTGGAGTCTGCGCGGGCTCTTCCAGCGTATCCGGCGCTGTTTCCAGATAATCCTCCAGATTGGATTTGATCACCGTTACATTTGGCCCGTAGATCACCTGAACGCTGTTTCCTTTATGAACGACTCCTGACGCTCCCGTAGCCTTCAGAACGCTGTCGTTTACCAGCTCCGCGTTTTTTACCGTGCAGCGCAGCCTTGTGGCGCAGCAGTCCACATCGCTGATGTTCTTCTTGCCGCCCAGCCCTCTGGTGATGGCCTCGCTGACAGGGTCCGCGCAAGCGGCTCCGGCAGCTCCGGCGCTTTCTCTCCTGGCGTTTACGTCCGCTTTTGTGTAGAGCTTCGTCTCTGTATCGTCATCCTCCCGGCCCGGCGTCTTGAAATTAAATTTGCGGATCATGAATTTAAAGATGAAATAATAAAGCAGGAAATAAATAATTCCCGCCGGAATGACTCTCATCCAGCTTGTCTTTTCGTTTCCCTGGAGAATACCGAACAGGAAGAAATCCAGGAATCCTCCTGAAAATGTCAGGCCCACCGCCACATTCATAATGTGCGCCAGCATGTAAGCGCTTCCGGCAAGCACTACCTGTACCACGAACAACGCCGGAGCCACAAACAGGAAGGAAAATTCCAGAGGCTCGGTAATGCCTGTGGCCATACACGCCAGAGCCGCCGACAGAAGCAGGCCGCCCGCCGCTTTTTTCTTCTCAGGCTTCGCGCAGTGATACATCGCAAGAGCAGCTCCCGGAAGACCAAAAATCATAAAGATAAATTCGCCGGAAAAATATCTTGTGGCGTCCGCGCTGAAATGCGCGATATTGGCTGAATCCGCAAGCTGGGCAAAGAAAATATTCTGTCCGCCCTGAACCATCTGGCCCGCCACCTCCATGGTGCCGCCCACAGCCGTCTGCCAGAAGGGCATGTAAAATACGTGATGAAGGCCGAAGGGGATCAGCGCTCTCTTGATCAGGCCGAAGATCAGCGTTCCTACATAACCGGAGCCTGTCACAAGGCCTCCCAGCGCGTAAATGCCGTTCTGTACCACCGGCCATACAAAAAACATCAGAATTCCCACAAACATGTAAACGATGGTGGAAATGATAGGTACAAATCTGGTGCCCCCGAAAAATGACAGGGCGTTGGGAAGCTGTATCCTGTAGAATCTGTTGTGAAGCGCAGCCACTCCCAGTCCTACGATAATACCTCCGAAAACACCCATCTGAAGGGACTGGATACCGCACACAGAAGCGATAGTTCCTTCCAGCACCGTGTCCGCGATCTCACCATTGTCCAGGATCTGTCCCGTAACGGTAAGCATAGCGTTGATGGCTGTATTCATGACAAAATAAGCGATCACGGCGGAAAGAGCGGATACCTCTTTTTCTTTTTTGGCCATTCCGATGGCAACGCCGATGGCGAAGATCAGGGGAAGATTGTCAAATACCGCGCTTCCCACCTTGTTCATGATAACCAGAAGGTTATGGAGAAGGGTTCCTTCTCCCAGAATTGCCGTCAGGCCATAGGTCTCAATCGTAGTTGCGTTTGTAAAAGAGCTTCCTATACCCAGCAGGAGACCTGCGACCGGAAGAATTGCGATAGGAAGCATAAAGCTTCGTCCCACACGCTGCAGGACACTGAAAATCTTGTCTTTCATGCGACTGTTCACTCCTTCTTTTCCTCTTATTTTCGGAAGTGAGCATGTGCGTTAAAATCCCGTTTCAACCGGTTTGTGTACAAAAAAGAGACATTAATACACATAAACACTCCTTGTTATGTATAGTTAATGCCTCCCTGCGAGTTACACACTACAACTGAATTGAATATACCACGGGCAAGGGTATTTGTCAAGTTGCAGAATTTGTTGCAGTTCACAGGTATCTGTGAACTGCAACGGAATCCAGCCCATTTCAAATCGCCTACGGCGAGGGGCTGGATTCTTTGGCTGTTTTTCATACTGGCCTGTGCATTTTCAGCAAGTGAAAATGCCAGATTTGAACAAGAACAATTTCGCTACAATTCTGCCATACAGTGGTCGGGAAGCACAAAACATGCTTGCATGTTTTTGCGAGCGGACATCTGTAGGAGCTGAACTGCTACTTTAAAAATGCGAAGGGCTCCTCATCGTTGAGAAAGTGCATCAGCATGTAGGCGCACATGATCGCCACTCTTTCTTCCTTTAAAATCCGGCGGACTTCATCCCGGTCCGCAAAAACCACCTCAATCTCCTCAGAATCCTCCTGGGCGGCCCTGCTGACCGTCCCGCTGGCATAGCCGTATACCGTGGCGCAGGATTCGTCTGTCATTCCGACTGTGGTAAAATATGGCTTTTCATAAGCCTCATCCACCTTCAGGGTCTCCAGCTTCAGCCCGGTTTCCTCATACATCTCCCGGACGGCTCCCTGACGGAAATCTTCCCCCGGCTCCACCAGGCCAGCGGGAAATTCGTAGATATATCCCCCAAGCGTATACCGGTACTGGCGGATCAGAACCACCTTGTCCCTCTGTTCTCCATAAATGCTGTAGATGATCACACCGTCCGGCGTGTTCTTTCCTGTTTTCAGCTTCAGCTCGCCGACGCTCCTGGCCCTGGAAGCCACATAATAGGATACCGGCGTATCATGCACGCTTGTGGCGTCCACATGATACAGATTTACAAAACGGTTGTCTGTAAGCTTTTCCACATGATTTATTTTTCCCATGATATTCTCCCGTATTCTGCTCATTTTGCAGCGCTCCGGCGCAGCAGACGCGAAGCGGCTGGATTTTCGAGTACATTATACCATGCGAACAGAAAAACAGGCAACTGCGAAGCAGATATTTGTTTTTCAAACTGTGGATCAAACAAAAAACCGCCGGATCCGAACCGTACCAGTCCGTATCCGACGGCCGCTTATCCCTTATGCGGGACGGACCTTATTCTTCTGTTTCAGTCTCCCTTCAGGATAACGCGGATTCTCTTGTAAATAAAGAATACGATCACCGAGGTAAGAATGTATTTAAAAAGATTAAACGGAACAATGATCAGCGCCACAAAGCCAAGCAGGCTGTCCACAGATGAATGTACTGCCGCCCCCATCTCGATAAACGCCTCGATGGGCATTCCGAAAGCCTTTCCGTAAGCGGGAAGAAGAACAAAGGCGTTCATAAGGCAGGCTGCCGCCGTTGTGAGCAGAGTTCCCACTGCCATTCCCTCCACAGCATGTCTCCTGCTCTTCACATTGTGAAGACGGTACAGAATTCCTGCCGGAACCACGAAGGTGCAGCCGAAAATAAAGTTGGCCAGATCGCCCACGCCCGCTGTGATCGTTCCCTTGGTCACCAGATGCACCAGAATCTTAACCAGCTCGATCACCACTCCGGCTACCGGCCCCATAGCAAAGCTTCCCACCAGAACCGGGATCTCCGAAAAATCCAACTGATAGAAGGACGGCGCCAGGAAGGGAATCGGAAACTCAAAATTCATCAACACTCCGGCAACCGCGCCCAGCATGGCGATCTGCGTGATCGTCCTCGTCCGGCTCCTGTCCATTGCGTTTCCACTTCTTAATACCTGTTCACTCATTACTATCCTCTCCTTTTTTCTGAAAAATTCTTATAAAAGAAAATTCCTGCAAAAAAGAAATCCCCGGGATAATTCCCGGGGAAATGAGCACTTAAAACAATCTGTGTTCTTCTCTCATCCAGACTATACTGTCGGTTTTGGAATTCCGGTGTTCTCGCCGAATCAGCGTTCCGGTCACCAAATCAGCCGCCTAAGCGGGTCGCGGACTTTACCGCCGGTAGGGAATTCCGTCAGCCTCGCAAACCGGAGGTTCACAGTCACCCTGCCCCGAAGAATTTTCTTTTACATGAAATATTATAAGCCCAGTCAGAAAGATTTTCAAGAATTTTTTACAAAAATCAGTATAGTCTTATCTCTCCTCCCGGAAATAAGGAAGTCCCAGCCCGGCCGGAGGCTGATGCTCCTTCTTCTTACGGAAGCTGGTAAATACCAGAACAATGATCGTTACCACATAGGGCAGCGCCTTGAACACCTCCTGCATACTTCTTCCCAGTCCGGGAATATACAGATACAGAATATACAGCGCGCCGAAAAGGAACGCGCCCCATACCGCGTTCAGGGGCTTCCACAGAGCGAAGATAACAAGAGCCACCGCAAGCCATCCCCTGTCGCCGAAGCCGTTGTCCGTCCAGGTACCGCCGGAATATTCCATTACAAAATACAGGCCGCCCAGCCCCGCGAGCCCCGCTCCGATACAGGTAGCAAGATATTTATATTTCGTGACGTTGATCCCGGCTGCGTCCGCTGTGGCCGGACTTTCTCCGATGGCCCGGAGATTCAGCCCGAATCTGGTGCGGAACAGGAAAACGGAGAGGATCACCGCCGCGATAACGCACAGATACGTCATAAATCCATAGCTGAACAGAACGTCGCCCAGTACCGGGATTTTGGAAAGTCCCGGGATCTTAGCTGTGTAAGCGCTTCCCGTCACCTTTACGGAAATCTGCCCCACACCGCCTGCGAGCTTGGAGATAGATCCGCCGAAAAAGTTGCCGAAGCCAGTGCCGAAAATCGTCAGCGCAAGACCGGTCACGTTCTGGTTTACTCTGAGAGTAATGGTCAGGACACTGTAGATCAGTCCTCCCACCGCCGCACAGGCGAAAGCACATAAAAATGAGATCAGTACGCCCGCCAGAGCATTGGGATCCGGATTGTCCTTCTCATAGAGAAAAGCTCCCATCAGTCCGGCGATACCGCCCATATACATGATTCCCGGAATCCCCAGATTCAGGTTTCCGGATTTTTCCGTCATGATCTCGCCAAGAGCGCCGTACAGGATACAGATGCCCTGTACAATGGCCTTCTGAATAAAGATAATAAGTACGCTCATCGCATCTTCCTCCTATTTCTTTGTACGCTCTAATTTGTAGTTAATGAAGAATTCCGCCCCGATCAGGAAAAACAGAATAATTCCCAGGATAACGTCCGAGGCGTTTTCGTTGAGGCCGTACTGAGACGCTATCTGTACGGCTCCCTGCTGCATAAACACAATACCGAAGGATACCGCCAGCATGATAAAGGTATTGAATTTTGACAGCCAGGCGACGATGATAGCCGTAAAGCCTCTCCCGTCCGCAGTCATTGTGGAAATAGTATGGCTGGCGCCGCTGACGATGACAAAGCCCGCGATACCGCAGATAGCGCCGGAAATAGCCATTGTACGGATGATAACTCTTTTTACGTGGATTCCCGCGTATTTGGCCGTATTCTCACTTTCGCCCACAACCGCGATCTCATATCCCTGCTTGCTGTATTTCAGGTAGATAAACATCACCACCGTAAGCACCAGCACGATCAAAAGGTTCCAGCCGTATTTCTGGCCGAACAACTCAGGAAGCCAGCCCGCCTGCGTAGTCTGGTTGATGATACCCACGGTATTGGAGCCCTTGGGGTTCTCCCAGAATACGATACAATAGGTGACTACCTGCATGGCAACATAGTTCAGCATCAGCGTAAACAGCGTCTCGTTGGTATTCCAGTACGCCTTGAACACCGCCGGGATCATCCCCCAGATCATGCCTCCCACAGCGCTGACCGCAAACATGACGATCAGGAGCAGAGCCGGGGACATGGCGTCGCCCGCATAGATCATGGCTGCCGCGGCGCAGGCTCCTCCGATCAGGATCTGCCCCTCCGCACCGATATTCCAGAAACGCATTTTAAACGCCGGAGCGAGACCGATAGAGATACATAAAAGCACCATAGTGTCTCTGAGGGTCGTCCAGATACGGCGCTCCGAGCCCAGCGCCCCGTCCCAGATCGCTTTATAGACATCCATTGGATTCATTCTCACCAGGGCAAAGATCACGCCCGCGCAGACGATCAGAGACAGTATCAGCGCCGCGATGCGGATCAGCAGTCTCTTCTGCCAGCCAATGTGGTCTCTTTTGGACATTTTCAAGAAAGGTTCTTTATGCATTACTGTTCCCCTCCTTTTTTATGTTTCGTCATAAGAAGTCCGATTTCTTCTTTTGTAGCGGTTCGTCCGTCCACCACGCCGCTGACCCTGCCGCCGCAGAGCACCGCGATACGGTCGCAGAGGGCAAGCAACACATCCAGGTCCTCGATCACGCAGATCACAGCGACGCCGTTCTTTTTCTGCTCGTTCAGCAGGCGGTAGATGGTGTGTGAGGAATTGATATCAATTCCTCTGGTGGGATAGGCCACCATCAGTACCTTCGGGTTCTGGGCGATCTCCCTTCCGACCAGAACCTTCTGCACATTTCCTCCCGACATCTGACGCACGGGAGCGGAAATACTGGGCGTCATGATCTCAAGCTGATCCTTGATCTCCGCGGCCAGCTTTCTTGGGGCTTTTCTGTCAAGAAGAGCTCCCCTGCCCTCATGATAGCTTCTCAGCATCATATTGTCTGTCATATCCATGTCGCCCACGAGTCCCATACCGATACGGTCCTCAGGCACAAAGGCAAGGCTGACGCCCAGCTCCTGAATCTCCACGGAGTTCATTTTCGCAAGATCCTTCGTACTGCCGTCATTATCATAAAACAGAATCTTACCGCTTTCAGAGGCCTGGAGACCGGCCACAGCTTCCAGAAGCTCCTTCTGTCCGCTTCCGGAAATACCCGCGATACCCAGGATCTCGCCGCTGTTCACCTCTACATCCACGTCGTCAAGAGTTTTGACGCCTTCCTTATCCCGGCAGGTCAGTCCCTGGATCTCCAGACGTTTTTTCATGTTTTCCGGCGCGGGGCGGTCGATATCCAGATCCACCTTCGCCCCCACCATCATCTCTGAAAGGCTCTGCACGTCCGCTTCCGCGGTTTCTACCGTGTCTATGTACCGCCCCTTTCTCAGGATAGCGACTCTGTCAGAAAGCGCCAGCACCTCCTGAAGCTTATGGGTGATAATGATAATGGAGCATCCGTCTTTTTTCATATTGCGGAGAATCTCAAAGAGCCGGTCCGCCTCCTGGGGAGTCAGTACTGCCGTAGGCTCGTCCAGGATCAGGATACGGGCGCCTCTGTAAAGCATTTTTACGATCTCTACCGTCTGCTTCTGGGAAACGGACATCTGATAAATTTTCTCAGACGGATCAAAATCAAATCCATATTTATCCAGAAGAACCTGGATCTCCTCCGTCACCTTCTTCATGTTCAGCATTTTCTTTCCCGGCAGGCCGAGAATAATATTTTCCGCCGCCGTCAGCACGTCCACCAGCTTAAAATGCTGATGCACCATACCGATCCCGAGCTCAAATGAGTCTTTCGGCGAACGGATGGTTACTTCTTTGCCGTCCACCAGGATCTGACCGGAATCCGGGTAATAAATTCCGTAGATCATATTCATCAGCGTAGTCTTACCGCTTCCGTTCTCTCCCAGAATTGCAAGGATCTCTGATTTTTTCAGAGTGAGATCCACATGATCGTTGGCCAGAACAGAGCCGAAGCTTTTTGTAATCTGCCGCAGTTCAAGAGCATAATTGTCTCCCACTTCCATTCCCTCCTTTATTTCACAGAATTCATATATCAAAATTGTGATAGAATTCAAATATCAAAAGCTTTCCTTACGGGAAATCCTCTGATATTTGAATTTTATCAGAAAAACGGAGCTGCTGGCAAGCAGCTCCGCTGTTTTTACGCTTATTCTTCTACAATAGATGTAATTCCGTCAATGGCAAGATCAAATGCCGGGGCGGAAGCAAATTCTGACTCATGGAAATAACCGTCAGAGATATATTCTGTTCCGTCCTTCTCATATGTAGTAACCTCTTCACCGTCAACGGTAAATGTGGAAGTGTCAAATACATGAAGAGAACCGTCGATGATAGCGTCCTCAACTTCCTGAACCTTCTCCGCCGTGCCTTCCGCTACAACGTCCTCGTTGAGAGCGGTCAGTTTGTTGGCGCCTTCCGCGAAGCCTCTGCACCAGTCTGTATCGATGGCTGTTCCGTCGATCATGCACTGTACCGCGTAGGTGTAGTATACGCCCCAGTCGATAGACGCGGAGGTAAGAGCTGTGTTCGGAGCAACAGAGATCATGTCAATGTTGTATCCAACGCAGGGAACGCCGGCCGCTTCACATGCCGTAGGAGCTCCGGTAGTATCCGCGTGCTGGCTGATCAGTACGCAGCCGTCGGAGATCAGAGCGTCCGCACATTCTTTTTCCAGGTCAAAGCTTGCCCAGCTGTTGGTGTATTTTACTTCCATGGTTACGGACGGGCATACGCTCTTGGCGCCCAGGTAGAAGGAGGTGTATCCGGAAATAACCTCTGCATAAGGATAAGCGCCTACATAACCGATCTTGGCTTCATCCTCTGTGATCGTTCCGTCCTCGATCATCTCGCTGAGCTTCATTCCCGCTACCACGCCGGAAACATAACGGGATTCATAGATATTCGTAAAATAGTTGTGCATATTGGACAGTCCGCTGGCCGCCGCCTGGGTTCCTGTGGCATGGCAGAACTGCACGTCCGGATATTCTCCCGCCGCCTGCAGAACATAGGTCTCATGACCGAAGCTGTTGGCGAATACGATCTGGGCTCCCTGGTCAGCCAGGTCGCAGGCTGCGTCGTAGCAGGCCTCGTTCTCGCCGATCAGAGTTTTCTCGATCACCTGTGATTCATCCAGTCCCAGGTTCTCCACCATCTCGTCAATACCTGCCATGTGGGCCGCGCTGTATCCCTCGTTCTCATCACCGATATAGATGATTCCGATCTTCAGATCCTCCTTGGCAACGCCTTCTCCTTCGGACGCGTATACAGGGGCTGTCATGGACACAGCCATCGCTGCCGCAAGTCCGATTGCTAATAATTTTTTCATTCCTGATTCCTCCTTCTTCTCTTGTCTTAATGCAAAGTCATTAGGATAATGAAACAAAAGAGGCCCAACACCCGCCGCGTTACGCCTCTCTGTAAGTACCTTTATCATACCGAAAACAGCATAAATTGTCAATATAATTAGAAAATTCTTACTATTTTTGAGCAGCGCTAATTTTTTTTGTATACCTATTATTATTTTTTTACGCCTTGACTTTTGGGCTTTAAAGCGTTATACTACAAAAATCAGAGAGAATTCTTATGCTGAATATTACATAAGAACGAGATATAAAGAGGAGGATTTCAACATGAAAAAGCAAATTTTAGCAGTGGCCTTATCCGCTTCCATGGCTGCAGGATTAAGCGGAGTCAGCGTTTACGCCGCAGACGATACATACACAGTCGGCATCTGCCAGCTTGTACAGCATGTAGCGCTGGACGCCGCCACTCAGGGATTTAAGGACGCGCTTACAGAGGCTTTGGGCGACAAGGTTACATTTGACGAGCAGAACGCCCAGGGAGATTCCAATACCTGCTCTACGATCATCAACGACTTTGTGGCTGACGATGTGGATCTGATCCTGGCCAACGCCACCGCGGCGCTCCAGGCAGCAGCGGCGGGAACCAGCGACATTCCGATTCTTGGAACCTGTGTAACAGAATACGGCGTAGCCCTGGATCTTGATGATTTTGACGGCACCGTAGGGGGCAATATCTCCGGTACCTCCGACCTCGCTCCACTGGATCAGCAGGCGGCTATGCTCAACGAGCTGTTTCCGGACGCTGAAAACATAGGACTTCTCTACTGCTCCGCGGAAGCCAACTCCCAGTATCAGGTGGATACCGTGAAGGCGGCTCTTGAGGAAATGGGATATACCTGCGAATATTATGCGTTCTCAGATTCCAACGATCTTTCCTCCGTTGCCACCACCGCGTCCTCTGAATGTGACGTGATTTATGTTCCTACCGATAATACCGCGGCTTCCAATACAGAGATCATCAATAATATCTGCGCTCCGGCAGGCGTTCCGATCATTGCCGGTGAGGAAGGAATCTGCGGAGGCTGCGGCGTTGCCACACTCTCTATCAGCTACTATGATCTCGGCGTTGCCACTGGAGAAATGGCTGCCCGCATTCTTCAGGACGGCGAGGATATTTCCGAAATGCCTGTGGAATACGCTCCGAGCTTTACCAAAAAGTATAACGCAGAGCTTTGCGAGGAACTTGGAATTGAGATTCCGGACGACTATGTAGCTATCGGCGAGGACGCGGAGGCTGCTGAAGACGGCGAGGAAGAGGCCGCAGCAGAAGACGCGGAAGAGGATGGAACAGAGGAAGCTGCTGAAACAGACGAGGCTGCCGATGAAGCAGAAGCTGCCGATGAAGCAGAAGCTGCCGACGATACCGCGGCAGAAGAAGAGGCTGCTGAAGAATAAAAAGACGGTCCGGCAGCGTTCCCTTACGTGAAAACTGCCGGAGCTGATCAGAATAAGCCGCCGTTTTCGGCGCGATGATTACCATACAAAAATATATATGTCCACTCTCAGCGGGAAAGGATTATCCTTTCTCGCTGTCTGTGTTCATTCAGGAGGACATCCCCATGGAAATTATGAGCTTAGTAAACGCGCTGCCGGGAGCCGCTGCCCAGGGTCTGATCTGGGGCATTATGGCTATCGGCGTTTATCTTACCTTCCGGATCCTGGATATTGCCGATCTCACCGTAGACGGAACCATGTGTACCGGAGGCGCCGTCTGTATCATGATGCTGATGAGCGGCCACAATATATGGATATCCATGCTGGCAGCCACCGGCGCAGGTATGCTGGCCGGACTTGCCACAGGAATTTTTCACACAGTCATGGGAATCCCGGCGATCCTGGCCGGAATTCTGACGCAGCTTTCCCTTTACTCTGTCAATCTGAAGATCATGGGAAAAGCAAATCAGGCTGTCAATGTAAATAAATATGACCTTCTTGTTTCACTGCGCTATATTAAGGACGTTCCTTTTTATCAGAATACCATTCTGATCGTAGCGATTTTTATCGTTGTGCTGATCGCTCTTCTTTACTGGTTTTTCGGCACAGAGCTGGGCTGCTCTCTGCGGTCCACCGGCTGCAATCCCCACATGTCCCGGGCTCAGGGCATCAATACAGACGTGAGCAAGGTTCTGGGGCTGATGCTTTCCAACGGACTTGTAGCTCTTTCCAGCGCCCTCCTGGCCCAGTATCAGGGCTTCGCGGACGTCAACATGGGGCGCGGGGCGATTGTCATCGGCCTTGCCGCGGTAATCATCGGAGAGGCTGTTTTCAGCCGCATCTTCCGCAATTTTGCCCTCCGTCTGGTCAGCGTAGTGATCGGCTCCATCCTTTACTATCTGGTGCTTCAGACTGTGATCTGGCTGGGCATTGACACCGACCTTCTCAAGATGCTGTCCGCTGTCGTTGTAGCTGTCTTCCTTGCAGTTCCGTACTGGAAAGCGAAATATTTCTCAAAACCAATCAAACGGGGAGGAAACACAAATGCTTGAGCTGAAAAACATCTATAAGACCTTTAACCCTGGAACTATAAATGAGAAGCTTGCCCTGAACGGTCTTTCCCTGACGCTGAAGGAGGGGGATTTTGTCACGGTGATCGGCGGAAACGGCGCCGGAAAATCTACTATGCTGAACGCGGTAGCCGGAACCTGGCTGGTGGACGAGGGGCAGATCATCATTGACGGAAATGACGTCACCAAGCTTTCCGAACATAAAAGAGCCGCTTATCTCGGACGGGTATTCCAGGATCCCATGACCGGAACGGCCGCGACTATGGAGATCGAGGAAAATCTTGCTCTGGCAAAACGGAGGGGCAAGATCCGCTCCCTCCGGGCCGGGATCACCCGGAAGGAGCGGGAGGAATACAGAGAGCTGCTCAAGATCCTGGATCTTGGCCTTGAGGACCGTCTGACCTCCAAGGTGGGCCTTCTCTCCGGCGGCCAGCGTCAGGCGCTGACGCTTCTGATGGCGACTCTGAAGAAGCCCAAGCTGCTGCTGCTGGACGAACATACGGCGGCTCTGGATCCCAAGACCGCAGCCAAGGTTCTTGATATCACGGAAAAAATCGTAAACCGCGACCATCTTACCACCCTGATGATCACTCACAATATGCACGACGCCATTGTACACGGCAACCGTCTGATCATGATGATGGAGGGCCGGATCATTCTGGACATCGAAGGCGAGGAAAAGAAAAAACTGACTGTCCGCAATCTTCTGGATCAGTTTGAAAAGGCAAGCGGTCAGGAATTCTCCAATGACGCCGCTCTGCTGAGCTGAGTTTTCAAGACAAAGCTTTCTGGGAGAAGATGTATGCGCATATATCTTCTTCCCGTAAAAACCCAAAGGACCGCGCGCTGTTTCCAGCGCCCCGGTCCTTTTTTCTTTGCCTGTTTTCTTTTATCTGCTTTTCTTATCTGTTTTTTATAATTTGTGCTTTTTGCGTTCTCTCTTATCCGTTTTTATTTGATCCCTTTCATAGAAAGGCTGATCCTCTTTTTCTTCATATCCACGCCCAGCACCCGGACGTCCACCACATCCCCTACGCTGACCGCCTCCAGCGGATGTTTGATAAATTTGTCGCTGAGCTCGGAGATATGCACAAGGCCGTCCTGATGGACGCCGATATCCACAAAAGCTCCGAAGTCGATCACATTGCGGACCGTTCCCTTCAGGATCATTCCTTCCTTCAGATCCTTCATATCCAGCACGTCCGTCCGGAGCACAGGCTTCGGCATTTCGTCCCTGGGATCCCGGGCCGGTTTTTCCAGCTCCTTCACAATATCTCTCAGGGTGATCTCCCCGATTCCCAGCTCCTCCGCCAGTTTTTTATAATTCTTTATCTGTCTGGAAATGCCGGAAAGCTTCCTCTGAGCCACATCCTCTGTGGTAAAGCCAAGCTTCTTCAGAAGACAGGAGGCCGCCTCATAGGTCTCCGGGTGAACGCTTGTGGAATCCAGAGGATTTTTGCCTCCCGTGATCCTCATAAATCCCGCGCACTGCTGGAAAGCCTTCGGCCCCAGCTTCGCCACCTTGAGAAGCTCCTGACGGCTCTCAAACCTGCCGTTTTCCTCACGGTAGACTACAATATTTTTCGCGATAGTCTTGCTGATGCCGGAAATATATTCCAAAAGGGAGGCGGACGCTGTATTGAGATCCACTCCTACTTTGTTTACACAGTCCTCCACAACGCCTGTCAGAGCCTCTCCCAGCTTCTTCTGGTTCATATCGTGCTGATACTGGCCTACGCCGATGGACTTGGGATCGATCTTCACCAGCTCCGCCAGCGGATCCTGGACTCTTCTCGCTATGGACGCCGCGCTTCTCTGTCCCACGTCAAAATTGGGAAATTCCTCCGTAGCCAGCTTGCTGGCAGAATACACGGAGGCTCCCGCCTCATTGGTGATCACATAGGATACCTTCTCCGGGATTTCCTTCAGAAGCTCCACAATGATCTGCTCGGATTCTCTGGAGGCCGTACCGTTTCCAAGAGAGATCAGGGATATGCCGTACTTTTTGATCAGCTTTTTCAGCGTATCCTTGGCCGCCCGTATCTTTGCCTCAGAGGTAGGCGCGGTAGGATAGATCACCGTAGTGTCCAGAACCTTCCCGGTGGCGTCCACCACGGCCAGCTTGCAGCCTGTACGAAAAGCCGGATCCCACCCCAGCACTACTTTTCCGGCAATGGGCGGCTGCATCAGAAGTTGCTGCAGATTTTTGCCAAATACACGGATGGCTCCGTCCTCCGCCTTTTCTGTGAGGTCATTGCGGATCTCCCGTTCAATGGCCGGAGCGATCAGCCGCTTGTAGCTGTCTTCCGCCACCTCTCTCAGGACAGGCGAGGTATTTGGGTTGTCCTTTTTGATAACCTGACGGCACAGCCAGCCGATGATCTCCTCCTCCGGAGCGTTGATCTTCACGGTAAGGAGCTTTTCCTTTTCTCCGCGGTTCAGCGCCAGCACACGATGTCCTGCAAGCTTTTTCACAGGCTCCTCAAAATCATAATACATCTCATATACAGAAGACTCCTCCGGCTTTTTGGCCGCGGACGCTACAGTTCCTTTGGAGGCTGTCAGCTTACGGATATAGGTTCTGTACTCCGCCTCGTCGGAGATATACTCCGCAAGAATATCCCTGGCGCCGTTCAGGGCGTCCTCTATGGTCTCCACGCCCTTTTCCTCCGACAGGAAGGCTTTCGCCTCCTCCTCAGGTGATTTCTTCGTCATCTGGAGCATCAGAATACCCGCCAGAGGATCCAGCCCCTTTTCTTTGGCTATGGTAGCCCGGGTACGGCGCTTGGGCCTGTAGGGACGGTACAGATCCTCCACGGCCACCAGAGTCCGCGCGTCCAGGATCTGCTTTTTCAGCTCCGGCGTAAGCTTTCCCTGCTCCTCAATGCTGCTGAGAACCTGTGTCTTTTTTTCCTCCAGATTTCTGAGATAAAGGAGCCGTTCATGAAGAGAACGAAGCTGCTCGTCGTTGAGAGAGCCGGTGGCCTCCTTACGGTAGCGGGAAATGAAGGGAATCGTACATCCCTCATCGATGAGCTTTACCGCAGCCTCCACCTGCCAGCGCTCTGCTGACAGCTCCTTTGTGATTTCCAGAATAATATCCATAACATCCTCCAGTAATTCATATTTCCGTCTTATATATGTCCGCCAGCCTCCGCGGCCGGATTTGATTACGCTTCCGCGTTGTAGTCGTCTCCTGCGCTGCTCTCTGAAAGGTATCCGCCGCCGTCATCATATCCGGGCTCCGTTCTGTCGAATTCTCCCAGAATATCCATGTAAAAGGCTGTGTCCACCGCCTGCATATAGGGAAGCAGCCAAAGGAAAGCAATGTAGAGAGTAAAAACAGACAGAACTACCAACGGCAGGTAGCTGAGCTGAAGCACAACGTATTTCCATTTTCTTCCGCGCATGAGACGGATACTTGTTTTCAGGGCTTCCACCCCGCCCATCTCCGGATTGTCCGCCAGAAGATAAAAGGTCAGGACCAGCGGCAGCTTGATCAGAATCCCCAGGATCATCCCCAGGACCAGTAAGAGCATTGCTGTCTGCAGCCAGGCGAGCTGGGCCTCGAATGTCTGAGCCTCAGGGTTTGTCATAATCGTCCAGTAATTGAGCGGAAGCATCACAACCGTATCAAGCAGCGAAACGACAAGCCCCGCCACAAGCACTCTGTCCGGCTGATTCCGGAACAGGTAAAAAACATCGGCCAGTACCGCCCGTCTGCCTCTGGACATATTCAGCAGCATATAACAATACCCGGTGGACAGGATCATTCCGATCAGAGATACGATAAACATGAACACCTGGCTCAGCACCAGTGCCGGAACAGATTCCCCCGGAAATAATCCGGAAGCCAGATAGTTTCCTGCAAAATTCATAGCCGACGCGGTCAGCATACCCAGGATAGCCAGTCCCCATCTTCCTCTTAAGCTTTCCTTTGCGTGTGATTTCCAGAATTTTCTATTTTTGCTCATTTTTCTCTCCGATCTTTTCCGCGATATATTCCTGTCAGTTCTAAATCTCCGCGCAGTTTTTTATTATGAATTTTCCAGCACCTCATGATGTACGGTAATGCTGGCGGCCTTGTCCGGATCTTCGTCCTTATTAAACCAGATACTCAGATAATCGTCAAGCCTGGAGTCCTCATTCTTGTAAATCTGCAGATAATCCTCATCCTCTTCGCAGATATAGCCTTTTTCTTCCGCCATCGCCTTCAGCTCATCCTTAGACACTCCAAGAGTAACGTCCCCCGCAAGCTTCAGAGCAAGCACCTCAGGATCATAGGTTCCATAATCCAGCTCTGTCACAAAGCAGTTGCTGAGAGTCACGGCATCTTTTGTAAAATTGTAGACAGAAAAGCGTACCGTCTGATTATCCTTCATCATATCAATAAATTCCAGACCGCCGCCTTCGGCAAACGCGTCCTCGCCCATATCCTGTATTTTCCAGCCGTTTGCCTCAAAAGCCGACACCGGCGCGGGAAGCTGATAGAGATCTCCCATGAACTCCACAACAGGATCCATAATATCCGCCCCCGGAGCGGAGGGCGCCTGATATTCCGCTACAATAGCGGGAGTCTCCGTGCTGACAGTCCCCGGGTCGAAGCCCTCCGGCTCCACAAAATTTGTGACTTCCACCTCCAGCAGCGTATTTGTCTCTTTATATACGGTGAGCTCTACCTTTTCGTAGATGTCCTTTTCGTAGGTAAGCTCACTGTAGGTTTCATTTTCATAAATATCGCTGGGCTCTCCATAGGCGGCCTTGATGGCGTCGATATCCGCCGTTCCCACCGCGATGCCGCCGGGAAGCATCAGCGTATCCGGTCCTACCTGATTTCCGATAAGGTCGTTGTCAAAATCACAGGCGTCAATAGTGATTCCGGCCGCAAGGCACTCGCTTACCGGAGCCTCGTTAATGCCCAGATTCAGCATGTCCGCCTCAAGACGATAATCCCCTTTTTCAAAAACAATACCAAACACATAGGTGTTGGCTTCCACCATTTGTTCCAGTTGTTCCGGATGGCTGGCCTCCCATCCCATCGCCGTGAGCTCCTCATAGGTCATAGGAACAGACAAAATATCGCCGTCAAACTCCACCTGAAAGCTATAGATATCGTCTCCCAGGCCATTCGCCGCGGAACTCTCTTCCGCCGCCCACACCCCTGATGGCGCCGCCAGCAGCATTATACCTGCCGCCAAAACCGCTGAATATTTCTTTTTCATGTAATCTACCTCCTGCTTTTTTATTCTGGAATTCTCCTGCAGCAGTTCTTATGTGGCGTGAACTGTAACATTCTCCTGTTCCGCAGGGTCATCCCGGCTGTACAAGATCTTCAGGAAAACAACGTTCCTGTGATTCCGTCTTTATTATATCGGAATCAGGGAAATACTTCCATATAATTTTTGTGCGGAAGTTCTAAAATCTTGTTTCATCATCAGTACCCTCCCGCAAAAAAATCGGGGCTTCCTCAGAAGTCCCGATTTTTGTCATTTATTGCCAGAGGTTATTTCCTCCATCATTCCCTATTCGGCAAGATGAAACGCGTCGTGCACCGCGTTCATGGCGCGGACGCCGTCCTTTTCGTCTATCAGCACAGTCACCCTGATCTCCGAGGTGGAGATCATCTTAATGTTCACGCCCTCATTATAAAGGCTTTCAAACATTTTCGCCGCCACTCCGGGATTGCTCACCATTCCCGCGCCCACGATGGAAAGCTTGGCGATATTCCGCTCGGAATGAAGCTCCTTGTACCCCAGTCTCGCGCTGTTCTCCTCCAGGGCGGCCACCGCGTCGTCCATGTCCTTTTTATCTACTGTAAATGAAATATCCTTTGTTCCGGCCCGGCCTATAGACTGAAGGATCACATCCACATTGATGTGTTTTCCCGCAAGCACATCAAAGAGCTTAAAAGCCATTCCCGGCACATCCTTGAGGCCCAGTACCGCGATCCTCACGGCATCTGTATCAAGAGCCACGCCGCTGATCAACATTCTCTCCACTGAAACTTCCTCCTTTACCACGGTTCCTTCACTGTTATTCAGACTGGAGCGCACCACAAGAGGCACTCCGTATTTTTTCGCCAGCTCCACGGATCTGTTATGGAGCACTCCCGCTCCCAGGGTGGCCAGATCCAGCATTTCGTCATAAGTGATCTCTTTCAGCTTTCTCGCGTTAGGAACCTTTCTCGGGTCCGCCGTATAAACGCCGTCCACATCCGTATAAATCTCACAGGCATCCGCGTGGAGCGCCGCCGCCAGGGCAACCGCAGTGGTATCCGATCCACCTCTTCCCAGCGTTGTATAATCGTCATATTTATTGATTCCCTGGAAACCGGTGATCACAACTATTTTCCTGCTGTCCAGCTCTCTCCGGATACGTTCTGTATCAATTCTTTTCAGCCGCGCGCTGCCGTGAACGCTGGTGGTATGCATCGCCACCTGAAAGGCGTTCAGCGATATGGCCGGAACGCCCATACTGTCCAGCGCCATGCTCATCAGAGCTACCGACATCTGCTCGCCGATGGTGAAGAGCATATCCATTTCCCTCTTGGGGGGCTTCTGGTTGATGTCCTCAGCCATGGCGATCAGCTCGTCCGTATATTTTCCCATGGCGGAAAGAACCACCACCACGTTGTTTCCTTTTTTGTATTCTTCCACGCATCTTCCGGCAACGTTAAAGATCCGTTCTTTATTCGCTACGGAAGTCCCGCCGAATTTCTTTACAATTAACATCATTACCTCCTGATGTTCCGCGCCGGCCTGTGCCGGAGCGGCATCTTATTTCCCGGATTCCGGCACTGCTCCGTCCTCCGTTGTTTCCGGCCCTTTTTTATGAAAACAGGTACCTCATCATATCCCATCCATGGGCTACCGTATTTCCGCTTTCAGCAGCTTCTTTTTCATTATAGCGCCAGGTATGCGCCTGAAGCGCCGTGCTGTCATAAAGCAGGTACGGCACCGGCTCCGCCACATGGGTACGCACCTTGATGGGCGTGGGGTGATCCGGAAGGATCAGCATCCGGTAGTCCTCTCCGGAAGCGTCCAGTCCCTCTTTTACCAGGCGTATCAGCCGCTGATCCAGATATTCAATCGCCTGGATTTTTTTCTCCACGCTTCCCTGATGCCCCATCTCATCTGGAGCCTCCACATGGATATAAGCAAAATCATAGCCCTGCTCCGTGAGAGCCTTCACAGCCGCCTCTGCTTTCCCTTCATAATTGGTATGAAGACCGCCGTTGGCTCCCTCCACCTCGATCCGGTCCATCTCCGCTCCCACGGCGATCCCCTTGAGAAGATCCACCGCTGAGATCATTACGCCTTTTTTATGGTAAATATCCTCAAAAGACGTAAGGATAGGCTTCGTGCCCGCTCCCCAGAACCAGAAGCTGTTGGCCGGATGAAGTCCCTGCTCCTTCCGGCGGATATTCAGAGGGTGATCCTTCAAAATTTCATAGCTTCTTTTCTGCATATATTTCAGGGTTTCGTCTTTTGGAAGATACTCCCCGATCCTTCTCGTAAGAATATCGTGGGGAGGCGTCAGCTCAAGTACCTGTCCCCTGTCCCACACCAGACAGTGGCGGTAGCTTGTTCCTGTATAAAAACGGTAGTTCTCGTTTTCCAGCTCTCTGCACACATCTCTCAGAAGGATTTCCGCGTCCTCGGTGCTGATCTCATCTGAACTGTGATCCAGGATGGTCTGTTCCTCGTAAGGAGCGTCCTCCTCCGTAAGCGTCACAAGATTGCACCTGTACACCACATCGCTGTCTTTCATATCCACGCCGATGCTCAGGGCCTCCAGCGGCGATCTCCCTGTATAATATTTTCTTGGGTCATATCCGATCACGGAAAGGTTCGCCGTATCACTTCCAGGAGCCATTCCCTGAGGAATAGTGGGAACCGTCCCGATTTCAGAAACCTTCGCGAGGGCGTCCATGACCGGAGTTTCCGCGCAGGAAAGCGGCGTCCCTCCGCCCAGGCATTCCAGCGGCCAATCTGCCATTCCGTCGCCCAAAATCACTACATATTTCATAATCATCTGCCTCCTCTTCTGAACCAGGCTTTTCTCAATCCTTCACACGGATCATGGTGATCACCTTTCCATTGAGCTTCTCCACCTTTGCCTGATATTCTCCCTGCTTCATACTGGAAGTAATAAAAGCAAACTCTCCCGGAAGCTGCTTCAGGTTCACGATCTGGGTATCCCCGAAGATGTCCTGCACCTGCTCCACAGTCGCGCCCTTCACTCTCACGAAAAATCTTCCCTCTACCTCGTCCAGATCCATCAGCTCCAGGGGACGGCTGGTCCAGTTGGTCATGATATTTCTGTGAAGATGCTTGGCCTCGTCCACCACGTCGGCCACCACCGCGCTGGCTGTAGGCAGCTTGCCTGCCCCGCTGCCGTAGAACATCGCGTCGCCTAAAACGTTTCCATGTACAAAGACCGCGTTAAACACATCATTCACACTGTAGAGCGGACTTGATTTTCCTACCAGGAAAGGCGCCACCATAGCGTAAAACGCGTCGCTTCCCACCTTACGGCTGGTAGCCAGAAGCTTCACCGACATTCCCAGGTCGGCGGCATAAGCCATATCCTCCGGAGTGATCTTCGTGATTCCCTCTGTATAGATATTCTCATAATTAAGGAACTTCCCGTAGGCAAGAGAGGACAGGATCGCGATCTTCCTGCAGGCGTCATAGCCCTCCACATCAGCGGTGGGATCTGCCTCCGCATAGCCCTTTTCCTGAGCTTCTTTTAAAACACTGTTAAAATCAGAGCCCTCCGTACTCATCTTGTAGAGCATATAATTGGTGGTTCCGTTGAGGATCCCCGTGATCTCGTCGATCTCATCGGCGGTCAGAGAAGAGTTCAGCGCGCGTATGATGGGAATTCCGCCCCCGCAGCTTGCCTCAAACAGAAAATTAATGTCTTTTTCCCGGGCGATCTCCATAAGCTCCGGCCCGTGCTTGGCCACCAGAGCCTTATTGGAGGTGCAGACGCTCTTTCCCGCTTCCAGAGCCCTCTTCACAAAGGTGTAGGCCGGTTCGATCCCGCCCATCACCTCTACAACTATATCCACCTCCGGGTCGTTGGCGATGATCTCATAATCATGCACCAGGATCTCCTGCACCGGATCCCCCGGAAACTCTCTCAGATCCAGAACATATTTAATATTGATCTCCGCTCCGGCCCGCTTATTGATGCTTTTGTGGTTGGTGTTGATGACCTCCACCACGCCGCTTCCAACAGTACCGTATCCTAAAACAGCTATGTTTATCATATTATCCTCCTTGCTGCCTGCCGCCGCATTTGTACACTATTCTCTTCCCAGGATCTTCAGGTAATGAATCCCCTCGCTCTGCTCAATAAACTCCACCATCGCCTCCGCATCCCCTTCTCCCGGGAGAATATCCACACTGAGAGTCAGCGTGGCGATCCCGTTGATGGGAATACTCTGATGTATGGTCAGTATATTGCCGTGAAAATGCGCGATGGTCTTCAGTACGCCGGATAAAAGCCCCGGTTCGTCGTCCATCTGAATGATAAAAGTAATGGTTTTTCCCTTTGCCTGCTCATGGAAAGGAAAAATATCGTCCTTGTATTTATAAAAAGAGCTTCGGCTGATCCCCGTCTGTTCGGCCGCGTCCTGCACGGTCTGCACCCTTCCGGAATCCAGCAGGCGCTTGGCTTCCACCACTTTCAGAAGCACCTCCGGCACCGCCCGCTCCCTCACTACAAAATACTTCTTTTTTTCTTCCGCTTTTCCCATGTTCTTCTTCCTGTTCCTGAAAACTCCTACCAACAAACAGGCGCTCATAAAAAATCCCCCGCAGGGGATGTCCGTTAAGAAAAGACACCTGTTTTCCTACGAGGGATATGTTACCATACCTGGCGAAAGTGTGCAAGTCTTTTTTCAGCCGCCTTCGACGGCTTCCAAACAGGCTGGGTTACGCCGCTGTTCACATATGATATGAGCTGCCGCGGGATTACTGCTCCTGTTTTTTGGAAAGAGCGATCCACTTCAGATACGCGTTGATAAAAAGGTCAATGCCTCCGTCCAGCACCGCGTCCACATTTCCTGTTTCTTCATTGGTCCGGTGATCCTTCACCATTGTATACGGCTGCATAACATAGGAACGGATCTGATTGCCCCATCCGATATCCGTAACCTCGCCCCGGATGCCGGAAAGCTTCTCCTCGGCCTCCTGCTGCTTCAGCAGATAAAGCTTCGCTTTCAGCATCTGCATGGCCTTGTCCTTGTTCATATGCTGGGAACGCTCATTCTGGCACTGTACCACGATTCCCGTGGGAAAATGCGTAATACGGATAGCAGATGAGGTTTTATTGATGTGCTGTCCGCCCGCGCCGCTGCTTCGGTAGGTATCGATCCTGATATCCTCATCATTGATCTCCACATCCAGATCCTTCTTGATATCCGGCATAACATCGCAGGATACAAAGGACGTCTGGCGTTTGCCCGCCGCGTTGAAGGGCGAGATCCTCACAAGGCGGTGTACGCCCTTTTCGGATTTCAGATACCCATATGCGTTCTCTCCGTTTACCTGGAAGGTAACAGATTTTACGCCGGCCTCGTCTCCGTCCAGATAGTCGAGAACCTCCAGAGAAAATCCCTTCCTGTCCACCCAGCGGCTGTACATACGGTACAGCATCCCGCACCAGTCGCAGGCCTCTGTTCCGCCCGCTCCCGCGTTGAGCTTAATGATGGCGTTTTCACTGTCGTATTCTCCGGACAGCAGGGTTTTTACCCGGATATTGTCAAAATCTGTCTGGAACTGATCCAGCATTTCCTGGATCTCCGGTATCAGATCCGGATCGTTTTCTTCATAGCCCATCTCGATCATGGTCTCCATGTCGTCCATCTGCGTCACCAGATTCTGATAGGTTTCCATGTCGTCCTTGAGGCTTTTCAGTTCCTTCATCTTCTTCTGAGACTGCTCCGCGTCGTCCCAGAAATCAGGCGCTTCCATCTCGCGCTCTAATTCTTCGACCCTCTGCTCCTTATTAGCGAGGTCAAAGTGAATCCCTCACTTCCACTAATGGTTCTGTGTAAGTCGCAAGAATACTCTTGAACTGATCTAATTCAACCACAGCTTCACCTTCTTTCTATATATTAAGATCCTCCGGGATTTTCCGCGTTTTTCGGCGCGGCCGTCCCGGGTCTTTGGTTAGCATATCATATCAACCGCGAAACTGCAAGATATCATCTCGCCTCAAATTCGATTCGGAGGCTCGGATCAGTTTCCGCCTCAAGAACGATTTTATTGTAACGACCAATAATATCTGAAAGCGTAGAATTTCTTTTACTCTCATCAAAAAGACTATGCTCATACACGTTGGCTGAAAGAAACTGCTGAATATCCCATACCTCGACACGTCCGGCAAGTCCAGCGTCTTCAGCAAGATTCAATGCCGTATGTACCCGTTCAAGGTATGAAAAAAGCGGTCAATCATATAGACTAACCGCTTTACAATGTACGTATGAAATTTTTTATCAACTTTTCATGACTACATTTTAATAACTTCCTGTTCAAATTCAGCTTCCGTATCTACAAAATGATAGGGTTCATATTCCCCATAAGCAGAGGGACGGCTAATTGTTACGAGCTGAATGGTATCATATCCCACTTTTTGTATCAGCTTCTTTTTGAAATCCGCCAAATGCTGCCCGTGAGTAGTCTGTAAGGCAAGACAACCAGTCTTATCAAACCTTTTTGCTATCAAGTAACACACTGTGCAACACCTCCTTAAATTCTTGTTCTGTCTTGATTATACCATTTTCGTAGGTAGTACGCAAGAAACAGCCGATTTCGTTATCATACCCCTTTTTGTAAACATACTTATGAAGCCAGTTATTAAGTTGTCGGTCATAATAAGTATTATATTGAATTTCAATCGGATAATGGAAATTATCTAACTGAAAATAAATGTGTACGCCACGATACCCGTCGTTATTTGCTTTTCCTTTCGACATATCTGCAACACGAATATGTTTCAAAGACCCCAAGTTTACCACGTCTGCATAATCATCACATAAAGTACGAAATCCCAGCATATCATTAAACACTTTACCTGTCTGGTGGTCGGGATAATACCTTGAATATTTCAGATACGCAGACTGCATACTTTTAATACGGTAATCAATCGTCAAGTCAGGTAAAAGTTCCGTTCTGTCATACCATGTATTGACTTTCTCCAATTCTGCAAACAAAGCTTCTTTATCAAAATAGTGAAGATTTTTCTTTAGATTAACGCCTAGCTCTGAACGATAAGACAATTTTCCCAAAAGAGTTATGGATAAACCGTCTTTTTTCAGTATCTCGGACACTCTGCTTCACTCCTTGTCAAAATGATAAGATTATTGTACCACGCTTTCTACAGTGCTAAAAGTGATATTTTTTATTTTTTTTGCCAATAGTTCGTTACTGTTACATAGGAAGACCGCGGCCCTCCCATGAAAATAAGAGCCGCGGTCCTTGTTTCTCTTTTATTTCTTTTTTATTTTATTTCACTGTCACCTTGCATTTTACTGTGGCCTTGCCGGATTTTATGGTGATCGTTGCCGTACCCTTCTTCTTGGCGGTAATCTTTCCAGAAGCGTTCACCGCAGCCACCTTGCTGTTGGACGACTTATAGGTGATCTTCTCATCGCTGTTAGCCGGCGAACACTTAGCCTTCAAATTATAGGTCTTACCCTTTTTCAGGCTTAGGGAGGAACGTACTCCTGTGATTGCCTTCGTCTTAGTCTTCGGCACGGTCACCGTCACTACAAATTTCTTTGTACCGGATTTCACTGTGATCTTGGCGGTTCCAGCTTTTTTCGCCTTAACCACGCCCTTGCTTGTCACTGTCGCTATCTTTTTATTCGAGGAAGTGTAAGTAACCTTCTCTACGGAGGTGATCGGCGCGATCACCGGCTTCAATGTCAGGCTTTTGCCCTTAGCCAGACTTACCTTTTTCTTCAAATCGGAGATCTTCGTTGTTTTGACCGCCGTCTTCTGTACCTTCACTGTTACCTTCTTGCTCAGTCCGCTGGCAAGCTTAATGGTGATCGTGGCCTTTCCGGTCTTATTCTTAGCTGTGATCTTGCCTTTGCTGTTTACCGCGGCGATCTTTGTATTGCTGGATTTCCATGAAACTACCTTGTCCCCTGCTGCCAGACCAGTCACCTTAAGCTTGGTGGTGGACTGCTTCGTCTTCAGCGGGATCGTTGTGGCACTCACGGTTATGGTGGGCTTCAGCTTCGACCCTACTGTGCGGTTCTGGACATTGCCGCAGACCGTACACTTTCTCGTCTGGGTTTCCGCCGCGAATACGGTAGCCTTGGATTTCACTGTCCAACCGGAGAACTTATGGCCGGCAGCCGGGATCGTCTCCGTCTTCATTGTCTTACCGCATCTGCTGCAGATCTGCGCCTTCTGTCCGGCTGCGGTGCAGGAAGCCTTTTTCGTCACCTTCCATGCTCCAGCCGCATGTCCCAGAGCCGCTCCATATGTTTCAGCCGCCTTGGTCACGCCGCATTTCGCGCATTTCGGCGTGCGACTTCCGGCTGCGGTACAGGTGGGCTCCGTCACATTAATGTACTCCCATTCATGGATACATGCTGTTTCCCCTTCTCTTGTCATTAATACATAGAAGCTTCCGATTTCCTCGTACCATGAAAAGCCCACGGCAAGATAGTAGGTTTTTCCCGCCTCCAGATAATTGGAAATACGAAAGTCAAAGCCTTCATCGCTGTCATAGCTATATGCCAGCTCTTTTCCATCGGCATCGTAAAGATAACCGACAGGATCCCCATCCCCACACATGGAAGAAAAGACATATGTTTCCGATGTTTCCGGAACGATCTTAAAGTACATCTTTTTTTCCGACTCTGCCACAGAGGCAAGCTTTGTATCGCCGACCTTTAATTCCACCGCGCTGGCCATATCTGGCGCCGTTTCTCCCACGGCTATGATCGACACATATATAATTCTACTATTTCCGTATTCATCACTTACCGTACAGCGAAGCCTTACATTCGCCGTCACGTCATGAATCGTAGCTGTATTCCCTGTTTCCGGCAGAATATCATACTTACGGCCCCAGTCATCCCACTCGTAGTTTACTTTTTCCCACTTGTACGTCAGAACGCCCTTATCTATGGAAGCATTGACTTTTACTGTCACCGTTTCTCCTGGTTCCACCACTATTTTAGACTGTTCCGCCTGTGCGGAAAGCCCCGTATCTATCCACGCATAAAATTCGACAGTCTTCGCCATATAAGAATCGCTTACTTTGCACCTATATTGTCCCGTACGCTGCACATTCTTTAGGGTTAAAGTGTTGGTCGTCTCTCCCGGAATTTCCTCATAATCCTCCCCCTCGATCTGACGGCTCCATTGATAAGTGATCTGCTCCTGATCCACCATCTTGCTGGAGGCCTCCACCTTCAGCGTCACATCTGTTCCCAATTTCACTCGCTTAACGCCATCATATTCCAGAGTGAGACCGCTGTCTGCATAAACATAGATATAAGCCTCTGCCGTATTACCAGCAGCGTCCTCGGCGATGCAGCGGTACCTTCCGTCTTTCCGTACATCCAAGAGCTCCAGCACAGCGTTTGTTTCCCCCTCCAGAGGTATCTCTTCCCGTTCATTCTCTTCATCTACCTGATACCACTGATAGGTAACTGGAGGATGCGGAGCCACCGCCGTCACAGAGAGACTGACGCTGCTGCCCGGCAATACGCGGTAATAATCAATATAATTTAATTTCAACGTGTCAGTAGCAAACACATCAAAGCTAGGGAAAGTCCCATAGCCATGTAGCGTCTTCGTAACTCTTTCATACTCATTCTTTCTCTCCTCCCTGTTATAAAATATTTATGGTTAATCTCCCTTACCGTCAATAAGGAGTTATCCATTCTTTTACCTTTTCGTGCGGCTAACCAACCGTAACTTCTATGTATCATTTTACTACTTTATAATATTAAAGTTTTTGTGATTATTTTAAAAAAAGATTTCAATTATTTTAAAGGTAAATATTACTCAATTTGAAATAATTTTTGACGGTTTGAACTGATATCTTTATCATATCTTTTAAGGTAATAAAAAGCTCTGAAAATCTTATAATCACCGACAACACTATGTTTATAAGACTTTCAGAGCCGTTAAAACCATATCTAATTTTAAAGAAAAATCCTCTTAAATCCCCATATCATCCCGAAAACTGCAAGGGAAAAAGCGATATGAGGGCGCCTACAGTTCGATGGTCTCCAGATCCTCCGGCACATAAATATTTCCATGAAAATATTTTTTTCCTTCCGCAGTGTACAGCTCCCTGCGCTTTAAAATATTCTTATCCTCTGTATGATAAAGGATCAGATTTTTTACTCCCAGCTTCTCCGCCAGCTCACCGGCGTCCTTCGCGGTGGAATGATGTTTTTCATAAGGATGGAACAGCTCCGCCTCGTCATAAAGGCAGAATGCCTCGTGGAGCAGCCACTTGCTGTTCCGGGCATAAATCTCCTCACAGTCACTGTAGGGCTCGTCTCCGCAGCAGGTCAGCTTTTCTCCGTCTCCCATATCCATACAGAAGCCGTATTGCTTCGCCTTCGTGGAACCAATATCAAAAAACGTTGTTTCTTTTCCGATAAGCGTTTTCTTCTCACCGTCCCGCACCGTCTCCATATGCAGGCGGCTGCCGATGAAGCAGGTCTCTTTTCCGGACAAAAGCTTGCCCGCCATATCCTTCAGAAGAGCGATCACCTCGTCGTGTCCGTATATCCAGGCTTCTCCCTGATACTGTCCCTGGCGCATATACTGACAGATCATGCGGATCATCCAGACAATTCCCATCAAATGATCCACATGCTTGTGGGTGACAAAAATCTGCCGCATATCCATCCAGTCATAGCCAGCCAGCTTCAGCTGACGCAGGACGGTATTGCCGCCGCCTCCGTCCACCAGCAGACACTTCTTCTCATTCTCCAATACAAAGCATGTATTATAACATTCCGTCACAAGGGCGTTTCCTGTTCCAAGCATGGTAATTTTCATAATCGTCTCCAATTCTTTGCCGTCCGGCTCATTTCTCGTTTTTCGTACAGCCTGAGTATCCGCGTACAAGAAGCAATACGGCTTAAGGCGTTTTTCCTTTTGTGCGCTCATGCTAATTATACTGTAAATTATTTTGAGGGACAAGAATAAAATAGGCGGGAAGCTGCTTCAGGGCTTTCCCGCCTTTGCTGTTTAAAAATGCTTTTTTCTTCTGAAAATCACAATTTTCACTTCTTCCCTGTCTCCCCTTCCGGGAAAATGATCTTAAATACAAAGAAGAAGATAATCATGGAGACTCCGCCGGTAATGAACGTCACAAGGATATTGTATACTGCCGGACTTACATATACCGCCGCAATCGGCATCCACAGGTTATTGAATCCGTTGCAGATCAGCGAGATCACCACCCATGCGATGAAATACCAGACTGCCTGATAGACTGGATTTCCTTTGCTTTTAAAAGTGATGTTCCTTTGTAAAGGAAAGTTGATACACTGGGCGAGGAAGGAACCCACTTCATAACTGATAAAGTATCCCAGCCCGCCGCCGATGAGAATCGCTCCGGTTGCCGGATCTGTCAGCACTTCGTACCCCAACAGACTCCATGTAAAGGGAACCCCGAACAATTCCATCTCTGCCTGCGGCCACATGAACTCTGTCCCTGCCATTCTTTCTCCCAAAAGATGGGGCATGAATGTAAACACAAGATACTGGAATATAGTCACACCCATACTGAACACAAAGAAATAAAAGATCTGGTACACCCATTTTGCCAGCTTCGGATGTCCGCTTTCAAACTTCTTCCAACCTGCCGTCCACTTCTCTCTGACGCCGCCTGTTGCGTTTGCTCCATCCGTCTTATTGATGTTTCTTTCCATGTCTCTTCCATTATCAGCCATTGCTTGTTCCCTCCTTTTTCACAGTTAGTTTCTTTACATACTGTTTATTCAATCTCCGGTTACGGAAGAAACCTCCGATTACACGCCCGATCCCACGGAAGAAATGACCATTTACTACCATCACCATACCTTCTGACATCTCCATGCTCACCATGCCTCCCGTCATCTTCGCAATGGCCCGGAACGGCATATTATAAATAAACAGAACGTTCAGATCAGGCTTTCCTTCCTCCTCACTTTTTTTCTTCAATGCCGTCAGACGTTTATAGATAAATCTGGCTACGCCGCTTTTCGCGTAATACATCTGACAGATCGCGTCGTTGAGTGTTAAGTCTCCGGACCATCGGCCTGACGGAATGGGATATCCCAGCAGATTTTCAAATTCCTGATCTGAGATATTCTGAACAATGCCGGTATAATAATACTGCATGGAAGCGGGATTATACGGGTATTCCTCCGTCGTTCCTTCCACTTCCCATTCGGCCCGCAGACGGATATCCGCAGAGCTTGCCCCGATCATGATCTGATACGTTCCCATCTCGACTTCCCATCTGTCGGTCTTCGTATTCCAATAGCGGAATGTTTTGTCATCAAACGGAATCTGTACTTCCCGGCTCTCCCCTGCCTTTAAAAAGACTTTTTTAAACCCTTTTAACTCTTTTTCCGGCCGGAAAACGATAGCATTTGTAAGCCCCACATACATCTGGACTACCTCCGCGCCGTCCTTATCTCCTGTGTTGGCAACTTTACAGGAAATCCCCCGGGAATCTACTTTTAAATCAGAGTAAGTAAATTCTGTATAGGACAGACCGAATCCAAAAGGATACTGTACCTTCACTCTGCTTGTGTCATAATATCTGTAGCCGATATAGAGTGCTTCTCTGTATTCTGAATTACGCTGGGACGCAGGAAAATTACGATAAGCAGGAGTATCTTCATACCGGATCGGGAAAGACTCTGCCAGCCTCCCGGACGGATTGACCTTCCCGGTGAGAATATCCAACATAGCGCCTGCGCCTGCCTGTCCCGCCAGATATCCGTGAAGGATTGCCTGACAGGACACCTGCCATGGCATCTCCACGGCAGATCCGGCGCTTAGCACCCCGACAACATGCGGATTCACCTGGGCAATTGCCTCCAGAAGCTCGATCTGGTTCTGCGGAATCCTCATATGAGTCCGGTCCAGACCTTCGGATTCGCTGATCTCGTCCAGGCCAAAACAGTAAATGACCACTTCCGCCTCCTTTGCCAGATCCAGTGCTCCCTTCCTCATAGCCGCATCGGCTCCTCCGGTTCTGATATATCCGCGGCTCATCCCGACCACCTGGATATCATAGCGTTCCAACTGTTTTTCCATCGTCTCTACAAACGTAGGATTTACCACAGACGAGCCGGCACCCTGATATCTTGGCTCAAAAGCAAAATCTCCTATGACGGCCACATTCGTTTTTGGCTTTAACGGCAGAATATGATCCTGGTTTTTCAGAAGGACTGCGCTTTCTGCCGCCGCTCTTCCAGCGAGTTCATGATGCATCTTCTCATCAAAGGAATGTTTCCGTTCCTCATTTTTGCCTGTCAAAGCCAGGATCACATCCAGAAGCTGATCCACACAATTATCCAGTTCTTCGATTGTAAGGGTTTTGTTTTCAATCGCTTTCAGGATTTCTCTTGCCGGGTCAAGTCCGGGATTTGGCATCTCAAGGTTCGAACCTGCCGCCACGCCTTTTACATGATCATTGGAAGCTCCCCAGTCTGTCACGACAAAACCGTCGAATCCCCATTCGTCTCTAAGAATTTCCTGCAATAAATGTTTATTTTCATTGGCGTAGACTCCGTTGACCTCATTGTAGCTGGTCATGATACATTTTGGCTTTCCCTCTTTGACCGCGATCTCAAAGCCTGTCAGGTAAATTTCCCGAAGAGTCCGCTCATCCACCACCGCATTCATCGCCATCCGCCGTTCTTCCTGACTATTTACCGCAAAATGTTTCGGGCAGGCAGATACTCCCTGACTCTGGATTCCCCGCACATAGGCCGCAGCCATCTTGCCTGCCAGATAGGGGTCTTCCGAAAAATACTCGAAATTCCTTCCGCACAGGGGGCTTCTCTTCATATTTAAGCCAGGACCCAGGAGAACATTTACCCCAAGCGCAAAGGCTTCTTCACCCAGAGCCTCTCCGATCTGTTCTCCCAGCTTCTCGTTCCAGCTGTTTGCTATGGCTGCCGCCGTTGGGAAGCAGGTTGCCGGAACCGAGGCGTTCAGGCCCAGATGGTCTCCCGCCCCTTCCTGCTTTCGGATTCCGTGAGGCCCGTCTGACAAAAAGATAGAGGGGATGCCAAGTCTGGGAATATCACGACTCTCCCACTCGCTTTTTCCGCTGAGAATGGCAGCTTTTTCTTCGATTGTCATTTTATTGATAAGATCCTGATGTTTCACAATACCACGCTCCTTATCGCGCGAAAGGGAACAGGAAGTCCCGTTCCCTTTCTATTCCGCCTGTCTTCTTATTTCTTATCCGCAGATTCCACAGTCAGCTTCGGCTCTGCTGCCCTTTTCTTCTTCCATCTCAGAAGCACCAGTATCATGACTGCGGCCGCCGCAGCGCCAATTCCGACGTCAACGCCGATGAACAATTTATTCATAAACGGCATCTTTCCTGCATTCGGATCAGGGATGGTATAATTGCCGCTGTTCGCGATGGTGTAGCAGATATTTTTGGCCGCCTGACGCATCGCCTTTACCATAGTCGCGGACGTATTGGTAATCCGATTGGATTCATAGGTGTTAAATCCGAGCATGGCATCATTTCCGTTTCTGACAAAATCATCCGTCATCTGATAACCATAGGAACCGTTCCAGTCAGAAAGCACCATACCGCGGTATCCCCATTCATCCCGGAGGACCGTATTCAGCAGTTCCGGGTTCGCTCCTGCCGCCTTGTAGCCGATGAAGTTAAAGGATGACATCACAGCTACGGACGAACCCTCGAAATTCTTCACGCAAATTTCAAATGGTTTCAGATAAATTTCACGCATAGCCTGCTCATCGCTGTATGTCAGAAGGAAGGTACACCGGTTGCTTTCCTGATCGTTCAGTACAAAATGCTTGATGTATGGATAAACTCCTTTTGAGGACATCCCGTTTACCGTATTGGAAGCAATATAGCCGGACAGCACACCGTCTTCGGAGTAATACTCAAAATTACGTCCGGTAAATGCCGATCGGTGGATGTTCATTGCCGGCGCGTAGGCTCCAAAAATCCGGCAGTCCGCGAATTCCTGTCCTTCCGCCTCGCCAATCCGATAGGCCAGATCTTTATTCCAGGTTTGCGCGATCAGAAGTTCTGTGGAGAACGCTGTTCCATATACCTGAATATACCAGTCATTTAAACCGGATGTTCCATCGGAATCCGATGTAGCAATCTTCCCAATGGACTCTACAGCTACCGTCTGGAATCCGCCAAGATTTACCATACTAACCATATCTTCCACAGACAACTGGTCAAGAAGATCTTCCCACATGGGATCGTCGTAGTCCTTTCCTGTCAGGTCGACCAGTGTCAGACCGTTGTCCGCCTCTGTCACCGGCATCTCATCTTCCGGATCGTCATATTTTGTGGAGTCATAACCTGCCATGGACTTTTCTTCAATGTGCTCTCTTGTCTCATCGTCCATCTGATACATCTCTTCTGAAGGAGCGGCAGTTGCTTCGTCATAATTCGCAAAATGATCTGCTCTGGAAAGATAAGTCACATTGCCCGAAGCGTAATCCTGAAACTGGTTGACTGCCGTGACATCGTCGGACGCTCTTCCGTCCACGCTGTAATCAATATCCTCTTCCACAGAAAAAGTCTCTTCATCCAGAACTGTGTGTGAATCTGACCGCAGGGAAAGCACATATTCCCCTGCCTCCAGTATGTAGCCTCCATTTTCTGTTTTCAGCGCCCTTGAATCATAAGCCGCCATATCCTCTTTCGGTATCTCAAAGGAAATCGTCTGGGACTGTCCCGGCTCCAGCAGCTCCGTCTTATCAAATTGGATTAGATTGACAGACGCCTTTTCAATCCCTCCGTTTGTATACGGTGGTGTATAGTAAAGCTCTACCACATCTTTTCCCGCCGTCTCACCGGTGTTTGTCACTTCCACATCCACAGAAATGCTGTCTCCGTTATCCGAGAAATTCTGCATCTCCTGAGAAAATGTAGTGTAGGAAAGCCCGTGTCCGAACGGGAACTGAACATGTTCCTCGTAATTCAGAAATCCTTCCTCTGCCGCTGTCTCATAGAACTTATATCCGACGTAAATATCTTCTACATAATTTACAAAGGCCATACCGCCCTGATAGGATTCATCGGCTGCATAAATGGCATCTTTCAGGTCATCTACGTTCGTGTAGGAAAAATTGCCGTAATTATTGTAGGTCGGCGTAGACGTCAGATCATACACATAGGTATCTACCGTTCTTCCGGATGGATTCACAGAACCATTCAGGATCTCTCCCAGCGCCGCCATACCGGTAGCTCCGGTTCCCGGCACTAAAAGAACGGATCCGATATTCTCATAATCTTCCACCCAGCCAAGTTCCATCGGGTTGTTTGCATTAATGACAACCACGACATTTTCAAATTCAGAGCAGACTTTCTCAATCATCGCCTCTTCTGTATTTGATAATTCGAGATAGCTTTCTCCTTCATCAAAATCATCATAATCTCCGTTATTTTCATAACTGCAGGCATAGTAATTATATTCACTGTTGCCCCCGGCCACTTCGTCCCGTGGATCGTAGGTTCCATGGATTACCGCATTCATATCAGTAGGAACATCCTGTCCTTCTCCGCCGGAACGTCCAAGCACTATCACCGATGTGTCTGAAAATTCCTTCGCGTCATTCATAAGATCATCGGTATAGTAATCTACTGTCGGTTCCGGTAATGTCCAGTCTGTATAGAATACACTGACAACATTTCCTCCGATATTTCTGCTCGGCCGGTACTCCCGATACATATCAGTAAGGCTTTCATTTACATGGAAACCTGCATCCGTCAGCGAAGTAATAATATCTACATTCCCTTCGCTGGAAGCTGATCCTGAACCAGTGCCTCCATAGATCGGAGCGGTAGACGCCCATCCGAATACATTAATGTTCATGTCAGCTTCCAGAGGAAGTGTTCCGTCATTCTGAATAAGAGCGATTCCCTCTTCTCCTGTCTCTTTGATAATATCTCTGGACGCTGATACAGATTCTTCCGAAACAGATGCCCTTGCATTCAGCAGCGGAGCGATATTGTTATACATAGGGCCAAAGCAAATCACATTGACCAGTACCGTCACGATCAGAATCCATGCAATCCCTGTTCCCCAGCGTACCACATGACGAGTCCCTTTCTTCACAATCCAGTGTGCAGCGACCATAATCACAACCGCCAGGATAAATGTGATCAGAATCGCATAGATGTATCCGCTCAAAGTATGTACATACAGCTCCACATCTGATGCGCTTGCTCCCAGGTTTGTAAAAACGGGCGTCAGCAAATCAATCAAAAAATCCAACATGTTTTTTCTCCTCCTTTACTTGATTTATCCATAAAATCTGGTCTTAAAAAACTGCTCCAGTTTATCAAATGGAATCTTTTCTGTATCGTCATAGAGATCAATGTGTCTCGCTCCCTCTACGACATACAATTCTTTCGGTTCTGCGGCAGTTCCGTAGGCAGTTTCACTGAACATACGGGAGTGGGCGATATCCCCTGTAATAAACAGGATCGGTCTCGGCGAAATCATTGCGATATGGTTCAGTGACTGAAAGTTCATCATCGCCATTTCACTGGTTACAGTGAATCCTCCGGACGCATTCGGATGGTGCCCCCGCTTCAGTCCGTAAAACTCATAAAATTCTTCCGCCGGACCAGCAAGTTCTGCAGGCACTTCTTCCGCCGGTTCTTCCGGAAAAGACGGGATATACAATGGTTTTCCATTATCCACATCAGCCCATCTCTGCTGTGCCAGCTTCTGGATCGCATCATTCCACTGGTCATGATCCAGCATACTCGCAAATCCGCTGATGTCATACATAGCGCTTGTGGCAACTGCTTTAATACGGGCATCTGTCTGCGCCGCACTTAACGCGAAGCCGCCGCTGCCACAAATCCCTATGGCGCCGATCTTTTCCCTGTCAACGTAACCAAGCGTTCCCAAAAAGTCTACTCCGGCGCTGAAATTCTCTGCAAAAAGATCCGGGGAGGAAATATGTCTCGGCTCGCCGCCGCTCTCTCCCATGTAGCATGGATCAAAAGCCAATACAACAAATCCTCTCTGCGCCAGCTCGTTTGCATAGACACCGGGGCCCTGCTCTTTTACTCCTCCATAGGGAGGTCCCACTACCAATGCCGGATATTTCTGTGTCTCATCCAGATCTTTTGCGGTATACAGGTCTCCTGCAATCATGATCCCGTAACGGTTCTGATACCGTACATGTTCCCTTGTTACATTCTCATTTAAGCGAAAAATATAATTACTCATTACACATTCCCTCCATAATCATGAATCATTTCTTTTTTACCAAACGCTTTCATTCTCCGATTGAAAACGTAACCGTAACATCACCGCTTCCAAGCGCTTCTTCCCAACCGGTCAGATCATCAATCCTGCCAAGTCTTGTATAGCTCCACGAGTTAGAGCCGTAAAAGATAACGATCTGGCTGTTGTTATACAGGACAATGTCTCCGGCTTGTGTTGTGATCTGGCTGTTGCTTGCCGGAAGGCTCGTTCCAAGCGATCCCACCTTTTCAAAACCGGAGTAGTCACTCATCTGTATGACCACCGGTTCTTCCTTCATCATTTCAGCAAAAGCGGCCACAGCCTCGTTATCTTCCAGTGTGGCTGTAAAATTTTCTGTTCCGACCTGCACATTCATTTTCATTTCCGCATCCTCTTCTGAAATCTCTGCATCCTGTCCATCCGTCAATCCTTCTTCGGCTGCCTGTATATCGGGAACATCCTCGTCCGGACCGGAATCACTTTGTCCGTCTGCTGTGCCGCATGCCGCGAGTAATATCATTGCCCCTATACAAGTGATAAACAGAGCTGTTCTCTTGATTTTCCTAACGATATCCATTGGATTATGCATCCTCTTTCATCTTGTCATCTGATAAACAAGGTAGTCCAGACAGTCAATCCGTTTTTCCTCTTTATGAACCCGGTCCAAAAGCTGCTGTCTATGTCTTTTAAGAATCCTGAGCTGCTCGTCCTTTTTTCTGCTTTTATCAAAAAATTCTGTTATCATTTCCGAATCGCATCCAGCGTCCTTCAGGTTTTCGGTGACTGCCTGAACAGAAAATTCATTGAACAATTTTCATCCCCTCTTTCATCATTAAATTTTTTATTTCTGTTTATATGTCCAGTATATGTCGGCTCACAACGAATAGCAAATACTTATAATTTATAAATTTGCATAGTTATTTATTATATATTTTTTTGTTTTATCTGGATTCTGAACAGACCTCAAGCGCTGCCTCTTTAGCAGCGCTCACTAATCCATTCCTGATATTTTCTGACGCCGGATGACAGACGTTTTAATCCGTCTTCCAGCCGGACTCTGGGGCAGGCAAGGTTCATCCTTAAGAATCCGCCTCCATCCCTGTATTCCTTTCCATCTGAGAGAATGAGTCCGGTATGTGTCCTGAGAAATCCGCACAGCTCAGAGGAATCCCCTAAGAGTTCCCGACAGTCCAGCCAGAGCAGATAGGTGGCATCCGCTGATACCGGACGGATTCCTTCTATCTGGTCTGTAATGAAATCTTCCGCATATCTTCTGTTTTCAAAGAGATATTCCCGCAGTTCATCCAGCCACGGTTCTCCCTTTTCAAATGCAGCCGCGGGCGCGATTGCCGCGAAAACATTTGGCTCAGCGACTTCATCTGTATTCAGTCCCCGGTTCACCTTATGGCGGATATTTTCATTGGGGACGATCACCGCCGCCGTCTGGAGCCCTGCCAGATTAAATGCTTTTGTGGGGGCAACACAGGTGATACTGTTTTCTCTGCACTTCTCTGAGACAGAAGCGAACGGGACATATTCCGTCCCAGGCACAGTAAGATCGCAGTGGATCTCATCCGACAATACAAGCACATGATGTTTCCTGCAAAGCTCCCCTATTTTCCCCAGAGTCTCTCTGGTCCATATTTTTCCGACAGGGTTATGCGGATTACACAGGAGCAACATGGATGTCTGCGGATCAGCCAGCTTCTTTTCCAGATCCTCAAAGTCAATCTCATAATTACCGTCTTTCAGGACAAGCCGGTTCTCCAGCACATTCCTGCCATTATTTAAAATGGAATTGAAGAAAATATTGTATACCGGTGTCATCACCACAACATTTTCTGCCGGTGTCGTCATTTTCCTGACGATACTCGAAATTGCCGGAACTACACCCGTGCAAAAGAGCAGCCATTCTTTCTTGATCTCAAATCCGTGTCTTTTCCGCCACCATGCCCTGTACGCCTCATACCAGCGGTTATCCGGCTCTGTATACCCATAAATGCCATGAGCCACACGCTCGCTCAAGCACTGGATGATTTCCGGCGCGGTCTGAAAATCCATGTCAGCAACCCACATCGGAAGTTCATCCTCGCCCACATTCCATTTCATTGAGCCTGTGTTTCTTCTGTCTGTTATTTCGTCAAAATCATACTTCATTTTTCTATTCCCTTCTCTGTGTTTTACAATATATCAGCGGCTAAACGTGAAAAAATAATCATTCCAAATCCAACGAGTATTGTTCCGAATATCCGGTTCATCTTTTCTATTTGCACATTTCCAGCTCTCCTTTTCAAAAGGGCCGTCATGGAAGACAAAATGCCCCACCAGATATAGGTGCCGACAAAAACGCCAAAGACAAGCAGGCTTCCTTCTTTTATGCCCAGATTACCCGATATCCCGAACCATGAAAATGCAAATAAAAATGTAAGGACCGCCGCCGGATTGGTAATTCCTACCGCGAACGATGTAAAAAACATGCGAAGACCTGAGTCTTCTTTATCTGATACCGCTTTCTCCTTTTTAAACAGCAGACAGATTCCCATAACAATGATCAGACAGCCTCCCGCGAAAGTGATGGGATTCTCATATTCTGATAAAAAATCCGAAATCATCGTTAAGCCAAAGGCACCGATACAGGCATAGAAACAGTCTGCTACGGAGGATCCCAGTCCGGTTACAAGTCCTGCACGGATATCCTTCTTTAATGTCCTGTGGACAGTCAGCGCCCCCACTGCTCCCGCAGGGACGCCAAACAGAAGACCTATGAGTATTCCCTGCAAAAAAAATGTCATCCTCTTACCTCTCAAATCATCGGAATGTCTGTTTTCTATGCACAAAAGCGTTCTGATCTGCTTCCGATCTGTGGGCATATAATTTCTGTTTTTTCCGGCTCCACCTTTTCTTTTTCCATGATCAATTCTCCAATTTCATCAGCGCGGATCACACCGCCGGCCGGATTCATAACGCTGTCGATCTTCCCGTTAATTTCTGCATCTACCGTGGAATACTCAAAAGCAAGCGTCGTATTCAGCAGACGGCAGTTCTTCATGGTCAGGTTCTCGATATAGCACATTCCCTGAAGACTCTCAACCGTACAGTTGATCAGCGTCAGATTTTTCGCATTCCAGCCAAGGTATTCCCCGGAAATAAAAGAATCATATACGGTTACATTCTCACTGTTCCAGAACGCATCTTTGGAAAGCATTTTTGCGTTATGTATCTCCACATTTTTTGCCCCGTCAAAGGAATAATTACCCACAAGCTGAAAATCCCTGATTACCATATCCCGCGAATTCATGGCGAAATAGTCGCCTCTGGCAGTCACATGCTCCATCTTCACATCGCTGCAGTGCCATAATGTCTCGGATGCATTGGGGAACTCAACATGCTCTAACGTTACTCCCTGACATCTCCTGAAATTCTTCGGAGCCTCGATCAACGCATTTCTCACGGTGATATTGTCCGTATACCAGACGCCTGCGCGCCCCATCTCAAACCATGTACAGTTTTCTGCAAGGATATTCCTGCTGTACCAGAGCGGATATTTCCATTTAAACATACTGCCGTACAGTTCAATATCCTGACTCTCCTTCAAAGGAGACTCGCCGTCATCAAAGATCGTATCGTAGATCTTCAGATCTCTCCCCTGAAATAAAGCCCGTTCTCCTCTTAAAAACTGCTGTCTGATTTCTTTTATCTCTTTTTTCATCAGTTAACATCCTCCTGATTTCTATATTATAAATGTCCTTTTTGTTTACTCGTTTATAGCAGAAGCTCTGAATAGTTTCTTTCCCCGCCAAGCTCTATGGCCGGCTGATCAGAATGATTTTATTTCCCCATCCCTCCAGTTCAGGGTTCTCCGCCACCGCTGTTACAAATTCTTCGGTCGCGTCAAAAGTTCCGATCTTTGTATACTCTTCAGAAATTTCCGCATCCTGATAGTACAGTACGATCCGGTTCGGATCAGAATAGTAGACGTCTCCTGCCTTTGCCTCTGTTACGGTCTGCGGCCCGGAAGGAATCTCGTAACGGCTTGGAATGTCATAATACTGCAGTACGCTGTAGTCCGCATCGTCATCACGCTCATAGATCGGAAGCCTCCAGTCTGATGTACCTACATATCCGGCGATCGCCCTTGCCGTATCGTTATCCTCCAACCGCATCATGAACGCATCACCGTTGTCTCCGAAATGCACCTCCAGTTCACTTACGTCTGCCCCGGCCTGTACTGCCTGTGTTTCTCCATCTCCGCCTTGTACGATTGTATCTGTATCGGAGAAAACATTCGTATCTGCCGGTGTATTTCCCGGATCTGACGCTTCCTCCTGTCCACAGCCGGCAAGAAGTCCTATGGAAATCATCGTGGCTGCAGTCATTGTGATCATTCTTTTTACAAATTTGTTTTTCATGGTTTTCCTCACTTTCTTTGTTCTGATTTGTATTATTCCGCTGTCAGCACATTCATATCTGTTCTTCGTATTTTCACTGCCAGAAGCCATGCTGACGCGAAAAAGAGCAGTGTCACTGCCGCGCCGGGCACAAGAAGATTGCTGATCGCAGGATGGGATGCAAAATTGCTGATCCCGGCCAATCTCATTACCGCTGATACGAAAGGATCTGTAAGAACCGCGGCACAGATGGTTCCCGCCACAGCTCCGGCAAAAGCGGTGATTCCAAACCGGATTGCAAATGAAACCTGCAGCATTCCTGCTGAACATCCGATAGAACGGTAGATCGCCAGATCTCTCTGCTCTGCATTGAGGATCTTTTTTCCTGCCATCACGGTAACAATGGCAATAAATACTGTGATCATCCCATACATGAACGCCAATGACAGATGCATTGCCGTAATGATCCCGGATAATCCCGGCCATGTATTCTGGTGTACATGGACATCTCCGCCGTAAGCTGTCTCCAGAGCGCTTGTGATTGCTTCCTTCTGGGACGGATCTTCCAGAAAATAATGATGGCACCAGATCCTTGGCTCATCCTGACCGATGGAAAGATATCCTTCCCTGCGCATTCCCAGATTTGCGCCCATATCATTGGCACAGTGATAAATACCGGAAACAGTGTATTCTCTGCTTCCCATATCTCCCCGGATCATCACGGTACTGCCTACGTCCACGCCAAGATCTGCCGCAGTGACTTCTGTCAGCACCACCTGGTCCGGATCCATGCAAGTCTCTCCTCTGCTGATATGAAAGCGTTCCGGTTCTGTGATCACATTTGCCGTATAGTTCGTTCCGTTTACAGAAACCGTGGGCATAGCCAGATCATAACTGTCCGTAATCGTGCTGTAAGAGCGCACCACCGCTTCCATCTCTTCCTCGCTGAGTTCTCCCATTGCCTGAACTCCCAGATCCAGATCCGCCGGATTGAAAGCATCCATCATTCCCTGCCCGTCCGTTCCCAGCCAGCTGTTCATACGCCCCGCGAGGGAGGCAAAAAAGACAAGGAAGCAGGCCACAAGGCAGGCGCTTAAATACCTTTTTCTTCCCGATAATAACTGCCGTACCGCCAGATGGAATACCAGCCCGTTTTTCTGTATGCCTCTGCTTACAGATGTTGATTTTTTCTTTGCTTTTCTTCTGCTTTCGATTCTCATAAAAACCGCTGTATCATGGATCGCTTCCATCGGTGATATATGCAGGATCCTCTGCATCCGCAGCGCCGCATATCCTCCAAGCAACAGCAGGATTGCCGAAAACACACCCAGACACGGGAGCACCGGGATCCCTGATGGGATGAGAAGTCCGGTAGTTGTAACTGTCATAGCAGATATCACGCGAGTAAATGGGATCACTGCAAAAGTTCCCATGATACTCCCCAGAATAATTGCCGCCAGATATTCCATTTCCTGAACCAAAACCAGTGTACGCCCGGTCACGCCCAATGTCTTTAAGATTCCCATGTTCTTTTGTTCCTGTTCCACGATCCCTGAGATACTGTGCCCCAGAACGACCATTGCCACCAGCAATAAGATCAATGCAAATGCCGCAAGGATCGCGCAGAATGCATTTTGCAGAATCATCATGAAACTCCCGATCGTATAGGCACTGTGTATTTCCACTATATATTCCGGGAGCGATGTCTGGCTGTTCAAAAGCTGATTGATCTGGTCAATCTCAGCTTCTCCATCTGCCTGAACAAAAATATGAAGCATCGCACCGCTTCGGGCAAGGGCGTCTGCCCCTTCCTGCTCCACGGTTTCTATGATCTGTCCATAGTCCGCCCCGGAGATAAGGAATCCTTTCATCCCGATCATCGAACTGCCCATGAACGGATCTTCATAGTAGCCGGCAACTGTCAGGTCTACATTCATTCCTCCTCTCGCAACAGGGAAGGTAATAGTATCCCCAACCTGCAGATCCATGATGGAGACCATGGACGGTGAGACATACACCTCTCCCTGCCGGATTTCCTCCGGCGCCTGCCTGTAACCGTCCATATCATCGTTCAAGAATCGGTATCTTGTCTCTCCCGGCTGCCATAGGATCAGTTGTCCTTCACTGTCCGACTCGATGCCATTCCCTTCATATTCGGAGAAAATAATATTCTGGCTCTGCACCTCCCCAATTCCCTCCTGAGATGATATTTCCTGCAGCAAGTCTCCCACATCCGGCACATCAGATACCCATGCCGTAAGCTGACCGAAGCCTGCACGCTCCATCTCGCTTCGGATATAAGCATTTCCATTCAGGGAAACAGCAAGAACTGTAAACAGGGAAAGCACTGTGAAAAATACCAGCAGACTGATCCCGATAAGGCTCCCTTTTTGCCTCTTTATTCCTCTGCGAAAGAGAATATTCTTTTCCAACGCTTTGCCTCCTTTTACCACCGCAGCCCGGACAGCCAGCCGCTCACTTGGCTCTCTCTGTTCTGCTCTCTGATCTCATTGTATGGCGGAAGCCTCAGTTCATCCAGAACCTTCCCGTCCTCCAGATACAGAATGCGGTTTCCCCTTGCCGCTGCTCTCATGTCGTGGGTGACCATAAGGATACTCTGACCGGAACGGTTTAAGTCTGTCAGAAGATTCAGCACTTCCGTCGTATTAGACCGGTTCAGCGCTCCGGTAGGCTCATCGGCAAACAAAAGTCCCGGCTTTCCAACCATAGCCCGCGCGATCGCAGCCCGCTGTGCTTCCCCGCCTGATACCTGAGAGGGAAACCGGTTCTGTGCTTTGTCAATTTTCATTTGCCTTAACAGCCTCCCAGCCCTGTCCCGTATTTCCTCCGTACTTCCCTTTTTTCCCACATACCCAGCCACAGCCACATTTTCAAACAAAGTAAGATTGCTCACCAGATTGGTCTGCTGGAATACAAAACCGAATTCCTTTGCCCGCAGATCAGCCATCTGCTTTTCTTTTAAGGAAGTGATCTCTCTATCTTTGTAAAAGACCTTTCCCCCGGAAACAGGATCCATACCGCTGAGGGCATAGAGGAGTGTCGATTTTCCTGCCCCGGAAGAACCCATGATCACTGTGAAGTCCCCTTTATAGATAGAGATATCCACCTGATCAAGTACCGTATTTCTCATGGAGCCCTGCCGGAATATACGGCTCACCTTTTTACCCTGCAAGATTGTATTCATGGTTTTCTTCCTTTCCTTCTGTAAGGATTAATGGTTTCTTCCCGGTTTTCGGATCCGGCAGGATCTCATCCACGAAATTCACATAGAACTGTACATAATCTAAGTGTTTTTCTGCCAGGATACGCCCCATCTGCCGCATCATTTCAGAGCGGATCATGCTTTTCGATGCTTCCGCTGTAATTTCCGCATACATCTCAAAGGAGTCCTGCGTGATCTGCCGGAACTGATAATCTTTGAGTCCTTCTATACAAAATCCTTCGATAGCAAGAGGATGTAAAAATTCCCGGTGTCCCGATCCATCTTCAAACCAGAGGATATCTTCATTTCTTCCCAGAAGCCCTACTGCTCTGGTAAAAGGATATCGGTCTGTTTCATCCGCCGCCTTCAGTGTCAGATGGTCTGACAGCCGATAACGGATCAGGGGCTGGGCGAAATTATAAAGGGAGGTAAGATACATGACTCCGCTTTCCATCTCGATCACATTCAGATCATCAAAAAGGATCATCCCCTCTTTCGGATCCATCTCCACACCCAAAGCAAGAGACTCGCTTGCCCCATAGACATTGACCACTTCTGTATGGAATACCTGTTCCAGATAATTCCGAAGTCCCGTGCCCAAAGGTTCTCCGCAGGAAATGACTTTCTCTACGTCTGCCTTTACTTCCCCTCGTTCCACAAGCTCCGCCATAATCTTCACGGCGGAAGGATAACCGATCACAATATTAGGTCGGAATTCAGATAATTTTTCCACCCACTGCTTCAAAGGTGTCTTAATATCCAGATACATCTGCTTCGCTCCGACTCCGTCTATGCCGTCTCCCACGGCCATTGCTCCGCCGTATCTTCCGTCGGTAGCCGCTATATACACAATTCTCGGCCGTTTCAGAAGCAGTTTTAAAATCTGCGGCATGGTCATATTCCACAAGGCTGCCCGGATGATTCCCATCAGCATATTGTTCCATGCTTTTTCGTCATACAAAAAGTATCCCGGTGTCCCGGTACTTCCGGAAGAATGGACCACATGATATTTTCCGTCATAAGGTTTTCGGTCGGCTGCTGTCTCCTCATCAAATTTTCTTAATTCGTCCTGTGTCACATCCGGCAGTGTGATCAGTTCATCAAAATGTGCGAGAAGAACCTGTTTATCTATTGTGGGAAAACAGGACAGCGGCAGTGTGTCAAGCTGGTCTTCCGTGATCCCGGCATGCTCAAATGTCCTCCGGTAATACGCCGAATGTTCCCACGCGTAATGCAGAAGCCTTCTCAGTTTCTGGTCCTGTAACTCTTTGATTCTCTCAGGACTGAATTTTGCTTGTTTCCTCAATCGGTTTAATTCCAGCAGTGTGTTCAGATAATTCATGTTTTCCTCCTTACTCTACGGAAACGGTATATCCGTTCTCGTAGTTTTCTCTGTGAAAATAAGTCAGCTCCTTTGTTTCCTGATTCATGACAATGCTCCACTCCGTAGAGGCGAACTCATCACCGAAGTTATCCTTACTTACACTGTCTAATGCATCTCTGATCTCAGCTTCTGTCATGCTTTCCTGTCCGGCAAGTATCTGCTGCAGGATGTCGTATCTCTCATGGGACTGGGAAGTGCCGATGCCGTATTTTTCTCCTTCTGTCAGATAGAAGTTTGTTACCACCTTTGTCTCTGTCACTGTCATCTCGTTATCCACATATTCCACTACGACACTTCTGCCGGAAGCATCCGACAATGCAAAATGAATCATCATGTTCATAGAAGCATGCAGGTCATACTGTCCAAGAAGCTCCACTGCTTCATTCACATCTGCCGCCCGGTCAAGAAGCAGCCGAACTGCTGTTGTGGTCGTCAGATCCGGTTTCCCTGTATTCTGGTTAATTGTTTCCGAATCCTGAATCATGTTTACAGAAACAGCCAGCCCTTCCTCATTCATACCATCAAGAGGCGCATAAAGCCCAACCGCCGCCTGTACACGGTCCGGCAGTCCGGAGATATCTGCGCCTCCCGCCTGAATAAAGTCCATATTCACTGTGGAAACAGACGCATATCCATTTTCCGGTCTTGAGCTGATGATCAGTCCGTTACAGGTGTCCCAGTCAAAGTTCCTTCCGAATAGATATCCACCGTCTGCCCCCTGTACGGACAGGGTACTGCAGCCAAATGGATCCCCGCCAAAAATCAGTCCCGGAAGATTGCCCATGATCCGGTCACTGACATACGATACGACTCCTGCGTCGGAATCTGCGCCTCCCTGCTCCAGAAATCCATCAAATCCGTGATCCCCTTCATAGCGCACGATGGAGAGTCCTTCCTCCAGTTCTGTAATATCTTCTGTAGGAGCGATAAACGTGCTGCCCAGCTCCTCCGTCTGATGTGTCATACCCGCTTCTCCCTGTGTCCCATTTTCTTCTCCCCTGCCTGCACGGCTGCATCCGGTGATCAGAAGCCCGGCTGCCGCAAGAACTGTCAGGGAAAGGATATATTGTCTTTTTTTCATGTTGTCCTGTCCTTTCTCTTGATATATGACAGTCGCTGTCCCCTGTCATCTGATGCTATTTTAAGGAGGCAAAATAACATCCGGCTAACAGAAAAATGAACAATTTCTAAACCAAATGAGAAAAATAAATTCCTGTTCAGAAATTCTTGTATAGAAAAAGAACGCCGGATTTTAAGCGTTCTTTTTCACATGTCTTACAAAAATGCCCCGTTACATACCTGCAGCACCTGTCCGCGTACCGCCCGTCCCATTTTGCTTGCAAGATAAAGACACGCATATGCCTGATCCATGGGATCACACTCCGGTCCGGGGAAATAGACATAATGGCCGCTGTATTCCAGCATCTTTGCTCCTCCCGGCTGCTCCCCTGCCTTATTTGCCAGATGCGCTGGCGTTACCGTCGCTCCCGGAGCCACTGCGTTGCAGCGGATATTGGTATCTACAAGACGCATAGCTACATTTTTCGGAAGAAAAATCTTCAGCGCTTCCCGGATGTATCTCATAGGCCCTCCTAAATTTGTATCCATGACAAACCGCATCCAGTCATCCTCTGTCTCATCGATCATTTTCTGCTCTCCGATTCCCGCATTATTGATCAGGATATCCAGATCCCCGAATTCCCTTAATGCCGTATCCATAACCTTTCTTGTATCTTCCGTGGAACACACATCTGCTATTACGCCTACCGCATTTCCGCCCTTTGCGCGGATGCGCTCCACTGCCTCATCGAGCTTATCCTGCCCTCTGGCCGTAAGGACGACATTTGCCCCTTCCTCCGCAAAGAGCTCCGCCATAGTCTGTCCCATACCATAACTTGCACCTGTAATGATCGCTGTTTTTCCTTCTTACATTTTTGCATCCATTTTGTACTCCTCCTTTTACACACTCTGCTTTAAAATGCTCTATACCTGTTATGTCCTATACTCGTCTTCCCATCTCGTATGCTTTCTCCACCGCCGGGTTTTCTTCAATCTCTCCGGCTGCATCTACTCCTCCGGCAAATAATGTCCCGGCAAGTCCCGCCTTCTCAAAGCATGAAATCCAGCCCTCCAGACCATTTACCGCCCGCTCCGGCGTCACGGCATCCTGATCCGCCGCTGTTGTCAGCAGATAGACATCGCGGAATGCATAATCTACAAAATACAAAGGGTTCGCACGATCCAGCATCGTTTTCATCTGGCCGCTCAGCTCATAGTAGTAAATCGGTGTTGCAAAGACGAGCACATCTGCCTGTTTCATCTTTTCTGCGATTTCATTTCCATCATCATTGATCGCACAATGCCCGGTCTTAGCGCAGGCAAGACAGCCTTGACAAAAAGCCAGATTTTTCCCTTTTAGCTTTACAATTTCCACCTTGTTTCCTGCTTCTTCCGCTCCTTTTGCAAACTGTTGTGCCAGTTTGTCAGAGTTACTTCTGTTCCTCATACTGGAAGATATGATCAGTACACATTTCTGCATGATTATCGTCCTTCTCTCTGCTTGTTTTCTGTTCATCTATATTCTATCCCAGAGCTATTAACATTTCAAATACTTATATTATATATATTTCCATAGGATAAAACTATTTTATTTCTTGTTTTCTTTTACTTCTTCCGTTATAATACAAGAAAAAGAAATGGAGGTATCACTATGGATCTGCGAGTTCTCACCTATTTTCTTGCTATTGCAAGGGAACAAAGTATTGTTCATGCCGCTGAGTCTCTTCATCTTTCACAGCCCACTCTTTCTACTCAGATCAAAAATCTTGAAGAGGAACTGGGAAAGCAGCTCTTTATCCGCGGTACACGCGGTACGCGGAAGGTTACACTGACCGAAGAAGGAATGATCTTAAAGAAACGTGCAGAGGAAATCCTTGATCTGGTCAGCCGCACAGAACAGGAAATCACTATGAATGATGACATCCTTGTAGGGGATATCTATATCGGGACCGGTGAGACTGACGGAATCCGTCTGATTGCGAAAGCCGCCCACCTTTTGCAAAACAAGTCCCCCGGTATCCACTATCATATTTTCAGTGGAAACGCAGATTTTGTATTTGAACATCTGGACAAAGGGCTCATCGACTTTGGACTGATTTTCGGCGATCTGGATCTTACCAAATATAATGCCTTAGACACTCCATATTTTGACACATGGGGTGTTCTGATGAGAAAAGATTCCGAACTTGCAGAAAAAGATTATATTACTCCAAAGGATCTGAGAAGCAAGCCTCTCATTCTTTCCCAGCAGGAAGCGCAAGGTGGTACTCTCACGCAGTGGCTCGGACGAGATCCGGAAAAGCTGAATATCATAGCGACCTATAACCTGATCTTTAATGCATCTCTGCTTGTAGATGAGGGACTGGGCTATGCGATTGGTCTGGATAAAATTATCAACACTTCTGGCAACAGCAACCTTTGTTTCCGGCCTTTTGAGCCAAACCTGAAAGTAAAAATGAATATTGTATGGAAAAAATACCAGGTGTTCTCGAAACCGGCCCGGAAATTTCTCGAAGTACTTACAGATTCTTTTGAGTTAGCGGAAACAATGGCTGAAACACCATAAAAAACTGTGGCTGCACATCTACGATTGATGTGTCAGCCACAGCTTTTTACAGACGTTTTCCGAGCTGATATAATTCTTCCAGCTTTTCCTGAGACTGGTTCTCCTTATCAAACGCTGTGACTAAACGGCTTGATCAGATAGTCGTCTGCACCAAGGTTCTTCCAGATGCTCTGTCATTTTGGGTTTTCCTTTCAGCCGATCGTCAAACAATCAATTTAATGCTGTCAAAAGCATAAATTTGTGTTTTTCGACAAATTATGCACTATTAGATAAATCGTAACTACCGAAGCGCAAGTGGTTTATTGCCATACAAAAGAGACGCGGCAGCTTGCAAATGCATCACTGCCGCGTCTCTTTTCCTCGTCTCTTTTACAAATAAGCTTATTTATCTTTCATTATTTCTTACCGGATCAGGCAAAAAAGCTTTCTGCAATACTGATATCGGCCACATAGCCTACGCTTCCGGTCATATAGATGATTCCGTCCTCCTGGATATCGATCTGGATCATCCCGCCGGGCTGATTGACGTTAACTCTGCTCTCCACAAGGCCCAGACGGTACGCCGCAGCCGCGGCCGCGCAGCTCCCTGTTCCCGACGCCTTGGTATAGCCGGAGCCTCTCTCCCAGATCTCAATATCCAGGTTTCCGGAATCGATCCGGCGGCAAAGCTGAAGATTCATCCTCTCCGGAAATTCTTCCGCGTTTTCCACATAGGGTCCAAGTTCTTTCGCCTTCTCCGCATTTACCTCATCTGTAAAAATAATGCAGTGAGGATTTCCCACGGTAAGGCAGGTGGCCTGATATTCCTTATGATTAAAGGTAAAGCCCTCATTGATAACCTCACGGATCTCCCCAGTAACAGGGATTTCTCTCGAAAGGAAAGAAGCCTTCCCCATATTCACCCGGAATTCCGTGGCCCGGTTGTTCAGGCACTCCGCCTCAATAGGCCCGGACAGAGTTTCAATGCTGAACTTCTTCTCTTTTATATATCCCTGATCCATCAGATATTTGGCAAAGATCCGGACTCCGTTGCCGCTGATGGCGGATTCGCTTCCGTCCGCGTTATAAATATGAACTCCCATTTTTCCATTTATATCCACCGGGCCGTAAAGCACTCCGTCCGCCCCCAGGCCAAATCCTCTCTGGCACATCAGGGCAATTTTCTTCCCGTGGAGATGTGACGCGTTTTTGTTGGGATCCAGCACCAGATAATCATTCCCCAATCCCTGATATTTCATCATTACCATACAGTCTGCCATACCCGCACCCTTCCTTTCTTCTGCATTACACTGGCCGTATAGAATTATTATAACAATTATTTTTTCAATGTATATAGGATAAAATGCGAAATATATTGCAAAAAATGCTTTACGAAGATAATACCACCGTTTCAGATTACTACTCGCCTGCTTGTTCTAAAACCATATCCTCAACTGCTTTGCTGATATAAAAACCATTTTGTCTCATCTCAGATAAAAGCGGGCGGACTTCTTCTATGATTCCCCGATGTTTTGCCTTCACCAAAACTCCCAGCGTTCCTGTAACAGTAAGACCTAAATATTTAGCGGTCTTCTTTGCGGCATTGTCATCCAAAATCACCAAATCTGCATTTCTCTCTTGGGCAAGGATCATTACTTCTACTTCTCCATCATGAAGTTTCGCTTTATACATTTTCTTTTCACTATGATCCTTAATTTGTTCTACATGGATCCAATCTCCCGCTGACCTGATCTGGACACAGGCAGAATCATCCTTCGCTGTCACTTCTCTAAACACTGCGGACGGAATTATAATTTCCCCATACATCTCTTTCAGAATATTTAATTTACCACTCCCGCAAAGAATGATCAAAGGTGTTGAATTGACAATTACTTTACGCATGATCTAATTCCTCCAGGAATTCTTCCTTGTCAGCAAACTGAAAGATAGAGATTTCATTCTGTCCTAAATATTTTATAAATTCTTCTTCTGTCATTCCGGCAATCTGTGCACAATATCCAATGGATACTCCTCGCTGTTTGTAAAAACCCAATGCTACATATCGCCTTGCAAACTGGTTCGCTTGCTCTTTGCTCATTTTGGTATCGAAAAGGACTTCATCTGGTACACTAAATGCTATCTGGCACATCATCATCCCTCCTGACTATTTTTATTTCATAATACCTTTCATTTTATAGTTTACCACATATAGTAAAAAATAACTACTAAAACTCCCACAGCGCGCTGCTGTACCGTCAGTCTTTTCCGCTATACTGTCCGTTTTCCCCACCCCGCTCTTGCGGAGCTCATATCTCTGTGATAGTATGAAATCAATTCAACACTCGGACAAGGAGGCATGTCTATGGAGCATACTCTGGATCCCTCCGAAAAATCCGGTTATCTGGATGAGGATTTCCGTCTCTTTCATCTGCGGGATCAGGCACAGAAAAATTACAGCTTTCATTATCACGATTTCCACAAGATCATTATTTTTCTGTCAGGAAAAGTAAGCTATCATATTGAAGGAAAGACCTACCATTTAAGCCCCTGGGATATTCTGCTGGTCAGCCGGGGAGCCATCCATAAGCCGGAGATAGACTTTTCCGTTCCATATGAGCGATTTGTTTTGTGGATACGGGAGGATATCGGAAATACGGAACTGAATACCTGCTTCCAAAAAGCCAACGACAGAAGCTTCAGTCTGATCCGTCTGGACTCCCGCCTTCTGGAGCGGCTGAAGGACATTCTTTTTGAGCTGGAACGTTCTCTCTCCGGAAGCGCCTTCGGCGATTCCCTTTTAAAAACTGCCCTTTTTACCCAGTTCATGATTTACATAAACAGGATCTTTCTGGAAAAAACCTATATCACGGACAAAGCCTCCTATTCTTCTGACAGCCAGATAGAATCGCTCCTTCGTTATATCAACCTTCATCTGGACGGAGATCTGTCCATCGACCGGCTGGCAGAGGATTTTTTCTTCAGCAAATACCATATGATGCGGAAATTCAAGGAAGCAACCGGCTATACGGTCCACAATTACATTGTCAGCAAAAGGCTTCTTCTGGCCCGCTCTCTGATCACCCAGGGCCTTCCTGTGATGAAAGCCTCCGCCCAAAGCGGTTTCCGGGACTACACCTCTTTTGTCCGCGCCTACAAAAAACAATTCGGAGGCCCGCCCACACAGATATAGCTGCAAAGAGAGGCGCAGGTTCCTTCATTTCTAAGAACCTGCGCCTCTCTGTTTTTTCGCCGGAAGCTCCACTGGAAAAGTCTTTTCCGCAGCAGACCATCGCGGTGCTCAGCCATACAGGCATGGCGTGGCTTCAGACTTTTGCCCCTGGTATCAATACCAGGAATTTTTCTACAATTCCCCCGCCCACGGCTGAGTCTCTGTCTCTATGACCGCCAGAGGGTTCTCAAGTGCCTCGTCCATTTTCAGGCAGAGGTACATATCCTGCAGGGCGTCCGCCAGCCCGTAAAATTCCCGTCCGGATTCCAGATATTCATGCATCCTCAAAAGACAGGAGCCCACCGCGATCTCGTCATCGTTGAACCTGGCGTTGGGGAAGGGCGTGCGGAAAAGAAATTCTTCTCCCAGCATCACCCCGTAATGGGACCATTCCTGATTTCCGTAAACCCCAAGATCGATCCTGTGAAGCTGCTGGGTGACCGGAATGTTTTTCTGATTCAGATAACGGATGGTAAGATCATCGATCTCGCCTCTGGTACCCTGAATATTTAACTGTCTTGTCCGGATAAAGGAATGATACTGGGCGGGATCCGAAAAATCAAAAAAGGCGGTTTTACCGTTGTCAAATTCCATGGTGATCCTGTCCCGGGAGCATTTTACCACATCCCCGTCAAAGATCATGCCGTCCCGCCCGTATGTCTCCGTCACGTCAAACCAATAACGTTTTCCATACAGCCTGCAGTTCTCAAATCCCGTTTTCAAAAAACGGCGGATGATGCTGACTCCGTGATAGCCGTGAAGCGCCGAGATATTTATATTTTCCGCCTCTCCCAGCTTTCCGCTCAGGAGCACCTTATGCCAGGACTCATATAAGGGCTGGAGAAAATACTGCTCCGCCACCTGAATCTTTGGCTGAAATTCCAGATATTTCGCCCAGAGCCTGCGAAGAGCGTCCAGATCCTCCCCCGGCGGCGTCTCAGACAATACCGGAATTCCTCTTTGAAACAGTTCCAGAAGATATTCCGTCACCGTTCCTCTCTTAATAGCCAGAACTACAAATTCTGGTTTTGTTTCCACAAGCTCGTCCAGGGAATTCACCACCGGAACGGCAAACTTGTCAGAAAAGCACCTTCCCTTATCGATGCTGCGGATAAGGACCGACGACAGCTCAAAAATCTCCGGCAGGGCTTTGGCGATCCGTATATAAAATTCCGCCCGCCAGCCGGAACCGATCAGACCAAATCGTATTTTTCCCATTGTGTCTCCCTCCTGATCACGGTACGGAAAATCCACGGGAGGCTTCCAGTATCCGGTACCATTCGTCATAGGACAGCTCCAGATCCGCGGCATCCGCAGCGGCCCTGATCCTGTTTACGTTCATTGTTCCTGTGAGAGCGGCGATCCTCACCGGATGCCGGAACAACCAGGCATACATCACCTCGTCCATGGAAGCGCCATGCTCCTCGGCGATCTCCGTCAGCACGCTCCGCAGGCGGGCAAACTTTTCCTCCTGGCTACAGAACACCTCGCCGCCGCCCAGAGGAGACCAGGCCATCAGAGGAATCCTCCTTGTGAACGCGTCATCCACTACTCCGTTAAAAAAGTTCTCTGTATTTTTCACAGAAAGCTCCACCTGATTCGTCACAAGAGGGATGCTGAGACAGCTCTGGAGCATCGCCGTCTGGGAAGGCATAAAATTCGACACTCCCACATGAAGGGCCTTTCCTTCTTTTACTACGGTTTCCAGGGCGTCCGCCGTTTCCGCAGGATCCGCCAGGGGATCGGGACGGTGGATCAGGAGCAGATCCACATGGTCGGTTCCCAGCTTTTCCAGGGACTGATCCATCTCCTTTAAAATCTCCGCTTTCGTGCTGTTGTAATAGATCGTCCTGTTTCCCTCGTGCCCCGGGCAGACGATCCCGGCTTTCGTGATAAGCTGCATTTTTTCGCGAAGCTCAGGTCTTTTTCTCAAAACCGCGTCCCCGAAGATTTTCTCGCAGGTATAGCCTCCGTATACCGGCGCGTGGTCGATAGAGGTCACTCCCATGTCCAGGCAGGCTTCCACCAGCGCGAGAAGTTCTTTTTCCGTAATCCCGGCGTCCGCGATCCTCATACATCCCATAACCACCTGGGACAATTCCAGACGGTCCGATAATTTGATTTTCTTCATGTCTCGTTCTCCTTTACATGTCTACTATTCTTTTACGCCGCCCGTAGTCAGTCCGGCAATGATTTTTTTCTGGAAGATCAATACAAGTATGATCAGAGGCACTGTAACGACCACCGTCGCCGCCGCCATATCTCCCCAGGGCAGCTCGTAATTGCTTGGGAAAAGGGCGATCCCCACAGGAACCGTTCTCATGTTGTCGTTGGTCATAAACGTCAGCGCGTAAAGATACTCGTTCCATGCATTGATAAACACGATCAGCGCCACGGAGAAGATCGCCGGTTTGATCAGCGGCAGCATGATCGTAAAGAAAATTTTTCCTCTGGAGCACCCGTCGATGGCGGCCGCCTCCTCAAAGCCCTTTGGCAGCTGGGCGAAGAAATTCGTCAGAAGCCAGATCGCCAGCGGCAGCGCGAAGGTGATATAAGGCAGGATCAGACCTGCGTATGTATTTAAAAGTCTCAGATTCTTCAAAAGCAGATAAATAGGACTCAGTGTGGCGATAGTCGGGAACATGGAGATGCTCAGGATCGCCATAAGCATAAATTTCTTTCCTTTAAACCGGAGCCTGGCCAGAGCGTATGCCGCCGACGCGCCGATCAGAATACTTAACACAGTAGTCGTCAGAGCTACAATAAAGCTGTTCAGAAGATATCTTCCAAAAGGATGCTTGGTAAATACATTTACATAAAAATCCCCATGCACGCTGCTTGGTATCCATTTTGCCGGAATCGCGGAGATCTCAGACAAAGGTTTGACGGAGGTCATAAACTGCCAGAAAAACGGGAGCACAATGATTCCCACAAAAACAACCACAAAAATCACGAAGGCGATTTTTCCCAGAATACTTCTTGCTTTTGTCATCACTTCCACCTCCTAAATCTCTGTCAGACGATTTCCCATCAGCTTCATGTAGATCAGGCTGATCACAAATACCACCGCGAAGATCAAAACCGCAAGGGAAGATCCATATCCAAAATCAAGGAATTTCATCAGGTTATTGTAAGCATACACGGAAATACTTTCCGTTCCGTTGGCTCCTCCTGTCATTACGGAGATCAGGTCGAACACCCGGAAAGCGTCAAGCGTACGGAACAAAAGGGCCACCAGGACAGTAGTCTTTACCGTAGGCAGCGTCACATAGCGGAATCTCTGAAATACATTCGCCCCGTCTATCTTCGCCGCCTCGTACATCTCGTCGGGCACCATCTGAAGTCCTGCCAGTATCAGAAGAGCCATATAAGGCGCTGTTTTCCATACGTCCGTGATCACCAGAGCCATAAAGGAACCGTCGGCGGTACTGAGCCATGCCTTGTAGCTGTCGATAACGCCCAGCCTGTACAGAACGTCGTTGAACAATCCGTACTGGTCATTATAAATAAACTTCCACATCATCGCCGATACAGAGGTAGGGATCGCCCAGGGGATCAGGATAGCCGCCCGAACGAGCCCCTTGGCCCGGAATCCCTGGTTCATGACCAGAGCCGACGCGAATCCCAGCAGCAGTTCAAAAAAAACCGTTACCACTGTAAATTTCAGGGTAAACAATATTGCGTCCAGTGCGCGGCTATCCTGGAAAATTTTTGCGTAATTGCTCAGACCAATGAACGGATACCCGCTCAGCGGATCTGTCAGAACCATCTCATGAAGACTCAGCCAGAACGTGCGCAGGATCGGATAAACGGCCACTACCCCAAGGCAGATCAGCGCCGGAGTCATCATGATCCATGCGTCTCTGGTCTCCGTCTTTTCCAGCGAGCCGCGCGCCTTTTTCCTTTTACTCATTATTTCCCTCCTTTTCCGGACAATTCTTTTTTGCAGAAACCGGAGCCAGACCGGACGCTACCTGTCTGGCTCCCTGATTGTTTTCTTTTCGCTTTATTCCAGCTAACCCCGTATTATTTGTTCAGTTCCTCCAGCTCACCCTGCAGGGTTTCGATGGCTGCCGCCACCTCCGCTTCTCCGGTGAGCGCCTGATGGATGTTTCTCTGGATCGCGTCGGAAAGCTTCGCGTACTGCGGAGAAAGAGGTCTGGACTTACCTGTCGCGATAATATCCACAAATTCTTCATAGAACGGGATCGCTTCCAGGATCTCAGGATCCGTATATACAGATTCCACAACCGGAGGCTGGGAGGAGATCAAAGTCATCTCCTTCTGAGTTTCCGGACTTGCCATATAAGAGATAAAATCAGCCGCCGCTGCTTTATGCTCGTCGTCAATGTTATTGTTGATCACAAGATCCAGACCGCCAAGGCAGGTATGGGATTCTGTTCCGCTGGGTCCTACAGGAAGCTTTGTAGCGGCGATCTTTCCGGTCACCTTGGAGCCCTCGTCCTGTCCGCTGCTCCAGAAGCCTGACCAGTCGCGGATGAAGAGGCATTTGCCTTCCTTAAACACCTGCTCGCTTTCTGTCTCCGTATAGGTGGTAACCCCTTCCGGAGCGTATTCGTCCACCAGCTTTTTCATAAGCTCTGTGGCTTCAATGTTGTTCTCGGAATTTACCACAGGATTTCCGTCCGCATCCAGAATATCCCCGCCGTTGCTCCACACATGTTCTACCCAGTTGCATACAAGAGCTTCCGACTGCGCGGCCTGGAAATCAGCGCCGTACTCCACGCCGTTTACGCCCACAGCCTTGTCCGCCAGTTCCATCCAGCCTTCCCAGGTAGTTGGAACCTCCGCGCCCAGCTCTTCCAGAACATCGGAGCGGTAGAACAGTACGCTGGAGTTTGTAAACCAGGGCATTGCCACAAGCTTTCCGTCAATGGTAGCGCCCTCTACCGGACCTGTCAGCATTCCTTCCGTCAGAGAAGGATCAACCAGATCCGTAAGATCCGCCAGCCATCCCGCGGAGCCGAACTCACTGATATAAGTAACGTCCAGTCCCATTACATCCACGCTGGTATCTCCGGAAGCAAGCTTATTCACGAAATCGTCATGTACGGTGTTAGCGTCCTGGGGCAGGATCACAGTTTCTACCCTCACCTTGTCCTGGCTTTCGTTGTAAGCGTCTACCATTTGCTGGGTGGCTTCGCCCACGCCCTGATCAAAAGAGAAACTGATCGTTACCGCGTCGTCCGCCTTTACCGTGAGAGGTACCGCAAAAAGGGATGCCGCCATCGCGCCTGCTGATAAAAGAGACGCCGCCTGTTTCCAATGTTTTGTTGCCATGTTTGTTTCCTCCTTTAAATGTTTATATTCTTTCATACTGCTGTGCAGCAAAAAGGTACGTTTTGATTGCGTGTGTTTTATACATATATTTTGATTGAATAGGAAAACGTTTACATTTTTCTTTAAAAAAATAAGTGTTTTATTTCTTATTTATTGGATTATTCTACCAATTTTTTGTATAAATTTTTATATATTTTGTACAAGTAGATGGGAAAACGCTTTCCTTTTCCCGGAAAAGCTGGAGCTGTATTTACAGCTCCGCATAGTTACTCTATGTAAATGATGTTGGGCATATTAATCAATTCAGACTTTTGGTGGTGCTTCTCCGTATGATCTTGTGGGATACATATTCCGTAACGGGAAGATCTGTTTCCCCCTTCATCATCCGCAGCAGCATTTTCGCAGCCTTTACTCCCTCGTCGTAGTAAGAGATTCTCACTGTGGAAAGCTCCGGCTTAATATAGGTGGCAAATTCCGAATCGTCAAATCCCAGTATGGAAATATCGTCCGGGATACGCACCCGCATATTATCAAGATACTGCATGGCGCCTACGGCGATCACGTCGCTTCCGGTCACCACCGCGGTGGGAAGCTTGCTGTTCTCCTCGTACAGGGTCTTCATTCCCTGGTATCCTGCTTCAAAAGAAAACTCTCCCTGCACAATGTAGGACTCGTTGACGGGAATTCCCACCTCCTCCAGGGCTCTGCGGTATCCCTTCAGTCTCTTTTTCCCGGAAGAAAAATCGTTCCTGGGGCCGCCCAGATAGGCGATCCTTCTGTGGCCGTTGTCCAGAAGGAAACGAACCGCGTCGTACATAGCCTCTACATTATTGTGTATCACGGTGTTGATCACGCCCTCGTCCTCCGAGGCCTCCTGAGTTACAAGCACCACCGGATAATCTCTCTGGAGCATGGCGTTTACCAGCGTATGATTCACATCCACACCCGCGAAAAGAAGCCCCTCTATCTGCTTTTCCTCCAGGATCCCCAAAAGCTGAAGCTCCTTCTCCAGCTTCCCCTGGGACTCGCACAGGACAACCGTATATCCCTGCTTCGCGAAGATACTGTTCATTCCCTTGGTCAGCTTGCCGAATACGGCGTTGGAGATATCGGGTACAATAATCCCTATGGTGTTGGTCTTCTTGGTGATCAGTCCCTGGGCGAGGCTGTTGGGCTTGAAATGATTGCGCTCTATGACCTCGTAAACTCTGTCCCGAAGCTGGGCGCTTACAGGCTTCGTTTTATTGATCACCCTTGATACCGTGGCAATCGATACGCCGGCTTCCCGGGCAATGTCCTCGATGGTTACTGCCATAACTGATCTCCTTGCTGCGTTAGTGGGAAAAGGTTTTCCTTATGGGTCTAATAGTATCATTTTCAGTAGTAATCGTCAATTACTTTCTATCAAAAAATCATTATTTGTATAATTTTCACAACTCACTATACAAATTTTATGCAAATCGCACAGGCCCGGTCTCCCAGGCCTGTTTTTCTGTCTATATTCTTGTGATTCTGAGACAGGAATCAGTCCTCTTTCTTCTCCAGATCGATCCTCCTGTCCCGGAAATAAAATTCCCGGTCATGACTGTTGACTTCCCTGAGGACTCTGCAGGGATTTCCCACCGCCACCACGTTGGAAGGGATGTCCTTCGTCACCACGCTTCCCGCTCCGATCACCGTATTGTCTCCGATGGTCACTCCCGGAAGAACGACCACCCCGGCTCCCAGCCAGCAGTTCTTTCCAATATGCACCGGCATGTTGTACTGATAGGCCTGCTGCCTCAGCTCCGGCAGAATCGGATGTCCCGCCGTGGCAAGCACGACGTTTGGGCCGAACATCGTATAATCGCCCACATAAATATGTGTGTCGTCCACCACAGTAAAATTAAAGTTAGCGTAAACGCCTTTTCCGAAGTGAAGGTGAGCGCCTCCGAAATTCGCATGGAAGGGAGGCTCCACATAACAGTTCTCCCCTATTTCCGCCAGCATCTCCTTCAGCATCGCTTCCCGCTTTTCCATCTCGCCGGGCCGGGTCTGGTTAAAATCATAAAGCATTTCCAGCTTTTTCGTCTGTTCCTCCACAATCTGCGGATCATTGGGAAGATACAAATCTCCTGTGTGCATTTTTTCTTTCATGCTCATCGTTCTGTCCTCCATATTCTTTCATGATGAAATGTAATTTCTGTCCTTTAAAAAAGTCACAAACTGTCCATACAGGAAGTCACTTTTTTCATAAATTAGTCAGAAAAATTTTTGTTTATTTTGTGCACAAAGTTTACTTTTCTATTAATGAATTTTACCATATATATTCTCTCTCAAGTGCCTATATCCAGTCATATATTGTGCATTTTCGGACAAATATCAGCTCCTTAAGTTTTGCATTTTTGACAAACTTCCGTCCTCAAACCGGTGTAAGCAACGCCAACTCGGCGCACATAGAAACTGCCGCTGTGAGAATGGTATTCCCACAACGGCAGCCTTAATCTTAAAGGGCAAATCCCAGATATTCAACCTATCAGCACTGTTTTCCCCTCAAAGGCAAATCCATATTTTCGTATACGCTCTGCCGGGATCCCTTTGGACAGTAGGTCTATTTCGTATTTCTTATCTTCGATCTGCCGCAATGCATTCTGCAGAGTTTCTTCCAGGTTTTCCTCCCTCCTGGGATTATAAACCTTAAATTCTATGATGATTGCGTCGTCTGACGCCAAAATCGGCTCCAGCACCACGTCATACCTCCCAAACCCGCTCTCGCGGTTGGAGGTAATTCTGTATCTGTCCCGCAGATCTACCAGCAGCCCCAGAACAAAGCCGTGGTAAAAGCGTTCCGGCTTCGTCAACCCAGAGGGATGCCTGCCAGTATCAAAGGAACTGAAGGTCTCCAATGTCACCTGGTCCATATACTCGTTCATAGCGTCCAGGTCTCCCAGAAGCAGAGCCTTGAGAAATTCATTGTAAGGGACGTCGTCCCCCGCGAACCAGTCCGCGATCAAGTCCTCAAACATGATCCGGACTTCTTTATTGGTCAGCGTCAATTCATACTCCGGCCTTCCCTTCTTTGGATCCAGTTCGTATTTTTCTACCTTCAGATAACCGCTGGCCAAAAGGAGGCTCCAGATGCCGCTCCGTTTCTGGCTTAGCTGGCTGAATACGATCTGCTCGTCTATCTGCGTCTTCAGGGTCTTTCCGGTCAATAAATCTTCCATAGCCGTCTTGATCTCCGGGCTTCCCTCCCGGATCAATTTCCCTGCCAGGCTGTTGGAGCTGGTGTTTGCCCAGTAGGGAAGAAACTGCCGCTTACTCAGATAATTTAAAATAGACCATGGATTATAAATATCCCGGTGTGTCCCGAATGTAAAACCGTCATACCAGCATTTTACTTCTTCCTTCTCCTCATAGCCGTACTCGTCCATAGCGGCAAAAACCTCCGGCTCCGTGAAGCCAAAGGACACGGCATATTCATCTGACGTTGTTGTGACTACCTTCAAATTGTTCAGATCCGTAAAGACAGATTCCTTGCTGACCCGGGTAATCCCTGTCATAATGGCGCGCTCCAGCCAGGGGTTCGTCTTAAAGGTGGAATTGAACAGATTTCTGGTAAAGGCCACAAATTCCTCCCAGTATCCGTCCACAGAAGCCTCCTGCATAGGCGTGTCGTACTCATCCAGAAGGATGATCACCTTTTTCCCATAATAACGGCTTAGATACTTCGACATATTATGAATGGCCATAGCAGCATCCACATCATCCATATCTACAGAGATCCTTCTGAAAAACTCCCTGTCGCTTTCTTCCAGCTCCATGCTTTCCAGCAAGAATGTATGATCCGCATATAGATCCGTCAGCATCTGACATATTCTTTTTCTGGTGTTTTCATAGCTTATCTCTTTCACATTTGCAAAAGAAAGACTGATTACCGGGTACGTCCCCTGCAGCTCCCGGTACCCCTCCTCACGCCAGATGGACATCCCTTCAAACAGATCGCTCCTGCCTGCGTACTCCACCGAAAAGAACTGCTCCACCATGCTCATGGTCAGGGTCTTCCCAAACCTCCGGGGGCGGGTGATCAATGTAACGCTGTCTCCGCTCTCCCACCATTCCCGGATAAAATCGGTCTTATCCACATAAAAACAATTCTTTTCAATGATGTCGCAATAGCTCTGAATCCCAATCGCAGCTGTCCGCGCCATTTTCCCGCCTCCCTGCTTCTTTTTGCCGCCGCTTATGCCATTTTTAGTGTATTTGCATCTCATTTTCATTATACAGCAACACACGCCAAAATCAATCAAATCCAAAAATTTCCCGAGCGGCAGATTTTCACCCTGCATTTTTTCAAACTGGCGCGGACTGTTATATTTGTCTATATATTTCATTTTCTGTTTCTTGTATTGTTTGAGCAGGCGAATTATAATATGTTTTGAAAACCTTGGATTGACTGAAGATTTAAGCAAATACTGGTACGGATGGTGAGGAATAATGAAGCGCATTTTCTTTGTCGAAGATGATTTAAGTTTAATAAACGGTCTGTCCTTTGCTCTGAAAAAGCAAGGGTACGAAACAGAGATTGCCCGTACGGGCCTTGAAGCGGAAAGGCTGTGGCAGAACGGAAACTATGATCTGGTTATACTGGACGTATCGCTTCCCGACGGTTCCGGCTATGACTTATGCAGGAAAATCCGTCAGACCTCAAAAGTGCCGGTCATGTTTCTGACCGCGGCCGATGAAGAAACCGACATTATCATGGGACTTGATATCGGCGGCGACGATTATATCACGAAACCCTTTAAGCTGGCGGTATTCCTCTCCAGGCTGAACGCACTTTTGCGGAGAAGCGAAAACTTTGATCAGCCGGAAACGGAATTAAATTCAAACGGCATAAACGTACATCTGCTGAAAAGCAGAGTTTACAAAAATGGAATACCTGTGGATCTGACAGCCAGCGAATATAAGCTGCTGTGCCTTTTCATGGAAAACCCGGATATTGTGCTTTCGCCGGAGCAGATTTTAGGTAAACTGTGGGACTGTGATGAAAATTATATTGACGGCAATACGCTGACCGTCTATATCCGCAGACTGCGGACTAAAATCGAGGATAATCCCTCTGATCCGCGGAACATTGTAACGGTCCGGCGTATGGGCTACAAGTGGAACACAGCGGATCGAGGCGTGCTATGAACATATTGACAAACAGAAAAATAAAGCGGCTCTTTTGCCGCCTGCTGGCCGTTACCGCAGTCTTTGCGGCAGTTTCCGCAGCTCTTGCCGGTCTGAAGCCTCCGGGTATGGTATTTTGGATGCTTCTGTCTTCCACAGGTATGGGCGTTTCTGTTTTTGTGGTGATATATCTGTACTTTCGAGGGCAGAATAAGACCATGGAAAAAGCCGTCGGACAGATCAGGAACTATATTTCAGGAGACCGGAACGCCCGGATCGAATGTGACGACGAGGGGGAATTATACCGGCTGTTCCATGAGGTTAATACTTTGGTTTCCATTTTAAACGCCCACGCGGAAAACGAGGGACGCTCAAAAAAATTTATGAAAGACACGATCTCTGATATTTCCCACCAGCTTAAAACACCGCTGGCCGCGCTGAGCGTCTATAACGGGCTTATGCTGGATGAAACAGCGGATATTTCAGCATTGAGGGAATTCGCGGAGCTCTCCGAACAGGAACTGGACCGGATCGAAACACTTGTACAGAACCTGTTGAAGATTGCCAAACTGGACGCCGGAACCATCGTAATGGATAAATCGGTTGAAGATATATCAGAAATAATGAACCGGATTGAGCGGCATTTTACCTGTCGGGCCGGACAGGAGGGAAAAAATCTGATCTTTTCCGGCGAAGATACGGTCACGTTGTTCTGTGACCGGAACTGGCTGACGGAAGCTGTCAGCAATCTTGTAAAAAACGCGTTCGACCATACGAAGGAAGGAGATACGATCCGCGTTGAGTGGCGCGCCTTTGCCTCCGTCGTCCAAATTGTCGTGCGGGACAACGGGAGCGGCATACACCCGGAGGATCTGCCGTATATTTTTAAACGGTTTTACCGCAGCCGTTTTTCTAAGGATACACAGGGAATTGGGTTGGGACTTCCTCTGACAAAAGCCGTTATTGAGGCCCACCACGGAACGATCGAAGCGGACAGCATACCCGGCGCCGGCGCTGTCTTTACCATTAATTTTCTAATTCCTACAAATTTGTAGGCTGTGTGTCATCTCACAGTAGGATTCGTATGCTACTCTTTCCCTGTCCTCTCTTTACAAGAACCGTGTGTGCTCTTGTAAAGAGAGTATACCAAATCAGAAAGAGGTGCTGTATCGAATGGATCTGTTAGAAGTCAGAAATATTTCCAAAACCTATGGGAAGGGCGAGACTGCCGTACACGCTTTAAAAAATGTGACGTTCTCCGTTCCCAAAGGCGAATTTGTCGCTGTCGTCGGAGAGTCCGGTTCCGGAAAGAGTACGCTTCTGAACATAATAGGAGCGCTGGATACGCCTGCCTCCGGCAGGGTGTTTATTGACGGCAGGGACATCTTTTCCATGAAAGAACGCCATCTGACGGTTTTCCGCCGCAGAAATATCGGATTTATTTTTCAGAGTTTTAACCTGATACCGGAATTGACCGTTGAGCAGAATATTATTTTTCCCGTACTGCTCGACTATCAGAAACCGGATAAAAAATACCTGGAGGAACTGCTTACGGTTCTGAATCTGAACGAGCGCCGCGATCATCTTCCCAGCCAGCTTTCCGGAGGCCAGCAGCAGCGCACTGCGATCGGACGCGCGCTGATCACCCGCCCGTCTCTGATCCTGGCCGACGAGCCCACAGGAAACCTTGACGCGCAAAATACGAGTGAAGTCATCGCGCTGCTGAAAGAGGCGTCCAGAAAATACGAACAGACCATTGTAATGATCACCCACAGCAGAAGCATCGCGCAGACGGCCGACCGGATCCTGCAGGTATCTGACGGGGTGCTGACCGATTTTGGGAGGTTCCGCGAATGAAAAGTTATCTTAGCCTGATTCCTTTTTCCGCCAAAGTACGCCGGAGCCAAAACCGCATGACGCTCCTCTGCATTATTTTCGCCGTATTCATGGTAACGGCAGTGTTCAGCATGGCCGAGATGGGAATCCGGATGGAGCAGGCCAGGCTGGAAAACAAACATGGCGCGCTGTCCGTTCAGGACATTATTGGAAGCACAGTGGGACAATCTCTTCTCAGCATCGCGGTTGTTTCGTTCCTGCTGATCCTGATCGCCGGCGTCCTGATGATTTCCAGCAGTATCAACAGCAGCGTGGCCCAGAGAACAAAATTCTTCGGGATGATGCGGTGCATCGGCATGAGCAGACAGCAGATTATCCGCTTTGTGCGCCTGGAAGCCCTGAACTGGTGCAAAACGGCGGTTCCTATCGGCCTTGTCCTGGGAGTTGCGGTTACATGGGGATTGTGCGCGGTTCTGCGTTTCTTTGTTGGAGAGGAATTTTCTGACATTCCTCTTTTTGGCGTCAGCCTCATCGGTATCATCAGCGGTATCCTTGTGGGAGTTGTTACCGTATTGATCGCCGCCAATTCTCCCGCGAAACGCGCCGCGAAGGTATCTCCTATTGCCGCGGTATCAGGAAATGCGGGCGGCAATGGAGCAGGCCTTCATCCGGCAGACGCACGGTTTGTAAAAATAGAGACGGCGCTTGGTATCCGTCACGCTGTTTCCGCAAAGAAAAATCTGATCCTGATGACCGGTTCTTTCGCACTCAGCATCATTTTGTTTTTGAGCTTTTCCGTTATGATCGATTTCGTAAATTACCTTATGCCTCAGTCGGCCAGTACCTCTGATATAGATATTTCAGGCTGCGCCGGTACTATACCCGCGGATTTTGTTGAAACACTTCGAGGGATGGATGGGGTAAAGGAGGTTTACGGACGCCGCAGTTCATTTAACATCCCTGCAGGGCTGAACGGCGGCAGGACACTTTCAGGCACCCTTGATCTTATCTCCTATGATGATTTTGATTTAGAGTGCCTCAAAAAAGACGGCGTTTTGAAAAGCGGCAGCGACCTGTCAAAAGTTTATGGGGACAGCAATTATGTCCTGGCTGCCTCCGATCCGAACAGCCCCTGGGAAATCGGAGACACAATTCTGATAGGAGACGAAGCGCTTGAAATCGCCGGTTTGCTGAAATATGACCCCTTCAGCGACAACGGCCTTACAAACGGAAAGCTTACCCTTATTACATCCGGCGAAACCTTCGTACGCCTGACAGGGATCACGGACTACTCTCTTGTTATGATACAGGTCACAGGTGAGGCCACGGATGAAAACGTCAATGCCATCCGAACCGCCGCGGGAGACAGTTATCATTTCCAGGATAAACGCGATCAGCGTACCTCCGGCACTTATATGGCTTTTGTATTTTGCGTCTATGGATTTTTAGCGATCATCACTCTGGTCGCCGTGCTGAATATCGTCAACAGCATTTCTATGAGCGTATCCGCAAGACTGAAGCAATACGGTGCCATGCGGGCTGTGGGTATGGATGAACGGCAGCTTGTAAAAATGATCGCTGCAGAAGCGGTCACCTATGCCTTCTGTGGATGTACCGCAGGCTGTATTGCCGGACTGCCGCTGAGCAGGCTGCTTTATGATTTTCTTATCACAGAACATTTTCCCTACGCGGTTTGGAGCTTCCCCGTTTCATCCTTAACGGTCGTACTTCTTTTTGTTGTTCTCGCAGTTATGGCGGCCGTCTGTGTCCCTGCCAAAAGGATTCGGGAAATGTCTGTAACTGAAACAATCGGCGAATTGTAAGATCATGATAAATGGAAATCGGATTCCGCAGCAAACGTCTCGTTGCATTTTGGCAAAAATAATGTCATAATAACCACAAAAGCACAAGGAGGATTTCTTATGGAATTTCAGAAACTGATAGAGACAAGAAGAAGTGTCCGCAAATACAGCCCGGACGGAAAAATCACCAAAGAAGAGCTGACAGCCATCATCAAAGCCGCACAGGAAGCGCCATCCTGGAAAAATTCCCAGACAGGCCGCTACTACTGCATTTTATCCGAGGATCTGATAAACCGTTTCCGCAGGGAATGTCTCCCCGAGGGCAACGCCGCCAAGGCTGAAAATGCCGCTCTGATCGTTACTACCTTTGTACACAACCGGGCAGGCTTCCAGAAAGACGGAACTGCCGACAATGAGCTTGGCAACGGCTGGGGCTGCTACGATCTGGGACTGCAGAACGAAAATCTGATCCTCAAGGCCGCAGAACTGGGATATTCCACCCTGATCATGGGACTCAGGGACGCTGACAAAATCCGGGAGCTCCTTTCCATTCCCCCGGAGGAAACCGTCGCGGCGGTACTCGCCGTGGGAAAAGCAGCCGAGGAACCGGTGCGCCCCAGAAGAAGAGAGGTTGAGGATATCGCGAAATTCTTCTAGCCTCAGCATCACAGAAATATAAAAACTGTAGACAGGGTTGGAGAACCGATGTTGCACAGGGGACATTTACCTATTAATTAGAACATACATCATCGGACACATAAACAGACTCACAAACACAGGCCGGATGTCTTCCCGATCAGGGAAAACACCCGGCCTTTTGCGTACTCATTATAGATTTTATGCTTTCATCAGCTTTCTGCCGCAGCACTGCTTGTATTTCTTTCCGCTTCCGCAGGGACAGGGATCGTTGGGATAAACCTTCTCTTCCTTTCTCTGCACCGGCTTGCGCACGGACGTATCGTCCTTGTTCGTTCCGGTAACCTTGGCTACCTGCTCGCGCTCGATCTTCTGTTCTACATGAACATGATACAGCATACGGATGGTATCCTCCTGGATGGAGTTGGTCATCTCATTGAACATATCGTAGGCGCTCATCTTGTATTCCACAACCGGATCTCTCTGTCCGTATCCCACAAGACCGATACCCTGACGGAGGATTTCCATGTCGTCAATGTGATCCATCCACTTGCTGTCGATAGATTTCAGAAGAACTACACGCTCCAGCTCACGAAGCTGCTCAGCCTCCGGAAACTCTGCCTCTTTCGCCTCATAGAGCTTCACAGCCTCCTCTTTCAGAATGTGCTTCATCTCGTTCTTCTTTTTCTTCTCTACCTTATCGGCAGTCAGAGGCTCCAGCGGAATAATGGGAAGCAGGATGGAATTAAACTCATCCAGATTCCACTCTGAGGAATCCACGTCGTCAGACAGGCTTCTGTCTACCGCGTTGTCCACAATATCTGTGATCATCTTGTAGATCGCGTCGCGCATATTCTCTCCGTCGAGCACCTGGCGGCGTTCCTTATAAATGATCTCACGCTGCTCGTTATTTACCTGGTCGTAATCAAGAAGATTCTTACGGATACCAAAGTTGTTGAACTCGATCTTTTCCTGGGCCTTCTGGATGGCGTTTGACAGCATCTTATGCTCGATCTGCTCGTTTTCCGCCACGCCCAGGGAGGTAAAGATCTTCATCAGACGCTCAGAACCAAACAGACGCATCAGGTCGTCCTCCAGGGAAATATAGAAGCGGGACTCGCCGGGATCTCCCTGACGTCCGGAACGTCCGCGGAGCTGGTTGTCAATACGTCTGGATTCATGGCGCTCCGTACCGATGATCTTCAGGCCGCCGGCTTCTCTGGAAATCTCGTCCAGCTTAATATCCGTACCACGGCCCGCCATATTGGTAGCGATGGTAACCGCCCCTGCCTGTCCTGCCTGAGCGACAATTTCCGCCTCAAGCTCGTGGAATTTCGCGTTCAGGACATTGTGCGGGATTCCCTCACGGCGGAGCATCTTGCTGAGCAGCTCTGAGGTCTCGATGGTAATGGTGCCGACCAGAACCGGCTGCTGTTTTTCATGAGCCTCTTTTACCGCCTGAACCACCGCGTTGAACTTTTCTTTTTTTGTCATGTAAACGGCATCTTCCTGATCCACACGCTGAACCGGCTTATTTGTGGGGATCTCCACAACGTCCATTCCGTAAATATCACGGAACTCTTTTTCCTCGGTCAGCGCGGTACCTGTCATACCGCCTTTTTTGTCGTATTTGTTAAAGAAATTCTGGAACGTGATCGTGGCGAGAGTCTTGCTCTCCCGTTTTACTTTCACATGCTCCTTCGCCTCGATCGCCTGATGAAGTCCGTCTGAATAACGGCGTCCCGGCATGATACGTCCTGTAAATTCGTCTACGATAAGGATCTCGTCGTCCTTTACCACATAATCCTGATCCTTGTGCATCAGATTATGAGCGCGGAGGGCAAGAATAATATTGTGCTGGATCTCCAGGTTCTCCGGATCAGCCAGGTTCTCTATATGGAAAAAATTCTCCACCTTCTTAACGCCACGCTCGGTCAGGTTGACGATCTTGTCCTTTTCATTGACGACAAAGTCTCCTGTCTCAACGACCTCCTCGCCCATGATAGCCGCCATCTTCGTCATTTCATGGCTCGCCTCGCCCCGCTCAAGCTGCTGGGCCAGAATATCGCAGACCTCATAGAGCTTTGTGGATTTTCCGCTCTGTCCTGAAATGATCAGCGGCGTACGGGCCTCGTCGATCAGAACAGAGTCCACCTCGTCGATGATACAGTAGTGAAGATCTCTCTGTACAAGCTGTTCTTTGTAGATTACCATGTTGTCGCGGAGATAATCGAAGCCCAGCTCGTTATTTGTAACATAAGTAATATCGCAGCCATATGCCGCGCGGCGTTCCTCCGGCTTCATATCGTTCAGGACCACGCCTACCGTCAGTCCGAGGAACTCATGTACCTTGCCCATCCACTCAGCGTCACGCTTTGCCAGATAGTCGTTGACTGTGACAATATGAACTCCGCGGCCTTCCAGTGCGTTCAGGTAGGCTGGAAGGGTAGAAACCAGTGTTTTACCTTCACCAGTTTTCATTTCCGCGATACGTCCCTGATGGAGAATAATACCGCCGATGATCTGGACACGGTAATGCTCCATACCCAGAACACGCTTGGCAGCCTCGCGCACCGCGGCAAAGGCCTCCGGCAGAAGATCATCCAGAGTCGCGCCCTCCGCCAGACGCTTCTTGAATTCTCTTGTTTTTTCTCTCAGCTCCTCATCTGTCAGTTTCTGCATCTCCGGGCGCAGAGCTTCTGTTTTTTCCACCAGCGGCATAATACGCTTTACCTCGCGCTGGCTGTGCGTCCCGAATACTTTTGAAAACACGCTCATAATTTACTCCTGTTTATCTTTATTTCTATATTAATTTCTGCTGTGAAATCTTCCGTAATTTAGTGCATTTACGAAATCTATTTTATTCTAACACTTTCTTGTACGGAAAACAATGAATTTTTCTTGAATAAACTATGTCGGGGAATCCGTTCAGCTTCCGCTTCTTGCCCCGGGTATGATTCTGTGCTATGATGTTTCTCAGAATATAGAGAGCAGGTACCCCCTTTTGAAAAAAAAAGAAATATTATTTATCACAGGTATTCTTGTTTTTGCCCTTGGGCTGTGGGCTGTCATGGCAGCCGTCCGCAGAGGAAGCTACGGCTCCATCCGCATTACTATCAACGGTGAAGAATATGGGACCTATTCCCTGGCTCAGGATCAGCGGATCATTATCGGCGATACAAACATCTGTGAGATCAAAAATGGAAAAGTAAAAATGACTGAGGCAGACTGCCCCGACCATCTCTGCATGAAGCAGCCCGCCATCGGCAGCTCAGGCGGCTCCATCGTCTGCCTGCCTAATAAAGTCGTGATAGAAGGAGAAAAAACCGCCGGATCCGGAGACGAATCTCCCGAATTCGACACGGTAGTATAACATATGTATCAGAAAAAAATTGCTTATCTGGGAATTTTCGCGGCCATTGCCATTATTTTCGGCTATGTAGAATCGCTGGTCCCCTTTTTTGCCGGAATCCCCGGCATAAAACTGGGACTGGCCAATCTTGCCGTCCTGTTTGTTCTGGAAAAATACACCTGGAAAGAAGCCTCTCTCGTTTCCTCTGTACGGATTCTGGTGATCGGCTTTCTGTTCGGCAATATGTTCAGTATTCTTTACAGTCTGGCCGGAGCCGCCTTGAGCCTTTCGGTTATGACGCTGATGAAAAAGAAATCCGGGTTCAGTATTCTGGGGATCAGCGTCTCCGGCGGCGTTTCCCACAATATCGGCCAGCTTCTTATCGCGGCTCTGGTCCTGCAGAATACCGGCTTCCTGTATTATACCCCCGTTCTTCTTATTTCCGGTGTGATCACCGGGCTTCTCATAGGGATCCTGACACAGGAGGTATTAAAGAGAGTTCGCTAAAACGAAAAGCTGCCTTTATCCGGCAGCTTCCTTTATTGTATAGGTATTTTTCATGAGTTCAAACCTGTCCTTCATTCCCGGGGTCAGATATATATTATAATCCTCATCCACAAAGGCCGCTTCCGCATGATACATTTCCAGCAGAGGAACCGCATCCTCCCGCCCCAGTACAAAGCAGGCGGTGGAAAGCCCGTCTGCCAGCAGTCCGCTGTCACAGATCACCGTTACTGAGGTCAGTCCGTTCCAAACCGGATAGCCTGTTTTGGGATCAATGATATGATGATAACGCTTTCCATCCTCCATAAAGTATTTTTCATAATTTCCTGAAGTGGACAAAAATTCTCCTCCCTTCAGCGTGACCGCGGCAAGATAACCGCTGTCCCCGTCCTCCGGGTCACGGACGGCCACCCTCCAGGGCGACTGATCCGGCTTTTCTCCGTAAACCGCCACACTGCTTCCGCCCAGATTCAGGATCATTCCGAAAACCTGCTCCTGCTCTTTCAGATAATCCATCACCAGGTCGCAGCCGATTCCCTTGCCCACAGCGCCCAGATCGAGGTCCGCTCCGCTTTTTATAGCCGCCGTTTCTCCATCCAGATCCAGATTTTCATATCCCGTTTCTTCCAGACAGCGCTTCAGTTCCTCTTCATCCGGAACATGGGGATTTTCACCGCCGATATCCCAGAGCCGGATCACCTTCCCCATGGTCGGATCAAAGGCCCCGCCGGAATCCTCCGCCAGCTTCAGAGCTTTTTCCAGATACCCGGCAAGCTCTTCGGATATTTGTACCGTCTGTCTCTCCGCCTGATTGATCTGAAACACTTCCGAGCTCTCGTCCGTCCAGGACAGATATTTCTCCTCTGTCTCTCTCAGAAGCCGCCCGATCTCAGGAGTCAGATCACTGCCGGAGGTATATAAGGTTTCCGACACTACGGTATCCATGGCAAAGTCCGTAGCGGTATACGGCTCAATCTCCGCCCCTAGGGCTGCCGTACCGGCTAACACCGCCGCAAGCAGCGCCGCACAGAATACGGCCGCATTTCTATATATGTTTCTCAGCTTTCTTCCGCTGTACTTTTCTGCTGTTTTTCTCTTAATGATTGCCTCTTTATTCATCCTGTCATCCTGTGAACGCCTTGTTGCTGGCTGGTTTTCTATCTTCCCGGTTCCTTGTGCTTCTCTCTCTGCTGCCGGATCCCGTCAATGATCTCTCTCGTCTCCCGGCATCCCAGCCTTGTCCCCGCCAAAACAGAACAGGGACTATGTAAGGTAATCTGACTGCTGTCAATCTGCGCGATCACTCCCCCGGCCTCCTCCACGATCACCGAGGCTGCCGCATAATCGTAGGGCTGCAGCTTCATTTCCAGATAGATCACATTGCTGCCGGAGGCAATCCTGCAGAGATCCAGCGCCGCCGAGCCGCCGCTTCTGATGGAGAGACTCTTTTGGAACAGCTCCTGCACCGCCGCGAACAGTAATCCAACGCCCTCTTCATTATACCTTGCACAGCCAAAAGCCGTGATTCCCTCTTCCACAGACCGATCCTGCATTTCCAGCTTTCTGCCGTTCAGGAAGCTGCCTCTTCCTCTCACTCCGGTATACATTTCGTCCACATAAGGATTATAGACAAATCCGGCGATCATCCGCTCCCCGTAAGCCAGGCCAACGGAAACACAGCTATGATTATAGTGAAACATAAAATTCGTAGTTCCGTCTATGGGATCGATAAAAAACGTATATTTCCCCGCTGCCGCCGCTCCCTGGTTTCCTTCTGTATCCTCCTCGCCGAAAAACTCCGCTTCCGGAATGATCCTTCCAAGCCCCTGGATCAGAAATTTCTGGATTTCCGTATCAAATTCTGTACAAAAATTGGCGGGGCCTTCCTTTTCGTGAATGGAACCGCTTTCCAGCTTTGCCTTAAGCATTTTTTGTCCCGCCTCTCGGATCAGCGCCTCAATAGCCTGAGACTGTTCCTGTGAGAGCGGCTCCATATCTTCCGCCGTGCTCCTCTTCTCTGCCCCGTCAGAGTCTCCACATCCTGCCATGACAGTATTGCCCTCTGTTCCGCCGCTCTCCCGTACATCTGTATCTGCTGCCGCAGTCTCACCTTGCTCTTCCAGGTTCCTTTCCTCAGCTTCCGCAGAAGTCGTCTTCCTCCAGCTTCCGTCAAGAATCTCCTCATTCCGGGCATTCACTTCCATTCTGTTTTCCGGCTCCTCCGAACCGGTCTGATCCGTTTTTACTGCCAAGCCGTCCAAAAGGCCCTCCGAGACTGTCCACTCTTCTGTATCCCAGCCTCCAAGCTTTCGGATATACGCTCCCGCACGTTTTTTGCCGCGCTGGAATCCCCAGTAGAGGATTCCGCCCAGCAGTCCTCCCAACGTATTAAAAAACAAATCTGTCAGTTGGAATGTACCGATCTTGAGGAAAAGCTGGCATAGCTCGATCAACAGGGAAAAGCCGAAGCTGACCGCCGCGCTCCGCGCCGCAGCCTTCTGTATGGCTCTTTTTTTATGATTCTCCTTTTCCTCCCGCGCCCAGAAAAGAAGGGGAATAAAAGGAACAAAAAGAATCAGGTTCTCTATATTTTCCGTATAAATACTTCCGTCCGCTTTATGGAATCCCCAGATTCCCAGAACATTCTCCAGAGGATGCCCCCAGATCGGCCTGCACAAAAGGGTGCGGAACAGCATCATACATACATAAAAAACCAGTAGAAACTGTCTGCGGAACAGCGCGTCCGTCCGGAATTCTTCTATCCATCCCCGGACAGCCGGCCTGACTCCCTGTTTTTTCGCCGCTGAATACACGCACATGAATAATACGGCGATCACGAGAGAAGCCCCGGCGACCTGATACAAGGCTCCCAGCACATTCCCTATCACCTTTACAACATACTCCATAAGTCCACCTCATTCCTCTATGCGATTATAAATAAACGGCCTGTTCCTTCTGTCGTGAAACAGAACAGGCAGGTATTCTCTTACAAGCATATTATAAAGGGAGCGCAGGTAAAATTCAATTCCAACTCAAAAAAAGCAAATCTAAGCTATTATCTAAAATACACCTTATTTCTTGTTTTTCCTTCACTTTTAAGAATATCCAGCTTTTCCGCTTTCGACAGCAAGCGCCTCGCCGTTTTCGCTTCTACATCCAACAAGGCTGCCGCAATGGAGCTGGTTATTTTTTTATTTCTATCCAGGTAGCCTAAAACGATTTGCATTCTTGTTCTTTCGAATTCGGACATTAATTCGGACATTGATTCAGACATTAATTTGGACATTGTCCCTTTCTTTTCAAATCCTTCTCTAATATGAATAATTGTATTCAAATAGGTCCTGTCATCATCCATATCAAATTCCGGCTCCGGCGAACCGTTTTTTCTAAGTTCTCTTAATATTTTCGGAATACCCGTTCCCTTTTTCTCAGATAAATCAATTTCCTTAAATAATTCTCCAATTCTTCTGTTTCGATATTTTCTTCCTTTCACTTTACCTGCTGCAAAACGCTCAGCATCAATCCATTTTGCAAGCCCCGGGTAATTAAGTATCTGGATACTATCTATATATATACGAATTTCTACTGGTTCAGATTCTCGATATGATTTATGAAAAACTGCATTTACAAGCGCCTCTTCTAACGCATTATATGGATAATTAAAATATCTCTCCGCTTCCGCTTGTCCTTGAATCTTTACCACTTTTTGCTCAATTACAGTTGTCTTTATATAATCTAGCGCATCCTGAATCTGCTTCCATATCGGTCCCTTAAAGGTTTTTTCTGTAAAATCATCAGATGCCTCTGCTTCCTCTGTATTAAATCTGATTAATTCGATGTATGCTCCACTTTAAAGTTTTTAATTACCGACATATGTATAAGCTGATATTCAAATATACCGAAATATTTTATAACACGATGAGGCACACAGTCGCTGGAAATCTCTTTCACCAAATCGGATTGTAATATTGAATTCCACAAAAAAAGCAGCAATTCTCCCCATTTTGCAAGAGTAATTACTACTTTTTTCCTGGACTTTTCAAAGTGAAAATAAGCTTTTCACTTATTTCTCTGAGTCAGCTTTTTTCGGCAGCTCCCCAGTAATTCTATTACATAACTATCGGAGAGCTGCCTGATTCTAAAATTTTTCTTTTGACCAATTACATTGTCATAGCTTTCCTTCAGAATATCGGTCAGAAATCAAAGTCATCAACATTTTCATCGGTAAATACAGACGGCGGCCCCATAATAACTTCTTTTCCATTGATATCGATTGTGCCAAAATCAGGAACCTCCAGTTCGCCGTCTGCCACCTCATTTCCGTCCAGAATATATTTTGCAAGATAAACTGTCAGATATCCTAATCGTTCTGGCTCCCAGAGCAAAACTGTATCAATAGCGCCTTCGTGCAGATACTCCCTTGCGTCATTCGGCATAGCAGATCCAACCAATGCTACGCTGTCCTGAAGTCCTCTCTCTGAAATAGCCTGTCCTGCTCCAATAGGCGCCGGAGAACTGAAACCAATAATTCCTTTCAGATCCGGATAAGTTGTGAGAAGATCCAGAGTTTTTGTATAAGCTTCCTGTACATTCTCATTCGTACAAACCGGATCTGTCACCAGCGTCAGATTCGGATATTTTTCCTCTGCATAAGCCTCGCCGAATTCAATCCAGGCATTACAGGAACCCGCAGTAAGTGTTGAAGTCAGAATCGCATATTCCCCCTCATCTGTACCCATGGCTTCTACCAGAGCATCCCATGTAGCCTCCGCATACGTCTGATAATCAATTTCTTTTATAGAAAGGTCAACTACATCTTCCTCCGCTGGAGAATCCCAGTCCATGATCACAATTCCCTGATCTCTGGCCTGCTGAAGAACCGGAGTTAATGAAGCTGCGTCATTGGCTGAAACCGCGATCGCGTCAACACCCTGACTGATTAAATCCTGAATCATTTTTACCTGTTCCGCAGCATCTGCCACAGTCGGTCCAGTAAAAACAGCATCTACGCCTAATGCTTCTCCGGCTTTTTCGACGCCGGCTCTTGCTGCCTCAAAATATGTAATTCCTACCTGTTTCGGCATGACTACAATTTTATACTCGTCCTCCGCGGCCAATACCCCTGCCGGCATTGCGCACACACCTAAAACGCCTGCTGTCGCCATAGCTAACACTCTTTTTCTTAATTTCATTTCATAACCTCCAATCATTATAAGTATTTGTTTTGAGTGCTTCTTAAAATTACTCCTCCTTTAATTTATTTTTTATTAGACTTCCCTTCTGAGAAGTAATAAAATTCAATGTCAATACCCCGATTAATATGATTCCTGTTACAACAGTTGTCAGACTTCTGTCCAGACCGAAAATATTCATACCGCTGGAAATAATCTGCATTATAGCCACTGCAATTACAACTCCAAATACTTTCCCATATCCACCGGAAATGGCAGTTCCACCCAGTACGGCCGCTGATACTGTCTGCATCAGATATGAAGATCCATAGTCCACACGTGCTGAATTATATCTGGACATCATAATAATCATGGAAAGACTTCCTAAAAAGCCTGAATACATATACGCTTTCAGCATTACTTTGTTAACATTAATACCCGAAAATTCAGCCGCCTTTTTATTGCTTCCCACCATATATACACTCATACCCCAGGGTGTTTTCTCAAGCAAAATCCAGGTTACAGCCACAATGATGATAAATAATAAAAGCGGTACTGGAATTCCTGCTATTGTTCCATTCCCAAACCAGTAAAATGCACTTGGGAAACCGGATATAGAGTTCCCTTTTGAAAGAAACAGTCCTATGCCCTCGTATAAGGTTGAGGTACCAAGAGTCACCATCATTGCTGCGGCTCCAATATATGCAACTACATATCCGTTTAATACTCCGCATAGAGTGGAAATCCCCATGGAAACAAGCAGCGCGGCTATGATCGCTATTTCTTCCTTCATTCCTTTTGCATATATTCCGGCCATTACAAGTGCCGAAACAATTCCGCCCAGTGTGCCGGTTGTTACCAGGGAAAGATTAATTCCGCCCGTCAAGATTGTAACCATCATTGCCAGAGCAAAAATCCCAAATTCCGGTAACTGAAAAGCCATAGACTGAACATTTCTTAATGTCAGAAAATTATCCGGTGACAAAACAGAAAGAACGACAAATAAAAGTACAAAGACTCCCAACAGCATCCATTCTTTAGAATGTTTTTTCATTTCGTCACCTCCTGATCAATCTCAACTTTAATCTGGCGTTTTTCTGACTGATTTTTACGGATTACCACAAAACAAATTGAAACAACCATCAGCGCCCCTAAAATAATACTCTGCCAGTAAGTTGAAATTTTCATAAGCGTCAGGCCATTGTTAATAACCGCAAACAGAGCAACGCCCAATAGCGTTCCGGTGATCGTACCTTCTCCGCCCATTACGTTTACGCCGCCCAGAATAACAGCGGCTATTGTCTGCATGTCATAACCAACAAAGGCATTCGGGTCAACCTGTCTCATAATTGATGTATGAACCACTCCCGCAATTCCACAGATAAACCCCATATAGCCGTATACGAAAACCGTTATCTTATTTACGTTATATCCGATTCTCTCCGCAGACATCCGGTTTCCTCCAACGGCAAAAATGCCTCTTCCTATTTTTGTAAAGTGTAAAATAAAATAAGTAAGTCCAATCAACGCGGCAAGAAAAACCAGTTGGATGGGTATCCCCATTTTTCCTCCATTGCCGTCTGGAAAAATATTCAGGAAAGTTATCCTTCCAAAATCGGTAAAAGTATCTGGTAGATTATTGATATAAGCGCCCTTTGTAATATATAATGCTGTACCGCTTACTATGCTGTACATTCCCAGCGTTGCTACAATAGGCGGGATCTGAATGTAAGCAATCAGTAATCCGTTTAATATCCCTATAAATATTCCTGTTACTGCTCCCGCCAAAAAAGCAATCCAGATATTTCCCGTAATCCGGACCATAATATTTCCTGTCACCAAAGTTGCCGTAGAAATAATCGCTCCTACCGAAGTGTCAATTCCTCCGGTGATCATAACGACTAACATTCCCAGAGAAACAATTGCCAAAATCACATTTGTTTTTAAAATATTTAAAATATTGCTGGGACGGATAAACGCAGGATTTTTCACAGAAATAATCACCATCAAAATTGCCAGAAGAATTACCAGACCCATTTCTCTACTTTTGACAAATTTCTTCATAAAAGCCCTCCCTGCTCTGCAGCCTGCTTCATATCACTTTTATTTAAAATCGCTGCATTCATGATCGCTTCCTGCTTGGCCAGACTGCCGTCCAACCGCCCATTGATTCTTCCTCTGCGCATTACAAGGATATGATCGCTGATTGCCAGCACCTCTGTCAGTTCAGAAGAAATCATGATAATACCCATCCCTCCGGCAGCAAGTTTTCTCAGCAGCGAATGTATTTCAGATTTTGCCCCTACATCGATTCCATTTGTCGGCTCATCAATGATCAGTATTTTAGGGTCTGTTGCAAGCCACTTTGCGATTACCACCCTTTGCTGATTTCCTCCGGATAATTTGGAAACAAGCATGTGCGGATAGCCTGGTTTGATATTAAGCTTTTTTATCCATTCCAAGGCAAGCTTCTCTTTTTTCTTGCTGTTCACTAATCCACTGCTGCCCTTCAGCCTATGAAACACAGTCATAACTGCATTGTCCTCTACAGATTTTGATAATACCAGTCCTTCTGTAAGCCTGCTCTCAGGCACATATCCGATTCCATACCTCACCGCGTCTTCCATAGACCTGATGTTTGCCCTTTTTCCATCTATTACGATTTCTCCTTCATCAGGGGGCAGAATACCGCAAATGGACTGGGCTACTTCAGTTCTCCCGGCTCCTACCAGGCCTGTAATACCTAATATTTCTCCCTCGTGCAGTTCAAAAGATATATCCTGGAAATTTCCCTTTTTAGAAAGATTTTTTACCTCCAGCAATACTTTTCCGATTTTTTCCGCACCCTGATGAACAAATTCGACCTTTCTCCCCACCATCAGATTAATCAGCTTATCATTATCCATTTCCTCAGCGGGATATGTTCCGATATACCGGCCGTCACGGATCACAGTAAAAATGCTGGCAACCTCAAAGAGCTCTTCCAGTTTGTGACTGACGAATAACACGGCGATCCCTTTCCTGGATAGATTTCGGATAATTTTAAACAGAAGCTCAACCTCGCTTTTGGAAAGTGTAGAAGTAGGTTCATCCATAATGATCAGCTTCGCTTCACACGCCAAAGCTCTGGCAATAGCTACCAACTGCTGTTTTGCCATAGAAATGGACGAAAGCCTGACCTCCACATCAATATCTACTTCCAAAGATTTCAATGCTTTTTCTGCTGCCGATTTTATCTCCTTCCAGCTCACCAGCTTCCCTTTTTTTTCCAGTTGATTGCTGATAGAAATATTTTCAGCCACAGTAAGATTTGGAAAAAGGGAAAAATCCTGATAAATTACAATAATTCCTTTTCGAATAGCTTCCATCGGATTTAATCCGGTACAATTTTCTCCTTCAATAACAATTTGCCCGCCTTCATCCGGCTGATAATTCCCCGCCAGAATTTTTATCAGCGTGGATTTGCCCGCGCCGTTCTCACCCACCAGCGCATGTACCTCTCCTTTTTTAATCTCCAAATGAATCCCGTCCAGGGCTTTTACTCCAGGAAAGGTTTTATTAATATTATCCAGCCTAATAAATACGTCCTTCTCCATATCGTACCTCCGTTTCATGCAGTCAGTTTTTCTTTATGAACGCATCCTTCAGAGACCGATATCTTCCCGGCGCGCCTGGCAGCCGCCATCCTAACTGACAAATCACTTCGTCCAGATCGCTGATATCCTTTTCTGAAAGTTTCAAAAGCGGTCCTCCCATCTGCTTTGCCGCCACGATAGATTCCGCCATAGACTCCATGATCTGTATCATTTCGATGGTTTCAAGCGCCCCCTTTGCGCTCAGCGACACTACTCCATGATTTTCCAGAATATATGCATTAGCATCATTTACATACGGATCAAATACATAACCAAGCGCTTTTGCATTCGGCTCTGCATACGGAATTGTGATCACAGGCCCAAGCATCATCATCGCTTCCGGAATCAGCGGCAGCATCATTGACTCCTTTCCTTCCCTGGACGTGGACATCCCAATACACACGGGGGGATGAGCGTGCATAACCGCCTTAATATCAGGCCGCATCTTCATGATATGTAAATGCATAAACGCTTCTCCTGTAGGCTTTTTTCCTTCTGGAGCAAAAATAGTGTTTCCATCCATATCAACCGCGCAGATCATATCAAAAGTAAGCTTACGCTTAGGTGTTTTAGTAGGCGTGATCAATACAAGATTTTCTTCCACTCTGTAAGAAAGGTTCCCGCCTACACTTGCTCCGTACCCAAGCTCGCCGTCACGGATACAAACTTCCACCATTTCATTAATTTGCTTTTCATATTTCTTTTGAATTTCATTCATGTTTTTCTCCTGTCTGTTATTCGTCTTTGTCTGCATCATTTTACACCTGTTTCCATCCGAATTTTTTAGTAAAATACTGGTAATTATGATTCCACTTTTCCTGCTGATGGGGAAAATATTTTTGCCCTTCTTCTATATTTTTCAAAACACTAAGTCCCTGTTCAAAGCTTTCCAGTCTTTTCATTGAAACTGCCTGCTGCAGCAAATTCCCCATTACCGCAAGCTCTTTGATTCCTGTTTCCACAGGTATTCCAAGAATATTGGCCGTCCATTGACACAATAGTGTATTGCTCACTCCGCCGCCCGCTATCGTCAATTTAGAATAGCGGCATCCCGAAAATTTCATCAGGCAATCCAGCGAATATCGATATCGATATGCAAGGCTTTCTAATATTACTCTGCAGATCTGCCCTTTTGTTTCCGGTATTTTCATGCAGTTTTCTTTGCAATACTGCTGTATCTTTTCAGGCATTTTCTCCGGCTTAAAAAACAATTCCGCCTCTACGTCTATAGCCGCCGTAAACGGTTCTGCCTCTTCCGCCTGTTCCATCAGGGTCTGCCATGAAAGGGCCTCTCCCTCATCTTCCCAAAATCTTTTACACTCCTGCAAAATCCATAAACCAGTATGATTAAATCTGAGCTGATGAACATTGTAAAGTCCCATATCATTTGTTATGCCATATTCAAGCAGCCCCGCGTCCTCTACAGGTTCTTTTACTGTACACCCCATACATGACCAGGTTCCGCAGCTTAAATACAGGCTTTCCTCAAGGTCGGACTTCCCAATGCATCCCGAAACAGCGGCTGTATCATGTCCCGCTACCGCAATCACAAGCGGAATCTGATCCAACTGAAGTTCCTCCGTGATCTCCGGCAAAAGAGGTCCTAAAACCGTACCATTTTCAACAATCTGCGGAAGAGAATTTTCGGA
>DSLMC04103__coassemble_234_pt1 | contig 93432 bp, 86 predicted proteins | sample DSLMC04103__metabat2_high_PE_018 | metagenome-assembled genome bin DSLMC04103 | reverse complement strand
AGGTGCTTTCTTTTTAGCTTCGTATTTGATCCCTGAATATCTTTGTCTTTTCTTTGAAATCTCCTGTTTTTCTTTTAATAGCTTTTTGGCTTGTTCATTCTGATAGAGATAGCTTTTGCTTAGACCAGAAAGCTTTATTACTTCTGTTACTGTAATAGGTACATTTGCAAAGAGCATGTCATCAAGACATGTTTTTAATGTGTTAAACTTATCTTCTGCATATTTCTTTCTTGCTTTTACGAGTGGATCTGTATTTCTTTCTGGCATGAAGTAATCTCTCCTATAGATATTTTTTTCTATTCTACAATAAGGAGTAGAGTTAAGGAAGAGATATTTTTTAGGGCTGGGAAGAAAGTTAGGAGCTATTTTCTATAGGAGAAGTTTGAATCAATACGGCTGGCAAAGATAAAAAGCTACTGACAAATTGTAGTCAGTAGCTCTTTTATTAACCTAGTAAAATAATCTGTTCTTCAAATAAGTCTTCCCAAGTAGAATCTTTAGTATTTCTATATTGCATACCTTGGATTTTAACTGTGATTGTTAAACTTGCTCCTTCGAGCTTATCGTTTTCATCGTCTCCTTCGTATTCAGACAATCCTAAATCAAGTTTAAAAGTTCCTTTTGTTGGGCAATCTTTAGTAGTTATATCCCAATCATCTTCTTCATTATTCCAAGTTTCATCAACATATTTTTCAACTTCTCTATTTTCTGCATCTTCTGCACCACTTAGAAGAAAACCACTCTTTATAATTTCTGGAAGAGGTTGGCTTGTTGGCTCTGTATCACTGTCATCATAGCTATATCTTACCATCTCTGGGTCGATTGCGTAAATCATTTTATTTTCATCATCAGGTGCTTCACATTCATAAAGATAATCTAACCAATCCCAATAATTTTCATGTATAGAACTTATTCCAGATATAGTATTGTGTGAGTCAAAATATACATGAACTCTGGATAAATCTTCTTTTGTTAATACTGTTTTATCTGCCGCTGTTCCTTCGATTTCTACAAGAACTCTAGTAAGAATTGATTTTGAACCTGTGTTTTCTACTGTAACATTAATTTCGTGATCTGTTCCAGGGCGAGAGGCTTCTTCACCATATCCAGTGTAGATATGTTCATTATCTCCAGGGTTTAAATTATCAGGTGCTTCTTCAAAGAGTTCTTTTATAGCTTCTCTTTGTTCTTCCACTGTCATTCCATCATCCAAATCTAAAGAATTTGGCTCATTTGCAAAGTATAGATATTGTGCTAAAACGTCTCTTTTAAGTTGGGTATGTGTCATTGATATTTCTCCATCAACTGATACAGTACCTACTTTGCTATCTTTCTCCATTGAAATTTCATCACTAAAGAAGGCTAATGCGCCTAATCCAAGAGCGCCTAATCCAAGAGCTGAAGCTCCTGCTACCTTTAATTTTGTTTTATTTTTCATTTGTTCTTCTCCTTTCATTTTTTAGGGCTGCTAGAGGGTTTTATTTGTATGTATATACAAATAAAAGAGGATATCCTCTGGCAGTTTTTGATTAAATAAAAAAGTGCAGACTCATTCCCTAAGAAACAAATCTACACTTTTATAACTATCACTTGAAATAATTATATAATTATCGTTTTCTTGAAATCAAGATTTTGACCAGCCTTTTTTTAATTTTTTTGCTTGACTGAAAAGATTTAGGAACTATTCTCTATAGGGGAAGTTTGGTATAATTGGCTTAATAAGTAATGATACTTGCAGGAGGATGAACATATGGAAGATAAACGAGAAGATGTACCTGTAGAAGAAATTATGAAAGTCACTTTCAAGAATAAAGAGCAGAGAGATAAGCTTAAAAGCGGAGAAATACATTCTGATAAGGGTTTAAGAAGAGATAATGGTAGAACAGTGACACAGCCAGACATGGAATTTCTTGATGAAGGGCTAATAAAAGCCTTAGAAGAATTGCAGGAATCGCAAGGAAAAGAAGCCTATCAGGAAGAGCAATATGATTTAATTGATGACATTAAGGAGTATACAAAGTCTGTCATAAAAAGAAAAATAGCTATTGAAATAGATGAACTATTAAATAACCCTGAAAAAAGAGAAATCTTCTTAGGAAGAATTAATAGTCTGTGGCATAGAAGAATTGTTCCTGCTGGCAATAAACTTTCTGAAAAGGCTAAATTTGCAAAGGATGTAGCTCATGCTGTTGTCACAAACGAACAGCCTAAAGCATTAAGGCTTTTAGAAGAAAGCAAAAGTACAGAAATAAAAGAGGTATCTGGTGAATCTTCTGAAGAACAATTTGTTGAAATAACAGAGGAACAAAGGAACAGACTGATTCTTGCAATGAGGATTTTAGCAGATGTATATAATCAAACAGAAATAATAAAGAGAGATGAAAGTGGAGTAGAATATCAATTAGAAAAATCTGAAAAGGATAAGTTCTTGATAGAAAAGACTGGAATGTTTCTTCAAACCTTAATGGGGAAGGATTTTAAACTTACCTCTGATGAAGAAAAGGTTTTATTGGAATATTTGCAAAGTGATATGGAAAAGGAACCTCTGCTAATTCAGAGTTAAATTCATATAGGCAATTATAGAGTGTAGGCTTACGGCTATGTGCTGTAGGTCTACACTTCTTTTTTTAGGAGTTAGGGAGAAATATAGGAAAGTGCCTAAAACCCTTTATTTATCTATGTTCTTACAGGGTACACAGGGTACACATTCCCCTATAAACCGATACTTTCTTTATAGGGTACACAGGGTATCAGGAGGATTTTTTACTCCGTATATATCGTGGGCGAAGTCCGCGGAGAAGAGGCGGTAGATATGCTTCAGGCGCTGAATACAGGACACGAGGGAAGCATGAGTACAGCCCACGCGAACTCCGCGAGGGACATGCTCAGCCGTCTGGAGACGATGACGCTGATGGGCGTGGATCTCCCGCTGGAAGCCATACGGCGTCAGATCGCTTCCGGGGTGGATATTCTGGTCCATCTGGGCAGGCTGAGAGATAAGTCCAGAAAAGTGCTGGAGATCGCAGAGGTCTGCGGATTCGAAAACAGCGAGATCATTACCCGGAATCTTTATCAATGGCAGGAGGGGAAAGGTCTGGTACAGACGGCAGGGCTCTGCCGCAAAGAGAAGCTGGAAAGAGCAGGAGTGGAATTATGAAACAGAATTACGAGGAATATCACTGCAGCAAAAGAGAAATTGTAAAGTACATTCTGCAAAGCACTATGCTCTGCGGAGCGGCCGACTATCTGTTTTATCAGAGCTGGTGGGTGATGGCAGGTGCTGTTCCCGCGGCGGCGCTGTATCTGCGCTGGAAAAAAAGAGAATCCATAAAGGAGCGGAAGAAAATCCTGAATTATCAGTTCAGGGACGCGCTGAACGCGTTGAGCGCGGCGGTACAGGCCGGCTATTCTGTGGAAAATGCCGTGGCCGCCTGCGCGCGGGATCTGGAGCAGCTTTATCCTGAGGACTCGGATATCGTCCGGGAATTCCGGTATATCGAAAGCCAGCAGAAGGTAAGCGTTTCTGTGGAGGAGCTGTTTCTCAGCCTGGGAGAGAGATCGCGGATTGAGGATATTGAGAATTTTGCGGCGGTATTTGCAACGGCGAAGCGCTCCGGGGGCGACATGAACAAAGTGATCCAGACCTCAGCCAGAATGCTTGGGGACAAGATCGACGTCAAAAAGGAGATTGAGGCCACGCTGGCGGCGAAGAAAGCGGAACAGATGATCATGAGTATGATGCCGGCGGGGATTATCCTGTATCTGCAGCTCACATCTCCTGGATTTCTGCAGATACTGTATGGGAATCTGTTCGGCGTCTGCGCCATGACGGCGTGTCTGGGGATTTATGGGATTTCCTGCTGGATGGGACGGAAAATTGTAGACATTGAGGTATAAGCAAAAAAGTAATTCTGAAGAGGAAAGCTATGATGTGGATACATATTGTGATTTTTATGCTGGCGTTCGGTTTTGTGTGGATATACAAGACCGGATGGATAAAGATCAGGATTCTCGGTGATAAAAGCAGTCTGCGGCTGTTTATGCTGGTGGCTGCGTGCGGAAATCTTCTGGGGATGGCCTTCACAGCGGCTGATGGCAGAAGCACGGCGCTGCCGGAGGGGTATATGCTTGAGAAGGACGCCGGGGGGATGTATGAAGAAAAGCTGCAGGTCCGTGTTTCCGGTGAGGAAACAGAAGAGATCAGCGTGCAGGTTCCGGGGAAAGAGACGGAGCAGGAGGCCGGGACAGCGGCGGAAGAGGAGAAGCCTGAAGAAACAAGAAGAAAAGAGCTTCTTCAGATGATAGAAGAATATAACCTGGAAAAGCAGGATCCTGATTATTATTATCTTCCGGCAGAGTGGAACGGGCAAAGCCTGGAATGGAGCAGGCCCCGGGATCATACAGGAGCGTTTTTGGCATCCGTCAGCCTTTTTGCCGCCTTTGTGGTCCTTCTGAAAAAAACAAGGGAAGAGCAGGAAAGGGAATCCAGACGGGCAGAACAGCTTTTGATGGATTACCCCGGTCTGGTCATGAAATTTGCCCTTTTGATCCAGGCCGGAATGACCGCCAGGAGAGCTTTTCAGAAAATGGCGGGGGATTACCGCAGGAGAACGCCGGAGGCGGGACGTTACGCATACGAAGCCATGGAAGCGGCCTGTCACGAAATGGACAGCGGAGTGGCGGAAACAGAGGCCTACCGCAGATTCGGAGAACGCTGCGGACAGATGAAATACAAGACCTTTTCCACGCTGCTGATCCAGAATCTTCAGAAAGGAACAAGGTACATGGCGGATATGCTGGAGCAGGAGGCGATAGAAGCCTGGGACGAAAGAAAGCGGAAGGCCAGAGTTCTGGGGGAGGCGGCCGCGACTAAGCTGCTTCTTCCCATGGTTATGATGCTGGCCGTTGTAATGGCGATTATCATGATTCCCGCATTTTTGTCCTTTTATAGCTGAGATTTCAGGTCAGGGAGGTGAGCGATATGAGAAAACTGTGGGAGACGGCAAAAGCCTTTGCCGCCGAGGAAGACGCGGTAGGCGTTGTAGAAATTATTTTGATTCTGGTGGTTTTGATCGGTCTTGTGATCATTTTTAAAGAACAGCTTACCAGTCTTGTAAAGAATATTCTTTCCAAGATCACGAAACAGAGTAATTCTATCTAAATTCAGCGCAGGGCGAAAGCTGTGACTGATATATAAAAAAGGAGGGTGTCTTTTGTGAAAAAGGGCAGTATAACGGTATTTTTGGCATTGATTTTAAGCCTGCTTCTGTCTTTGGTCTGCACCGCTATTGAATCTGTGCGGACGGCGTCTGCCAGAACGCAGATTCTCAGCGGGCTGGATATTGGACTGTATTCTCTGTTCGGCCAGTACGACAATACGCTTTTGGAGGAGTACGACCTGTTTTTTCTGAATGCTTCCGGAGGGAATGGAAAGCTGAATCTGGCCTCTGTATATGACAATCTGGAAGCTTATATGAAACCGGTGCTGAAACAGAACAGCCAGAAGCTATCTGTTGTGCAGGGAGGATTTACGGGCTGCCGCCTTGCCACAGACCATGACGGAGAGATTTTTTACCGGCAGGCTGTCAATTACATGAAGGATACCCTCGGAAGCAGAGGCGTCCAGACCCTTTTGGAGAAATTCCGGGAAAAGGAAACACAGGTCAGAGAGGATGAGGAAGCCGGGAAGCAGGCGGAAGAAAAAAACACTCTGGAAAATTACGAGGCAGAGATGAATGAAGCCGCAAGAAACAGCGAGGAGGCCGCAAATAGGGAAGCGGAGCAACAGCAGGCGGGGCAGGAGGATTTTGGAGACGGAACATCGTCCGGACAGCAGACCGCCGGCGGTATCACATCCACTCCGGCAGTCAATCCGATCCCGGCGGTGAAACGAATCCGCAGAATGGGACTTCTTGATCTGGTGGTGCCTGCGGATAAAGGGATTTCAGACAGCCGGATTTCGAAAAATACGCTTCTGTCCCGGCGATCCCTCCAGCAGGGGCTGGACATGCCCGGAAGTCCGCAGAAGGATTCCTCCTATACTTCAGGCCTGCTTTTCCAGCAGTATCTGACGGATAAGCTTGGAAGCTATATGAAGCCTGCCCGGACAGGACTGAAGTATCAGTTGGAATATCTTTTATGCGGCAGGGACAGCGACAGGGAAAATCTGAAATCTGCAGCCAACCGGCTGCTTCTGGTCAGAGAAGGAGTGAATGCCGCCTGTCTGATGTCGGATCCGGGAAAAAGAGCGCAGATACAGGGTCTGGCCCTGGCGATCGCCTCCGGCTTCCTGATTCCTCCTGCCGCGGTGATCATCGAAGCAGCCCTGGTTTTATGCTGGTCCTTTGCGGAAAGTATTCTGGATCTGCGGGAGCTTCTCCATGGAGGAAAGGTTCCTTTGGTAAAAAGCGCAGAGGACTGGCAGCTTTCTCTGGAAAATCTTCCGAATCTTTTGGAAGGTCTGGATTCCCAGAGGAAAAACTCAGAGGATGGGGTTTCCTATGAGGATTATCTGCAGATCCTTCTTCTTACCCAGACAAAAAAGGAAAAGCTCCAGAGAGGAATGGACATGATAGAGCTTTCTGTCAGACAGAGCACAGGACGGGAGGACTTCCGGCTGGACTGCTGTATTGAGGCTGTTGAAGCTTCAGTGGATGTAAAAGCCAACGGAAGCAGGACATTTACTGTCACAAAGCAGTACAGCTATACATAAACCCGGAATCAGAGGAAAAGAGGTGAAGAAAGATGCTTTTTCAGCGGAAGATAGAAACAGATAACACGGATGGGAAAAATGAAATGATAGACAGAAAGGAAAGGAAAAGCTCTCTGTACAGCCGGCTTTTGTCTCCCCCGATGGGCAGAAGCTCCGGCGCCTTCACTGAAAAAGTGTCTTTCTGCGCCTCTTTTCTGAGAAAAGCAAGTCTGGCTGTAGAAACGGCCCTGGTGCTTCCTGTATTTTTTATGGGGCTAGTGACTCTGATTTCCTTTATGGATATTTATAAACTGCAGACCGAGCACCTGCAGGCCCTCTGCGAAAAAACAAAAGAGGCGGGAATGTATGCTTATGTGCTGGAGGAGAAAGGGCCGGAGGAGATCACTCTTCCGGACGTATATTCCTATATTCCCGTGGGAGGAGTGATCGTTCTTCCAAAAATCTGGATGCATAATACGGTGACGGTTCACGCATGGACAGGGGCGGGACAGAGCGGATTTGCCCAGGAGGAGGAACCGAATGAGGAAATGGTGTATGTGACGGAATCCGGAACCGTTTTTCACAGAAGCGCAGGATGCCGTTATCTCCACCTTTCGCTGAATCAGGTTTCCGGAACCCGCGTGGCGTTTATGACAAACGCCTATGGGGAAAAATATATGCCCTGTGAAATATGCAGCGGCGGTCAAAAGCCTGCGGGCAGTGTTTATATTACAGAAAACGGTAACAGGTATCACAACCTGGAAAGCTGCAGCGGTCTCAAACGTACCGTTAAGCTGGTAAAGCGCTCGGAGGCGCGGGGAATGAGAGCGTGCAGCTCTTGCGGATAAGGAGAATTCCATGGGAATAAAACAAATTTGTACAGTAGTGTTTCTTTTAACAAGCGGGTGGCTGGACTGGAAAAAACATGAGATTTCCCTTTGCCTTACGGGAATTTACGCGTTGACCGGAATTGTGTACAGTATTGCGGAGGGGAGGCCGGCGGAGGATCTTCTGGTTCCTGTGGGGCTCGGTATTCTGTTTCTTGCTATGAGCCTTCTTACCCGGGGAGATATGGGAATGGGAGACGGATGGCTGCTCCTGTCTCTTGGAATGATGCTGGAAACGGGAGAGTATATGGGGACGATTTTTGGGGGCATGCTGCTGGCGTCAATATGGGCGGTAATACTACTGCTTGTTTTTAAAAAGAATAAAAAAACGGAGATACCGCTGATACCTTTTTTGTTTCTGGGATACCTGGGAGGTGTATTTATTTGAAAAGAGGCTGTTTTTTCAGAAAAGGCAGTTTTACCATCGAGGCCGCCTGTGTAATGTCGTTGATCCTGCTGGCGCTGACAGGAACCTTATATCTTTGTTTCTTTGTGCATAACCGCGCATGGCTGACGGCGGCGGCCTATGAGGCGGCTCTGGCGGGGAGTATAGAGGGCGCCCATGCGGACGGCAGAATGGCGGAGACGGCGGATATGCGGGGAAGGGAGCTTGGCAATACGGGATTCTACACAGCCGAAAATCTGGCGGTGAATGTGACGGCGGGAGACCGCGTAAAGGTTGTATATACCGCGGATACATTTTGGGATTTTGGAGGGCTTTCGTGGAAATTAAAAGCGGAAGGTTCCTCCAGGGTGATCCGCCCGGTGGAATGGATACGGAAGGTAAACGCGGCGGCGGATATTGCCGGCAGCATAAAATAGGCAGAGTAAGTACAGGCACAGATTCAGGAGGGAAAATGCGGGCAGAATATAAAAGGGATGTAAGCCACAATTATTTGATCTTGGAGGAGGAAGAAGAAATCAATACCTCTTCTTACCAGGTGCGGATGCTGACAGGGAATGTCGTTCCTTCCATGCTTCGCTGCCGGATGCAGAATCTGGATGGGAAAATTTACTTTTACTATGAAATCACATCCAGGCAGCCGGTTTCCTCGTATTTTGAGGATAGGAAGCTGGGGGCGGAGGATCTGCGGGTGATTTTTGGCGGATTTGTCCGTGTGATGGAGGAGCTGGCGGAGTATCTGCTGAATCCGGAGCAGCTATTGCTGCATCCTGATTATATTTATCTGGATATAGAGGCCGGGACGGTGTTTTTCTGCTGCCTGCCCGGTTCCGGAAGAGAGGTGCAGGCGCAGCTCAGAGATCTCATAGAATATATGCTCCCCAAACTGGCGCATGAGGATCAGGAAGCGGTTCTTTTGGGATATGGAATTTACCGGAAGATCCTGGAACCGGGATTTCAGATGGAAATGATCAAGAAAGCTGTTTATCAGGAAGAAAAAGCAAAAGACATCATACCGGAGGGAGAGCCGGAGAAGGAAAGCGTACTTCCCGCAGGGGAGGAGCAGAAGCTTCATGGGACGGAAGAAGGTGAAAAATATGAAAAAGGTGCAGGCGGAGGATTCGATATCCCGTGGCAGTGGCTCGCGGGCTGCGGAGCGGGGATCCTGGTCATGGCGGGGCTGCTGGGAGGCAGTATGCTGGGATATCTTCCATGGCTCCCCGCGGAGGCGATCATGGCCTGCGGAGCAGGAGCCCTGGGGCTTGGCGGGTTTGCCGCATGGATATCGGAAAAGCTGAAAAGACATAAGGAGAAAACAGCATCCTGGAAACAGAAAATCGGAAAAGAAACGGGAGCCTGTGAGAACTCCGGCGCAAACCCAAAGCCGGAGGGAAAAAGATCAGGCAGGCTATCTCCCACGGCTCCGGCAGCGGAAGAGAATGTTCTTCCCTGGATGGAGGCAGAAGCTGTCCCGGCTTCATCTGAACTTTCGGATAAAGAACCCCAATATTTTCCTTCAGAGAAAAAACAGCAGATTTTCGGAGAAACGGTAGCTCTCTCGGCAGGGCTCAGAACGGGCCCGGCCAGTCTCGTGAGCCGTGAGCCGGGGGAGCTGGCAGCCATATATCTGGAACAGGAATTTACTGTAATCGGAAAGCTTGCCAACGCGGCTGACGCAGTGATTCCTGTTCCCACAGTAAGCAGAGTACATGCCAGGATCAGGAAAAAAGATGAGGAGTATTATCTGGCGGATCTGAATTCCAGAAATGGCACCACTGTAAACGGAAGGCTGCTGAAAAATGACGAGGAGTATCAGCTTCAGGATGAGGATGAGGTGGATTTTGCCGAGGCCCGCTATATTTTTTTAAAATAATGTCATCAAAGCGTCATCGTCAGGGACAGAATCCTGCGGGAGATTCGGGTCATGTTGACCCTAAGCCGGAATTTGTAGATCTTTTGTGAACTTGATTAAAAAGTCGTTGACGATTCGTTTCAGGGGGCGGCGGACTTGTCATTGCATATGATATCTGTTAGAATTAGGGCGATTTATAGAAATTTTCAATCCTGAAAAACAGAGGTGAGTATGCTTGGATGAATTTCGCAGGGAACCTGTAACCATATTGCTGATTATTGTGAATGTTCTGGCCTTTCTTGCAACAGATATTACCGGATTTTCCCAGGATGTGACGCATATGCTGGAATGTGGAGCGGCATATACGCCGCTGATCGTGGAAAATGGAGAAGTTTACCGGTTATTTACCAGTATGTTTCTTCATTTCGATATTTCCCACCTGATCAATAACATGCTGGTGCTTTTTGTGTTGGGAAGCCGGCTGGAACGAACGGTCGGAAGGATTCGTCTTCTGGCTGTGTATCTGCTGGGAGGACTGGCCGGTAATATGATTTCTCTGGCTCTGGAACTGAAGCAGGAGGATTATTCCGTATCCGCCGGGGCTTCGGGAGCTGTGTTTGCCGTTATGGGAGCCATGATTTATGTAGTGATCCGAAATAAAGGCTGGCTGGAAGATCTTTCTGTGAGACAGATTATAATTATGGCGGCGTTTTCTTTATATTTTGGATTCGCCAGCAGCGGTGTGGATAATGCGGCCCATCTCGGAGGCCTGTTTTCCGGCTGTCTCCTGGCGGTGGTTCTCTATCATCCCCGTAAGAACACCTGAAAAACAGTTCCTTCTCCGGGAACACTCTGAACCTTCAGCTCTCCGCCGTGGGCTTCGATGATCTCGCGGGTAACGGCAAGACCCAGGCCCGTTCCATTGGGCTTGTAGGTTACAAAAGGCTGAAAGGCGGTCCTTTGCTGGGATTGGGTCATTCCACAGCCGTTGTCGGAGACAGAGACGGAGACGCCGCCCGGAACAGAGGCTGCGGAAACGCGGATGAGACCGTGGGAATGCTGGATGGATTCCTGAGCATTTCTGAGAAGGTTGACAAATGCCTGGCGTATTTTCGTGCGGTCCAGAAAAAGGAGAGGCAGTGTGTCGGGGATTTGGGATTCCAGAGCGATTCCCAGATAATCCAGGGAAGGCTTGAAGGAGCCCGTAATGCTTTTCAGGCAGGCGGAGAGATCTGTCTGCTCACGGACAAGGTGTTCTGCGTTGTTGTAGCGGGTCACATCGTTTAAAAGCTCTTTGATATGCTCTAAATTATCCAGGATGTCATCCCATTCATTACAGCAGGTGATTTCCGGATGGGAGGACGCCATCATCTGAAGCTCACTTTGGATCAGGGACAGGGGATTGCGGATTTCATGAGCGAATTTTGAAAGAGTAAACTGAAATTCTTTTTTCTGTTGTTCTGAATGAATTGTATCCTGCATAATGGTCACCTCACAAGCAGTTTATCATCCGCAATTTTGCTAATCAATAAATTTCGTATTGAAAAAATCTAGGAAATACGAGAAAATAGAAGAAGAATAACTTAAAGGAGGAGATTGTCGTGGATAATTGTATTTTTTGTAAGATCGCAAAAGGTGAAATCCCTTCGGCTACATTATATGAGGACGGGGACTTTCGGGTGATTCTGGACCTGGGTCCTGCCAGCAAAGGACATGCGCTGATTCTTCCAAAGGCTCATGCCGCTGATATCTATGAGCTCCCGGAGGAAACTGCCGGAAAGGCCATGATCCTCGCGAAGCGTATGGCGGAGAAAATGAAAGACGCCCTGAATTGCGATGGTTTCAATATTGTACAGAACAACGGAGAAATTGCAGGGCAGACGGTATTTCATTTTCACATGCATCTGATTCCCAGATATAAGGGGGATCAGGTAGGACTTACCTGGACTCCCGGAAAGCTTACGGATGAGGACAGGGATGAAATTCTTGCAAAAATGACAAAATAATCAGGAACAGTACAAAAGATGATGGATGAGAATTTTAAGTATATTTATCTGAAATACCGTGGATTCTCAGTAAATGTCGCCTGTAAGATCGTGAAAGACATTACGGTTGCGGAAGATATCAGTCAGGAAGTCTTTTCCCACCTTTACGAGATCAGACACAGTCTGAATTTTTCCAATGAGAAAATGATGAAATCTCTGATATTTACTGCGACATCCAATAAGACAAAGGATTACCTTAAGAAACCCTGGAGAAAACGGGAAGAGTATCTACTTAATGACGACAGATTCGTCGCAGTTTCAGACGAGAGCGCCAATCCGGAAACACTTATCATTCGCGAAGAAGAGAGAAGATACAGAAAGCTTGTGCTGGATAAGCTTCGCCGTGAGAAGCCTGTGAACTACGACATTCTGATCAAAACCAAGTATTTTGGGATTTCTCCGGATTCCGTCGCGGAGGAGTACGGTATCACAAGAAACAATGTGAATAACAGAAACCTCCGGACGAAAATCTGGATGAGAAAAGAACTGGAAAAAATGCAGAAAAAGCCTCTCTGATACCAGATGATCACATTGGTCAGGACTGCGCGCATTCCTCGATCAGTGAGAGAATATGATGGATAGAATCCATCTGTCTGCTTTCCGCCATTGACTGTTCATAGGTATGGCGGTCGGCATACAGCCTGCGGACAGCGGCGAGAAGGCTTTCATCTGTAATTTCCTCCTCTTCCAGTACCATACTGTAGCCCTGCCGTTCAAAAGAACGGGCGTTGAGAATCTGATCGCCCCGGCTTGCGTTGGCGGACAGCGGAATCAGCAGATTGGGTTTATGAAGCGCGCTGATTTCGCAGATGGCGTTGGCTCCTGCCCGGGATATTACAATATCGGAGAGAGCGAAGAGGTCGGCCAGCTCTTTTTTGATATATTCGTACTGTACATAACCTTTTGTGCCAGCCAGGCTTTCGTCCGTCTTTCCCTTTCCGCAGAGATGGATGACCTGGAATTCTTCCAGGAGCTGGGGCAGTATGCTGCGAATATGCTGGTTCACAGAGGCTGCGCCGAGGCTTCCTCCAATGACCATGAGCACAGGCTTGTCCGGGGTGAAGCCGCAGAAACGGCGTCCTTCCTCAGGATCCCCGCTGAGAAGCTCCTGACGGATAGGAGTTCCCGTGAGAACAGCCTTGTCTTTCGGCAGACTGTTTACAGTCTCGGGGAAATTACAGCAGACTTTTACTGCAGAGGAGATACACAGCTTATTGGCAAGTCCGGGAGTCATATCCGACTCATGGATGATTGCCGGAATTTTGCATTTTTTAGCCGCGATTACCACGGGAACGGTTACAAAGCCGCCTTTGGAAAAAACCACGTCGGGTTTTAGCTGCTTCAGGAGTTTTCTGGATTCGCTGAAACCCTTGAGAACCCGGAAGGGATCGGTGAAATTTTTCAAATCGAAATATCGTCTTAATTTTCCGGAAGAAATTCCGTAATAGGGTATATTCAGCTCTTCGATGAGCTTGCGCTCAATGCCGTCGTAAGAGCCTATATAAGAAATTTTGTATCCGGCGTCCCGGAGAACGGGAACCAGAGCGATGTTCGGAGTAACGTGTCCGGCGGTGCCTCCGCCGGTAAGAACTATATGCTTCATAGGGAATCCTCCTGCAAAATCTTTCGTTACCAATAATATGAACCCAGAGGGACGAATTGTCAAGAAAAGATGTGCTTCGGAGGACAGGACAGTACTAGGAGAAGATGATGAAAAAAGAATTTAATGATCACGGAAAACAGAAGAACGTGCAGACATCCGGTGAAAACGGAGATTTCCTGAGACTGTCAAAGGAATGGGAGGAGCAGTATATCGAGAATGCCGAGCGGATGGAGAGGGAGCTTTTTGGTGATGAGGATCCCATGGAGTATGAAGCCGCCCCCGGGGAAAACGAGAGAGCATACGAGGATCTGGTAGAACGGCTTCGGGAGAAGGGGATTTATCACGAGGACGCAGAAAAAATTGTTCCCATGGCCGGAAAGAAAAAGAGAAACATCAGAAAAATCCATTTTGGAAAGGTCGCCGGAATCGCCCTGGTCTGCTGCGCCTGTGTTTTTGCGGCAAGTATGACAAGTGAAGCGAACAGAGAGTATTTCATAAAAAATGTCCGCTATCTTGTTGGGGACGATACAAGAATATTAATTGATAATGATGAAGAAAATGAAATAGACAGTATGGAGGAAGCGGCGGCAATTCAAGAGATAGAAAATAAACTGGGTATAGATATGCCGGAGTTTTATTATCGGCCGCAGGGCTTGGAATTTTATTCTTATGAAGTAAACACAGCAGCAGATAATGCAAGAATCGAGTATATGTATCATGATATAGTTATTGCGTTTTACATTAATAAGGAAAATGAAAACACAGCAAGTAATATTAATAGCAGTCATGGAATGAAAAAGGAAACGATTGTTTCTGTTAGCGATAAAATTAAAGTAACTATTGAGAAAATTCAAGATGATCAAGATGAATTGCCCAGTTATACTGCCCAGTGGGAGAGAGAAGAGGTGTTGTATCATTTATCAGGAAAAATGGAGATAGATGAATTGGAGGAAATGATTGAAAATATGGTTTATTAAACGTGATTTTCTGATTGGCTTATCGTATTAGAAACGTAAGGTATGTTTACATGAGGGAAAGGAGTGAGAGCTATTCGTAGATGGAAAAGGATTTTAGGAATCGGTTTGGCAGCAGGAATGTTGGCAGTCACAACTGCGGCTGTTGTACCTGTACAGGCCTCCAGCATTTTGGATGAAGTGACTGATTTGGAGACCACAGAAGACTACGCGGAAGATACGGAGTATAGCCGACTGAGAGGAAACAATTTGAACTATGGCAATGTTAAGGTGCAGAAGCTTTCCAGCAACGAGATTGCTATTTCAGGAGTGACTCAGTGCCATCATGTCTGTGATACGGTATATTTGTACTTATACCTAGAACGGAAAGTGGATGGAAGCTATGGAACCTATAAATATTGGAGATTTGAGGCTAACAACGTGACAAGCCTCAGCAGAGGAATCAATGTCATTGTTCCCAGCGGCACTTACTACCGTGTCCGCGGTTATCACGCTGCCAAGGACGGTTCCAAGGAGTCAACGTCTACACTGACAAGTGGAATTTTGATTAAGTAATAACTCTATTAAAGAAATCACAGCACAGATCATGCTAGACACAGGATGAAGAAACAGTTGCGTACAGTTGACCAGAAAAGGACGTTTCGGGGAATCGCGGATGCGGCCGGCTGGCTGAAAACACGAAAGAAAAATGTATGTAAACCGCCTTACCTTCCGGCGGGCAGGCGCCTGTGAGGAACTGAAGCAAAAACAATATCCACAACACACAACACACACCTTTGCCCGGGAGGGCAGAAAAAATAAATGAAACTAAAAAAATATCTGGAAACTGTTATACGGCAAAATGACATTTGACGGCAGAGCGGAGAAAAATCTCCACTCTGCCGTTTCGCATCTTCCAGTTTATGCATCTGAAAATGCTGTTAAAAAAGAGGTATCTCGTGTATAATAAATATAAAAAGAAGAGAGGCTCTTCTCTGTCGGGAATAAAATAATTTCCGAAAAGCAGTGTTATGAGAAAGAATCAGATAAAGGGGGCTGGCATATGAAGATTACATTTATCGGAGCCACTCATGAAGTGACTGGAAGCTGTTATTATCTGGAGGCTGCGGGCCGTAAGTTTCTGGTGGACTGCGGTATGCAGCAGGGACCGGATGATTTTGAAAATGTGGAAATCCCGGTGAATCCGGGAGAGCTTGATTTTGTCCTTCTCACACACGCCCACATGGATCATTCCGGGAATCTTCCGGCAATCTATGCAAAAGGATTTCAGGGCCCTGTTTACGCCACAGAGGCTACCTGCCATCTTTGCGATATCATGCTCCGCGACAGCGCCCACATTCAGATGTTTGAGGCGGAGTGGCGGAACCGGAAAGCCCGCCGTCAGGGAAAGCCGGAATTTGTTCCCGCCTACACAATGGAGGACGCCATGGGCGTTATCCGGAATTTTGTTCCCTGTCCATACGAAAAAGTTATAACTCCGGCAGAGGGGATTTCCGTACGCTTCGTGGACGCAGGCCATCTTCTCGGCTCCTCAAGTATAGAGCTTACCGTCACAGAGGGAAATACAGAAAGGCGGATTGTGTTCTCGGGCGACATAGGCAACAGCAATCAGCCGCTGATCAAGGATCCCACCTACCTTCATCATGCGGATTATGTGATCATGGAATCCACCTACGGGGACAGAAGCCACGGGGAGCGGCCGGATTATGTGCAGATTCTCAGTGAGATCATTCAGCGCACCTTTGACCGGGGAGGAAATCTTGTAATTCCTTCCTTTGCAGTGGGCCGTACCCAGGAGATGCTTTATTTTATCAGGCAGATCAAAGCGGAGGACCGTGTGAAGGGTCACGGGAACTTCAAAGTATATGTGGACAGTCCCCTTGCCAATGAAGCGACGACGATTTTCCGGGAACACATGTATGACTGTTTTGACGAGGAAGCCGTAGATCTGATCCGCCAGGGCGTGAATCCGCTCAGCTTTCCGGGACTGCGTACTTCCGTTACAAGCGACGATTCCAAAGCCATCAATTTTGACGAGGACTGCAAGGTTATCATCTCCGCCAGCGGTATGTGCGACGCGGGAAGGATCAAGCACCATTTAAAGCATAATCTCTGGAATAAGAACAATACCATCCTTTTCGTGGGATATCAGGCCATCGGGACTCTGGGAAGGGCGCTTCTGGAGGGAGCGTCGGAGGTGAAGCTGTTCGGCGAGGAGGTGTATGTGGCAGCGGAAATCTGCCAGATGCGCGGAATCAGCGGCCATGCAGATGTAAACGGGCTCCTTGACTGGATCGGCGCGTATGAAGAAAAGCCTAAGAAAGTCTTTGTGACTCACGGAGACGACGAGGTGACGGAGATTTTTGCCAGAAGGCTGCGGGAAGAAAAGGGATTGGACGCTGTGGCGCCTTTCAGCGGAACAGAGTTTGATCTTGCCGCCGACGTCTGCACCTATGAATCCAGGGGCGTGAGAAAAGCGAAGTCCACTTCGTCCTTTAAGGCAGGCAAGGCTGCCCGTGCCTTTGAAAAACTGGTGGCAATGGGGCAGAGGCTGATGTCCGTGATTCGGAAAAACGAGGGCTGTCCCAATAAGGATCTGGAAAAGTTTTCCAGAGAAATTCAGTCGCTGTGCGATAAATGGGACAGAACAGATATCTAAAAGTCTATTCAAAATAACTGCGTGTCATAAAAATCACCTTTCCGCGTTATAATAGAGGAGTCCAGCCACTATTATGAGAGGAAAGGTGATTTTATGGCAAAGTACCTGAATTGATATTAAGACAGCCAGCACTGGCCGGGTTCCAGATCCAGCATCATAATCCTGCCTGCGTCCGCGCTGTCCTTGGCCTGGTTAAATTTGAACAGCATTTTTCCATCGGGAAGCTGGCCCAGAACCTCGATCTTGCCCCGGGGCGTGGACATGCAGTAGCGGATGCACTTGCCCTGGCCGTTCTGCATATTTTTGGCCTCGTCCACAATGCGGACTCCCTTTTCCAGAGGAACCTGGAACTGATTTTTGACGCCGCGAACAGGACGGCACTGGAAAATATAGTAGGGAACAACGCCTGCCGCCGTCAGATCCCGGAGAAGCTGTCCAAGTACCTTTGGATCGTCATTGACGCCCTTGAGGAGAACCGTCTGGTTTTTAACTATAATTCCCATTTTGCGGAAAATACGGATCACCTCTTTTGCCTGCGGAGTAAGCTCTTTGGGATGATTAAACTGGGTTACAATATAAATTTGTTTTTTGTCCGCGTATTCTCTGAAGATTTCCTGCAGCTCGGGATCTTTCAGAACCCGGTCAGGAAAAACAACGGGAATTCTTGTGCCGAAACGGATGAGATCCAGATGCTCCATAGCGGTCAGCCGCTGAAGGTATTTTCGGATCATATGATTGGGGAGCATGAGAGAGTCCCCTCCGGATACCAGAACATTGGTAAGTTCTTTATGCTCTTCTATGTACTGCATCATGGAGTCGAACTGTTTGGCGGTCTCTGTGTTATCAACGCCCACCAGCCTCTTGCGGAAGCAGTGCCTGCAGTACATAGAACAGCAGTTAGTGGAAAGAACCAGAGCGGTCTGGGTGTATTTGTGCTGAAGACCTGTCTGAACTGTGTTATCGGCCTCTCCGCTGGTATCAAAATCTCCTGAGAGATCTGTTTCCGTCAGTGAAGGGATGCACATGCGGCGGATCGGGTCCGCGGGATCGTTTTTGTCGATCAGTGAGAGATAATAATCTGGGACAGACATTGGAAAACGTTCCAGAATTACCTGCATCTGCTTCTCTTCCTCTTCAGTCAGTCCCAGATAATCTTTGATTTCCGATGCTTTTGTATAAATTTTTTCTTTAGTCCAGCTCATAATATCCTCCTTTCTTACAATATATTCATGACGCTTTAGGCTAATATAACTTTAGTATACTATATTTTGGGGATTCTGAACAGACGAAATTTTATTCTTTATAAAAAGTAGGAATTTTCAGAAATAAAATATTTATATAATCAAGAGAAAGAACTGGAGAAAACTATTCTGATTCAGAGAATAAAAGGAAGAGGATGATATGCCTCTTCTAAGCGGTAAACAATGTACTTTCACTTGTCTGCTTAGAAGGACGCATATCATTTTGAACTGTTCCGGTATTGTTCAGGTGTGACACCTTCAAATTTTTTAAAGATCCGAAAGAAGTATTTCACATTATCATAGCCTACTGCTTTTGAAATCTGATACATTTTTCTGTCAGAGGAGCGCAGCAGCTCTTTTGCTTTTGAAATGCGTATGCTGTTAAGGTAATCAACAAACTTCTGTCCGGTTTTCTCTTTGAAAAGATGGCTTAAATAGCTTCGGTTCAGGTAGAAGAGACAGGAGATGAATTCCTGAGTAAGATTTTTCTGATAGTTTCGGTCAATGTAGATGCGGATTTTTTCAATCGTATCATCGATTGCGTATACGCTCTGAGGACGCAGCATATCGGCAATATTGAGGAAAAACTGCCGATAATATGTCTCTAGTTCTTCCAAAGAAAAAATCCGGCTGACCACATTCTGCATACTGGCAGAATTTTCACTGTCGGAAGACATGCTCAGGTAGTTGTTCATGATCAGGCGGCACTGGCTCCCCAGTTGGAAACAATGGTATTTGACGTCGGCAAGAGTACATCCGTCAACCGTAGTATAGTAATGGAACAGTTCGTCGGTAAGACGTGCCGTCTCGTCATTCATGCCTGCTTCTATGCGGAAAAGAAATTCATCCTGTTTATCCCATGCAATGAAAGTCTGACGAATCTGGCCGCTGTAAAAATAGCAGCGAAATCCGCGCTCGGACAAAAGCTGGCTGTTCAGAGCTGACGACGTCTCGAGAAAAGCGTTATGGAGCTCTGAAAGATTGTGATGGATATTGCTGATACCAAGCGTGACGACAGTATTGTGTCCACTCATCCAGATTTCCAGATCTTCTGCGGCCTGCAGCGCCAGTTTACGCAGGGAAAGAGGAGAATTTTCAGGGATAAAAAGTACAATAAATCCCAGATCAGCTTCACTCTGATGAGCAAGATACAGTCCAAGATCACCGAATCCGTTCTCTTCGATAAAAATATCCATGTCCGCTTTGTCCACCGGGACAGAAAAATGCAGAGTAAGCAGGAAAAGATCATGAGTGTCGTTTATAAAGGAAAGCCTTTTTGAGCTGATGGAGATGTCGCCGGTGTGGTATCCCATGATCAGATTTTGCAGCATCTTGATATCATATTGATAATAGTTGTGCTCCGCCTGTTCCTCCGAGGACAGAAGTTCCTTATAAGAGTGGGCATCTTCTAATTTTCCGATGGCATTTTTGACAGCTTTTTGTATATCCTCACGGCTGAACGGCTTGAGGATATAATCGACTGCCTGGGCTTTGATCGCATGACTGACATAGTCAAAATCACGATAACCGCTGATTACAATGAGGGGGATCTCAGGGTAGTTCCCGGACAGATACGGAAGAAGCTGTGTGCCGTCCATAACCGGCATCTGCATATCGAGGATTATAATGTCTGGATGTTTTTCTTTGATCAGTGCAATACCGCTTTTTCCGTCCGCAGCAGTACCGGCACAGTATATCTGATCGGACAGTGCGGCGAGCTTTTTCTCAGTACCTCTGCGTATCAGTGTTTCATCGTCAATGATGATATAAGAATACATTATATCTCCTCCTTTTCCAGCATCGGGATTTTTATTCCGACTGTCGTTCCGAAGGTCTCGTGGCTTTCCACGGACAGTCCATATCCTTTTCCGTAATATAGTTCAATGCGGGTATGTATATTTGTGAGACCGATACTTTGCTTGCTGCGATGTCCCAGGTCTGTAAAACGTGCCTCATCGAGAAATCGGCTCTTTAATTCCTCAAGCTTCTCCGGCGGTATTCCTTTTCCGTTGTCAGTTACCGTCAGACAGATCATCCGGTTTTCCTTTCGCCCGGTGATTGTAATACAATCGCCGAAGGTGCAGTAACCCAGGCCATGATAGAGTGCGTTTTCTACCAGTGGCTGGAGAATAAGCTTTAATACTTTCATCCGCTTCAATTCTGGGGGGATTTGCATATCCACTCTGAAGCGGTTGTCAAAGCGGATCTGCTGTATAGAGACGTAGTCGTTTACATGCTTTAGTTCATCTTCGAGCGTTACCAGCTCGCTTGGAGTTTTTATACTGTACCGGAACATATTTCCCAGAGCCATGGACATGGTCGCGATCTGCTCATTGTCATCCAGTTCGGCCATACTGTTGATGGACTCCAGAGTATTAAACAGGAAATGTGAATTGATTCTTGCTTCCAATGATTTCATCTGAGCGTCCAATGTGATCAGTTTGTCCTGATAGTCCTTCTTTATGGAAGCGTTTAGTTCTTCAATCATGTTGTTGTATTCATTATAAAGAGTTCCTATCTCATCCGTACGGTTCAGATACCGGGAGGAGGTTGTAAGATGTCTTCCGTCCTGCCTGGACATTTTTCGGCTCAAGTGCTCGATCGGATAGGTCAGGCTTCTCGATAGAAAGAAGGCGATCAGCACAGCGCCCGCAAAGGAAACGGCAGCGGCGGCAATGATTACCAGACCAGTGAAGCTGTATTCCCTGAATAGGGCGTCCATATCGACTGAAGCCGAAAGTACCAGATTTGGAAAGTCGAGCTCTGTCTCGTAAGTTTTCATGCGCCTGGATTGTCCGATAGTCTCATCCGGATAAGTATCGGCATATAAAGTGCTGCCGGAGGACGTGTCTTTCAGGATAAAATGTGTAACCTCGGGATAGGAGTTTATGCTGCTGATATCAAAAAGTTCAGGACTGCAGTCTATGACCAGGACTCCCAAAAATTCATGCGTATATACATCATGCAGGCTTTGCGCGAAAAAAACGCTCTCTGTTTTTCCGTAGAAAAGCTCATGGTCTTTCACAGGGCTGATATAAAGCGCTCCGTTTAATTCCAGAGTATCCTGATACCAGCCGTCGTTCTCGGGAGAATAATCAGGTGGGATGCCCCCGTTCTGCGAATTCTGATGTTCAAGGATCACACCGGAAGGTGTAAAAACATAAAGTCCGTAAATATAATCATAAGAATAAAGGACATTTTCGCAGACAAACCGGATATTTTCATTGGCGCGGAGGGCCTCGTAGTCACTGTGAAACTCTTCCGGGTCTGAAAAATCCTTCAGATTCTCAATAATCGAAAAATTTCCGTCCGCATAAAAGGTAAAGAGTCCTGCTGTTGATTTGATAGTGGAGATGGTCGAGTTCAATTCTTTTTCAGCGTTGCTGAACATGTTGGATACCAGACTGTCAATACGCTGATTTGTAATATCGATATAACGGCTGTACGCGACAAATGTAATAAAACATAGTGGTACAACAGCGACAGTAATAAAAACCAGAAAAACTTTTGTCCGCAGCTTCATGACAGATTCCTCTCTGTGCATTTTAAATCTAAAAAAAGTATACCATAACACCTGACAAAAGTATACTCATAATTGTGCTACAATGAGCCCATGAAGAAAAGGAGGAAGTAACTTATGAAAAGAAAGAGACTAGCAGCAGTTCTGCTTACAGGGATGCTGTCGATGGGATTGCTTGCCGGATGCGGTACCGAAAGTACAGATAAGGGAGGAGATGAAGGAGAATCCTCGGGAAAGAAGACCATCACCATGATGTTCCAGGGAGTTACGGCAGAAAATGATTTTGAAACGACAGTACTGCCTGGACTTATAGAGGAACAGTTTCCGGATGTAACGGTGGAGATCACGAAACTTCCGGATGAACAGTATTATACAGCACTGAAGACGAAGCTTGCTTCAGGAGAATGTCCGGACATTATCAAGGTGCAGCCCAGACATGCAGGCGCCAACGCGGTAGTCAGTCTGGCAGAGGCAGGATACCTTGAGCCGCTTACAGATCTGGAGTTCATTCAGGAGGAGCCCGACAGCGCAAAGGAAGATATGACCTATGACGGTGAGGTGTACGCGGCGTCAACCGGACTTTCCATTCTGGGAACCTGGTATAACAAAGACATGTTTGAGGAGAACAACCTCGAAATCCCGACGAATTGGGATGAGTTCTTAAATTGCTGTAAAGTGCTCAAAGATGCGGGAATCCAGCCGATTGTCATGGGAGACAAGGACATGTTTGTAACACAGTTCGGTCTGTATCAGATCGCGGCGAACCAGCTCTATCCGGAGAACCCGGACTATGATGAACAATTAGCTTCCGGAGACGCCTCTTTTACAGATGAGGGGACATGGGACACCATTCTTGACATGTACAATACTCTGTATGAGGAAGGATATGTAGATGAGTCCTCGCTGGGATTGGGACAGCAGCAGGCACAGCAGAAATTTATCGATGGAGAGGCTGCGATGACATTTGACGGAAGTTTCAGCCATGCGGCGGTATGCGCGGACGGATCGGCTGAATTTGAGAGAGGTTTCTTCCCTCTTCCGGCAAATGATGAGGGAGAAGATACATATGCATGTATCGCCGGAGCAAGTGGTATTGCTGTCTATTCTGGATCAGAGAACAAGGATATATGTAAAGAAATTCTTCAGAGCTGGTTTGGAGGCGAGTCCGATATTTACAGTGGATGGGCGGACAATGACAAGCCGATCATTTCCTGGGGACCGGCGTCAGAGAATATTGATCCGTTATTCCAGCTGTTCGCTGATATGTACAACGAAGGGAAATCCTATTACTTCTGTAATCAGGGATGGCCGTCCGGGACAGAGAACGAGATGGAGGCTAAATTCTCCGAGCTGATCGGAGGACAGGGAACCACTGTGAAGGATATTACAGAGAGTATGCAGCTGAAATATGAAGATCTGAGCGGAAACTAAAAAACGTGAAGAACAGGAGCTTGGAAACAGGCTCCTGTTTTCAAGAGAGGGATTGGACATGAAAAGAGGAAAAAAGAAAAAGTCACTGGTGTTCCCAGGAAGAATGTACTGGTTTATGATTCCGGCCCTGGCATTTTTTATTACATTCTGGATTATACCGGTATTCCAGTTGTTTTATTACAGTATGACGAATTTTAATGGAATCAATTATAATTACGACTTTGTCGGAATGAAAAATTATCTGACGCTGTTTAAGGAAGGTACGCTGATTAATGCTACGAAAAATACTCTCATTTATACGGTAATCATGGTAGCCGCAAGTAATATACTTGGACTCGCTTTGGCGATGGCTTTGAACGTGAAGATAAGAGGAAAGGCATTTTTTCGTACAGTTTCTTTTATACCGGCACTTTTCAGCGCGATTGTCGTTGGATTCATCTGGTCGTATGTGTATATGCCAAACGGAGGAATGATATCATCGATTCTGGAACTGTTTGGGGTACAGGAAGGAACCTTCAACGTACTGGGAAATTACAAAACAGCTCTGTACGCGATCGCGCTTGTGGAGGTGTGGAAGGGCTTTGGTACGACCATGCTGATCTACCTGGCAGGACTGCAGACAGTGGACGAATCTTTAATTGAGGCGGGAAGAATCGACGGATGCAGTGAATGGCAGCTTATCAGGAAGATCAAGCTTCCATTGATTTCAGCCACAATAACCATCAATGTGATTCTGAGCATCATAAGCGGTCTGAAAGCATTTGACTACTCTTTCATTATGACGAACGGAGGCCCCGGTAAATCTACAAATACGCTGATGTTTACTATATATAAAATTGCTTTTAATGATCAGATGATGGGGAAGGCAAGTGCGCTTTCTGTAGTTGCCTTTATTGTAATCATTCTGATTACGGTATGTATGCTGATCTTTATGAATAAAAGAGAGGTGGAGTTATGATGAAGAAAAGAAAAGCTTACAAAGAAAAAGAAGCAACAGCAAAACTGACGCCGGGTATCATCCTTTTGTATATTATTTTGATCCTGTTCAGTCTGCTGATCATATCTCCGCTTCTGATCGTATTGTCCAGCGCTCTGAGAGAGCCGGGCAACATGGAGTCTCCGCTTTTGCTTTTCAGGCAGTTTTCTCTTGAGAGTTTTAAGAGTGCATTTACCCAGATGAACTATCCAGCGCAGCTTATGAACAGCATTCTGATAACAGTGCTTTCAGTCGTTATTATTATTTTGCTCGCGACTATGGCAGCGTATCCGATTACAAGAATTAAGAGAAAGGCGAGTCGGTTCTTTTATTTCTTCTTTATCGCGGGACTGGTGATTCCCTCACAGATGGTCATCGTTCCTATTGCGCAGATGTTCAGGAACCTGTCGATACCGAATACGAGATTTACTCCGATGATCATGTTCGTTACATGCAGTCTTCCGTTTTCGGTCTTTCTGTTTTCGGGATTTATGAAAGGCGTGCCGGAGGAGATCGAAGAGTCAGCCTATCTGGACGGCTGCGGACTGATCAAAAGATTCTTCCTGGTAGTATTTCCGCTGCTCAAACCGGCGACGGTTTCGGTGGCGATTACCCAGGGAATGTGGATATGGAATGATTATTTCTTCCCTATGGTATTTGTATCAAAGTCAAGCCAGTATACGCTTCCGATGGGAATGATACAGTTCCTGGGAGATAAAGAGAATCCGGCGCAGTGGAATACGTTGTTCGCGGCATGTGTGCTTTGCGCGATCCCGCTGATCGTTGTATTCGCCGTCATGCAGAAACAATTTATAAACGGTATCGCGGCGGGAGCAGTCAAGGGGTAATGAGAGACAGGCACAGGAGGAAGGACGCAATGCAGATTCAAATTCCCGAAAATGAATACTGGTACGGAGGGTATGTATGGGGATCGGAGTCAATGCCCGTCAGGGGGCAGGACAGAAAGGTGTTTGATTTTACCATTAATTCTACGCCAAATCAGGGTGTGCCGCTGCTTCTGTCCAGTCAGGGAAGATACCTGTGGGGAGACGATGGCTCCTGGGCAGTCATGGAGAACGGGACGATACTGACAGAAGGGGATATGGAGATCAGGGAAGGGTACGGAAATCTGCGCGGAGCTTATAAAAATGTGATGAAAAGACATTTTCCCTTCCGGAATATCACACTGGACAACGTTCTTTTTGAGAAGCCGGTATACAATACCTGGATTGAACTGACTTTTAACCAGAATGAAAAGGACATACTGGACTATGCCGGAGACATGCTGGAACACGGAATGCCACCCGGAGTCCTTATGATCGATGACGGCTGGTCAGACTATTACGGGAAATGGACATTTAATGTGGAGAGGTTTCCTCACCCGGAAGATATGATCAGGAAGCTTCACGATATGGGGTTTCAGGTTATGCTCTGGGTATGCCCCTATGTCACGCCGGATACAACGGCTTACCGTGAGGCAGAGTGCAGAGGACTTCTGATCAGAAAAAATGGGGAACCGTTTATTCTCAAATGGTGGAACGGATATTCCGCCGCTCTTGATCTGTCCTGTCCGGAAGCAGTAAAGTGGCTGGATATCCAGCTTAAGAAACTTATCGATGCAGGAATTGATGGATTTAAGTTTGATGCAGGGGACAGTTCCTATTATGACAGAGGTCAGCAGACCTTCGGAGATGTCCTGCCGGATGAGATGTCACGTCTCTGGTGCTTGTACGGGGAGAAGTATCCTCTCAACGAGTACCGGGCGGCGTGGAAGGCGGGCGGCCTGTCTCTGATGCAGCGTCTGTGCGACAAACCGCACAGCTGGGGAAAGGACGGGATTGGCGCTCTGATCCCGGATATGCTCGCCCAGGGGATTCTGGGGATGCCGTTCGGAAGTCCGGATATGATCGGCGGAGGAGAATATCTGAATTTCCTTGAGAACAGTGACCGGCTGGATCAGGAACTCTTTGTGCGGCATGCGGAGATCGCGTGTCTTATGCCGGTGATGCAGTTCTCGGCGGCACCGTGGAGAGTGCTTGATCAGGAGCATTTCAGAGCTGTGAAAAGAAGCGTGCAGATCAGGCAGGAGACGCTTCCGTATCTGATGGAATGTATAGAAGATGCGAAAAGAACGGGAGAACCGGTGATCCGTTATATGGAATATGCGTTTCCGGGCTGCGGCATGGCAGGGGAAAATACACAGTTTATGGCAGGAGAGAGACTTTTAGTGGCCCCGGTGTATGAGAAGGGAGCTTCCGGTCGGAAAGTGACTGTCCCACGCGGGAAATGGCGTCTCGCGGACAGAGTAATAGAAGGCGACGGTTCGGAACAGTTCTTCGTAACTGAACCGGGAGTGCCGGTCATGCTCTGGTATATGGGGGAAAAGGAGGAAAATGTATGAACCGTGGAGTCAGATGGATCAGCCCTCAGGAAGATATGAAAGATGTGTGCCCTGTCTTTATGAAGCGATGGAAGTCTGAGAAAAAGCCGGTGAAAGCGGAATTGACTCTGACAGCTCTGGGCGTGTACTGTGCGTATATCAATGGAAAAAGAGTCAGCGACCAGGTTCTGGCACCCGGATGGACTGCCTACGGGAAACGCCTTCAGTATCAGACCTATGACGTCACGGCACTTCTTCGTATGCAGGGAGAAAATGACCTGGAAGTTCTCGTGGGAAAGGGGTGGTATCGTTCCCCCATGGGAGAGCAGGTAAAGCCGCCCGGGAGCAGAAAACGAATGGCAATGCCGGCGGGACTTTACGGCGGGCTTCGGCTTTTTTATGAGGATGGGAGCTGTGAGGAAATCTGTACGGACGTATCCTGGGAATGCGGTGAAAGTTCCGTGCGCTTCAGTGAGATCTACGACGGGGAAGCGTATGACGCGTCATTTGCATCCGGGGAGAAAAAGGCAGTCAAAGAATTTGCCGGGCCGGATCATACTCTGATTCCTCAGGAGGGGGAAGCCGTCAGAGAACAGGAGATTGTGTATGCGAAGGAGATCATACGCACTCCGGCAGGAGAGACTGTGGTAGATTTCGGCCAGGAGATTACCGGATATGTGGAATTCTCTGTAAACGCTCACGAAGGAGAGAGAATCCGCATTCTGCACGGAGAAGTTCTGGACGCGCAGGGGAATTTCTACAGGGGAAATTACAGGAGCGCGCGAGCGCAGATTGATTATACCTGCAGGGATGGAGAGCAGACGTGGCACCCTCTTCTGACATTTTTTGCCTTCCGCTATATTAAGCTGGAGATGTTTCCCCGGATAGACGAGGTGAAAACCGGGCAGTTCAGAGCGATCGCTGTCTATTCGGATATGGAGAGAACAGGCAGGCTTTTTTGTTCTGACGGAGAACTGAACCGCTTTTTCTCTAATGTAATCTGGGGACAGAAGTGTAATTTTTTGGATGTGCCAACCGACTGCCCTCAGAGGGATGAACGGTTGGGCTGGACGGGAGACGCCCAGGTCTTTATAAAGGCAGCTTCCTATAATTTTAATGTAAAAAGGTTTTTCATGAAATGGCTGCGGGATATGAAAGCGGAGCAGGACGAAAGCGGGCTCATCCCGCAGGTGGTGCCGGATTATCTTGAGCGGGGAAGCGCCAGCGCCGCGTGGGGCGATGCCGCCGTGATCTGTCCGTGGCAGATGTACATGGCTTACGGAGATATTTCTGTATTGCGCGAAATGTACGGTATGATGAAAAAATGGACAGATTATATCGGAAATGCTACATCAGAGCCGTATCTGTGGATCGGGGGAGAGCATTTCGGAGACTGGCTAGGACTTGACGCACCTTCCGGAAGTTATAAGGGCTCATCCAGAGATGACCTGATCGCGTCTGCATTTTATGCCAACTCTGTGAGCCTTGTGATCAAAGCAGGCAAGGCTCTCGGTGAAGATACGCAAAAGTATGAGAAGTTATATAGTAAGATCGTGCAGGCTTTCAGAGACCGGTTTGACGGGTACTGTACACAGACAGAATATGTATTGGCACTTTGCTTTGAATTGTCTCCGGATCCAGAAAGAGATGCGCGGCGGCTTGCGGAAATGATCCGGGAAGACGGCAGCAGGCTGCGAACTGGATTTGTGGGAACGCCCTGGCTTCTCCACGCGCTGAGCCGACACGGCTATACAGAGCTGGCATACACGCTGCTTTTAAGGAGAGAATATCCGTCCTGGCTGTATTCTGTGAGAAAAGGGGCGACAACGGTGTGGGAGCACTGGGACGGGATTATGGAGGACGGTTCCTTCTGGAGCGATGATATGAATTCTTTCAACCACTATGCGTACGGAGCCGTGGCTGACTGGGTATATGAAGTGGCGGCGGGGATCCGCCCGGTGGAAGAGGCGCCCGGATTCGGCAGAGTAAGGATCGAGCCGCATCCGGATGGCAGACTGGAGTGGCTTGGCGCCTCCCTGAAAACGAAGTACGGGGAGATTGAGTCAGTGTGGATCCGGACAGATAAGGGATTCCGCTATGAGATCAGTACACCGGTGCCGGCAGAGATCCGGATTGACGGAACAGAATATAAAGTAAATGCAGGAAAGTATATGCTTTATTCTCCGGTCTCAAATTAAGAAGGAAGAGGAGCGAATGTGCCTTTTTGAACAGAGTAAGAGCCAGGGCGGCAAAAGCCCTGGCTCTTTGTGTGAAACTTACTCAAGAGCTCCCTTCAGCGCCCGGGATAACTGATCCGGACATGAAGTGGGGCGGTGTCCGCAGCGGATACCCTCCAGGCGGCGGATAGCCTCATGCACATCCATTCCTTCTACCAGACGGGCCACGCCCTGGGTATTGCCGGAGCAGCCGCCTTCAAATGTTACGTTTCGTACTTTGTTTTCGCCGTCTATTTCAAAATTGATCGCTCTGGAACAAACGCCGCTGGTTTTGTATGTCATATGTTTTTCCTCCTGTTGCAGAATATTTATTGCCGCGGGCGGCGAAACAGTCAAAAAATCCAATCCCCGCCATCAGCCTTAGATGGACTGAAATCATTACAGTCCGCAGGCATCTGTGAACCGTAACAGCGACTTTTCTGCTTATTATAACAGAAATGAAAAAAAGTTTCCATATAAACTAAAGTTTTGCTATAATGAATTATGACAGTTCAACCATACAGGGGTGGGAAGAGTGGTGTCAGCCACAGTAAGCACACAGTGCGGTTTTACGAATGGCGCATGACTGAACGGTTATGCAATTCACGATAGGAGAATGAGATTATGAGATGTATCGGTATTATCGGGGCAATGGATGAAGAGGTTGCCGGATTGAAGGAATATATGCAGGATGTGGAGATCACCCGCAAAGCGTCTATGGAGTTTTACGCGGGGACTCTGGAAGGAAAAAAAGTGGTTGTGGTACGCTCCGGCGTCGGCAAGGTAAACGCGGCCGTATGCACCCAGATCCTTGTGGATGAGTTCCAGGCGGAGGCGGTGATCAACACCGGGATCGCGGGAAGCCTGAACAATGATATCAATATCGGGGATATTGTACTTTCCACGGATCTGGTCCATCATGACATGGACGCGGTTGGTTTCGGCTATCCCAAGGGGCAGATCCCACGGATGGAAGAGTTTTCTTTCCAAAGCGACCAGGTTCTCCGGAAGCTGGCGGCGGAGGCCTGCCGGGAAGTAAATCCTGATATTCAGGTTTTTGAGGGAAGAATCGCCTCCGGTGACCAGTTTATCGCGGATCAGGATGTGAAGGATTTCATTGTGAAAGAATTCAGCGCGTACGCCGTGGAGATGGAAGGCGCGGCGATCGCTCAGGCCGCGTCCCTGAATCATGTGCCGTTTTTGGTGATCCGGGCTATTTCCGACAAGGCCGACGGCAGCGCCCATGTGGATTACCCCGCATTTGAGAAGCTGGCCATCGAACATAGTGTAAAACTGACCAAAAAAATCCTGAAAGAGCTTCAGGACTGAAAAAAGCGTGAAAACCAGCCGCGGCTTCCGGGAGAGAGCCTTTCGAAGCATGGCTGTATCAGTCGGTCCTGCACCATCCGGAGCTGCCTGCATATGCTAAAACAGACCATATGAGTATGCAGGAGACGGTCTATGTATCATGATAACTTTTTTCCGTTTTACAGCCTGTATGCAGATCCCGCGGTTTTTGAAGGGGAAAGGATGCAGGAGAGAGAGTTCGATCTGATGAAGTCCTTTTATCCGGAGATTGCCAGAAGGATCCAGGATAAGGTGGAGGAGGAATGTCAGCTTCTGGATTATGAAGGAAGCAGGATTTATGACGAGTATCCAGACAGACTGATGATGCGTCAGATGAGCTCCGGAATCTGCCGGAGATTCGAACAGGAGATGGCCGCCCAGGAGCTTCCGGCGGGATATCTCCGGGAACTGATCGAGGTGCTTCTGTATCAGGAGATATCCAGGAAGCGCTGCAGAAGGAAAAGGTGCAGAGGCTATTAAAATTTGCCGCATAAGAAAGTATAGGAATCATGAAAACAATCGAAGAATTTTTGGAAGAACTGATAAACGAGAATCTGATCCTTGCAGTATTCAGCGGCTGCCGGATAAAGACCGCTCCGCCCAGGGTGAGGATCCGCCCTGTGGAAATAAAAGGAAAGCTCCTTTATCAGGCGTCCGCTGTGGAAGGAACAAAGGAGGTTCACTCCAATTATGAAAGGGAGGAGCTTCTGTCTTATATGAAGTCCTGTCTGGAGGGGGATTATTCCCAGCTCCAGGTGCAGGGACGGCTGGCTGACGGAAGCGTTCTGGTCAGCAAAAAAGGAAAACAGACGATCAGGCTGAAGCCGCACCCTGCCAGTGAGCCGGTAAAGATTCTCGCTCACAACAGAATAAAAAAATATATCCTGCCGGAGGGGACGCCGGTTCCCTTTCTGGTGGATCTGGGAGTTATGAATCCCCAGGGGAAGATTCATGTCTCCTCTTATGACAAATACAGGCAGATCAACCGTTTCCTGGAATTTATCGAGGATATTCTTCCGAAGCTTTCCAGGGATCGGGAGATCACCATCGTGGACTTTGGCTGCGGAAAATCCTATCTGACCTTCGCTATGTATTATTTTCTCAGAGAGCTGCGGGGCTACGATGTCAATATTATCGGACTTGACCTGAAAGCAGACGTGATTGAACGGTGCAGCCGCCTGGCGGAGAGCTACGGTTATGAAAAGCTTCATTTTTTCCAGGGAGATATCGCCGGATATGAAGGACTACAGAAGGTGGATATGGTGGTGACTCTCCACGCCTGCGACAAAGCGACGGATTACGCGCTGGACAAGGCTGTTCAGTGGGGCGCCCAGGTGATACTTTCCGTTCCCTGCTGCCAGCATGAGCTGAACGGAGTCATAGAGAATGAGCTTTTGGCCCCTGTGCTGAAATACGGGATACTGAAGGAGCGGATCGCGGCGCTTCTCACAGACGGAATTCGGGCCAATCTGCTGGAATCCCGGGGTTATTCCGTGCAGATCCTGGAATTTATCGACATGGAGCATACGCCAAAGAATCTTTTGATCCGGGCGGTAAAAACAGGAAAAGAGAGGTCTGTGGAAAACCTGGCAAAAATGACGGAAGCGCTTCACGCAGAACTGACCCTGGAGAAGCTTCTTTATCCTCAGGGACTTTCTGACAGGAAGGGAGTATAAGATACAATGAAAAAATTTCTGGGCAGAATGGGGGTACTTCTGCTGATTTTTGTTCTCGGTGTGGCGGGGACGGCTTTTTTACTGAATAATGAAACGACCGACGACCGTTCGGATATGAATAATCCTACGCTTCCGGAGGTGATGGTGGACTTTGGGGGAACACTGTCCAATCTTATGCACGGATACAGGCAGCCCATGCAGGCGGATTTTGTCCGGGAATGTGTGACGCCTCTGGATACTACAAAAACTCTGTCCATAGCGATCGATCCCAATGAGTCGGAGGTGAAAAGCCTGGCTTATGAGATCAGGAGCTCAGACGGGACAAAGGTAATCGAAAACCAGAAGCTCAGCACGCTGGAAAGCTCGGAGAACTATCTGAGAGCAGAGGTGGAGATTGCCTCCGGGCTTCTTATGAATCAGGAATATTCCATGCAGATCACTCTGGAGACAGACCGGGGAGATTCCTATTATTACACGAGACTGGTATCCCGGTCATCCACTTATACGGAAGAATATGTGAAGTTTGTCCAGAACTTTGCCCAGATGTGCATGAACAAAAATACAGCGGATCAACTGTCCGCCTATCTGGAGTCTCAGCAGTCCGGCTCCAGGAATTTTGCGGGAGTTTCCATAACTTCTCCGCTGTCGGATATCAGTTGGGGAAATCTGAATCCTCAGATATCCAGGCAGGGAATCCCGGTGATTAAAGAGATCAACGAGACCACCGCCAGCGTTTCTCTGTCTTATGAGATTTCGGCGGTCAATGACAACGGGGGCGTGGAATTCTACAATGTGGAAGATTTTTACAGAATGAGATACACAGAGTCCAGGATCATGCTGCTGGATTTTGAGAGATCCGCCGCTCAGATATTTAATCCGAATCTTCCGGTGATCAGCGACAGCGGGCTTCTTCTGGGAGTCAGGAGCAGAGATGTTTCCTATATGACCAATGAGGAGGCTTCCGTCGTGGCCTTTGTCCAGGAAGGAGAGCTCTGGACCTACGCGCCGGAAAACGGAAAGTTTGTGGATGTGTTCAGCTTCCGCAAAACGGATAACAGGGACGCCCGCGACGCCAGCCAGGAGCATGGAATCAAGCTGATCCAGGTGGAGGATAACGGCGATGTGGATTTTGTGGTATACGGCTATATGAGCCGGGGCGCTCACGAGGGCATTTGCGGAGCCGGGATCTATCATTATAACAGCGACCAGAATATGATCCAGGAGGAAGTGTTCATCCCCAGTACGGAATCCTACGAATTTCTGAAGGAGGATCTCGGAACGCTGTCCTATGTAAACGGGAAAAACGAGCTTTTTATTGTTATGGCCCGGAAGCTGTATCAGATCAATATTGATGAGAGCAGCTACGAGATTCTGGCGGAAGGGATCAGCAAGGATGATTTCGCGGTGTCTAAGACCAACGCCCATGCCGCGTGGCGGATCACCGAGGGGGAGAATGCGGGACAGATTCAGTTTATGGACTTTGATTCTCTCAAATCCAGGACGATAGCCCCCGGAGAGTCTCAGGAGCTGCGTGTCCTTGGATTTATGAACGAGGATCTGATTTACGGAACGCTGAACAGCCAGGATATTTTTACGGACGCCAACGGCCATGTGACGGAGGGACTGAGCTCTCTCCGGATTGAAGATTTCGGCGGCAATCTGAAAAAGGAATATCATCAGGATGGCCAGTACATGATTGATGTGACCATAGGCGGCACCCTGATGGAGTTTGATCTGGCAGTAAAAGGCGAAAACGGCTATACAGTGAAAACGAGAGATAATATCATGAACAACAGCGGCTCGGCGGAGGATCTGGTATCTGTGGAACAGACAAGCTCCGACCGGCAGGGCGCGATGGTCCGCCTGGCCTTTGAGGACAGTCCGGGTACGGACGACCCGCTGGTTCTCCGGGCGAAGGTCCGCAGCGGGGACAGCCGGATCGTGGAGGTGGATATTGAAACCTCGGAAGAAGAAATTTACTATGTATACGCGAAAGGCAGTCTGGACAGTATCTGGTCCGAAGCGGCGGACGCTGTGCAGAGGGCGGACGAGCAGACCGGAGTGGTGCTGAACCGGGAGCAGCAGTACGTGTGGGAGCGGGGAAATATGAAAACACAGCTCACTCTCAATACCTCAGATGTGCCGGAAATTATCCGCACAGGCTCCTGGGATAAGGAAGCTCTTCAGGAAGGCATGGGGGATTCGGGTACTATAATAGATCTTTCGGGATGTACACTGGAGAATGTTCTCTACGAGGTCAGCGCCCAGAGGGCGGTGATCGCCAAGACGGGAGAAAATTCCAGCGTTGTTATCGTGGGATATGACGCGTATAATACTTATCTGCTGAATACCTCTACGGGAGAGGTTAAGCCCTACGGCATGAACGACAGTACGGCGCTTTTCCAGAAGGCGGGGAATATCTTTATCTCCTATCTGGAGGCGGTGACGTATTAAGAACAGCGCGCTTTGAGGGAGGAGACTCCGGGGACGATTTTCATTGAAGTATATAAATATATGTACAGATATCTGTGCCCGCCGCAAAAATAGTGCGGCAGGCAATAGAATATAAGAAAAGAAAAGGGAGGAAGCATCATGGAGAAAAAACTGCTTGAAAAATTTAACGAGGTATACGGAGCCGGGGGAGATATCCGTGAGTATTTCGCTCCGGGAAGGGTAAACCTGATCGGAGAGCACACTGATTATAATGGAGGCCATGTATTTCCCTGCGCTCTGACCCTGGGAACCTATGGTCTGGCACGGAAAAGAGAGGACAGAAAGCTTCGTTTTTATTCTGCGAATTTTTCCAAGCTGGGTGTTCTCGAGTCCTCTCTGGACGATCTGGTTCCCGCGGAGAAAGCAGGCTGGACCAATTATCCGAAGGGTGTGATGTGGGCTTTTGAAAAACGGGGATATACATTTGACACAGGTGTGGATTTTCTGATCTACGGCAACATTCCCAACGGCTCCGGACTTTCTTCTTCCGCGTCCCTGGAGGTTCTCACAGGACTGATGCTGAAGGATATGTTTGGGATTGAGGAGCTGACCATGCAGGATCTCGCCCTGATCGGACAGTACTCTGAAAATAATTTTAACGGTATGAACTGCGGAATCATGGATCAGTTTGCCAGCGCCATGGGAAAAGAGGACTGCGCTATCTTCCTCGACACCAGCACCCTTGAATTCGAATACGCGCCTGTGAAGCTGAAGGACGCGAGAATTGTGATCACCAACAGTAAGGTAAAGCATAGTCTTGTGGGCTCCGCCTACAACGACAGACGGAATGAGTGCGAGACCGCGCTGAAAGACCTTCAGAAGGTAACAGACATAAAAGCCCTGGGCGAGCTGACGGAGGAAGAGTTTGAGGCTCATAAGGACGCTATCGCAAGTGAGATCTGCCGGAAGCGGGCGAAACATGCGGTTTATGAGAATCAGAGAACCATCAATGCCGTGAAGGCGCTCAAGGCGGATGACGTGGAGGAATTCGGCCGTCTGATGAACGCCTCCCATGTATCCCTTCGCGACGATTACGAGGTTTCCTGTGAGGAGATCGATATCCTGGTGGATCTTGCGTGGAAGATCCCGGGAGTGATCGGTTCCCGCATCACCGGAGGCGGCTTTGGCGGATGTACGGTGAGCATTGTTAAAAATGACGCGGTAGATACCTTCGTAGACACGATCGGCAGGAAATATAAAGAAGCCGTGGGACACGAGGCGGAGTTCTATGTTGTGGATATCGGAGACGGCGCGCACAAGATATCCTGAAAATTTCATTAAATACGGGGGATTCGAAAAATGTTAAATAAAAGTATAAGCAAATTGGTACAATACGGAATTGAAACAGGACTGATGCCGGAATGTGAAAAAAATTACGCCGTCAATCTTTTGCTGGACGTGTTCCATGAGGACGAATACCAGGAGCCGGAGGAGACCTTTTCCAACGTGGATCTTGAGGAGACCCTGGGAGAGCTTCTGGATGAAGCGGTGAAGAGAGGGCTGATCCAGGACAGCGTGGTTTACCGGGATCTCTTTGACACCCGGCTGATGAACTGCCTGATGCCGAGACCGGCGCAGGTTCAGAAAGAATTCTGGGAAAACTACAGGGAAGATCCCCGGAAGGCTACGGATTACTTTTATAAATTAAGCCAGGACAGCGATTATATCCGCCGCTACCGCGTAAAAAAAGACCAGAAATGGACAGTGGAGAGCCCTTATGGGGATATTGACATCACCATTAACCTGTCCAAGCCGGAGAAGGACCCCAAGGCCATTGCCGCCGCGAAGAACGCGAAATCCAGCAGCTATCCCAAATGTCTTCTCTGTCCGGAGAACGAGGGCTACGCCGGCCGGGTGAACCATCCCGCCAGGGAAAACCACAGGATCATCCCCATTACCATCAACGACAGTCCATGGGGGTTCCAGTATTCGCCCTATGTATATTACAACGAACACTGCATTGTGTTTAATTTCCAGCATACGCCCATGAAGATCGAGAGAAACGCCTTTATCAAGCTTTTTGATTTTGTGAAGCTGTTTCCTCATTATTTCCTGGGCTCCAACGCGGATCTGCCTATTGTCGGCGGCTCTATCTTAAGCCATGACCATTTCCAGGGAGGACATTATACCTTCGCCATGGCAAAAGCGGAGATTGAAACCCCGGTAACGATCCCCGGTTATGAAGATGTAGAGGCGGGAATTGTGAAATGGCCTCTTTCTGTACTGCGTATCCGCCATAAAGATGAGAAGCGTCTGGTGGATCTGGCTTCTCATGTGCTGGAGGTATGGAGAGGCTATACTGACGAGGCCGCTTTTATCTACGCGGAGACGGACGGGGAGCCCCACAATACCATCACTCCTATTGCCAGAAAGAGGGGAGATGTTTTTGAGCTGGATCTGACGCTGCGCAACAACATCACTACAGAGGAGCATCCTCTTGGAGTGTACCATCCCCATGCGCAGTACCATCATATCAAGAAGGAAAATATCGGCCTTATCGAGGTAATGGGCCTGGCCGTTCTTCCGGCAAGGCTGAAAGAAGAAATAGAGCTTCTGGAGGAATATATTCTGGCAGGAAAAGACGTGGCTTCCAATGAGAAGATTGAGAAACATGCTGCCTGGGTTTCTGAATTCCTTCCAAAATATCCGGATATCAGCAGCGAAAATATCCACGAAATCCTTCAGAAGGAAATCGGGAACGTATTTGTTCATGTTCTGGAGGACGCGGGCGTTTACAAGTGTACTCCGGAGGGCCGGGAAGCGTTCATGCGGTTTATCAGGGCGCTGTAAGCAGAGAGATTCGTGTTACTGTTCACAGGTACCTGCGAACAGTAACGCCAACGTCTGCGAAACCTGATTAGGACGGATAAAGGCTTGCGTCCTGCTGCCGGATGTGCTATATTGATAATAGAAAAGGGAAAGCCAGAGAAGCGGCCTACCCTCAAATAGTTAAGTTAAACTTTTTACAGTCTGGCCGTCAACTATTGCAGTAGTTGGCGGCTACTTTCGTTTATCCTTGAAAATCTCGTAAACAAGACTAACAAGGGCAACAATGAATATCAAAAGCTGAATTAAATCAGCATATGTAACATACATTGGCAACGCCCTCCTTTCTTCGTCAGTCTGGAGGGTAGCCCCTCCGAAAAACAGGAGCGTAAGCCGTCTGAGAAATTCCCGCAGATACTCCTTGCAGGAACAAAAGGAATAAGCTATACTATAAAGCGAAGCGGATGTAAGCCATCTGCTTCGCTTTTTACACGTATGCAAAAGTATAAATCCAACACAGAGAGGAAATAGATTATGAAGCTTACAACAGTAAAAGAAATTTACAAGGAGCGGGAGAAGTTCCTGGATCAGGAAGTGTCTGTAGGCGGCTGGGTGCGCAGCGTCCGGGGCTCCAAGGCCTTTGGGTTCATTGTTCTTCATGACGGCTCCTGTTTTGACACTCTGCAGATCGTTTACCATGATTCCATGGAGAATTTTGCCGAGATCAGCAAGCTGAACGTGGGCGCGGCCATTATCGTGAAGGGTACGCTTGTGGCTACGCCGGAGGCGAAGCAGCCTTTTGAGATCCAGGCGGAGGAAGTGCAGGTAGAGGGGGCTTCCGCTCCGGATTATCCACTTCAGAAGAAACGACACACGATGGAATATCTTCGTACCATGACTCATTTAAGACCCAGGACGAACACCTTCCAGGCAGTGTTCCGCGTGCGTTCTCTGTGCGCTTATGCCATTCATAAATTTTTCCAGGAAAGAGGGTTTGTATATGTCCACACCCCGCTGATCACAGGAAGCGACTGTGAGGGCGCGGGAGAAATGTTCCGCGTGACCACCCTGGATCCCAAGAATCCTCCGCTGGATGAGGAGGGAAATGTGGATTACAGCCAGGATTTCTTCGGAAAAGAGACCAACCTGACCGTCAGCGGCCAGTTAAACGGCGAGACCTATGCCCAGGCCTTCCGCAACATTTATACCTTTGGGCCGACATTCCGGGCTGAGAATTCTAATACTACCCGCCATGCGGCGGAGTTCTGGATGATCGAGCCGGAATGTGCCTTTGCGGATCTCAGCGACAATATGGATCTTGCGGAGGATATGCTGAAATATATCATCCGCTATGTGCTGGAGAACGCACCCCAGGAAATGAATTTCTTTAATTCCTTTGTGGATAAAGGGCTTCTTGACCGCCTCAATCATGTGCTGAATTCAGAATTCGGCCATGTGACCTATACGGAGGCTATTGAGCTTCTGGAGAAAAATAATGATAAATTTGACTATAAGGTGTTCTGGGGATGTGATCTTCAGACGGAGCATGAGCGTTACCTTACGGAGCAGATTTTCAAAAAACCGGTATTTGTCACCGATTATCCGAAGGAGATCAAAGCCTTCTATATGAAGCAGAACGACGACAATAAGACGGTCGCCGCTATGGACTGCCTTGTTCCGGGGATCGGAGAGATCATCGGAGGAAGCCAGAGAGAGGACGATTATGACAAGCTGAAGAACCGTATGGACGAGCTGGGGCTGAAGGCGGAGGATTATCAGTTTTACATGGATCTGCGCAAATACGGCTCCACCCGCCATTCAGGCTTCGGACTTGGCTTTGAGCGCTGTGTGATGTATCTGACGGGAATGGGAAATATCAGGGATGTGATTCCTTTCCCCAGAACAGTCAACAACTGTGAATTATAAGGAGTAATAAATGATAAGATTTATCCATCTTGCAGACGTACATTTAGGGGCGGCTCCGGACAGGGGGTGCCCCTGGAGCCGCGCGAGGGAGGAAGAAATCTGGGAGACATTCCGCCGGGTCATTGCGTCCATCAGCAGAGAACCGGTGGATTTGTTATTTATAGCCGGAGATCTTTTTCACCGCCAGCCCCTTTTGCGGGAGCTGAAGGAGGTAAATTACCTGTTCTCCACCATACCGGACACAAGAGTGTTTTTGATGGCCGGGAACCATGATCATATCCGGCAGAATTCCTTTTACAGAAAATTTCCCTGGGAGCCTAACGTGACATTTTTTGAGGAGGAATCCCGAACCTGCGTAAAAGTGCCGGAGCTGAACGTCTTCGTATACGGTATGAGCTATCACCGCCAGGAGATCCGTGAAGCCCTGTATGACGCCTGGAGGCCGGAGGCCGAAGAGGGATTTCATGTGCTTCTGGCCCACGGGGGAGACGCGGATCACATTCCCATGGATGTGAAGCGCCTCTCGGCGGCAGGATTTGATTATCTTGCCCTGGGGCATATCCACAAGCCCCAGTCGGTTCTCCGGGGAAAAGCCGTTTATTCAGGAGCCCTGGAGCCCATTGACCGGAACGATATGGGAAAACACGGATATATTGAAGGCTCCTGGGAGAAAGGGAGAATGAGGCTGAAATTTATTCCTTTTGCCTGCAGAAGCTATCAGAATCTGGTGCTGACGCTGAGAGAGGATTCCACTCAGTACTCCCTTGAGGAAACGCTGAAAAATGAGATCATGACAAAAGGTGGCAAAAATATTTACAGGATCCTTCTCAGGGGACGGCGCGCCCCGGAGCTGGTGCTTCTCAGTGAAAGGCTGAAGCGTCTCGGCAATATCGTGGAGGTTCTGGACGAATCCGCTCCGGCCTATGACCTGGAAAAGCTTTACCGGAAGTACAGCGGCACTCTGATCGGCGATTATATCGCGTATTTCAGCGGCAGAGAAATTTCAGTAGTGGAGAAAAAGGCTCTTTATCACGGGCTTCAGGCATTGCTGGAGACAAGCATACTGAATCAGTGACAGGAAGAAATTATGATCATAAAACGTATTACTATCAAAAATTTTGGCAAACTTCATAACAGGACTCTGGAATTTTCTCCGGGTATGAATGTGCTTTACGGAGAGAACGAGAGCGGCAAGACCACGACCCACACCTTTGTAAAAAGTATGCTTTACGGGATTCACAGGCAGAGGGGAAGGGCGGCCAGAAAGGACGCCTATACGATTTATCTTCCCTGGGAGAATCCGTCGGTTTACGGAGGAACACTGTGGTTTGAGAGCGGCGGAAAAAGCTTTCGTCTCACGAGAAATTTCTATAAAGACGATCTCCAAAGCCAGCTTCTCTGCGAGGACGACGGAGAGCTGCTGGATATAGAGCAGGGAGATCTGGACGCGGTTCTTGGAGGAGTCAGCGAAACTGTTTATGAAAATACTGTTTCCATAGCGCAGTTAAAAAGTACCACCGGCGTGGAGCTGGTGAGAGAGGTTCAGAATTATATGGCCAGCTACCAGGGGGCCGGGGACAGCTCCGTGGATCTTGGACGGACGGCCCAGATGTTGAAGATGAACAGAAAAGGCTTCCAGGTTCAGGCGGACCGGCGTCGGAAGGAAAATGAGAAGGAAAAAGCGAGGCTTGCTTCCAATATGGAATATATCCAGAAAGAACTGGAGGATCTGGAGGAAAAGAACGAACAGACAGCGGAGCAGGAAAAAATGCTTTATGTCGGCGGCGGGGAAAATGAACCCAGCGTCCTGGACGAGCGTCTGGAGCTTCTGGAAAAGCAGCTTGGGAAGCAAAAAGCAGTCCAGCTTCTGACAGCGGCTGCCGCGGCGGTCTGCGCGGCAGTTCTTTACCTGTTTCTCCGCCAGCCTTTGCTTTGTATCCTTCCGGTGTTCGCCGGAGCGCTGGCGCTGCTTGTGGAGGAGAGCCTGAAAAGGCGTATATCGGCGGAAGCTGAAAAAAGAAAACGTCAGAGGAGCCGCCTGAATGAAAAGCGGGAAAAGCTCCGGTGGAACAGAGAGAAAATCGAAGAAGAAAAAAAAGAAAAGCTTACCGCTCTGTCGAACCTTGCGGAGGAATATCAGGAAGCTGAGGACCATGCCTATCTTCCCCTTGCTGAGGAGCTGGAAATAGAATCTCTTGAGCTTGCCATGAAGACCATAGAAATGCTTTCGCGGGACATACACAGGCAGGTTGGGGGCCGGCTGCGGAGAAGGACTTCGCAGATCCTCAGTGAGATCACAGGCGGAAAATATACCGAGATCCTTATGGACGCGGAGCTTCGCATGACGGTGAATACCGAAGGACGCACGGTTTCCCTGGAGCATCTGAGCCGGGGGACGGTGGAGCAGATTTATTTTGCCCTTCGCATGGCGGCTGGGGAGCTTCTCTGCGGAGAAGAGCGTTTTCCGGTGATCCTGGACGAGGTATTCGGCATGTATGACGAGGAGCGCCTGGCGGCGGTGCTCTCCTGGCTGGCAAAGGAAAACAGGCAGGTGATCATATGTACCTGCCGGCAGAGAGAAATGGAAATTTTGGAAAAACTGAACATTCCCTTTTCAAAGGCGTCGCTGTAGAAGAGGATCGGCTAAAGAAAAAGGAGCCGGAACCGGAACGCAGGAAAGCATTTCCTGTATCCGGGGCCGGCTTCGTTTTTTACTGATAACGGGCCATGTAGTTGTTTACGCAGTTCTTGATTCTGTCTACCGGGTTCAGCAGATGGCTGACAGACATATCATGATTCAGGGTATCGATGATCAGCGCGATATATTTGCTCATATCACAGTCAATATACCAGGGCTTTTCCAGAAGCTCCGGCGTCTGGTATACGAGGTTGGTGGTGAGAACCTTGTCGAAAAGTCCTCTGCTGTAAGCGTCGTCGAATTTTTCCAGGCCGTCGGTGAACAGTCCGAAGGTAGAGCAGATATAGATCCTTCCGGCGCCGCGCTTTTTCAGAAGAGCCGCGGTTTCAATGACCGTGTTGCCGGAAGAAATCATGTCGTCGATGAGGATCATATCCTTGCCCTCCAGCTTCGGTCCGAGAAACTCATAGGCCGCGATGGGGTGGCGTCCGTTGCTGGAACGGCGGGAATAATCCAGACGCTTGTAGTACATACCCATGTCTACCCCAAGGATGTTGGCCAGATAAATGGCCCGTCCCATACTTCCCTCGTCGGGGCTGATGATCATGAAATGCTCGTTGTCAATGTGCAGCCCTTCCTCGTGATTCAGAAGAGCCTTGATAAACTGATAGGAAGGCTGGACGGTTTCGAAGCCGTGAAGAGGAGTGGCGTTCTGTACTCTGGCGTCATGAGCGTCAAAGGTGATGATATTTTCCACGCCCATACTGGTCAGCTCCTGCAGCGCTGTGGCGCAGTCCAGAGATTCGCGGCCCACACGCTTGCTCTGACGGCTCTCATAAAGATAGGGCATAATAACGTTGACTCTTCTTGCCTTACCGCCGATCGCGCCGATGACACGCTTCAGATCCTGAAAATGATCATCCGGAGACATCAGATTCGTAAAGCCGCTGATGCGGTATGTGAGGCTGTAATTGCACACGTCTACCATCAGGTAGATATCATCGCCGCGGACAGATTCTGTGATAACGGATTTTCCTTCGCCGGATCCGAAACGGGGATTCTGGACGCCGACAATAAAAGAGTCTCTCTGATAACCCTCGAAGGCGAAGGAATCCATTTCTTTGTGGTTCCGGTCGTTTCTCCATTTCACAAGCCAGTCGTTGACCTTGGCTCCCAGTGTCTGGCAGCTTTCCAGGGGGATCAGCCCCAGCCGTCCTACAGGAAGTGTCGTCAATTCTTTGGTTCGTAACTGTGCCATTCTTTATTTTCCTCCTAAAAATATTTTCTGTATACGGATATCCTTTCCAATCAGCTTGATCATCTGGAAATTGCTGGCGATCCTGGAGAAGGTTCTCTCCGAGTAGGCCGCCGAAAAATCCTCAAGCTTCAGATTGGTGGAAATAATGGTTGATCTGCGCCGTGTAAGCCGTTCGTTGATACAAAAAAACAACTCTGAAGACACAAAGCTGTTGGTAAGCTCTGTTCCCAGATCGTCGATGATCAGAAGATCGCAGTCATAAATAAAATCTTCTTCCTGATCAGCCCCGGGCTTTCGCGAAAACGTACTGTGAGCCAGTCTGTCAAACAGATCGTAGGCAGAAAAATAAAGCACACAGTGAGACGTTTTGAGGAGTTCGCCGGCAATGCAGTGAGAAAGAAAGGTTTTGCCGACTCCGGTACTGCCGTAGAGAAACAGATTCTGGAACCGGGAGTCAAAATTTCTCACAAAATTCCAGGCGCCGTCATAGGCGCGTCTGGCCGTATCCCGGGCAGTCAGTCCCGTTGCTTCGTTTTTTATTGTATCAGAATACCAGTCAAAAGAAAAGTGTTCAAAATTTTCTTTTTCCAGAATCTCCCTGAGATTGGACTGCGCATACAGAAGTTCAATTTCGGCTTTTTTAAAACAGGAGCATTTTTTGTTCCCGATATAGCCGGTGTCCTGGCAGAGAGGACAGACGTAATGCGGCTCCAGATAATCCGGGGAAAATCCATTCTCCCTCAGCAGGGAAAGACGCTCCTCTGCCAGAAGCGCCACTTCTTTTTTCAGGCCGTCCACAGAGCCTTCGCCGTTCTGGATCAGATCCCGGGCTCTGCGCGCGCTCAGGGAGGCTACCTCACCGTCGATCTCAGCCAGCCGGGGAACCCTGAGGAAAGCCTCCTGCCTGCGTTCCTCCAGCTCTCTGCGGGTCCGGGACTGTCTGCGGCTGTATTCTCTCATAATGATGTCGTACTGAAAATTTTGTAAAGCCACGTTGCCCTCCTTACTGTTGGTTCAGCAGACGTTTTTCATATTCCTCAAAGTTATATTCCCTCTGCTGGAAGTTATTGAAGCGATTGGCGGAAGCCGCCGTCTGCCGGGCGGGCTTCTTTTCCTGGCGCTGTTTTTTGTGCTCCACGTCCAGAAGGCGGATATCGTCCAGATTATTTACCTGTTTTTTCTTCCAGCCCTCCAGGATCTTATCTGTATACTGGAAGCTGGCCTGGCCTGTCTGCAGGATCGTTCTGGAGCAGGCCTCCTGGATGATCTCCAGAGAGAAGCCGTAGGTTTTCAGCCAGGTGTCCATAAGGGTGATCTCTGTTTCCACCGGGCTTCGGTTGGTGATGCCGAGAGCCTTCAAAATAGTATAGTAATCCCGGCTGTAGCGGGCGTTTGCTTTTTTTGCGTCCGCCACAGAGACGATTCCCTCTCCGGCCCATGCCAGGGCTACTGTTTCTATGTAGCGGATGCTTCTGTGATTCCGGCTGACGCAGTATTCGATCAGGTACTCTATAAGATCGGCGGAAAAGCTGAGGCCGTCATAGAAAAACAGGATTTTCTGAACCTCTGTGGGGGTCAGTGTTTTTCCGAGGTACTGTTCGGCTATATACAAAAGCTGAACGATTTCTTCGTTCTGCTTCAGCTCCTTCACCCGCTCCGGAGTCAGCGGCGCCGGCTTCAGGGAAGGCTTCTGCTCCGCGGAGCGCTGGGACGGGATATCGGTATGTTCGGCGGGTGCCGCCTTTTTCTGAGGATCGAGCAGGGTAATACCGCTCAGACGCTGGCCGTCGGTGAATTCCAAAGCGACGAGATTCTGACGGGCCCAGTACTTCAGCCCCCGCAATATATCCCTTTCCGTACAGAGAAGGCGGTCGGCCATTTCCTCCAGACTGAAAGAAACCGGGGCGTCAGTCATAGTCCGCAGGAGATAGATATAAACCTTTACGAACTCTCCGTTAGCCTCGGGCATATAATCGTCTATAAATATATTCGATAAAAGCGTTGCCTCCTGCCGGGAGGGGCTTTTTAGTGTGATCATACTCATGTATCATCGCTCGCTTTCTGAATCTGATAAAAAGTAACAGTCCGGCCCGCGTCATCCGCGAAACCGCGCTGCGTGCTTACTGTGGCTAACGCCGCCGTATGGCTGAACTGCTACGATAAAAACAGGGATTTTGGTCGTCCTTAGTATAGCATAAGATTTTTTAAATGAGAATAGGGTTTTTTCCGGGGAGGATTTTCCACAGGAGTTTGTGGATAATGTGGATAATGTGGAAAAGAGAAAAAGATTAAAATTATGGGTAACTGCGAAAAACCGCGGAAAATGTTACAATTACATGAAATAAAGGCGAAAATGTTGCAGAATTATGTCGAGCAACAGCGGTAAAAAAATCCACATGCCATGCAGCGGAAAAAATGTGCATAAGCATGTGGATAATGTGGATAACTATTTTCCGAGGAGCTGTTCCCCAATGTTTACAACATCTCCGGCGCCCATAGTTATCAACAGGTCGCCCTGTGTACAATTTTCTAATAAAAAGTTTTCGATCTCGTCAAAAGTAGGGAAGTATTCGCAGGGAGTTCCAAGAGCGGCAATCTCTTTTCTCAGATCGTCTGAGGAAATTCCAAGCGTATCCGTCTCGCGGGCGGCATAAATATCAGCCAGCACTACATGATCCGCCAGTGTCAGAGCGCGGGCGAATTCCGGCAGAAGAGCCTTGGTGCGGGTATATGTATGGGGCTGGAATACGCACCATAGCTTCTGATGAGGATAATTGGCCGCCGCGTGGAGGGTGGCTTCGATCTCGGTGGGATGATGGGCGTAATCGTCAATGATGGTGACGCCCCCTACCGTCCCCTTGTACTGGAACCGGCGGTCAGTCCCTGTGAAATCCGACAGGCCCCCGGCGATCTCCTCCCAGGACAGGTCAAGAAGGCGTCCTGCGGCTATGGAAGCCAGCGCGTTGGATACATTGTGGACGCCCGGAACCTTCAGGGAACAGCTTCCCAGGGTTTCGCCCTTATATTTCGCGGTAAAGGACGCGTGCCCGAACTGGTCGTAACGGATATCGGAAGCGCTGTAGTCGCCGGGCTGCTCCAGCCCGTAGGTGATAACCCCGCAGGGAAGATCTCTGACAATGGATTCATATTCAGGCGTGTCCGCGTTGATGATCAGCGTGCCGTCCTCCGGAAGAAGCTGGGCGAAGCGTCGGAAGGAACTGCGGATATCGTCGATATCCTTAAAAAAGTCCAGATGATCCGCATCTATGTTCAGGATGATGCTGATTTTCGGGAAAAAGCTTAAAAAGCTGTTGGTATATTCGCAGGCCTCTGTCAGGAAGGTCCCGGAGTTTCCGACGCGGATATTGCCGCCGATGGCGGGAAGGATCCCCCCCACGCTGATGGTGGGATCGCAGCCGCCTTTCAGCAGGATGTGGGAAAGCATGGAGGTTGTGGTGGTTTTTCCGTGTGTGCCGGCCACCGCCACAGGCGTGTCATAATTGCGCATGATCTGTCCGAGAAGCTCCGCTCTGGTAAGCATGGGAAGCTCCCGCTCTTTCGCGCGGGCATATTCAGGATTATCGGGATGAATGGCGGCTGTATATACGACCACATCTACGGAATCGCCGATATTGGAAGCCCGCTGTCCGTAGTAGATCCTGGCGCCTTTTTCCTCCAGTGATTTTGTCAGGGCGCTCTCCCTGGCATCGGATCCGGAAATGCGGAACCCTTCTTCCAGAAGGATCTCCGCCAGACCGCTCATGCTGATGCCGCCGATACCGATGAAATGGACGGAGAGCGGTTTGTGAAAGTCTATCTGATACATAATATAATCTCCTTAATCTTAATTGAATCGTTATGAATATTATACATCCCGGATCATAAAATGAAAAGCAGTACTTTTTTTACCTGAAATATGCATAATGCATAAAAAGTGTTCTGCATATACATTAATTGAAAGCAAAATATACAGGAAAAAACAAAAAAGATAGTTTTAACTAATAAAATTATGTGCAATAACGATAGAAAAAACGGAATAAAAACAAAATTATTATAAAAAATGTTCACCTTTCTGGTAAAGTATGATATAATCAAAAATCATAACTTATGATTTGCCGCGCCTGCCGCGGCAATCCAGGGATACCTGAAAAGTATAACATACAAGGGGTGATTGCACGATGATTAAAAAAGAAATGATTGCCATGCTTTTAGCCGGCGGTCAGGGCAGCAGACTTGGTGTGTTGACAGAAAAGGTTGCGAAACCTGCTGTCTCTTTTGGCGGAAAATACCGTATTATAGATTTTCCGCTCAGCAACTGTATTAATTCCGGTATTGATACAGTAGGAGTCCTGACACAGTATCAGCCCCTGCGGCTTAATACGCACATCGGGATCGGGATCCCGTGGGATCTGGACAGGAATGAAGGCGGAGTTACTGTTCTGCCTCCTTATGAAAAAAGTACCAACAGCGAATGGTATACAGGGACAGCCAATGCGATTTTTCAGAATCTTGATTATATGGAGCAGTATCATCCCGATTATGTTCTGATCTTATCGGGGGATCATATCTATAAGATGGATTATGAAGTTATGCTGGATTTTCATAAGGCGAACAAAGCGGATATCACCATCGCGTGTATGCCTGTGCCGATCGAGGAAGCAAGCCGCTTTGGGATCATGGTTACGGACGACACGGGACGTATTACAGAATTTGAGGAAAAGCCGGAGAAGCCCAGCAGCAATCTGGCGTCCATGGGCATTTACATTTTTAGCTGGGAAATTCTGAAGGAGGCGCTGATCGCGCTGAAAAATCAGACAAACTGTGATTTTGGAAAGCATATCCTTCCCTACTGCAAGGAAAAGGGACAGAGACTTTTCGCTTATGAGTTCAACGGCTACTGGAAGGATGTGGGTACTCTTGGTTCTTACTGGGAGGCCAATATGGAGCTGATCGATATTATTCCTGAATTCAATCTCTACGAGGAATTCTGGAGGATTTATACCAAGGGTGATATTATTCCGCCCCAGTATGTTTCCGGGGAAGCGGTAACGGACAGATGCCTGATCGGCGAGGGCGCGGAAATATACGGAGAAGTGCATCACTCCATTATCGGACCGAATGTAATCATCGGCAAGAACTGTGTGATCCGGGATTCCATTATTATGAGGAACTCCGTGGTAGGCGAGGGCACAGTAATGGATAAGGCGATCGTGGCAGAGGATGTTGTGATTGGAAGGAATGTGGTCCTGGGCTGCGGGGAGGAGGCTCCTAATGTGCTGAAGCCGGCGGTATATGCCTTCGGCATCGCCACCATCGGCGAGCGCAGCTTTATCCCTGACGATGTGAGGATCGGAAAGAATACGGCCGTTTCCGGCATTACGAAATCGGAGGATTATCCGGGAGGAATACTGGAAAGCGGACAGGTAATAAAGGTGAAGGACGGTGATAAGGCATGAGAGCATTGGGAATCATTCTGGCAGGCGGAAACAACAACCGAATGAGAGAGCTGTCTAATAAAAGAGCCATTGCCGCCATGCCTGTGGCCGGCAGCTACAGGGCCATTGATTTTGCGCTGAGCAACATGGCCAACTCTCATATTCAGAAGGTGGCGGTTCTGACGCAGTATAACGCCCGTTCTCTGAACGAGCACCTGAGTTCCTCGAAATGGTGGGATTTCGGAAGAAAGCAGGGAGGTCTGTACGTATTCACGCCTACCATCACAAAGGAAAACAGCCTGTGGTATCAGGGGACGGCAGACGCGATCTATCAGAATATCACTTTCCTGAAAAACAGTCATGAGCCCTATGTGGTCATCGCGTCGGGAGACGGCGTTTATAAGATGGACTACAACAAAGTGCTGGAATTCCATATCGCCAAGCGCGCGGATATCACAGTAGTCTGTACTACCTGCCGGGATCAGTCGGAGGTGGAGAGATTCGGAGTGCTCCGGATGAATGAGGATAACCGGATTGAGGAATTTGAGGAAAAGCCTATCGTTTCTTCTTATAATATAGTATCCACGGGTATTTATGTGGTGCGCAGAAGACAACTGATCGAGCTGATCGAGCGGGCTGCCCAGGAAGGCAGAAATGATTTTGTCAAGGATATCCTTATCCGCTACAAGAATCTTAAACGGATTTACGCTTATAAAACAGACGCTTACTGGAGCAACATTTCCACCGCGGAATCCTATTACAGGACGAATATGGCTTTCCTGGAGCCTGATATCAGGAACTATTTTTTCAAGCAGGAACCGTCAATTAAGACGAAGATCGACGACCTTCCTCCGGCGAAATATAATCCCGGGGCAGTTGTCAGGAACAGTCTGGTTGCCAGTGGCTGTATCATAAACGGAGTTGTGGAAAATTCAGTTCTGTTTAAAGATGTATTTGTGGGCAACGGCTGTGTGATCCGGAACTCGGTGATCCTCAACGACGTGTATGTGGGGGACAATACGCACATTGAAAACTGCATTGTCGAGAGCCGGGACACCATCCGGGCGGATTCCAGTTTTTACGGCGAGAATGGAATAAAAATTGTCGTAGAAAAAAATGAGAGGTATGTACTCTGAAAATCTGGTGTCAGCCTGCTGTACCGGAGTGCATATTTGAAATGAAAGGGGCAGAAAAAGATGAATATTACAGATGTACGCGTGAGAAAAGTTGCGAAAGAAGGAAAAATGAAAGCAGTAGTCTCCATCACCATAGACGATGAGTTTGTAGTACATGATATTAAGGTGATCGAGGGAGAAAAGGGACTGTTTATCGCAATGCCCAGCCGTAAGGCCACGGACGGTGAATACCGCGACATTGCGCATCCTATTAATTCCGTGACAAGAGACAGGATACAGAAAATGATACTCGACAAATATCAGGACGTTATGAATGAAGAGACGGACGGAGAGATTGCAGCAGCAGAATAACCCCGGATATCTGTAATAAAAATGCAACGAATGTAATGATTTATTAAAAACAAGAGGCTTAAAAACCTGAAAGGTGTATTTTTTCAAGGTTTTTAAGCCTCTTCTTTTTGTGCGTTTTTGCCAAATGTTACATACTTGTTACAAAAATGAAATAAAACTGTTGATTTTTTGAGGAAATATGTTATACTTGACCTACAAACAAGTAAGAGGTGTGAATATGAAAATGAAGAAAGTTCTATTACTGCTTTTAACCTGTATCGTGACAAGCGCTTCTGCGGGAACCGGCGTATATGCGTCTACGGAGGACCAGATCGCGGCGGCTCAGGCACAGAAGCAGGAAGCGCAGGCAGGCCTTGCTCAGGCCCAGGCGAATATCAGCAGCCTGGAAAGCAAGAAGCAGGAGCTTGAGGCTTATCTGGCAGAACTGGATGCACAATATAATGAATTGACGAACAGTATAGCGCAGCTTAGTGTCGAGGCGGCAGAAAAAGAAGAGGAGCTGAAGGTGATCCAGACTGAGCTTGAGAAAGCGAAAAAAACTGCCGAGAATCAGTATGAGGCAATGAAGCTCCGGATTGTCTATATGTATGAAAAGGGCGGAAGCTCTATGCTGGAGACGCTGCTGGCATCCGAGAGCATTGCTGATTTTCTGAATCAGGCTGAAAACATATCTAAAATTTCCGAGTATGACAGGGATATGCTGAAAAAATATGAGGCTACCCAGGCGAATATTAAGGAGCAGGAAGATAAGGTTACAGAGGAGTCTGCCTCCATCAACCAGCTTCTCGCCGAAAAGAGTACAAAACAGCAGGAAGTTCAGACAATGGTATCCAATACCAGCAGCGATATCAGCTCTTATGTAAATCAGATCAGCGCCAGCCAGGAAGAGGCAAACGCTTTGATGGCTCAGGTAAACAGCGCGGACAACAGTATTTCGGCGCTTATGCAGCAGGCGGCGGCAGAGCAGGCCGCGGCGGAACAGGCGGCAGCGGAGCAGGAAGCGGCTTCCCAGGAGACAGAGGAAGAAACTCAGGATTCCGGCGCCGAAGGAAATGTTTCTGAAGAGACCGAGCCGGAATTTGATCCTGAAACAGACACTATGGATTCCGAGAGCAGCTCTACCAGCAGTGATATCATTGTTGAGGAGGAAGCGCCGGAAAGCAGCGGCGACGCGTCCGAAGAGTATGAGGCGGAGGACACTTATACAGACGATACCTATACAGAAGAGTCTTCAGGAAGCTCTGATTCTTCATCAGGACAGGGTACATATCTTGGAAACTTTATGCTGACAGGCTACTGCAACTGCGCGCAGTGCTGCGGTACCGCCGGAAATCCTACGGCCAGCGGCGCGATGCCGACGACAGGCCATACGGTTGCTATGGCGGGAGTTCCTTTCGGAACACAGCTTCTGATCAACGGTACGGTATATACCGTGGAGGATCTTGGAACGCCTTACGGACATGTGGATATTTACTGCGGAAGTCATGAAGAAGCGCTGAATTTCGGACTGCAGTACGCAGATGTATATCAGTTGAATTAAGCGGATTTTTGAAATTCTGTTTCTGAAATAAAAAGGCATCTCCAAAAGCCTGGCGGCTTTGGGGATGCCTTTTTACAAATAGACGTTTAAAGATAGGGGGTTCCGGGAATGTCCGGATAGCTGCCCATGCCGATGAGAAGCTCCAGACCGGCCTGGCGCGCTTTCAGAACCGCGTCCTTGACGGCTTCCGCGTCGCCTGAGAGGGCCAGTATCACTTCGTTGGAATGGCTGGTTCCTATGCTGGGGGTCATATAACGGATGATCTGTACGGAGGAGGTTTTTACGGCGATATCGGCCATTACCAGGCCAATGGCGGCAGGGGAGCCTGCCATGAAGCCGAAAGCCTCTCCCGGAACTGCCTGGAACGCTTTCTGGATGGCAGGGCCGGCGCTGGCCGAATAGGCGAATTCCAAATGTCCGGCCTGGCTGATATAAAGCTCTCCCGCGTATTTCGTGATACGGTCAAGGGAAAGCTGTACAGCATGGCGCACATCCGATACATCATCTCCGCCAAGTACAATATAGCTTCCGTGTCCTCCCCAGCCCTTGGTGTCCCGGGGAAGATCAATGGAAAGTACTTCTGTATTCGTGGCTTTTACAGCATCGTCCACGGCGGTGATCTGTCCGGCGGCTCCGGTACGCGAGCTGATCAGTCCCAGGGAGCGATAGCGTGTTCCGATCTTCATTTCTTCTAAGAGACGGCTGTCAATGCCGGAAATTACCAGACCGATGGTATCCAGTACGGTGGTTCCCACAAATTCTGTTCTTGTGCAATGAGTGCTGATGCTTTTTACGTCCATAAAAGTCTCCTTTTCTCTCTGGTTTTACTATAACGTATCCCTGTGAATATTTCAATATCCGCAATCAAGGCGGCTCAAAAATCGTTGACGGATTTTCTGCTTTCAAGAGACCTTTTTCCGTAAAAAGGAACTCCTGCGAAGCCAGAGCGTCCAGGAAAATGAAAATTATGGCATGAGAATTGAAAAAAATTTAATTTTTATATTGACAAAGCATCCAAAAATGAATATAATAACCCTTGCAGTCGCGAATTGCGGCTGAGAATCAAATCGAAGCGTGGCTCAGTTTGGTAGAGCGCTGCGTTCGGGACGCAGAGGCCGCAGGTTCAAATCCTGTCGCTTCGACTGCAAGAGTGCCTATTTTACGGCACTCTTTTGTTTTGTGTTATCCGCCGGTCAGAAATGGCCGGCGGAATTTTTTTACATTTTGTCCCTTCTGATATATGCTCCGTGAGGATGCGCAGGGATTCGGGAAAGAATTTTGTCAGCAGAGCTGACCCGAATCCCGCGCCAAGACTCGCGGAGGAGTCTTGAATTTATTTCCGGAAACTTCAACAAAGCTCTTGTATAAGTGTCAGGATTTGCTATAATAAGGGGGAATTAAAAGTTCAGACCGGAATGATTTGCAAAATAAGATTCCATGCGTCAAGTGTTCAGTGGATGGGGAGTTGCCGCAGAAACGAAAAGCTCGTCTTACGATATGGAGTCTGCACCCGTTGCATCAATATTGGATAGCGTCTCATATTGTGAATGGGTTTCCGTCGCAATATGGGATTTTTTTTATATCAATTAGTAAGTACCTTATGAGTCCAGAGTGCGTTTGCAAATTTACAGAGCGCGGAGTGAACAGATAACACGTTATCATGATGAAAGAAAGGAAAGCAGCCGGACAGAGGACGGCTGCGGAGGAAACAGAACAGATGATGGACAAAGAAAAAATCGAAGCAGGCGTACGGCTGATCCTGGAGGGGATCGGCGAGGATGTGAACCGTCCGGGGCTGGTGGAGACGCCCTCCCGGATCGCCCGGATGTGCGAGGAAGTTTACGGCGGTATGTATCAGAGCGCGGAAACGCATCTTTCCAAACAGTTTGATGTGGCAAACAGCGATATGGTGCTGGAAAAGGACATTACCTTTTTCTCCATGTGCGAGCACCATCTGCTGCCGTTTTTTGGGAAAGCCCATGTGGCTTACATACCGGACGGAAAAGTAGCGGGGCTCAGCAAGCTTGCCAGAACGGTGGAGGTGTTTGCGAGACGGGCGCAGCTCCAGGAGCAGATGTGCGTACAGATCGCGGACGCCATGGCCGAATATCTGCACCCGAAGGGAGTGATGGTCATGATCGAGGCGGAGCATACCTGCATGACTATGCGCGGCGTGAAAAAACCGGGCAGCAGGACTGTGACCACTGTGACGAGAGGCGTATTTGCCGAGGACGCTAATCTGCGCGAGATGTTTATGCAGATGGTAAAACTGTGAGGAGCGGCGATGGAACGGGTCAATTGGATATGGAATCATCCGGTCTATCAGGAGCATCTGCGGCGGACGGTGGAAGCGGAAAAGAACCGGATGTTCTGCCGGCATACGCCGGAGCATTTTCTGGATACGGCCAGGCTTTGCTATATTTTTTGCCTGGAAGCGGGGATTTCTGTGGATAAGGAGTTGATTTATGCGGCGGCGCTGCTTCACGATGTGGGGAGATACCGCCAGTACGAGGAAGGGATTCCCCATGAAAAAGCCAGCCTTGCCATCGCGGTGAGCCTGCTGCCGGAATGTGGCTTTACCGAAGAAGAGACTGCCCGGATCGCGGACGCGATCGACGGCCATCGGAAGCCGGCGGACGCAGCGGATTTTCGGAGCCTTTTTTACCGGGCGGACAAAGCGTCCCGGAGCTGTTATCTCTGCGAGGCGGAGCCGCTTTGCGACTGGAGCCCGGAGAAAAAGAACCTGTCTATAGAATACTGAAGAATGGGGTAGTGATTGTATCATATGAAGATCAGAAATCAGGAATTTGACTGTCAGAACCAGACTTATATCATGGGAATCCTGAATGTTACGCCGGATTCCTTCTCCGATGGAGGAAAATGGAGCCGCTTTGACGAGGCGCTGCGGCATACGGAGGAGATGCTTGCGGAAGGAGCGGACATCATTGATGTGGGCGGCGAATCTACAAGACCGGGTTATACCAGGATTTCGGACGAGGAAGAGATTGCAAGGGTCGCCCCGGTGATCGAGGCCATCCGCGCCAGATTCGACGTGCCGGTTTCCGTGGATACCTATAAGTCCCAGGTGGCGGAGGCGGCCATAAAGGCGGGCGCCGATCTGTTAAATGACATCTGGGGATTCAAGTATGACAGCAGAATGGCGGATGTGGCGGCAAAGTACGACGTGGCTTGCTGCCTGATGCACAATAAAAATGAGATACACTACAAGAATTTCTTTGAGGACATGCTGGCGGAGCTGCAGGAATGTGTTGACCTCGCAAAAGCAGCCGGAGTCCGGGACGACCGGATTATTCTGGATCCGGGCGTGGGATTTGGAAAAACCTATGAGATGAATCTTGAGGTCATCCGCAGACTGGAAGAGTGCCGCCGGCTGGGCTATCCGATTCTCCTTGGCACCTCCAGAAAATCGGTGATCGGACTGACGCTGGATCTCCCGGCTTCGGAGCGGGTGGAGGGAACGCTGGTTACGACGGTGATGGCCGTGATGGCGAACTGCGCGTTCGTCCGCGTTCATGATGTGAAGGAGAACGCCCGCGCGATTAAAATGACAAGAGCAATCCTCGGAAGGCAGGGAAGATAATGGATAAAATTTATATCAAAGACCTGGTGGTATTCGCGAAGCATGGCGTCTATCAGGAAGAAAACAGACTCGGTCAGAAATTTGTGATTTCGGCCATTCTGTATACGGATACAAGAAAAGCAGGAAAAACAGACTGTCTGGAAGCTTCCATTAACTACGGTACGGTCAGTCACATGATCAGCCAGTATGCTACAGAGCACACTTTTCAGCTCCTGGAGGCGTTTGCGGAAGGGCTTGCGGAGGAGCTGCTGAATAAAACGGAGCACCTGAAAGGGGTGCGCGTCACGATTAAAAAGCCGTGGGCACCGATCGGGCTTCCTCTGGACACGGCGGCCGTGGAGATCGAACGCTGGTGGCATACGGCTTATATCGCCCTTGGCTCCAACATCGGGGACAAAAAGGGATATCTGGATTCTGCGGTTTCCGCTCTTTCAAAGGCCGATGGCTGCCGTATGGAAGCGGTTTCCGACTATCTGGTGACAGAGCCCTACGGAGGGGTGGAGCAGGATGATTTTCTCAACGGAATGGTGAAGATCCGGACCCTTCTGACGCCGGAAGAGCTGCTTGCGCTGCTTCATGAGATCGAGGCGCAGGCAGGACGGACGCGGGAGATCCATTGGGGGCCCAGGACGCTGGATCTGGATGTGATTTTCTATGATCATCTGGTGCTGGATACGGAGGAGCTGCACATTCCCCATATTGAGATGCACAAAAGAGCGTTTGTGCTCAGGCCGCTATGCGAGATCGCTCCGTACGAGCGGCATCCGATCCTCGGAAAAACAGTGCGCGAGATGCTGGAGGAGCTGGAGAAATAGAAGAGACGGGCATAAAAAGGAACAGGCCCGGAGAGAAAACGATACCTGAAATATATTTTGTCCGCTTTAACACAGCACCATAGAAAATAAATAAAATATAAAAAATATAAACAAAAAATAAACTTTTTCATTGACTTTATTGTGATTATTTGCTATAGTGAACGCAACAGGCAAATATAAATAAGTATTGGATTGTTACTGTAAGGCAGGCAAAACCAAATTTTGTAAAACACGCGAAGCGTGTGTTTATAAAATTTGGTTTTTTTTTGTCTTAACGGACGTCGTCAGGGCAAAAGGACTTCATAAAAGAGGGCTGCGTGAGCCCGTGGCTGCGGAGATAATGTCTTTGGGAAAGGTCATTATGATTATTCAAAAGGTAATTAATAACAATATTGTGTCCGCCTACGATGAAATGGGGAGAGAAGTCGTGATCATGGGGCGAGGTCTTGGATTTGGAGCAAAGCCGGGAATGACCGTCGATCACTCCAGAGTGGAGAAAATCTTTCGTATTGAGAGCAGCGGCGTAGTGCAGAAGTTCAAAGAGCTGCTTTCCAATATGCCCCTGGAACATGCGGAAATCTCCAACGACATCATCGCGTATGCGGAGAGTTCGCTGAAACTGAAGCTGAACCAGAGTATCTATGTGACGCTGACGGATCATATTAATTTTGCCATTGAGAGATGGCAGAAAGGGATTCATCTTGAAAACGCCCTTCTCTGGGAGATCAAGCGGTTTTATGCGCAGGAATATGAGCTGGGACAGTATGCTGTCCGCCTGATCGGAGAAAGACTGAAGATTTTTCTTCCGGATGATGAAGCCGGATTTATCGCTCTTCATTTTGTAAACGCGGAGTATGGGACGGATATTCGGGACGCGGTACGGTTCCCGAATCTGGTACGGGATATTCTGGATATCGTAGTTTCGGAGATGCAGATCGATCTGGATGAAAAGTCGCTTCATTATGAAAGATTTGTAACGCATATAAAATTTCTGCTGCAGCGGATCTACCGAAAAGAGCTTCTTCCAAATGAGGAGGAAGAGCTGGCGGGTATGATGCAGGCGAAATACCCGAAGGAGTATGCCTGCAGCCGGAGGATTGCGGCATATGTAGAAGAAATGGCAAATTGCAGATTGTCCGGCGAGGAGGTCATGTATATGGCGATCCACATCCGGCGTGTGACAATGGCAGAAAAGGAGGAATAGGAAATGTTCAGCTTTTTTAAGAAAAAGGATAATAGGCTTGTCCTGGGGGCGCCTGCAAAAGGAAAAGCAGTGGCGCTGAAAGAGGTAAACGATCCTACGTTTGCGGAAGAAATGCTGGGAAAAGGGGCCGCGGTCATTCCCTCTGAAGGAAAAATCTACGCTCCCGCAGACGGACAGGTGGGTATGGTTTTTGACACTCTTCATGCGGTCAGCATAACCACGGATTTTGGAGCGGAGGTGCTGATCCATGTGGGTCTGGATACAGTGAAGCTGAAAGGCAACGGATTTACAGGATATGTAAAGGCCGGAGACCGTGTGAAAAAAGGCGATCTTCTCCTGGAGGTGGATCTGGATAAGGTGAAAGCCGCAGGCTATGACGTGATCACTCCCATGCTGGTCTGCAACACAGATGAATTTGCCTCTGTGGAGGGAACGGCAGGGAAAAATGTCAATCCTGGAGACGATATGGTATTTATTCAGAAATAAAAAGATTTTGACCGGAAAAGCTCCCGGAGGGCGGGACATATGCCCGGTTAAAATAGAGAAAGGGATTAGAAGAAATTTTAGAAGGAGGAAAATTGTATGAAGTTTTTACAGAGACTGGGAAAAGCCCTGATGCTTCCCGTAGCGGTACTTCCTATCTGCGGTATTCTCATGGGTATCGGATACGCTCTTTGTCCGGCGACTATGCAGGGCGGCGACGTAACAGGTATTTTACAGCAGATCGGTTACTATCTGGTAAAAGCAGGCGGCGCCCTGATCGACAACATGGCGATTCTGTTTGCGATTGGTATTGGTGTAGGTATGTCGGAGGACAACGACGGTACAGGCGGTCTTGCGGCTCTTGCGTCCTGGCTGATGATCACAAACCTTCTGTCTACCGCCAATGTTTCCGTAATCAGAACACTTTCTGAAGACGCTACACTGGCTTTCGACAAAATCGCAAACCCGTTTATCGGTATCATCGCAGGTGTAATCGGCGCTATGTGCTATAACAGATTCAAGAGCACAAAGCTTCCGGACTGGCTGTCCTTCTTCAGCGGCAAGCGCTGTGTAGCGATCGTGGCAGGCGTGGTATCCATTCTCGCGTCTGTGGTTCTGCTTTTTGTATGGCCTATCGTATTCGGCGCTCTGATCGCGCTGGGCGAAGCAATCGTAAGCCTGGACGCTGTGGGAGCGGGAATCTATGCTTTCTTCAACAGACTGCTGATTCCTTTCGGACTGCATCACGCGCTGAACAATGTATTCTGGTTTGATACCATCGGACTTGGAGACCTTACACATTTCTGGGCAGGTGAAACCTCAGCGGATGTTACCTGGAGCCTTGGTATGTACATGTCAGGATTCTTCCCGTGTATGATGTTCGGTATCCCGGGCGCGGCTCTCGCAATGGTACATACTGCTAAGAGCAATAAGAAAAAAGTGGCCATCGGTCTTGTCGCTTCCGCAGCGGTCGCAGCTTTTGTGTGCGGCGTTACAGAGCCCTTCGAGTTTGGATTTATGTTCCTTGCTCCCGCGCTGTATGTAATTTACGCGCTGCTGTACGCGATCTTTACTGTAATTACAGTTTTGCTCGGTTTCCGCGCGGGCTTCAGTTTCTCCGCCGGAGCAACTGACCTTGTTTTCTCCGCTACCCTGCCGGCAGCGCAGAAAACATGGCTGATCATCCCTCTTGGAATCGCCGCGTTCATCGTATTCTATGTTGTATTCCGTTTCGCGATCGTAAAATTCGATCTGAAAACTCCGGGACGTGAGGATGACGATCAGGAGGCTGAGAAGAGAGTGGTTCTCGCCAACGACAACTTTACAGAAGTAGCATCCGTTATCCTGGAGGGAATCGGCGGAAAAGAGAACGTTACCTCTATTGACAACTGTATTACAAGACTCCGTCTTGAGATCAAAGACTATACGAAGGTTGATGAAAGCAAGATCAAATCTGCCGGAGTAGCCGGAGTAATCCGTCCGGGCAAGAATTCTGTGCAGGTAATTGTGGGAACAAAAGTACAGTTTGTTGCGGATGAGTTCAAAAAACTCTGCAAATAATCTGTGAGCAGGACGGGGCTGAGCTATGTCTTGGCTCCGAATAGAATTCATACATGAATAATCCCTTTTGACGCAGGGGAATGGTAAGTCTGGAGCTTGCCGTTCCTCTGTTTTTTTGTTCTTTTTTCTGCGGGGGTTCATATATATTAGTGAATTCAAAAAACAGGAGAAAGCTTTTGGCGGGATATCGTCGTTTTGTCGCATATGTATACGAGTATCAAAAGGGGAGAAAAGGGAGAAACTGCGGATTTATCCGGGTAGAGGCCTGGGAGGAGCGGTGCAGGATGGAGATGCACCTCCTTTGTCCGGGGCTTCTGCCAAATGTAAGATGCGATATTTTTGGTTTTGTCAGGAACGCGGGACTGATGGACGGAAGTCTGATCGGGAGCTGTACAACAGAGGAGAGCAGGGCGGACAGTGTAATTGAAACAGACAGAAATAATCTGGGAGGGTCCGGGCTTTCGCTGGATCAGATGGGCGGAATGATCCTCACTACAGAGAGCGGGGCGTTTTTTGGGACAGAGTGGGATGATCAGCCCGTCCGGCCGGAGAATTTCCGGAGAATAGCCCGGGCGCCGGAGGAGGACGAGGTACAAAGGGAGAGAAGGAGTGTGAGAGCGCGCGGCGGGCAGGCGGAACCAGAAGGACGCGCGGGAGAGGAAGGCAGGGGCAGAGAGGTTCGCGATAGAGAAGGAATGTGGGAAGAGGAAGGAGTCCCAGGAGAAGGATACAGAGAGCCGGAGAGAAGGAGCCGGGGAAGAGAGGAAATGCCCGGAGAAGGGATCGGAGAGCCGGAGAACTGGAGGGAGGAAATGTCACCGGAGATGAGGATGAGGCCGGAGCTGAGAGGGGGAACGAGAGAAGAAGGTCGGGAGAGAAACGACCGGGACAGTGGAGAAATGCCGGAAGAGAGAATATCGTCGGAAGAAGGCCGCCGGGAATCGGGAGACCGGAGAGAGCAAAAGCTGCCGGAGATGAGGATGACGCCGGAGTCAGGAAGACAAACAGGAGAAGAAGGCAGAGAGGTTCGCGATAGAGAAGGAATGTGGGAAGAGGAAGGAGTACCAGGAGAAGGATACAGAGAACCGGAGAGAAGGAACCGAGTCAGAGAAGAAACGCCCGGAGAAGGATACAGAGAACCGGAGAACTGGAGAGAGGAAATGGCGCCGGAGCTGAGAAGGAGAACGAGAGAAGAAGGTTGGGAGAGAAGCGGCCGGGACAGTGGAGAAATGCCGGAAGAGAGAATGCCGTCGGAGGAAGGGCGCCGGGAATCGGGAGACCGGAGAGAGCAAAAGCTTCCGGAGATGAGAATGACGCCGGAGTCAGGAAGACAAACAGAAGAAGGCAGGGGCAGAGAGGTTCGCGATAGAGAAGGAATGTGGGAAGAGGAAGGAGTCCCAGGAGAAGGTCCCGGAAATCCGGAGGGAAGGAGCCGGGTCAGAGAAGAAATGCCAGGAGAAGGGATCAGGGAGCCGGAGAACTGGAGGGAGGAAATGTGGCCGGAGAGGGGAAGCCGAGACAGAGAAGAAACAGGGGAGGAAGCAGAAAAAAGAAGAGAGGAGGAAATCTGGGAAGAGGCGGAGTCTCGGAGACTGGCAGGGCTAAAAGAGAGAGCTTCAGAAGCTGAGAGAGAAGAAAGACCGGCGTGGGGACAGGTTCGTGAAGAGCAAGAGCTTCAGGGGGCCGGAAGAGGGAAGGAAGGAGGAGATCACAGGAACGCCGGAGCAGAGGACGAGGCAGTGACTGCCGCGGAGGCAGCCCAAATGGAAGAGATTCCTTTTGGGGAGGAATTTGATCCCTTTGGGGACGGAGAAATTATGAGCTGCCGGAAGATCCAGCCGGGGGATTTCCGCTATTTCCAGCCGCGGGACCGCGTTCTCGGGAATAACCGCTTTCTGCAGTATGGCTTTTACAGCTTCGGTCATCTGATGATCGGAAGGATGAAGAACGGAAGCTATATTTTGGGAGTGCCGGGAGGCTACGACCAACAGGAGCGGTTTATGGCAAACATGTTTGGATTTCCGTATTTTAAACAGTGCGGGCAGATACGGCTGTCCAGAGGCAGGGGCGGTTACTGGTACCGTTTAATCAATCCCCCTAAGCTCCACTAGCGGTATGGTGCGCCTGAGAATATCCTGAAAATGACGGAGGTCCTCAGAAGAATAGCTGCTGAATCCAGGCTGCAGAACCTCTTCGGAGTCTTTGTATGCCTGGAGATAGTATGCTTTTGCGCCTTTCAGCCACTGGCCGATCTCAATAAAATCCTTTTCGGTATGAAGCTCCTTTACTACTGTGGTGCGGAATTCATAATCCAGATTCCCTTTTAAAAGAAAATCCACTGTTTCCCGGATACTGTCAAGATCCGGCGCGGGAAGGCCGCACAGCGCGCTGTAATTTTCAGGACATGCCTTGATGTCAACGGCGGCCATATGGATGAGCCCTTTTTCCGCAAGGCTTTTCAGTACTTCGGGATTGGTGCCGTTGGTGTCCAGCTTTACCGGATATCCCAGCTTGTGAATATCCTTTAAAAAATCTTCCAGACCGGGAGAAAGCGTGGGTTCGCCTCCGGTGACGCAGACGCCTTCCAGGATGCCCCGGCGTTTTTTCAGAAAGGACATAACCTCTTCGCCGGGTATCGCGGGCTGGTCTGCAGGGCGAAGCACCAGACTGCTGTTGTGGCAGAAAGGACAGCGAAAATTGCAGCCGCCCAGAAAAATGGTGGCGGCCACCTTACCTGGATAGTCCAAAAGGGTTGTTTTGTTTAAACCATATATTTTCATGGGAAAGCCTCTTTTCGTTCTTATGTAAAATTATAGTCGCTGTTCACTCGCAAGATTGACACTGGCTGTCAAGCTATGCGCCTGTATGCTGAAGCGCGGGATTTCAGCCTCATACATCGAAGATGCATTTTAAATGGGCCGAAACCGTTGCAGTTCGCAGGCGCTTGTAAACTGTAACAAATTATACATGATTCCGGCCGGGGATTCCACATTGATTTTACCTGGTTTATTGAATATAATAATACATAGTGACACCGCAAAGAATGAACTCAGGAGGAGGTGCTTTTGTGACGGAGCAGGAGCGCTTTATGAAAGAAGCTGTCCGCCAGGCGAAAAAGGCCCGGGCTTTGATGGAGGTTCCGATCGGCTGTGTGATCGTGTCGGAGGGAAAGATCATCGCCAGAGGATATAACCGCAGAAATACAGATAAGAATACCTTGTCCCACGCGGAGCTGAACGCCATAAAAAAAGCCAGTAAAAAGCTGGGAGACTGGCGTCTGGAGGGCTGTACCATGTATGTAACGCTGGAGCCCTGTCAGATGTGCGCCGGGGCGCTGGTGCAGTCCAGGATTGACGAGGTGGTAATCGGAAGCATGAATCCCAAAGCGGGCTGCGCGGGGTCTGTCCTGAATCTGCTGGAGATGGACGGATTCAACCACAAGGTGAAGGTGACGAGAGGAGTCCTGGAGGAGGAATGCTCCTCTATGCTTTCGGATTTTTTCCGGGAGCTGCGGGAAGAAAAAAAGAGAAAGAAGAAAGAAGAGAAGAAAGATACACTTTCCGGGACGGAGGACGATCCTCCACGGAAAACAACTGGAAACGAGTTTTCATAAACGGCTTAGAGCTGAAAGAAGTGTCTGATTTAGAATATCTGAAATAATAAGCGAAAAAATACCCTGCAGCGGATCCTGCAGGGTAATCTTATATTCTTTTTTACGCGCGCCGCACCTCGAAATGCTCCCACAGACGTTACCTTTACAGTTAACTCGGCCCAGGCACCCTCGCGGCACACAGGAGCGTCTGCTTAGTGCTGCTGCATTCCTGCCCTGACACGGTTCACAGATTCCTGTTGCGCGAGACCCGGACGTCAACGCCACTTATAAAGGGCAGCTCTGCAAGATACAGTCCTCAGATTGGCATCACCCCTGCTGTAGCGGATTGCAGGTACAGGGCACCGCTAACTCCCCGGCTGCGCGGAATTTAAGTATAGACGATTTTTCGAGTCTTGTCAAGAGGGGTATAAGTATTATATAATAGAGAAAACTATAAATGAAGCGGGGTGCGATCAACATGATTAAACGAATCGGATTACTGACAAGCGGCGGAGACTGCCAGGCGCTGAACGCGACCATGAGAGGCGTGGTGAAGGCTCTCTCCAATTCGCTGGACGACCTGGAGGTTTACGGCTTTGACGATGGCTACAAGGGACTGATCTATGGCAAATACCGTATGCTTACCTCGAAGGATTTTTCGGGTATCCTCACGCAGGGCGGCACGATCCTTGGAACCTCACGTCAGCCGTTTAAGCTGATGCGCGTGCCGGACGAAAAGGGTCTGGACAAGGTGGAAGCCATGAAGCAGACATATTACAAGCTCTGCCTGGACTGTCTTGTGATCCTGGGAGGAAACGGTACTCAGAAAACAGCGAATCTGTTAAGAGAAGAAGGACTGAATATCATACATCTTCCCAAGACCATTGATAATGATATTTACGGCACGGATATGACCTTTGGCTTCCAGAGCGCTGTGAATATCGCTACAAACGCTATTGACTGTATTCATACGACGGCAACCTCTCACGGCCGTGTATTTATCGTTGAGATCATGGGACATAAGGTCGGAAGCCTGACGCTCCACGCGGGACTTGCAGGCGGCGCGGATATCATTCTGATTCCGGAGATCCCATATGATATCAAGAAGGTGGCCGCGGCCATCGAAAAGAGAAATAAAGCGGGCAAGCGTTTTACGATCCTCGCTGTGGCAGAGGGCGCGATCTCCAAAGAGGACGCCAAGCTGTCCAAGAAGAAATATAAGGAACGCCTGGCGGAAAGAGCCAAAAAATATCCTTCCGTATCTTATGAGATCGCAGACGCTATCAATAAGGAAATCGGCAGTGAAGTCCGCGTAACAGTTCCCGGACATATCCAGCGCGGCGGCGAGCCCTGCCCCTATGACCGTGTACTTTCCACAAGGATCGGCGCGGGCGCCGCGGAGGCGATCATGGATGAGGAGTACGGCATTATGATCGGTATTGTGAATAACAAGATCAAGCGAGTGCCTCTGGCAGAATGTGCGGGCAAGCTGAAGATGGTTTCTCCGAAGGATCAGACGGTTAAGGCTGCCAAGGAGATCGGCATCAGCTTCGGCGACTGACGACACTGAAACGACACACAGAGAATGAGAGGGGGATGTTGCAGAACGCATCCGGTGTATTCTGCAGCGTCCTCTTTATTTGAGAGAGGAGAATTTCCATGAGCTATACTGCCCTGTACAGAAAATTCAGACCTGATAATTTTGCGGATGTGAAAGGGCAGGATCATATTGTGACAACCCTTACCAATCAGATCAAGGCGAACCGTATCGGCCATGCCTATCTGTTCTGCGGAACCCGGGGAACCGGAAAGACGACTGTGGCGAAAATCCTCGCAAAGGCGGTAAACTGCAGCCATCCTGTAGACGGAAGTCCCTGCAATGAATGTGAGATGTGTAAGGCCATTCAGGCCGGAACCTCTATGAATGTTATCGAAATTGACGCTGCCTCCAACAACGGCGTGGATAATATCCGGGAGATCCGGGAGGAAGTTACCTATCGTCCCACAGAAGGAAGATACAAGGTTTATATCATAGACGAGGTTCATATGCTTTCTACAGGAGCGTTCAACGCTCTTCTGAAAACTCTGGAAGAGCCGCCCTCCTATGTGATCTTCATCCTTGCCACCACGGAGGCCCACAAGATCCCTGTTACCATTCTGTCGCGCTGCCAGAGATATGATTTTCACAGGATCACTATTGATACTATCGCGGCCCGCCTTGCGGAGCTTCTGGAGGCGGAGGGCGTTGAGGCGGAAGAAAAAGCCGTAAGGTATGTGGCGAAGGCGGGGGACGGATCCATGCGTGACGCTCTAAGTCTTCTGGATCAGTGCATCGCCTTCTATCTGGGAGAGAAGCTGACCTACGACAAGGTTCTTGAGGTTTTGGGAGCTGTGGATACCGAGGTGTTCAGCAGGCTCCTCAGAAAGGTTCTCGCAGGCGACGTGACGGGCTCCATCCATATTCTGGAGGATCTGATCGTGGGCGGCAGAGAGCTTGGACAGTTTGTGGGAGATTTTACCTGGTATATGAGGAATCTTCTTCTGGTGAAGACCTCAGAAAATCCTGAGGAGGCCATAGACGTTTCCTCAGAAAATCTGCGGCTTCTTGAGGAAGAAAGCCAGATGACGGATGTGGAGACGCTGATGCGCTATATCCGCGTTTTTTCGGATCTGTCCAATCAGATACGCTTCGCGACTCAGAAGAGGGTTCTTGTGGAGATTGCTCTTATTAAGCTGTGCAGGCCTGCCATGGAGACCAATCTGGATTCAGTGCTGGACCGTATCCGGGTGCTGGAACAGAAGGCGGAGGAACGGCCGGTGCAGCAGGTGATCGTGCAGAGGGAAGCCGCGTCAGGGAATATTGCGTCGGCCCCTCAGGAGGAAAAAAAGCCTCAGAAGGCGGCTCCGGAGGATCTTCAAAAGGTGATGGCGGGCTGGAAGGTGATCGTGGGCCAGACTACGGCGGCCTTTAAGCAGGCGCTTCTGAAATCTGTGCCGAAATATAACGGAGATACCGGCGAGCCGGTGCTCTTTGTGGAGTTTCAGACTCCCCTGGGACGAAATTATCCCGATGGATCGGACGCCGCCAGAGAGCTTCAGGATATTATTGAACGGCAGATCGGAAAAAGTATAGAGCTTCACATGCTGGTGGCGGAGGACCATCAGCAGACGAATCTTGCCAGCATAACGGTGGATGAGGCCATCAGAGAGAACATCCACATGGACGTAGTGGTGGAGGAGGAGCCGGGAGGCTACGGTTCAAGTCAGGAAGAATATTGACACATCGCGGTCAATAAAATATACTTTTGCAAAGAAAGTGTAAATATATTTTCCGCCGGAAAGCACAAGACGGAGGAAAAGACAGTGTCAAATAAGTTATGAAAAATCAGGAGGAAAAAAATATGGCAAAACGTGGAGGATTTCCGGGCATGGGAATGCCGGGGAACATGAATAATTTAATGAAACAGGCGCAGAAGATGCAGCGTCAGATGGAGGAGAACCAGAAAGCTCTGGAGGAGAAGGAGTTTACGGCTTCCGCAGGGGGCGGCGCCGTTGAGGTGACCATTTCCGGCAAGAGAGAGGTCACAAAGGTTTCCCTTTCCGAGGAAGTGGTGGATCCTGACGATATAGAGATGCTGGAGGATCTGATCGTAGCGGCCACCAATGAAGCCCTCCGCAAGGTGGAAGAAGAATCTGCGGCGGTAATGTCGAAGCTTACCGGAGGCCTGGGAGGACTTGGAGGAGGCCTTCCTTTCTGATGGAATATTACAGTACCCACATTAATAAACTGATCGAGCAGCTTTCCCATCTGCCCGGGATCGGGGCCAAATCCGCCCAGCGGCTGGCCTTTCATATCATGAACATGCCTAAGGATCAGGTGGAGCAGCTCACCTCCTCGATCACGGGAGCGAGGGAGAAGGTCCGTTACTGTAAAAATTGTTTTACCCTTACAGACCAGGAGCTGTGTCCGATCTGCAGCAATCCTCACAGAGACGCCGGGGTCATCATGGTAGTGGAAAATACCAGGGATCTGGCGGCCTATGAGAAAACCGGGAAGTATGAAGGCGTTTATCATGTGCTTCACGGTGCGATCTCTCCTATGCTGGGGATCGGGCCGGACGATATCCGACTGAAGGAGCTGATGCAGCGCCTTCAGCAGGACGTAAAGGAAGTGATCATCGCTACCAATTCCAGTCTTGAGGGGGAAACCACCGCAATGTACATCAGTAAGCTGATCAAGCCTACCGGGATCAAGGTTACCCGGATCGCAAGCGGCGTTCCGGTGGGAGGCGACCTGGAATATATCGACGAGGTGACGCTTCTGAGAGCCCTTGAGGGCCGGACCGAGCTGTAGGCTCATGCTGTTTAAGGGGGAAGCCGGATGTCAAAAAAGAAAGTGACCTCCTCTCAGGTGGCGGAAAAAGCGGGAGTATCCCAGGCTACGGTATCTATGATCCTGAACCGCAGGAATAATGTGTCGTTTTCGGCGGAAACTGTGGAAAAGGTAGAGTGCGCGGCCAGAGAGCTGGGCTATGAGCTGCCGAAAAGGAGAAAGCAAAAAGAAAACAGAAAAGAAAAGCTGATCGTGGTGTTTTGTCCCACGCTGACCAGCCCCTACTATGTGCTTCTGCTCCAGGGGATCGAGGCGGTAGCCAATGAAAAAGGGTACGGGGTGTTTATCTGCAATACCCAGAGAGACGCCGGACTGGAGGAAAAGTATCTGAGAATGATACGGAATATCCGGCCCCAGGGAATTATCTACACCTGCAATCCCCACCCGGATTTTCAGAAGAAGGTGGAGGAGACAGCCAGGGAAATTCCTCTGGTGATCATCAGCAATAAAGAAAAAACAACTACCGTGGACGCCATTAATCAGGACAATACCATGGTGGGCCGCCTGATGGCCAGGCATCTTCTTGATCTGGGACACAGGGACGTGGCCTTTATCACGCCGCCTCTGACAAGAAGACAGTGGCAGCGATCCAGAAGGATCGACGGATTTGTAAAAGAATTTGAGAGAGACGGACTGGAGGGGCATGTACTGATCAAAGCGGCCGACGAGTCTATAGACCGCCGTATCCCCCGGATGGACTCCGAGTATTCCATGGGCTACCAGCTTACTATGGAGCTTCTGAAAGAGGGACGCCGTTTCACGGCCATCGCGGGCCAGAACGACATGATGGCCTTCGGCGCCATCGACGCCCTGGAAAAATCCAAGATCCGTGTGCCCAGGGATGTGTCTGTGATCGGATGCGATAATATTTTTTATTCCGGCATCAGGAGGCTTTCCCTGACCACTATCGACCATTTCGTAGCGCTGAAGGGAAGGGACGCCTGCGACATCATCATCCGCAAGATCGACATGAACGATCAGTTTTATACGGGCCCCCAGCCCACCAGCCTGTACAATATCGAGTATACCCCCAAGCTGATCGCGAGAAAAACCACGGCCTACGCTAAAATCGGGAAAAAATAGGCGGCCCGGAAAATGGAAAAACAACTGTATATCACCATAAATCTGCCCTTTGATAAACTGCGAAAAAATAAAAATAAATATAATAGAAAAAATTATTAATAATAAAAATGAAAAGTGCCGGAAGATACGGGCAAAAAATCAAAGCTTTCATTACTTGATTTTTTTGAAAGCCCTGGAATACCGCACTTTTTATTTATAAAATACATTTTTATAAATAAAATTTTTATTAATAAAAAATGCGGCACTTGACCTGGAAAAACTTTTTGCTATAATAAAACTATCAAGTAAATCAGCAAAAACTTCAGGAGGGAATTACAATGAAATTTTTTATCGACACAGCGAATGTAGAAGACATCCGTAAAGCAAACGACATGGGAATCATCTGCGGCGTAACCACCAATCCGTCTCTGATCGCGAAAGAGAGAAGAGATTTCAACAAGGTGATCGCGGAGATCGCTTCTATCGTTGACGGCCCCATCAGCGGCGAGGTAAAAGCGACCACAACAGACGCCGAGGGAATGATCGCGGAAGGACGCGAGATCGCGAAGATCCATCCGAACATGGTTGTTAAGATCCCCATGACAGGCGAAGGCTTAAAGGCCGTTAAGGTTCTCACAAAAGAAGGAATCAAAACAAACGTAACTCTTGTATTTACCGCCAACCAGGCGCTTCTGGCCGCAAGAGCAGGCGCTACCTATGTATCTCCTTTCCTGGGAAGACTGGACGATATTTCCACAGACGGACTTCCGCTGATCCGTCAGATCGCTGATATGTTCGCTGTAGCAGGAATTGAGACAGAGATCATCGCCGCAAGCGTTCGTCATCCTGTACATGTAACAGAGTGCGCTCTGGCAGGAGCAGACATCGCGACTGTTCCTTACAAGGTTCTGGAGCAGATGCTGCATCATCCGCTGACAGACGCGGGAATCGAAAAATTCCAGGCGGACTACAAAGCAGTATTCGGCGACTGATAATTAACAGTTCAGCCCGCGCCATTCGTAAAACTGAACTTCCTTGAATAACACAGCAGTGAGGAGAATAGTAACAATGGAGAAATTAGAACTTCAGAAAATTGCCAACGAAGTCCGTAAGGACATCGTGACCGCAGTTCATGCCGCCAAGGCCGGACATCCCGGCGGATCCCTTTCAGCGGCAGATCTGTTTACATATTTGTATTTTCAGGAAATGAATATCGATCCCAAGGATCCGAAAAAAGCAGACCGCGACCGTTTCGTGCTTTCCAAAGGCCATACGGCTCCGGGCCTGTATTCCGTACTGGCTGAGAGAGGCTACTTCCCCAGGGAAGATCTGAAAACTCTCCGTCATCTGGGATCTTATCTTCAGGGACACCCTGATATGAAGCACATTCCGGGCGTGGATATGTCCAGCGGCTCTCTTGGCCAGGGTATCTCCGCGGCGGTAGGAATGGCTCTTTCCGCAAAGCTCAGCAACGACTCCTACAGAGTATATACTCTTCTGGGCGACGGCGAGATCCAGGAAGGACAGGTATGGGAGGCCGCTATGTTTGCCGGCTTCCGCAAGCTTGACAACCTGGTTGTGATCGTGGACAACAACGGTCTGCAGATCGACGGAAAGGTTGACGAAGTATGCTCCCCCTATCCCATCGACAAGAAATTTGAGGCTTTCAATTTCCATGTGATCGATGTGGCAGACGGCAATGATATGGATCAGTTAAAGGCTGCCTTTGACGAGGCAAGGACAGTAAAAGGAATGCCTGTGGCTATCGTTATGAAGACGGTAAAGGGCAAGGGCGTTTCTTTTATGGAGAACCAGGCCGGATGGCATGGAAAAGCGCCTAACGACGAGCAGTACGCTCAGGCGATGGAAGATTTGGAGAAGGTAGGTGAAGCATTATGTCAGAAGTAAAGAAAATCGCTACAAGGGCCAGCTATGGAGCGGCTCTGGTAGAGCTTGGAAAAGAACATGAAGATCTCATCGTTCTGGATGCTGACCTTGCTGCAGCTACTCAGACCGGAATGTTCAAGAAGGAATTTCCGGAGCGCCATATCGACTGCGGTATCGCAGAGTGCAATATGGTAGGTATCGGCGCGGGTCTGGCATCAACAGGAAAGGTTCCTTTTGTCAGCACATTTGCTATGTTCGCGGCGGGACGCGCTTTTGAGCAGGTGCGCAACTCTGTATGCTACCCAAAACTCAATGTAAAGATCGGGGCTACCCACGGCGGAATTTCTGTAGGTGAGGACGGAGCTACCCATCAGTGCTGTGAGGATTTCGCGCTGATGAGAAGCGTTCCGGGTATGATCGTGGCTTCTCCTGCAGATGATATTGAAGCAAAAGCCATGGTAAAAGCGGCTTACGAGCATGTAGGACCTGTTTATATGCGTTTTGGACGTCTTGCGGTTCCGGTGATCAACGACAGACCGGATTATAAGTTTGAGCTTGGCAAGGGTATTGTCCTTCGAGAAGGCAAGGACCTTACGATTGTGGCAAACGGTCTCTGCGTTGCGGCTTCACTGGAAGCGGCGGAAAAGCTTGCGGCAGACGGAATCGAGGCAAAGGTGATCAACATTCATACGATCAAACCGCTGGATGAGGATCTGATCGTTGCTGCGGCAAAAGAAACCGGCAAGGTTGTGACTGTGGAAGAACATTCCATTATCGGCGGTCTTGGCGGAGCTGTATGCGAATGTCTCTCTGAGAAAGCGCCTGTACCTGTAAAACGTATCGGTATCAATGATGTATTCGGGGAATCCGGCCCGGCGGCAGCTCTTCTTGAGAAGTACGGACTGGACGGACAGGGTATTTACAATCAGATCAAAGCTTTTGTATAAAAGTCTGAACAGGACAGGATGACGGAATGGCGTTCAGGATTCCCTGGGTGATCTTATCAGCCAGGAAGATGACGGTAGACAGACGGGTTGTCTGCAGCGTCAGATGTTCCAGTACGCCGGCAGTATTTACGATTCCTGTGATATGAATATCGCCGACAGGCGGCAGTTCTTTACGGACGGCGGCACCTGGGTAAAGCGCACCATTTGCGATGGTCACATAACCCAGGTGCTTTTTTTGTCCAAGAGAGGCGTCTATGGCGATGACCAGAGCCTGCGGATGGTATTTTCGGATATCGGCGCAGGCTTTTTCCAGGTTCAGCGCGTGGATAGGGTCGGACAGGGTGCCGTAAACGGAGATTCCCTGCATGGCATGGCCCTTGAGCTGCTGGCCGATATAGGGGCCGAGACAGTCCCCGGTGGTTCTGTCTGTACCGATGCACAAAAATACGATCTCCCTCCATTTTCCGGGATGGTGAAGAATGCATTTTTTCAGGCGGTCTGATATCTGGCGGGATGATCCCGTTTTTCTTGAATCAATATAAAAGGTCATGATTTCCTCTCCCTGATCAGTATGTCCTGTTTCATTTTATCCTGATCATGGACATATTATGCATGGTGCAAAATCTGTCGTCAAATTCTTGAGACGGGCTCTTACATTCCGCTAAAATCCGCGTCAGGGATGTGATATTCTGATACCCGAAGGGGTGATATCATATGATAGAGGTTGTATACAAGGATGAGAAGCAGGAGGCAAAAGGCAATGAAGGGATATTTTCCGTGCCGAAGAATATACGCCAGATAGGGATGATCGGTGAGGATTACCGGATCTATATGGAGGATTATGTGTACACCTTTCTGAGAAAAGCGGCGGGAGCGGAAAGAAACGATGAGGGGGAGAAAAATTGTCTGGCGGTTCTCACAGGGGAGAGCAAATGGGCTTCAGGAGTGACCTATGTATTTATCAAGGGCGCCCTGACAGTGGAGAATACGGAGGTATCATCAGAGCATATCGGTTTTTCGGAGGAAGTATGGCAGAAGATCCAGGAGGATGCCGCCAAATATTTTGAGGGCCAGGAGATCACGGGATGGTTCTTTTCTCAGAGATCCATTCCTATGGAGGCTACCGAGCTGTTCCAGAAGATCCATCTCAGGTATTTCGGGGGAGGAGAAAAGGTACTGATGCTGATGGATCCGGCGGAGCGCGAGGAGGCCTTTTTCAGATATGAAAATAATTTTCTCGTGCGGCAGAGCGGATATTATCTATATTATGAAAAAAATCCTCAGATGCAGGCGTATATGCTGGAAAAGAACCCTGACTTTTCCAAAGAGGAGCATGAGGAGATTGAGGATGAGGCTGTAAAGGCCTTTCGGAAGATCATCAGAAAAAAGAAAAAAGAAGAACCTGAAGAAGCAGAAGACAGAACTTCTGTTTTTTCCTATGCGGCAACCGCCTGCCTGGTGCTGGCCGTAGCGGCTGTGGGGATGCGGTTTTATCAGAATTACAGGGGCGTGCAGGAAGTGAATTCAAAGACAGAAGCAGTTTCCGCTATGCTGGAAAATGATGGAGAACTGTCTCAGGCGGCGCAGAGCGCAGAAGATGATCAGGAAGGGAAGGGGAATTCGGCAGAGACGGATACCGGAACAGAAAGAACTCAGCCGGAGATTTCAGCCAGCGCGGCTCAGGATGCCGACCGTGAGACATCTGCCGGTGAAGAGAACGGAGAAAACAGCGGAACAGAGACTGAAAATACGGGGGAGGAGAGCGCCCGTCAGGCAGAACAGGCGTCGGAAAGCGGACAGACGGCCGGGGACGCGGCGCAGACGGACCGAAACGGTATGGATACGGAAAACGATGAAAGAAACGCTGTCTCCGGAACAGAGGAATCTGGGGAAATGGTTTCTGAAACATCGGAAAATACAGCATTCTCCGGACAGGAGGAGCTGTCGGAGGAGGACGAGGCGATCTACAGACAGGAATCGGATATGCGGAAAGCAGAGCGGAGAGTCCAGGACGCAAAAAACAGTGATGATGGAGCTGAAGCGCCGGACGATACGGAGACAGCGGCAGAGGGAAGCCGCTCCTATGTGATCCGTCCGGGAGATACTCTGTACCAGATCAGTATGGAGAAATACGGGACAATGGAAGAGGTGGCCGAGATATGCCGGCTGAATGGTATTTCGGCGGATGAGATCATTTATCCGGGACAAATAATTGTATTACCGTAAAAAGTTTGATATAATGAAGCACAAACAGCGGCGGAGGATACCAGACGAATGGAAGTTTTTTCCGCTGCCATGCAGGCATGGCGCGGTTTCAGACTTTTGCCCTGGTATCCTGTGATATAAAAGCTCTCCGCTTTGTACAGAATACATAAGGTAAGGTATATTATGGCTAATATATTGAAAAAAATAAAGAAAAAAAGAAAAAAAAGGGAGCTTCAGGCCCGAAAAGAAAGCCAGGAGCATCTGCGGGCGGCAGGCAAAGCCGACGGGCAGGAGGATTACCACAAAAAGCTTCAGAGACACAGACACGCGGCAATGCGCAGGACGCTGATCGCCATGGGCGCGGTGGCGGCGGCGGTTGCCCTGATTTTTGTTTATATAGAAAAAAGGAGCTACCGGAATTACAGGATTTTGCAGACCAGCGAGCAGGAGGATGTTGTTTCCACCAATTACGAGGAGATGGACGGGGGGATTCTTCGGTACAGCCCGGACGGGGCTTCGCTTGTGAACGGCAATATGGAGGCTTCCTGGAGCGTCCTGTACGAAATGCAGAACCCGGAGGCGGATGTAAACGGAGATAAGGCTGTAATTGCTGATATTGACGGAACAACACTTGAGATTTTCGACAGTGAAGGGGAAACAGGTTCGGTTACTACTTCTTATACCATAGTAAAGGCCAGAATATCCGAAAGCGGCCTTGTGGCGGCTATCCTTGACGGAGGGGATTCTGCCTGGATCAATTATTATGATTCAGACGGCACCCTGCTTGTGGAAAACCAGACTCATGTGGAGGATCCGGGGTACCCTATGGATGTGGCGCTTTCTGACAGCGGCAGCATTATGATGGTGACTTATCAGTTTGTGGACGGAAGCAATACCACCAGCTATGTGGCTTTTTATAATTTTGGGGATGTTGGACAGAATGAGGACGACCGGATCGTGAGCGGCTATACTTATGAGGGAGTCGTGATTCCTCAGGTGGAGTATCTTGACGCCTCTCGCGCTGTCGCTCTGAGAGACGACGGATTTACCGTTTACGACGGGCAGCAGATACCCAAGGAGAGCGCTTCTGTGGAAGTGGAAGAGGAAATTGTCAGTACCTTTATCGGGGAAAACGCCATAGGCATGGTATTTAAAAATGAAGACGGGAACGAGGATGAAGCTTATACGATGAATGTGTATTCCGCAAGCGGCGGACTTCGTTTTTCAAAAAGCTTTAATATACCATATACGTCGATCAAGATAAGCGGAGACAGTATTCTTTTATATAATGATTCGCAGATCTGCGTATACAACAGCAGGGGCGTGCTGAAGTATAACGGTACAGTGGACGGCAGCATCAATGATTTTATTAAAACAGGCTGGAACCGGTATCTTCTTGTGATGGACAACGGCGTCAGTGTGATCAAATTCAGTTAAGAGGTGAGCTATGACATTAACCTGGCTGGGAGCGGTCGTCATTGGAATATTGCTGCTGACCGGATACAGAGGATACAAAAGAGGATTTATCAGAGAAGTAGTATCGTTTTTCTTTGTGTTTCTGGCCATTGCGGCAGCGTGGGCGATCAATCCATATGTAAATCAGTTTTTTATGGAGAGCACTCCTGTATATGAAAAAATACAGGAAAGCTGCGAGGAATTTGTATCCTCTCAGACTGCCGGTTCCCGGGAGGGAGAAGGGTCCGGGGAAGAGGAGCAGAAGAATATCATCGACAGTCTGGAGCTTCCGGAACTTCTGCAGCAGGCGTTAAACGCCAACAATACGGACGACGTATATCAATATCTCGCGGTGGATTCGTTTGGAAGCTATATTTCGGGCTATCTCGCCCGGACGATCGTAAACGGGCTGTCGTTTCTGGTGTCATATTTTATGGCGTCTATTATAATCAGGATAGGGATGTTTGTTTTAGACCTGATCGCGGGACTGCCCCTGATCAAAAGCGCCAATAAGCTTACGGGGGCTCTTGTGGGAGTGGTGAAGGGGATTCTGTTTGTCTGGCTTGCGTTTCTTGTCCTCACTGTTCTGTGCAGCACAGGCGTTGGAAAGACCGGACTGGATCTTATAGAGAAAGACGCGTTTCTCAGCGTGCTCTACGAATATGATATTTTTGTAAATGTGTTTATGAGTATTTTTTATGGGGGATGAGTTTAGCTGATCGAGTACGCTGCTATAAAGAAGACATTTACAGCAAGCAGAGGGGCATGTTTCATGCCTCTCATTTTTGTGGATAAAAAGATGGCAATATGGTAAAATCAGGGTATCGAAATAAAACAGAGAGGTGTACGCAATGGGAAAAATCAAATGGGGCGTTATGGGAACGGCGTATATTTTTGAGCGGGATACGGCGAGAGGAATGTCACTGGCACAGAACTGCGAGCTGACGGCGATAGCGGGACGAAGTGCGGAGAAGGCTGAGAAATTCAAGGAGAAATACGGATTTCGGAGAGCCTATGGAAGCTACGAGGAGCTTTTGGATGATCCGGAGATTGAGGCCGTCTATATTCCCCTTCCAAATACCATGCATTATGAGTGGACCATAAAGGCGCTGCGGCATGGCAAGCATGTGCTGTGCGAAAAACCTCTGGCGCCGGACGCGGAGCAGGCGAAGGAGATGTTCCGCGCCGCAAAGGAAAACAAGGTGCTTCTTATGGAAGCCTTTGCCTACCAGCACAGCCCTTATATCAAAGAAATTAAGAAGGTGATCGACAGCGGGATGATCGGTGAGCTTCGATATGGAGAGGCCGCGCTGATCACGTCGGACTATGACAGCAGCAACATCCGTATGCGCCGGGAGACGCTGGGCGGATGCACCTACGATATCGGCGTTTACTCGATAAGCTTTCTTCAGCGCATGATGGGAGAAAAACCGGAAAAAATTTATGCTTCCGGCAGTTTCTCTGAAGAAGGAATCGATATGTATTCAACCGGGATCTTTGAATATCAAAATGGCTGCAAGGCTCATTTTGACTGCGGCATGGTGCTGGCGACAGAAAAGAACAGCTCCCTTGACCGCTTTCAGCTTCATGGCACCAAAGGGTCGGTTGTATCAGAGAATTTTGCTTTTAACGCGCCGGGAAGCCTGACTTACCGGATCCGTACCTTCCAGGGGCTGGACGAGCTGCGTACAGTAGACGTACCGAATAATTACTGCCTGGAGGTGGAGCAGTTCGGCCGCTGCATACGTGGAGAGGAAGCTCCGTATCTCACGGAAGAATTCAGCGTATCGCTGGCTGAAACAGTGGACAGTATTCTGCATAAGATCGGTTACTGACAGCTATGTTCGAAATACCGGTCAGACAGGAAGTCTGTCCCATAGTGGACATTTACGGTCGAAAGCTTTATAATTAATACAGTCATTGTTTTCGGGGGGATAGAATGAATTGAACAAGAAGAATTTGCGATTCAAAATTACAGTAATATGTGCTGTGCTGTGTATTGCTGCTTCAATAGGTCTTTTGGGGATTCTGGGATATTCAGCTTTTGACCTGAAGCATCACTGGCGTTTGTGCGCGTATACCTTAAATGGCGTAGATCCCTTTCCGCTGATCGGAGAGAAAGGGACGATCGAAGCTATAGGCTCCATCAGGGAGGGATTTTCCACCTCTCCCTGGGGACTGTTTCTGGGAAATCTTTTTTATCCGGGCTGGATGCCCATGCAATATGCCGGGATCTATAATTTTGCCCTTCATTTTGTCATACTGCTGCTGACTGAGGCCGTAATCTGGTTAAAATTCCGCGGCATTATTTCAAAAAATATGAGAGCCGCGCTTATGCTTCTGCCGCTTGGACATTTCAGTTTTGTATATTCGCTGAGATTTGGAAACTGCGGCGCGATCCTTTGTTATCTGCTGATAATCGCTGTCTGCATTTATAAAGAGCATCCGTACATGGCTGCTGTTTGTGTTGGATTGGCTATGATAAAGCCGCAGATTGCCGTTCCTGTCTGCGTGGTCTTTCTGCTGGAAAAGCAGTGGGCCGTTCTTTTTGCGGGAGCGGCCATAGATGTAATAGGATGGGGAGCGGCCAGTTTTCTGACAGGCGTCAGTCCGTTGAAACTGCTTGGAGAAATGTTTCAATACGGAACCGTATCCTCCAAGCAATTTCTTGGTGTACTGTCCGTTTTAAGATACACCGGAATATCAGAAAGCGTGATCATGGTGATCAATGCGGGAATTGGACTTGGACTGACGGCGGGGCTGTGGCTGTATCTGAAACAGAAAAATCTGCAGGGCAGTCCGTGGATCCGATTTATGCCGTCATGTATCGCATCCACGATATGGTGCTACAAAAACGGAACAGATTTTGCTGTTCTGGCTTTATGCTCAGCGTTTGCGTTTTTCCTCTGTATACGGGAGGACACTACCTGGCGGGAATGGATTTTGAGTCTGTTTTGTCTTGGCTTTCTGCAAATGGGGCGTGCTGTGACTTCGGCAGGAGTATCAGTGGCTCTGGCGCTGAACATAGGCAGAGATACATTTAAAAGCATGGAAAGCCTGCTGTTGATTTTGATAGCCGTCTATATTTGTATTTCGTGGGTTAAGATTTACGAGAGAGGGGAAGAAAGCAAATGATGAATTATATAAAAATCGCAAGACCGGATCACTGGATCAAGCAGTTGTTTATTGTACCTGGAATGGTTTTTGCCGTCGTACTGATACATCTGCCGATCACGCCGGCTATGGTGCCGCTGTTTTTGCTGACATTTCTCAGTACGAGCTGTATCGCCTCCGCAAATTATGTGATTAATGAGTGGCTGGACGCAAAATTTGATAAATTTCATCCTGTGAAGAAAAAACGTCCGGTGGTTGCCAATGATATGCGGTTTTCCATTGTTATGGCAGAGTATATCATTCTGGCGGCTGTGGGACTGGCGTTATCCTTCTGTGTTTCCGGATATCTTCTTGCTATGGAAGCGTTCCTCCTGTTCATGGGAATTCTTTATAATGTGAATCCTGTCCGGACCAAGGATATTCCCTATCTGGACGTTCTGTCGGAATCTCTGAACAACGGAATCCGTCTGATGATCGGATGGTTCGCTTTTAACAACGAGTACCTTCCTCCTATCAGTATTGTTCTGGGGTATTGGCTGGGCGGCGCGTTTCTTATGGCGACAAAGCGATACGCGGAATATCGGATGATCAATGACAAAGAGCTGGCAGGTCTGTATCGGAAGTCTTTTAAATATTATTCGGAGCAGTCCCTTTTGATTTCCGCGTTTTTTTACGCAATGTCGTCAGTGTTCTTCTGCGGAATTTTTATGATCAAGTATAAAATCGAATTGATCTTTGCTATTCCTTTGCTGTGCGGCCTGTTTTGCTACTATCTTTCTATCAGCTACAAAGAGGATTCCAGTGTACAGAAGCCGGAAAAATTATACCGGGAAAAAGGCTTGATGGCGTACCTGGGCGTGTTTGTATTCGTAACCGCGCTGTTGTGCTTTGTCCAGATCCCGGTGCTGGATCAGTTTCTGGAAAATATGCTGTTAAGCGTATTTTAACGGAGGGAGTGGATGAAACCATACGATACCTATCAGGCATATATTTTCGATCTGGACGGGACGCTTTATGATCAGGGGAAGCTGCGGCTCGGGATGCTTAAACGGCTGATCGGGTATTATATCCGGCATCCTTTTCGTGTCAGGGAGCTGTTGGTGCTGTTTTATTACAGGAAACAAAGGGAAAAAGCCGATGAAGCTTCCGGCTATGATAAGCGTGATCTCATCCAGTCTCTTGCGCGGAGGTTCCATATGAGTCCGCGGCAGGCGGAAAAAGCCCTGGATTACTGGCTTTTGCAAAACCCGCTTGATCTGGTAAGAAAATGCGCGGATGCGGACTTGCTTATGGAAATAAAAGAACTGAGGAAGCAGGGGAAGGTGGTCGTGGTATATTCCGATTACCCTACGGCGGACAAGCTGCGCGCGATGGGGGTGAAAGCCGATTATGAGTTTTCTCCGGAGGATCCCGCCATTAACTGCTTGAAGCCGAATCCGGACGGATTAAAACAAATTATCTCTGTTTTAAACCTTCCGGTAAATGAGATATTGTTCATCGGCGATCGTGAAGAAAAAGACGGCGCCTGCGCAAAAGCAGTGGGGATGGATTTTATGCTTAAGCGGAAACCGTGGAAAGAACTGCGGCCCTGATTTTGCAGGAAATAAACAGGACGGAGAGGAAATTGAAAGAATCAACTATATCCAATTATGATATTACCAGAGACGCCATGGAAAAGAAGTTTCTGGAATATGATCAGCAGACGATGATTGAGAAGTTTGATCTGCTGCACAGTGAAGAATATATATTTGTCAATCTGGTGGGAAGAGAGCACCGGATCCGGCGGGATACAGGGAGAGTGGAATATTATTCGGAAAAGGAAAGCTCTTACCTGCACGCGGATTATTTAGCGGCGCTGACTATTTTTGACGCCTTATGCTATTCAAAACCAGACTGCCGGCTGTCGGGGAATTTTGTGTCTTTAAACGCGGTCAAGGGACTGGTGATAGCGGCGGGACCGGGCTCGGATATGTTTGCGCAGAGAGCTGCGCGGTTCGCGGGAAAATGCCCCCGGCTTGCGGCGGCCTGTGAAAAGCTTGGCGGAACGCCCCAGAAGGTGGGGGACGTTTCTTATAAAATCCCTCTGTTTGATTTTATGGATGTGGTTTTTCAGTTCTGGGACGCGGATGAGGAATTTGACGCCGCGCTGCGGATACTCTGGGATGAAAATATTCTGGACTACATGCATTATGAAACGACCTTTTACGCCACCTCCTGTCTTTTGGAGGAGCTGACCAGGCTGGTAGAAATGGACGTATAAGTATGAGCGGAGAGAAAACTTATGTTTCCATCGCTGTCTTAAATAAAATTGACGAAATATTCGCATAAAATAGGTATAATAAATTTTCAAGAGCCAGGGCTGTGAAAGCCCTGGCTCTAATATCGGGGAGCTTTTAGCCCAGAAGTTTTTTCAGATCCTCCTCCGGAGCAGTGATCGGAGCGATGCTGTAATTTTCAACAAGATAGTTCAGCACGTTAGGCGAGAGAAACGCCGGGAGGGACGGCCCGATCAGGATATTTTTGACGCCGAGATGCAGGAGGGTCAGAAGGATGCACACCGCCTTCTGCTCGTACCAGGAAAGCACCATGGACAGAGGAAGCTCGTTTACGCCGCAGCCAAAAGTTTCAGAGAGAGCCAATGCTATTTGAACAGCGCTGTAGGCGTCATTGCACTGTCCGATATCCATAAGGCGGGGGAACCCTCCGATGGAGCCCAGATCCAGATCGTTAAAACGATATTTGCCGCAGGCCAGGGTCAGCACGATGCTGTCGGCCGGTGTCTGTTTTACAAATTCGGTGTAATAATTTCTGCCTGCTTTTGCCCCGTCGCACCCGCCTACAAGGAAGAAATGCTTAATAGCCCCTCCTTTTACGGCGTCAATAATCTTGTCCGCCGCAGAGAGAACCGTGTTCCGGGCGAAGCCTGTCATGACCCTTGTGCCGCCGTTGATTCCGGAAAATTCTTTGTCCTCCGTATAACCGCCCAGGGCGAGGGCTTTTTCGATCACCGGGGTGAAATCCTTATCAGCTCCAATGTGAGCAATCTCAGGATAGGATACTGCCTCTGTGGTAAATACCCGGTCGGAATAGCTTGCCTTAGGAGGCATCAGGCAGTTGGTGGTAAACAGTACCGGAGCGGGAATATCCGCGAATTCCTTCTGCTGGTTCTGCCATGCGGTGCCGAAATTTCCCTTGAGATGGGGATATTTTTTTAACTCCGGGTAGGCGTGAGCAGGGAGCATTTCTCCGTGCGTATAGATATTGACGCCTTTTCCTTCCGTCTGTTCCAGGAGCTTTTTCAGGTCAAAAAGGTCGTGGCCGGAAATTACGATGAACGGTCCTTTTTCTACGGTAAGGCTGACTTCAGTAGGAACCGGATGGCCGTAGGTTTCTGTATTTGCCTGATCCAGAAGAGCCATACATTTCAGATTGATTTCTCCCGTCTCCATGACAATGGGAAGCAGCTCATCCATTCCCCAGTCGTCCATGCCCAGGGCAAACAGCGCTTTGTAAAAGAAGCCGTTTACGCTGTCGTCTGTGTATCCCAGAACAGCGGCGTGATATGCGTAAGCCGCCATACCCCGGATCCCAAAAAGAATCAGGGATTTCAGAGATCGGATATCCTCATCCGCCGTCCACAGCTTCTGCATATCATAGTCGTCATTCCTTCCGCAGGAAGAGGAGCAGACGGAGCAATCCGGCACAATTCTCCGTTTTTCTGCTTCTGCGCGCTGTAAAAGAGCGTTAAGGGCATTATTGTCGAAGCTGACGTTGGTCAGGGTGGCAAAAAGAGATTCGATTATCAGGCTGTGGGTGGATGGAGTGATGAGATCCTCATTTCCTTCCGCGCACCGGGCAAGTCCGATAAGCGCTCCTGTGAGCATATCCTGAAGCCTGGCGGTATCCGCTTTTTTTCCGCAGACACCTGCCGCTCCGGTGCAGGCTGTGCCGCAGGCAGTTTGTTCACACTGAAAGCAAAACATTTTGTTTGTCATTTGTTTATCCTCCTGTCTCGATATCTTTCATCTGTCTTTCCAGTTTAAAGGGAATTTTCAAGTATTTTTCCATCCGTTGAGATGACCGCCGTTCTTACGGGCAGAGATTTCCCGCTGGAGCGGAGAGCCTCGCGGACAGCGGCTTCGATCCCCCGGCAGCAGGGCACCTCCATGCGGGCCGCAGTGACACTTCTGATACTGTTTGCTGAAAGAATCTGCGTCAGCTTTTCCGTGTAATCGCCTTCATCCAGCTTGGGGCAGCCGATCAATGTGATACGGCCGCGGATAAATTCATCGTGGAAATTTCCGCAGGCGTAGGCGGTACAGTCGGCGGCTACCAGAAGATCGGCGTGATCAAAATACGGCGCGTGTACGGGAACGAGCTTGAGCTGCACCGGCCACTGAGAAAGCTGGGTTCCCGGGCAGCCGCAGGGGAGAGGCGGTTTCTCTGCTTTCTTTTCTTTGGCCGCAAGAACGGCTTTTTCATTGTAAGCGGGAGCTTCCCGCTCTTCAAAGGAAATAGCTCCGCTGGGACAGGCCGGCAGACAGTCGCCGAGACCGTCGCAGTAATCCTCCCGTGTAAGAACGGCTTTGCCGTTTATCATTTCAATAGCGCCCTCATGACAGGCGGAGGCGCAGGCGCCGCAGCCGCTGCATTTTTCCTCTTGAATTTTTATGATTTTACGGATCATAGGTTGTCTCCTTTCCATGCGGCGCCGGAGAAGCTGTCCCCGTGCCGCCCTATAGATAGATTTTTATAAAGAGTAAAAGGTTGTAAAAAGGCTGCGTCCATCTGAAAGGACTGTACCAAACAGCCCATTTAAAATCCCTCCGGCAATAGGCGAAGGTATCAGACATTGACTTTATGGGTAGATTATAATACGATATAAAAAACAAAACAGTTGTATTTACAACGAAAAGAGGATTTTTATGAAAAAATATATTCCGGTTTTAAAAAGAACGCAGCTATTCGCGGGCGTGGGGGAAGAAGAGATCCTGGCAATGCTGGACTGTCTCCAGGCGACGAAGGGTATTTACAAAAAAGGAGAGTATGTCTTCCGGCAGGGAGAATATATCAGCGATATTTCTGTTTTGGCGGAGGGGCGTCTCTCTATCCAGAGAGACGATTACTGGGGAAACAGAAGTATTGTGAATATGGCGGAGGCCGGAGAGATGTTTGGAGAAGCCTACGCCGCGCCGGACAGCGGCGCGATGATGAATGATGTGACGGCTGTGGAGGACAGTACGGTTCTTTTCTTTAATGTGAGGAAAATTCTGACGACCTGTTCCGCCTCCTGCCGGTTCCATTCCCAGGTGATCCAGAATCTGTTTTTGGCTATATCAGAGAAGAATAGAAATCTGATGCGGAAGCTTTCCTATATGTCGAAGCGCACCACCAGAGAAAAACTGCTTTCCTATCTTTCTGACGAGGTAAAAAGGCAGAACAGGTCTTCCTTTGAGATTCCCTTCAACCGTCAGCAGCTTGCGGATTTTCTGGCTGTGGACCGCAGCGCCATGTCCAGTGAGCTGGGCAAAATGCGGGATGAAGGGATCCTGGATTTTAAGAAAAATAAATTCATTTTGCATTAGTTTTGTTGGTTCTGCGCAATATTATTTCTTGGAAGATTCTGCTTGCGCCACTGGGAAGGCGGTATGCCAAAGGCCTTTCGGAAGGCCCGGGAGAAACGAAGCTGATCCGGATATCCTACGGCTTTTCCCACATCCTTGACAGTCATGCTTGTGAGCTGGAGAAGCTGGGAAGCCTTGGCCATGCGGTACTGGAAGAGCAGCTCCTGAGGACTTAGTCCGTTATGACGCTTCATAAGCTTGCTTAAGTAGCCGCGGCTGATGTTACAGAAAGCGGCGATGTCTTCCACCGTAATATTATTGTGAAAATTTTGTTCAATAAAGTGTGTGGCTTCTTTTACATAGGAATCGGCCAGCCGTTCTCCTGAAACAAGAGGAATGGTTCTGGAAGAACGGATCAGACAATCCGCACATTTATAAAGCTGGGAAATGAGTCGGAAGGTAGTATATTTTTCTTTTGAAAGCGCCATATCAAGCATCGTATCTTTTAATTCATTGGAAATTCTTTTGTCTATGGAGTGGTAAACCGGATTCGCTATGGAGAGTCCGCAGTTCATTAATATTTCATTTACCCGCGCTCCGTCAAATTCAATCCAGGTATATTCCCAGGGATGCTCCTGATCAGCATGATAGTTGGCTGCCTGCCCAGGGAAAATCAAAAATCCCTGACCGCTGCGTATATGGAAACGCTTCTCTTCGCCGCTCTGATTGACTGCGAGAAGGGTCCCGCTTCCGGAAATCACATAATGAAACAGATAATGATTGTGGACATACAGACCTCCGGAATGAAGAGGCTTACATTGCTCATAACCGGACTGATACAGGCACAGGTCAATAAAATACTGATCCGGAAAAAATGTAAAAAGTGTATCCGACATAAAATACCTCCTCTTTTTGAGATCCATTTATATGTCATATTGTATCCGGGTTTTATCAAAATGTCAAAAAAAAATTATGAAATGACATAAGAATGTCTTTTTGAAAACATAGAACAATGTGGATTGAACCTTTATACTGTATTTGTATTACAGGAAAGGGAAAAAACCGGCCGGTCGTTTTGCCTGAGTGTAAAAGGAGGTAATTATGAAGAGAGTTTGGAAAAAAGCAATCATTGCCGCAGGTGTGTTTGCCATGACATCAGGACTTACTGCCTGCGGTACAGGCTCCGGAGATGATAATAAGCTGATATTCCAGATTTGGGATCAGGGTCAGAAGGCAGGAATGGAAGCCCTGGCGGAAGCTTATATGGCAGAAAATCCGGACGTGGAGATTGAGGTTCAGGCATTGGGATGGGACGAGTACTGGACAAAGCTCGAGGCAACGGCCACCAGCGATACCATGCCGGATATTTTCTGGATGCATTCCAATCAGATGTTCAAATATGCGGACGCAGGTATGCTGGCGGACTGCTCAGAACTGATAGATCCGGAAAATTATGCGGAAACCGCCGTAGAAAACGCCAAAGGCAGTGATGGTAAATTATATGGAGTGCCGAAGGATAAAGATATCGTAGGCCTTTTGTACAACAAGGAAATTTTTGACGCGGCGGAAGTAGAATATCCGGATGATACCTGGACATGGGAGGATATGGAGGAGGCTTCGCAGAAGATCTATGACGCTACAGGGAAATATGGCTATATGGCATATTCTCATGACCAGATCGGATATTGGAATTTCGTATACCAGAACGGAGGACAGATCCTCAGTGAGGATGGTACGAAGCCATGCTATACGGAGGATGCGACAAAAGAAGCCATTGCGTATTATATCGGACTTCAGGAGAATGAATGGTGTCCTACTCAGGCGCAGTTTGCCAATACAGGCGCGGCAGAGCTGTTTTTCTCCGGACAGGGGGCGATGTATTATGTCGGAAACTGGGATCTGACAAATCTGTGTAAGAATTATCCGGATATGAACGGAAAATGGGACGTGGCGGTTCTTCCGAAATGCCCGGATCCTGAAAACGGAGAAGGCAGGGCGTCCATTTCCAACAGTGTGTCCTACGCGACGCCGGCCCATGGAAAGCATAAGGAAACCGCGTTGGATTTTCTTGAGTTCCTGGGTTCAGAGGAAGGTCAGAGGCTTCAGGGGGAAACAGGAGTTTCCATTCCTGCCTATAACGGTCTGGAAAAAACGTGGGTGGATACCTTTGCGCAGCAGGGATATGAGCTCCACGTAGAAAACCTGACGGAGATGTTTGACTACAGTGTAAAATATGTCACCAACCCTTCCCGTCCTGCATGGGAGCCTAAGGTAGAGGTTGCGGTTCTCGATATTTACGCCGGAAATACCAGCGTGGAAGAGGGAATAGAGAGCATACAGGAAATTGTGGAAGAAGAAATCAGGAAAGCCTGAGACTGTAAGGGGGAAGAAAAATGAAGAAAAACACGAAACAGGCCCAGGATCAGAGATGGGGATATGCGCTGGTGGCGCCTACTATCATCGGGCTGCTTCTGTTGAACGTATATCCGTTTGTGCAGACGATTTATTTAAGCTTTACTAATGCGAAGGCATTTGGCGATTATGATTTTGTAGGTTTGAGCAACTTTGCGACGATGTTTACAAGCTCTGAATTCTGGAGGGCCACATGGAATACGATTCTTTTCTGTATTCTGACAGTTCCGGTGGGAGTGGGTCTTGCGCTTGTGATCGCGAACCTTCTTAATTCAAAAATAAAGGGAAAGGTATTTTTCCGGGCTGTTTATTTCCTTCCCATGGTAGTGGCCCCGGCGGCTGTCGCTATGGTATGGAAGTGGATGTTTAACTCTGAATACGGAATTATCAATTCGGTTTTCCATATTCATGTGGACTGGATCACCAATCCAAATCTGATCATTATCACTGTGGCTATTGTGGCGATCTGGAGCGCACTGGGATATGACGCGGTTCTGCTGCTGTCCGGACTCCAGAACATTTCTAAGAGCTATTATGAGGCGGCCAGCCTGGACGGGGCCACGAAGTTCCAGCAATTTGTACATATTACGCTGCCAATGGTATCTCCGACGCTGTTTGTCGTTCTGATCATGCGTCTGATGGCCTCGCTGAAAATCTATGATCTGATCTACATGATGGTAGGAGAGGGCAATCCCGCATTGAGCAAAGCGCAGTCGCTGATCTATCTGTTTTACAGGGAGTCCTTTGTCTCGGGCAACAGAGGATACGCGTCCGCGATTGTAATCTGGACGGTGGTCATCATCGCCGTTGTGACAGTGATACAGTTTATCGGACAGAAAAAATGGGTCAACTATGAAGTTTAGGAGGGACACAGAATGAAGAAAAGTAAAAAATATTCAACGGCAGGCGTCTATATAGCGCTGGGAATCGGTTCTGTTCTTATGATCTTTCCTTTTATATGGATGCTGTTGACTGCGTTTAAGACAAATGCTGAGGTTCTTCAGATCCCGCCGACCATACTTCCGTCAAGCTGGAATCTGGATTCCTTTAAAAATGCGCTTGATATGCTTCCTTTTGGAAATCTGTATATCAATACTGCTTTGATGATCCTTTTCCGCGTGCTTTGCGCGGTAGTATTCTGTTCCATGGCAGGCTATGCTTTTGCCAAGCTGCAGTTTAAGGGGAAAAATATTCTGTTTACACTGATCATTGTACAGCAGATGATTCCCGGACAGATCTTTATCATTCCGCAGTATCAGATGCTGGCCAAGGTGGGCCTGACGGATACCCTGTTTTCTCTGGTGTTTCCTGGTATTGTCAGCGCCTTTGGAACATTCTTTCTGCGTCAGGCTTATATGGGGATACCGGATGAAATCGCGGAGGCGGCGTATCTGGACGGCTGCAACCGCTGGCAGACCTTTACGAGAGTTCTGTTTCCTCTGACAAAATCGTCAGTGGCGGCGCTTTCCGTATTTACAGCCGTATTCGCCTACACAGATCTGATGTGGCCTCTGGTAGCCAACACTAATATCAATCATACCACCCTGTCCGCTGGTTTATCTACTTTAAACGGACAGTTCAGTACGAATTATCCGGTGCTGATGGCAGGTTCCCTGCTGGCTATGCTGCCGATGGTCATTCTTTATCTGATCTTCCAGAAGCAGTTTATTGAAGGTGTGGCAATGACCGGAGGCAAGTAAAATACTGGATGGAGAAAGGGAAAAATCTATGAACACAATTACGATGCATACCAGAAATACAACTTACCAGATTGGGATTATGGAACATGGGTTTTTGCTCCATCTCTATTATGGACCAAGGACGGAAGGCAGCATGGACTGCCTTCTGTCCTATTATGACAGGGGATTTTCCGGAAATCCCTATGAGGTAAGAGAGCGGAGGGAAATTTCCATGGACTATCTGCCCCAGGAATATTCCTGCTTTGGAAATGGGGACTTTCGCAGCCCTGCTTTTCAGATGCGTGATGAGAATGGTGTTTTTGGGGTGGATCTAAGATGTAAAAGCCGCAAAAGATATGAAGGAAAATATGTGATTCAGGGCTTGCCGGCAGTGTACGCGGCAAAAGAGGAAGCGTACACGGAGGAGGTGCTGCTGGAGGACAAAGCTTCCGGTGTGGAGGTGACACTCAGATACGGAGTCCTGCCGGAGCTGGATGTGATCACAAGAAGCGTGGAAGTAAGGAATAACGGTTCCCGGAAGGTGTTTCTTAATAAAGTATGCAGTGCGTCTATGGATTTTCTGACCGGGGACTTTGATCTTCTTCATTTTTATGGCCGGCATACTATGGAGCGCAATGTGGAAAGGATTCCTGTTGTACATGGAAATCAGGGATTTGGAAGCCGCAGAGGGACCTCAAGCCACCAGCATAATCCGTTTGTAATACTGGCCGACAGAGAGACTACGGAAGACCATGGAAGCTGCTGGGGAATGTCGCTTCTTTACAGCGGCAATTTCTGGTGTGAGACAGAAAAGGATCAGTATGACCAGACCAGGCTGCAGATAGGAATTCTGCCGGAAATGTTTGATTATCCTCTTGCCCCGGGAGAAGTCTTTTTAAGTCCGGAAGCCGTTATGGCGTATACGGAGCAGGGGCTCTCTGCGCTCAGCCATATCTATCATGAGCTGATCCGGAGGCATGTTTGCAGAGGACGGTTCAGAGATGTAAGGAGACCGGTCCTGATCAATAACTGGGAAGCTACTTACTTTACGTTTACAGGAGAGCAGATTCTGAATATCGCTGAACAGGCATCGGAGCTTGGAGTAGAGATGTTCGTGCTGGACGACGGATGGTTTGGAAAGCGGGACAATGACGATTCGGGGCTTGGAGACTGGGTAGTAAACGAGAAAAAAATAGGGATGACTCTTGGAGAGCTTTCGGAGAAGATCCATGGCATGGGGATGCAATTCGGACTGTGGATAGAGCCGGAAATGGTAAATGAGGACAGTGAGCTGTACCGCCTGCACCCGGACTGGGCGTTTGTCATACCTGGGCGTAAGCCCATCATGGGAAGGAATCAGCTTACCCTGGATTTTTCCCGCCGGGAGGTAGTGGATTATATTTTTGAAAAGATCAGCGGTATTCTTGAAAAAGCCCGGATCGAATATATCAAAATGGATATGAACCGGAGTATTAATGATGTTTATACCGCGGCCGAGGGCTTCCAGAATTATGGAGAGATCATGCACAGGTATGTTCTTGGCGTTTACGACTTTCTCGAGCGCCTGACGCAGCGCTTTCCCGGGCTCCTGATAGAGGGATGCAGCGGAGGCGGCGGAAGATTTGACGCAGGAATGCTTTATTATACGCCCCAGATCTGGTGCAGCGACGATACCGACGCGATAGAGAGAATCCACATCCAGCATGGAACCTCCTTCGGTTATCCGATTTCCGCGGTAGGTTCTCATGTATCCGCCGTACCAAATCATCAAACTGGAAGAACAGTCTCTCTGAACACACGGGCGGCGGTCGCCATGGCAGGGAGCTTCGGATACGAGCTGGATCTGAATACACTTTCCGAAGAGGAAAAGGAAGAGGTAAAAAGGCAGATTGAAGCCTATAAAGAAAACTGGGAGATTATCCATGAAGGCCTGTATTACCGTCTTACCGATCCGTCGAAGGATCCCGACGCGGCCGCCTGGTCCTTTGTGAGCCGGGATGGAAGCGAAATGTTTCTGAATATTGTAAGTATGGACGTTCATTCTAATGCGCCAGTGCCCTATGTACGCTGCAGGGGACTGATGCCGGACAGACTGTACAAGGTGAAGGAGACGGGACGGATCTACAGCGGAGGCGCCCTTATGTCAGTGGGCTTCCCGGTACCTGTTTCCATGGGAGAATACAACGCCTGGCAGTATCATTTTCAGTTGTGTAAATAAACCATTAATTATATAGTGTATACCCTCTGATACCGGGCAGTATGGAACTGCGGCTGTAAAAAGCCGGGACCAGGCTGCCCGGTTAAACTGTTATGGGATTTATTTTACAGGCTGGTATTGATTTTGCAGTTATACTATAAAATAAAGGTGCAAAAGTCTGTTCAGATTTGGAGGAAAAGAAATTTTCTTGCCAAGTATCAGACAGTATGGGATAATGAAGAAAAACGTCGGGTGTTTTGCTGATCTGGTTTTGGTTTCTGAGAGTATAAGCAAGAGCGCCGCCGACGGGAATTTCATAAAGACCGTTGTGGAATTAACAGGATTTGAAATCTTCAAAATATCTGCGCAGATTGAGGAGAACGCTGAAAATCTCTGTGATCATGCGGCTTGAGGCAGAAGCTGCCTGAGAAATAGTAAGAAGGAGGATACAATATGACATATCAGGAAATTCTGGCAAGAGTAGACCATACACTTCTGGCCCAGACGGCCACATGGGAGGAAATCCGCAGACTGTGCGACGATGCTGTCTTTTATCATACGGCGTCCGTGTGTATCCCCCCGTGCTATGTAAAGAAAGCCAGGGACTATATGGGGAATCAGATGAAGATCTGTACGGTGATCGGCTTCCCCAATGGAAATCATACTGCCCGGGCCAAGATGTTTGAGGCTGAGGACGCGCTGAATAACGGCGCGGACGAGCTGGATATGGTGATCAATATCGGCGCTTTGAAAGAGAAAAGGTACGATTATGTGGAAAGGGAGATCCGCGGGCTGAAAGAAACAGCGGGAAGTCATATTCTGAAGGTGATTATTGAAACCTGTCTGCTGGACAGGGAGGAAAAGATAAAAATGTGCGAGATCGTAACAGCCGCGGGCGCCGATTATATCAAAACCTCCACCGGATTTTCCGCCGCCGGGGCAACCTTTGAGGATGTGGAACTGTTCCGCAGTCATGTGGGAAAAGGTGTTCGGATCAAGGCGGCCGGCGGTATTCAGTCGTTCGAGGACGCGGCAAGATTTATCGAGCTGGGCGCGTCCAGGCTTGGAACCAGCAGGCTGGTAAAGATTGCCAAGCAGGAGAATATTCTGTGAGTACAGCGCCAGTGTACACCGACGCTATTCTGTCAGGAAGTACATATTTTATGTCATAGGAATACCCGATTGCGGTAATGTGAGGAAAAAGTGGCGTATGTGGAATCATAGAAGCCTGTGGCAGTCGGCATCCGGCCGCGAAGTGGGCTTTCAGGCACATAAAAATAAGGCGGGAAAATGAAGCTTTGTACCTAAAAGGACAGTAAAACCGGATCGAAGGAGCAGATTATAATTATGAAGAGAAGTACAAGCTGTGAATACTGCGCGAATTATACTTATGATGAGGAAAGCGAAAGCTATTACTGCGACGTAAGCCTGGATGAGGATGAATATTATAGATTTATCAGCAGCGGGCGTAAGGAATGTCCATATTACCAGTCGGGAGACGAGTACAAAATCGTGCGGCACCAGATGTAGCGCAGGGAGTACCGGCGGCATTCAGCAGGATACCAAGGAGTATGCGTGTTTTTGGAAAATAGAAAACACAGAGAAATTTGCTGCTGTAATGCGGCTTGGGAGAACGATAAGGGAGCACGACAGATGATTACAGTGGAACTGGAGAATTTCAGTCTGGAGCAGATCTGCCGGTCAGGGCAGTGCTTTCGGATGAAGGAAATAAAAAAAGGTCTGTATGCTGTAATAGCGGGGGACCGTTACCTGGAAGTGGATCAGAACGGGACGGAAGTGAATTTTCACTGCAGCGACGCGGAATTTTTGGGCTGGTGGGTGCCGTATTTTGATTTGGACAATGATTACAGCCAATACATAAAAGCGGTGAATCCCCGGGACAAATATTTGTGCGCCGCCGCGGAAAACGGAAGCGGCATCCGGATCCTCCGGCAGGATCTGTGGGAGATGATCATTACTTTTCTGATCTCCCAGCAGAATAATATCCGCAGGATCAAGCGGTGCATCGAGACGCTCTGTCTCCATTACGGAGAAAAAAAGATATCCCCCGGCGGTGTGGAATACTACGCCTTCCCTGCCGCCTCCGCTCTGGCGGAATCCTCCGAGCAGGAGCTGAGGGAGCTGGGGCTGGGATATCGCGCCCGCTATATTGAGAAAACGGCGAAAGCCGTTAACGCCGGAGAAATATCTCTGGATAAGATCAAGGCAATGGATTCTCTCCGCCGGGCAAAGCAGGAGCTTCTGAAGCTCTGCGGAGTAGGGGAAAAGGTGGCGGACTGCATCTGCCTTTTTGCCCTTCATCACATGGATGCCTTTCCTGTTGACACGCACATTCGTCAGGCTCTGGAAAAGCACTATAAAAAAGGCTTTCCCAACCGCCGGTATCGGGGGATGCGAGGGATCATGCAGCAGTATATTTTCTATTATGAGCTGGAGTACGGCGGCAGGGAGAAGTGAATCAGACAGCCTGCCTGCTTTGCCGTCTGGTCAGGGCGCCCGGTCAAGGCGCCGCGCATGACCTTAAAACCGTTCTTTCCGGTCTGTTCTTCCTACCAGAAAATCGATACTGGTATTATAATAATCCGCCAGACGAATCAGCATTTCTACAGGTATACCGCGTTCGCCTCTTTCGTAGTGTGAATAGGTGCGCTGGCTGACATGAATGATCTCCCCGATCTGCTTCTGGGACAAATCAGAATCTTCCCTCAAATCCTGAAGTCTTTGGAATTTCATGGAATACCCTCCTTTTTGGAGAGTATAGAGCTGAACGAAATGGACTATTAGATATTAGAACGAAATGGACTGGAAATATTTTGCTAGGACTTTGTTCAAATATATTCTGAAAGCTTTAAACAGCCCCGAGACGATTCCTGGGGCTGTTTCGTTGTGAAATAGAAAACAAGCGATATACGATATGGACAGTCAGAGGTATTCTGACAAGCAAAAAGATAAATAACAGTTCTAAGATTATCACAAATAAATGTAAACACTTATTTGTGACAACTTACGAATGGTCATTAAACCAATTTAATTATTTTCATGACCATATTGATATAAAAAGCGGTGCCGTTCTGCAAGAATATCCTGCGGCGGAATTGGATGTACTGGAAAATGTCCCTGGATGGACAGATAACATGCGGCGGCTTTTTCTGTTACAAGACAGCAGGTTCTGGCTTCTTCCAAATTTCTTCCGCAGCATACAGGCGCGTGATTAGCAATCAGAACTGCGTTTTTATCTCCCAGAGCAGCAGTTACGGCTTCGGCCAATTCCAGGTGTTTTCCGGCGCGTATATAAGCGGGGGTGATAGGAACAGAGCCTCCCAGAAGTTGTGTCATTTCTTCAAGAATAGGCGGAATCTCCCGGCCGGTCGCGCACATGGCGGAGGCATACCGGGGATGGCAGTGAATAATAGCATGGATATCCGGACGTGCTAAATAAATCAGTCGGTGAACATCCATTTCGGAGGTGGCATTATTGCTGCCTTCAATTTTTTTTCCATCATAATCTACAATTACCAAATCTTCAGGCGATAACTTGTTATAGGGGATTTTACTTGGAGTCAATAGAATTTCTCCTGGGGAAATCCGCAGGCTGACATTGCCCCATGTTCCAAGTACAAGGTTTTGTTGTTCCAGCCAAAGGCAAGTTTGAATGATTTGATTCCTTTCGTTTAAGTAATACATATGAAAACTCCTTTCTGAAAATTTGTTTTAAGAATATTTTTGAGAATATTATGATGCTTTTTGTTGGGAAAGTCAATAAATAATTGTTAAACAAAAATAAATTACTTGTATTT
>DSLMC04103__coassemble_233_pt1 | contig 94630 bp, 75 predicted proteins | sample DSLMC04103__metabat2_high_PE_018 | metagenome-assembled genome bin DSLMC04103 | reverse complement strand
TGTTTAATTTTTTCCAAAACATCAAAGAAACTATAAACCAAACAAATTGAGCTATAGCTTTGAAGAAGAATGGAGATTGATTTACGAAAGAGAAAAAGAGGATAAAGATGGTAAAAAAATAGGTGACTGTATTCCATTCATAAATCCTGCTGTGATTATTTGCGGAAATTCAGTAGACAAAAATTCATTGGATTACCAAAGGCTTATGAGGATAGCAGAGGAAAAAGAAATAAGGGTAATATAATATTCCAAAGGCTATGTATTGCGTAGCGAATTGAAAGCGAGGTGTTACAATGACCATAGAAGAAATTCTTGCAGGGGAATCAAAGAATGTGGAGTTCAAGGAGAATCTGCCGGAGAAAAGCATCAAATATATGAAGTCTGTGGTTGCCTTTGCAAATGGAACCGGAGGAAAAATCATTTTCGGAATTGCCGATAAAACCAGAGAGGTTGTTGGCTTTGACAAAGAAGATGTGTTCAAGAAAATGGATGCCATTGCCAATGCTGTATCAGATAGCTGTGAACCGGCAATTATCCCAGATATTACTTTACAGACGGTTGATGGTAAAACTGTTATTGTGGTAGAGGTTTCTGAGGGCAGACAGCGTCCATATTATATCCAGGCTCTTGGCAGAGATGGCGGTGTATATGTCCGTGTTGCCGGAACTACCCGTCTTGCCGATGAGTATATGATAAAAGAATTATTGTTTGAGGGAAGCAATCGTTACTACGATCAGGCTTTATGTACTGGGTTAAATGTTACAGATGAAGATATTGATGCCCTTTGCAAAGCTATGAAAGAGCAGGCTGTCAAAAATGCCCGTACAGAGGAACAGAAAGCATCGATTAAAGATGTGGGAAGACAGCAGTTACGTTCCTGGGGCGTTTTAATTGAGCGTGACGGAAAAGATTATCCGTCCAATGCGTTTGCCATTTTGACTGGCAACGGAGGACTTCATGTTGCAACGCAATGTGGTGTATTCAAAGGTACAACGAAAGCGGTATTTGTTGACCGTAGAGAATATACAGGTCCGCTTTGGGAGCAGATAGACGAAGCATTTCAGTTTGTCCTGAGAAATATCCATTTAGGAGCTACTATTGTGGGAATTTACCGCCAGGATGTTTATGAGATTCCACCGGATGCCATTCGTGAGTTGATTATCAATGCTATGGTACACCGGAGTTATCTGGATCATGGTACGATACAGGTGGCGGTATATGACAACCGATTGGAAATAACTTCTCCAGGAAAGCTGCCAATGGGACAAACTCTGGAACGTATGAAGGAAGGTTATTCTAAAATCAGGAATGAAGGGCTTGCTCATGCATTTTCTTATATGAATTTAATCGAACATTGGGGAAGCGGGATTCCGAGAATTATTGGCAAGGTTAAAGCTGCCGGTCTGCGGGAACCGGAGTTTATCGGCGGCGAAGTTGATTTGCGGATCAATATTTATCGAGGTCAGGTTGAAACCAAGGATTACAATGACCTTAATAATGCCGATAAAGTGCCGGATAATACTGCTGAAATGCCGGATACTCATAAAAAAGTGCCAGATACTATTAAGAAAGTGCCGAATAGTGCTGCTGAAATGCCGGATACGATGGAAAGACTGCCGGATAATGAGCAGGAGCAGCAGATTTTTAAATATGTATTGGAAAATAGCTCCATTACAACAGCTAAGGCAGCAGAGCTTTTAGGAGTAAAACCCCGTAGAGCAAGAGCTGTTTTGCTGGATATGATAGAGGGGACTTACTTGAAAAAGGAAGGAGCGGCACGAAGTACAATTTATGTAAAAAATACGAAAGGGAGATAAATCCTCCGCAGTGTATTTCGGTCTGGTTGGATTTAGACTACAATGCGGTGTATCAGGATTTTATCAAATATCATGCAGACGCTGCGTTTTGGGCGTTGGTTCGCCAAAGATGTGGTTTTGCTGAGGAAGAACCTGATCTTGGACGATTGGCAATTCATTTGTTGTTGACTGCCGCTACCCGTACTATGTGGCAGGAGTATCTGGCTGGACTGGACGGGTTCATTTCTATGCGGCATCAGGCATATTGTTATGATTTATTTCTGAATGGCTTTATAGTGAGGATATTCAACATTTCTATTGCGTAACAGAGTAAAAAAATCAAGCCTTTTCAATTGTGCTGAAAAAATATTGGAATATTAGCACTCACCACTTGACAGTGCTAACAAAACATGATATGTTATACGAGAAATAGAACAATATGACTTTTCAAGCGCATTTTCGAGAGAGGAGGAGGGCTATGAATATAAGTAAATTTACGCAAAAATCCATTCAGGCTGTGCAGGATCTGGAGAAGATCGCCTATGAGTACGGCAATCAGGAGATCGAGCAGGAGCATCTTCTGTACGCGCTGCTGACTCAGGAGGACAGTCTGATCCTCAAGCTGATCGAAAAAATGGAGATCAATAAGGAATATTTTATAAATACCGTAAAAGCAGCGCTGGACGCGAAGGTGAAGGTGTCCGGAGGCGAGCTGAGATTCGGCCAGTACCTCAACAAGGCCCTGGTCAGCGCAGAGGATGAAGCGAAGTCCATGGGGGACGAATATGTTTCCGTAGAGCATCTGTTTCTTTCTCTTCTGAAGCAGCCCAGTCCGGGTATGAAGAAGATCTTCTCTGAGTTCGGCATTACCAGAGAGCGTTTTCTTCAGGCGCTTTCCACAGTGAGAGGAAACCAGCGGGTTGTCAGCGATAATCCTGAGGCCACCTATGATACCCTGAATAAATACGGCGAGGATCTGGTGGAGAAGGCCAGGAACCAGAAGCTGGATCCGGTGATCGGACGGGACGCGGAGATCCGGAACATTGTGCGGATCCTGTCCCGCAAGACCAAAAATAACCCGGTGCTCATCGGCGAGCCAGGAGTCGGCAAGACCGCGGCTGTAGAGGGCCTGGCCCAGAGAATTGTGGCCGGGGACGTGCCGGAGGGACTGAAGGATAAGAAGATTTTTGCCCTGGATATGGGAGCTCTTGTGGCGGGTGCCAAGTACAGAGGCGAGTTTGAGGAACGTTTAAAAGCCGTTCTGGAGGAAGTGAAAAAAAGCGAAGGAAATATCATTCTCTTTATCGATGAGCTTCATCTGATCGTGGGGGCCGGCAAGACCGACGGCGCCATGGACGCGGGAAATATGCTGAAGCCCATGCTGGCGAGAGGAGAGCTTCACTGTATCGGAGCCACCACCCTTGACGAATACCGGCAGTATATTGAGAAGGACGCCGCGCTGGAGCGGCGTTTCCAGCCGGTTATGGTTGACGAACCCACCGTGGAGGATACGATTTCCATTCTGAGAGGACTGAAGGAGCGCTACGAGGTTTTTCACGGGGTAAAAATTACGGACAGCGCCCTGGTTGCGGCGGCTACGCTTTCCCATCGGTATATTACAGACCGTTTTCTGCCGGATAAGGCCATCGACCTGGTGGACGAGGCATGCGCCCTTATTAAAACGGAGCTGGATTCTATGCCTACGGAGCTTGACGAACAGAGACGCAAGATCATGCAGCTTGAGATCGAGGAGTCTGCTCTCAAGAAAGAGACGGACAATTTAAGCAAAGAGCGCCTAGCGGATCTGCAGAAGGAGCTGGCGGATCTGCGGGATGAGTTTAATACCCGGAAGGCTCAGTGGGACAATGAAAAGCATGCAGTGGAAAAGCTTCAGAAGCTGCGTGAGCAGATCGAGGACGTAAATAAACAGATCCAGAAAGCAAAGCAGAATTATGATCTGGAAAAGGCGGCGGAGCTTCAGTATGGAGAGCTGCCGCGGCTTCAGCAGCAGCTCGAGATCGAGGAGCGGAACACGAAGGAAAATGAAAAGCAGTTGGTTCACGAGGCGGTAACGGACGATGAGATCGCGAGGATTATTTCCCGCTGGACGGGAATTCCGGTAACGAAGCTGACGGAAGGTGAGAGAACGAAGCTTCTTGGCCTGGAGGGAGAGCTTCATAAGCGTGTGATCGGCCAGGACGAGGGCGTCCGCCTTGTGACAGACGCGATCCTCCGGTCCAAGGCAGGGATCAAAGATCCCACGAAGCCTATCGGTTCTTTCCTGTTCCTCGGCCCCACCGGAGTTGGCAAGACAGAGCTGGCGAAAACTCTTGCGGCGACGCTGTTTGACGACGAGCAGAATATGGTCCGCATTGATATGAGTGAGTATATGGAGAAGTATTCTGTATCCCGGCTGATCGGAGCGCCGCCCGGATATGTAGGCTATGAGGAGGGCGGCCAGCTTACAGAGGCAGTCCGCCGGAAACCCTACAGCGTGGTATTGTTTGACGAGATTGAAAAGGCTCACCCGGATGTATTCAACGTGCTGCTGCAGGTTCTCGACGACGGGCGTATTACAGACTCCCAGGGAAGGACAGTGGATTTTAAAAATACCATCCTGATCATGACCTCCAATATTGGATCCCCCTATCTTCTGGAGGGTATCGACGAGGAGGGCAATATTAAATCAGAAGCTCAGGAAATGGTAATGAATGATCTCAGAGGCCATTTCCGTCCGGAGTTTTTGAACCGTCTCGATGAAATAATTATGTTTAAGCCCTTGACAAAAGACAATATTGGTAACATAGTAGACTTAATGGTGAACGAGCTGGACCGCCGTCTGGCCGACCAGGAGCTTTCTCTGAAGCTGACGGACAGCGCCAAAGCAATGGTGGTGGAAAAGGGATATGATCCCGTTTACGGAGCCCGCCCGCTGAAGCGTTATCTGCAGAATTATGTGGAGACCCTTGCCGCCAGGAAGATCCTTTCCGGCGAGGTTCATGCGGGAGATACGCTGCTGCTTGATGTGGAAAACGGAGAATTTGTCTGCCGCAGCGGTCAATGAGATCCTGATGAATGAGCGTCTGGGGAAAACGGGCATAATATAGGAGAGAGGCTTATTCCACAAATATGAAAAGGACGGGAATATATGATACCAAAGGATCCGGTTATTTTATTAAGCTATGTTAATACCCAGCTCAGGGATTACTATGATTCGCTGGAAGCTCTCTGCACCTGCAGAGGCCTGAAAAAAAAGGAATTGGTTGAAAAATTAAAGTCTATCGACTACGAATATGACGAGAGGACGAACCAGTTCATTTAAAAGCGGACAAAACCCCAAAACAAAAACGGGGATAAAGAAATCTGGAAATTTTTGACAAAAGAAACGGACTGCCGGTGAAAAACGGCGGCTTCAGAAGGGTATCTTTACAGCCGTATGGCTTGTGGGGATGCCCTTTGTTAATATTATAGGAAAGTGTTACTCACCGCCTATCGAGGCGGGAGTCATCTCACTCTGATATAATTAGTTGTACTAAATATAAAACTGTGAATATTTTGTGAATGAATCTAAAAAAAGTATAAATTGCACAAAAATCACTTGCCTTTTTTGTGCAAATGAGTATTATATATAGTTAGTTAACTAATTAATGTTTTGGAATGAGAAATAGGAAATGAGGTGAGAAAAAGATGGATACACAATGGACGGATAATCTTAAATTCTTTTCCCTGTTCATGGAGATCAATAAGGCCTACGCGGCGAAATGCTATGGACAGATGACGCGGCTGGGCATCCATCCGGGACAGATCCCATTTCTGATGCTGCTGTCTGAACGGGGAGAGATGAGTCAGAAGGAGGTTGCCGGAGAGCTTCATGTGAAGCCCCCAACTGTGAATGTGATGGTGCAGAGGATGGAGAAGGCGGGATTGGTAAGCCGCCGGCAGGATCAGAAGGATCAGAGGGTGACAAGAATCTGTCTTACGGAAAAAGGAATGAGGATTAAGGAAAAAGTGGTCTTTCATGTGAAAGAAAATGACCAGTATGTCCTCAGGGGCTTCAGTGAGGCGGAGGAATGTCTTCTGCGGCGCTTCCTGCAGCAGATTGTTGATAATATAAACTCCATTCCGGAGCACCCGGAGGGAGAATCTGAAGAAAAGGGGAATCTGACAAGTGATTAAATTAATGAAGTATTTGAAAAGATCGGCAGGATATGTGGTTCTGATCGTGATGCTTCTGTTTTTGCAGGCCTACTGTGATCTTTCTCTGCCGGATTACACATCCAGAATTGTCAATATCGGAATCCAGCAGCAGGGGATCGAGGACGGCGTTCCGGAGAAGCTGCGGGCCGCCACCATGGACAGTCTGAAACTGTTCATGAGTGAGGATGAGGTAAATGAAGCTGAAAACGCTTATATTAGGGAAGATGAGATTTATTTCCTGAAGGAGGATATTGACGGGGAGGCGCGCCAGCGTCTGAATGATGCCTTTGGAAAGCCCATGCTGATCCTGTCCGGCCTTACGCAGGGCGGGGAGGAATCTCAGGCAATGCTTTCTCAGATGGGACTTCCGGAGGGGAGCGATCCCCTGGAAGTCATTGCCGGAATGCCGGAGGAGGCCAGAGGCCAGATAACTTCGGCAATGGAAGCGCAGTTTGAGGAAATGCCGGAATCCATTGTCACACAGGCGGCGGTAGCCTTTGTGAGAGGAGAATATGAAGCGCTGGGCGAGGATGTGGACGCCATTCAGATGGATTATATTAAATCAGCCGGTATCCGTATGGTGCTGATGGCTCTTCTGATCATGGCGGCTTCTGTTTCGGTTGTGTTCCTTTCTTCCAGAGTGGCGGCGGCTCTGGGGCATGATATCCGCGGGGACGTATACAGAAAGGTTATTGGATTTTCCAGCAATGAATACCATAAATTTTCTACGGCTTCGCTGATCACCAGAAGCACCAACGATGTGCAGCAGGTGCAGCAGACGATGGCTATGATGTTCCGGATCGTGCTGTACGCGCCTATCCTGGGACTGGGAGGCGTATTAAGGGTTCTTCAGACGAACTCCTCTATGACGTGGATCTTGGGCGTGGGCGTGGCGCTGATCCTGGTATTGATCGGTATGCTCTTTGCCATCGCCATGCCGAAGTTCACAAAGCTGCAGACATTGATCGATAAGCTGAATCTTGTCACAAGAGAAATACTGACGGGAACGCTTGTCATCCGTGCCTTCAGCAGGGAGAAGCATGAGGAGGAACGGTTTGAAGACGCCAACAGGACGCTGACCAGAACAAACCTCTTTGTCAACCGGTGCATGACATTTATGATGCCCTGTATGATGCTGATCATGAATGGGATTTCCGTACTGATCATCTATAACGGCTCTTACGCGGTAGACGGCGGAAATATGCAGGTGGGAGATATGATGGCGTTTATCCAGTACGCTATGCAGATCATTATGGCTTTCCTGATGATCACAGCCATGTCTATCATGCTCCCCAGAGCCAACGTGGCGGCTCTCCGTATCGTGGAGGTGCTGGAAACGAAGAATACCCTGGAGGATCCGGAAAAACCGGAGGAACCTCGCGCGGACGTGAGGGGAACTGTGGAATTCGACCATGTATCCTTTGCCTATCCTGACGCCGGCGAGAATGTACTGACTGATATCAGCTTTAAGGCGGAGCGGAGGCAGACTCTCGCGGTGATCGGCAGCACGGGAAGCGGAAAAAGCACCCTGGTAAATCTGATTCCGAGATTTTATGACGCAACGGAAGGCTCCGTCCGGGTGGACGGACTGGACGTCCGTTCTATGTCTCAGAAGGATCTTCGTGAACGCCTGGGCTACGTTCCCCAGAAGGGGGTCCTGTTTTCCGGAACGATCGATTCTAATATACGGTACGGAAAAACAGACATTTCTGATCAGGAAGTGAAAGAGGCGGCAATGATCGCTCAGGCTGCTGATTTTATTGAGGAGAAGAGCCATAAATACCAGTCCCCGGTAGCCCAGGGAGGGACCAACGTCTCAGGAGGCCAGAAGCAGAGGCTTTCTATTGCCAGGGCTATTGCCAAAAAGCCGGAAATCCTGATCTTTGACGACAGCTTTTCCGCTCTGGATTTCAAGACCGACAGGACACTGAGAGAGGCATTGAAGCAGCATACAAAAGACACTACCACAATAATTGTGGCGCAGCGCATCAGCACCATTCTCGGAGCGGATCAGATTCTTGTGCTGGATGATGGAAAAATGGCGGGACTGGGAACCCATAAGGAGCTTATGAAGAGCTGCGAGGTGTACCGTCAGATCGCCATGTCGCAGTTATCAGAGGAGGAATTGGCAAATGAGTGAACAGAGAAGAATGCCTATGGGCAGAGGGATGCAGTCCGTGGAGCGCGCCAAAGATTTCCGGGGCTCCATGAAAAAACTGTTCCGTTACATGGGACGGTATAAATTCCGGTTTATCCTGATGTTCCTTTTCGCGGTGGCGGGTACTGTATTTAATATCGTGGGGCCTAAGGTTCTGGGCAAAGCAACCACGGAGCTTTTTACGGGACTTGTGGCGAAGGTAAACGGGACCGGAGGAATTGATTTTGAAAAGATCGGCATGATCCTTCTGGGAGTTATGGGCCTGTATCTGGCCAGCGCGCTGTTTTCCCTTGTACAGGGCTTTATGATGACAGGGATATCCAATGACGTTACCTACAATCTGAGAAAGGATATTTCCCAGAAGATCAACAGGCTTCCTCTGAATTATTTTGAGAGCCGCACCCATGGAGAGATTCTTTCCCGGGTAACCAATGATGTGGATACCCTCCAGATGAGTCTGAATCAGAGTATGACCCAGCTTATCACCTCCGTGACCACGCTGATCGGCGTTCTGGTGATGATGCTCTCCATCAATGTATGGATGACTCTGGCAGCCCTTCTGATCCTGCCGGTCTCTATGGTGATCATCAATTTTGTGATGAAAAGATCTCAGAAGTATTTCCGTGACCAGCAGAGCTTTCTGGGAAAGGTAAACGGACAGATTGAAGAAAATTACGGCGGACACAACGTGGTGAAGGTGTTCAATAAGGAACAGGACGTTGTGGATGAATTTGAGAAGGATAACCGGAAGCTCTATGAGTCCGCGTGGAAGTCCCAGTTCTTTTCCGGAATGATGATGCCGGTTATGCAGTTTGTGGGAAATCTGGGATATGTGATGGTAGCTCTGCTTGGCGGCTACTTTGCCATCCGCGGAACCATCGAGGTAGGAGAGATCCAGTCCTTTTTCCAGTATATCCGCAACTTTACCCAGCCGATCCAGCAGATCGCCCAGGTAACGAACCTTCTGCAGTCCTCGGCTGCTGCCTCAGAACGTGTCTTTGAATTTCTGGAGGAGCCGGAGGAGGATCAGAGGGCGGAGCATCCCGCGGATATCAGAGGATTGAAGGGGAATGTACAGTTTGAGCATGTTTCATTCGGCTACAATCCGGACCGTATGATCATCCATGACTTTTCCGCGGATGTGAAGGATGGACAGGAAATTGCCATCGTAGGGCCCACCGGTGCGGGAAAAACCACCATGGTGAAGCTGCTGATGCGTTTCTATGACGTAAACAGCGGACAGATCAGGATAGACGGACACAATGTAAAGGATTTCAACAGAAGCCAGCTTCGGGAAATGTTCGGTATGGTGCTTCAGGATACCTGGCTGTTTTCCGGTACGATCATGGAAAACATCCGGTACGGACGGCTGGACGCCACAGATGAGGAAGTGATCGCGGCGGCAAAGGCGGCCCACATTCACAATTTTATCATGCAGCAGCCGGGAGGCTATCAGATGGTTCTGGATGAGGAGACCAGCAATATTTCTCAGGGACAGAAACAGCTTCTGACCATTGCCAGAGCAATTCTGGCGGACAATCGGATCCTGATCCTGGATGAGGCTACCTCCTCCGTGGATACGAGAACAGAGATGCAGATCCAGAAGGCCATGAATAACCTGATGAAGGGCAGAACAAGCTTTGTGATCGCCCACAGGCTTTCTACCATCAGGGACGCGGATCTGATCCTGGTGATGAAGGACGGAGATATCGTCGAACAGGGCAGCCACAGGGAGCTGCTTGAAAAGGGCGGCTTCTATGCCGAGCTGTATAACAGCCAGTTCGAGCAGAAGGCGGCAGGCTGAAAACAGAGACAGATGAAAAATAACGGGACGGCGGTTCCCGTTATTTTTTATTTGTTTATCATAGGAAATACCTTGTTGTGTTAATGTATAAAAGTGCTGCGTTTCCTATGCTATATAGCATGATATAACAACAAAATCGCAAGAAAGGCTAGTGACAGCAAACTGCTCCCGGCAGTAAAATAGAAAACAAGAAATAAAGCTTAGATTCTGTCTCGGCTTACCGGAAAGGAGCAGGAGTATGTATAGAGAGCTTGAAAATACCGTTCATGAGATTATGCGGGATTCCATTGCAAACAGAGAGGCTGCGGGTGTGAATCTTCTTGTTGAGAAGGATTTTGAAACAGTCCTGTGCTGTCAGGAAGGACTGGCGGACAGGGAAAAAGGGCGGAGAATGGAAAGAGATACGATTCTGCGGATATATTCCATGACAAAGCCTATCACGGCAGCGGCGGTCATGATCCTTATGGAGAGAGGAATGCTGGATCTGTGCCAGCCTGTGGGAGATTTTATTCCGGAATTTTCACAGATGAAAATCGAGCGGAACGGAAAATATGAGGAACAGCTCCGCCCTATATTGGTGCATGACCTTCTCCGCATGACGTCGGGTCTTGTTTATCCGGGAGAGGACAGCGCCGCGGCCAGGGCCGCAGGAATGGTTTTTGACGATGCGGTGGAAAGACTGCATACAGAAAACCCTGTGACTACCATAGAGCTGGCGAGGCGTCTGTCAGAATGTCCTCTCCTGTTCCAGCCCGGAAGCTCATGGTGCTATGGCGCGTCTGCGGATATTCTGGGAGCTTTGGTTGAGATTATATCCGGAAAAAGATTTTCCGAGTTTTTGCAGGAGGAAATTTTTGCGCCTCTTGGTATGGAGGATACGGGATTCTGGGTGCCAGGGGAGAAAAGAGAACGCCTTGCGTCAGTTTATGAGACTGCAGAAAAAGAGGACGGAACCCGTACAATGAAAAAATACGAGGGAAATTATTTGGCCATTCGCAACGATATGGCGCGGCCTCCGGCTTATGAGGCCGGCGGAGCGGGACTTGTATCTACGCTGGACGATTACATGAAATTTGCCCGCATGCTTCTGAACGAAGGCGCGTTCCGAGGGGGACGTATTCTTCGGGCGGAGACAGTGCGCTTTTTTACAGGCGCGGAGCTGATGGATATACAGCAGACGGGGTTTAATAAATGGATCGGACTTGAGGGGTATACCTACGGAAATCTGATGAGGGTGTGCAGGCGGCCTTCCCGCTGCTGTATACTGGCAAAAGAGGGCGAATATGGCTGGGACGGCTGGACAGGGATGTATTTTGCTAATTTTCCAAAAGAAAAAATGACCATACTCATGGGTACCCAGAAAAAAGAAGGCGCAACCTTTGCGCTGACAAGAAAGCTGCGGAACGTGATCCTGAGCAGTCTGCAGGAGTAAAACCGCAGCAAAGAAATCCCGAAAGATGCCGCTGCAAAGGGTTAATGGCCGGTATACATATTGCGGAATTCCGTGGGTGTACATTTATTCGTCTGCTTAAACATGCGCAGAAAGGCAGAGAGGCTTGAAAAGCCCGACTGTAAGGCAATCTCAATAACAGTAAGTTTCGGATCGAGCAGCAAAACCTTGGAATGTTCGATTCGTTTCTGGTTCAGATATTTGTAAAAGGAGAAATCCGTATACTGTTTGAAAAGCCTGGAAAAATGGTACTTGCTGAAGCCTGCCAGGGAGGCTACCTCCTCCAGGGTCAAAGCTTCAGTGAAGTGATCGTCAATGTAATTAGTAATAAACAAAAATTTTTCTACATATTCTCTCTGACGTGTGGGAATATGGCTGACGTTCTGCAGGGAAAGCTTTTTGTGATTCCGTCCCACACATACTAAAAGCTCCAGAAATTTGGAAAAAACAGCGGATTCTACATAGGAATTCAGGCTGAAATACTCTTCGTGGATATCCAGCATAAGTTTATGGATCTGTCCATAGACCTGGGGATAATTCTCGGGTGTGACCAGGTGAGAGGGCGAAAGGATAGATATGAGGAGGTTCAGCTCCTTGATTCCGCGCCAGTTTGTCCCTGGCTGGAAAATGATCCGCTCTCCTGTTTCGGGGGCAAAAAGCTCGTGGATCATACAGGGGCAGATGATCAGGATATCTCCCTCTCTTAAAAGATACTCTTTATCGCCGCATAATACCCGGTAGGAATTTATAAGAGGCATAATGATCTCAAAGGAGGTATGCCAGTGCGGGGGATAGTTTTCGTACTCATCATTATGATAGAGACAGATCTGTGTGTCTGTCCGGTAGTCTACAGTTTCGTAAATCCCATCCAAATTATGAATCATGGATATCCCTCTCCCTCTCCTTTTGCGCAGGCCTGTACTCCTATTGAAAACAGATATAAAAAAGTGCTGTCAATAAATCTAAATATAATGTATCAAAAAAATATTTATATGGCAATAGTGATATTGGAAAAATGAAAATGCTAAAAAAATCTGATGAAATATACAGAAAAATATGAAAAACAAGAAAAAAAGAAGGCGTTATGACGGTAAATGGAAAATCCTGATAGCAATAATTAATAGCTATAAGGCAAGAATTACGGTGATATTTGGAAGGGGGCTTTGGTATATTAAAACTACAAAAAAACATACAGAACCAAGTATTAAAGAGGAGGAATGACTTATGAGCAAGAAAAAGATGTTATCTGTTGTTTTATCTGCGGCAATAGCGGCGGGGGCTATGGCTGTAAGCGTACCGGTGTACGCGGATGATGTGGAAGAGATCACCTGGATGTTCTGGGATGACCTTGAGGCTACGGAGGATTTGATTTCTCAAGGTTACAAAGAGGTAGTTGACCGTTTCAACAAAGAATATGAGGGTAAATACCATGTAACGCCTATCACCACAAATCTGGAAGAGTATGATGGAAAGCTGAACGCGCTGATCGCGGCAGGACAGACGCCGGATGTGTATATCTGCAATCCTGGCCCCAATATGGATGTTTATGTAGAAGCAGGCGCGGCGGCAGATCTTACAGATATTCTGGAAAACCAGGAGACGGAATGGTACGAGAGTTTCACGGACGGAATTTTTGAGAGACTGACCTATGACGGAAAAATTATGGCTGTACCAACCAACTATGCTGCTGCATGTACATACTATAATACAGAAATTTTTGAGGAAGTTGGAGTAGAGGTTCCAACCACCTATGACGAACTCCTTGAGGTTTGCCAGAAGATTAAAGATGCAGGGTACGATCCTATCTCCTGTTCCGGCGGTACTGCATGGTGTCTTTCTATGATTGCCGGATATCTCTGCGACCGTCAGGGCGTGGATCTGAACGCCATCGCAGACCATTCCGCAAACTGGACTGATGAGGTGTGTATTGAGGCAGGAAAGAAACTGCAGGAGCTTGCCCAGTATTTCCAGCCTACCGCAGCGGGTGATTCCAACGATCAGGCAGTGGCGAACTTCTATAACGGAGAAGCAGCTATGCTGGTACAGGGTTCCTGGGTAATCGCGCAGATTAATGGAAATAAGCCTGAATTTGAAGAAAAATGCGGCGTATTCCAATTTCCTGGAATCGAAGGCGCTAACGATCCGAACCGTATGATCGTAAAGACAGACAACCTGTTGATGAGTTCCAAAACAGAGCATCAGGATGCCTGCATTGCATTTATGAAAATGTTTACCGATGAAACTGCGCAGAAATATACCGCAGAGGTTGGAGGCAAATTCCCGGTTGTTAAGGATCTTGAGATTGACTATGACGCCGCGCCCGCACAGTTGAAATATGTGGATGACATTATGGCGACTGCTACCGGTACTTTTGGATTCTACAATGAGTCCCTTGACTCTGTAGAGGCTGGAGACTGCTTTGATAACGCGATGGTAGATCTGTTCCTTGGAAATCAGACGCCGGAAGAAGCATTTCAGACTGTACAGACCTTTTATGAGGATAATGTTTGGGAATAACGGCGAATAATTAAGTCGGGACACATGGCTGCTGCGGAACTGCTGTGAGGCATGTTCCGCAGCAGTTGTTTTTTATAACAAAGGAGTTATGGTATGGATAAGATTTTAAGAAATAAAAAAGCCATCTGTATCTTTATTGCACCATCGCTTATCATGTTTGTGCTGGTATTGATAATCCCTATGGTTCAGATGTTTTACTATTCTTTATGTGATTATGCCGCGCTTACACCGCCCAACTTTATAGGGCTTGACAATTATAAAAAGCTTTTCTTTAATGACAGTACCTTCCGGATCGCATTGAAGAACTCGATTTTCTTTATGATCTTTTCGGGAGTTACCCAACAGATTTTCGGACTTCTGCTGGCGGTGCTTCTTACAAATATTCCCCGGGGAAGAAACGTGTTTAAAAATATTTTTTATCTGCCCTGCGTATTATCGTCCGCAGCTTTAGGTCTTTTATGGGCCTTCATGTTTAACCCGAAAATTGGTATCAACAATCTTCTGGCGAAGATGGGGATTGAAGGCCCGCTGTGGCTGATGGAGTCTACAGGATTCATCGTGCTTCCTATGTGGGTTATCGCCTTTGTGGCTCTCTGGCAGTATCTGGGACAGAATATGATGCTTTATATGGCGCAGATTACAGGAATTTCCCGGGATATTTATGAGGCGGCTTCCATTGACGGCGCTTCTAAAGTGAAGGCTTTCCGCTATATCACACTTCCGCTGATCAAGCCTATGGTCGTTACCTCCCTTTCCCTGAACTGCATTGGCTCCCTGAAATTTTTTGACCTTGTATACAATATGACCCAGGGCGGCCCCAGCCACAGGACAGAGGTGCTGGCAACTCAGCTCTATGCAGAGGGCTTTAACTATTTTAAATATGGATATGCAAGCGCCATTTCCGTGATACTTCTGGTAATGTGCCTGATTGTGACACTTCTGGTAAAGAAGGTCATCAAGGTAGAAACCTACGAGGGTTAAGGAGGAGATAGAATGAGCAAAACAGTACAGAAAAAGAAAACTATAAAGCCGATTACGGTGATTATTTATATCGTTCTGATCATTTTGGCCGTTATTTATCTGGCGCCTCTTTTCTGGATGCTTTCCGTATCCTTTAAGGATAACGCAGAGGTAATGGCAGCCCCGTTTTCCCTGCCGGAGGTTTTTCATTTTGAAAATTATGCACAGGCGTGGACTCTGGGAAATTTAGGAATAGCGCTTCTTAATTCTGTGTTTGTGTGCGGTGTTACATTGATTGTGAGCCTCTTTTTCGGCTCTATGGCGGCTTTTGCTATTTCCAGAATGCGCTGGAAGCTTTCGGAAGCCACGCATACTTTTTTTATGATTGGTATGATGGTTCCGGTACACTGTGTTTTGATCCCGCTGTTCGTACGGTTTGCAAAACTTGGTCTGACCAATTCGAGAGTGGGACTGATAATTCCGTATATCACTTTTTCATTGCCAATGACAATTTTTCTTTTGACAGGCTTTTTCCGATCTATGCCGGGAGAGCTTTTTGAGGCGGCGGCTATCGACGGCTGCGGTATATACAAATGTTTTTTTAAGATTGCGCTGCCTTTGTGCCGCACAGGATTTTTTGTATCCGGGCTGATGACTTTTGTTGGAAACTGGAACGAGCTTTTATTGGCTATGGTATTTATTTCCGATCCGCAGAAAAAGACTCTTCCTGTAACCCTTACTTATTTCGTAGGACCTTATGCTACAAACTATGTGCAGATGTTTGCGGCGATTATTATTGCTATCGCGCCTACGGTGATAGTGTACTGTATATTCAGCAACCAGATTGTCGAAGGTCTTACAACGGGAGCGGTAAAGGGATAGGAAACGGTAGTGCATCAATTTATCGGTGCGGTATGATAGCGGTAGAATATTTTTATAAATAGGAATTCTGTAAGAAAAAGGAGACAACATATGAATCGAGACGAGGCGAGAAGAAAAGCAGAAGAGCTAGTGGGTAAAATGACAGTGGAGGAGAGAGCAAGCCAGCTTCGCTATAACGCACCGGCGATTCCGCGTTTGGGAGTTCCGGCGTACAACTGGTGGAATGAGGGACTTCACGGCGTAGCCAGAGCGGGACAGGCCACAGTTTTTCCCCAGGCTATCGGTCTGGGAGCTACATTTGATCCAGAGCTTCTTGGAGAAATCGCAGATGTGATCGCCACAGAGGGACGGGCTAAGTACAACGCGTATTCAAAGAAAGAGGACAGAGACATTTATAAAGGGCTGACCTTTTGGTCTCCTAACGTAAATATTTTTCGGGATCCCCGTTGGGGCCGTGGTCATGAGACTTATGGGGAAGATCCTTTTCTTACAAAAACTATGGGAGTTTCCTTTGTAAAGAGTCTGCAGGGGGATGGAACAGTGATGAAAGCGGCGGCCTGCGCCAAGCATTTTGCCGTACATTCAGGTCCTGAGGCTATCCGCCATGAGTTTGACGCTCAGGCAACGGCTAAGGATATGGAGGAAACCTATCTTCCCGCCTTTGAAGCTCTTGTAAAGGAGGGGGACGTGGAAGGCGTCATGGGAGCGTATAACCGTGTGAATGGGGAGCCTTGCTGCGGAAGCCCTTCCCTGCAGAAAATACTTAGAGAGAAATGGGGCTTTGAGGGATATTTTGTTTCGGACTGCTGGGCAATCCGTGATTTTCACGAGCACCACATGGTGACGAGTACGGCCGCGGAATCTGCCGCTATGGCGGTAAATAACGGCTGTGACCTGAACTGTGGAAATACATATCTGCATGTTATGAAGGCTTATGAAAAGGGATTGACCACGGAAGAAAAAATTACGGAGTCTGCGGTTCGGCTTTTTACTACCAGGTACCTTTTGGGGCTTTTCGGAGAAAGCGAGTACGATACCATTCCTTATTCTGAGGTGGAATCTCCCAAGCATCTGGCGCTTGCGGAAAAGGCCGCATGTGAGAGCTTTGTGCTCTTAAAGAATAATGGAATTCTTCCTTTGAAAAAAGAAAAGCTTAAGACAATAGGAATAATCGGCCCAAATGCGGACAGCAGGAAGGCTCTGATAGGAAATTACCACGGAACAGCCTCGCGCTATATGACTATTCAGGAAGGTATCCAGGATTATCTGGGGGAAGAGGTGCGGGTGCTTACCTCTGTTGGAAGCGATCTGTTCCGGGATCGTACAGAGGCGCTTGCGTTCACTCAGGATCGTCTGGCGGAAGCGAAGATCGTTGCCGACAACAGCGATGTGGTTGTATTGTGTCTGGGATTGGATGAAAGTCTGGAGGGAGAAGAAGGCGATACAGGAAACAGCTACGCCTCCGGAGATAAAGAAACTCTTGGGCTTCCCCAGGTACAGCAGGAGCTTATGAAGGCGATGAAGGAATCCGGCAAGCCGGTGATCCTTCTGCTCATGGCGGGAAGCGACATAGATATGAGCTATGCCGCTGAAAATTTTGATGCTGTGATGGTGCTGTGGTATCCTGGCGGACAGGGCGGAAAAGCGGCGGCAAAGGTTTTGTTCGGGGATGTTTCACCATCCGGCAAGCTTCCGGTGACCTTCTATGAGTCTCTGGAGGAACTGCCTGAATTTACAGATTATACGATGAAAGGGCGCACCTACCGCTATCTGGAGGGACAAGCACAGTTCCCCTTTGGTTATGGACTGAACTATGGAAGGGTACAGGTTAAAGAAGCCTGTATCAGGGAAAAAGACGGGAAAATCCTGGTAGAGGCGCAGGTAGAAAACCAGGGGACTATGGAAGTACGCGATGTGGTTCAGGTTTACATGAAAAATGAGGATTCTCCTCTGGCAGTAAGGAATCCGGAGCTGGCTGCCTTTTCAAGCGTATTTTTGCAGGCGGGGGAGAAGAAGATCATATCTCTGCCCGTGGAGGAGAGGGCTTTTACAGTGGTAGACGAAGCGGGTGGCCGCAGAGAGGATGGAGAGCAGTTTACTCTGTACGTAGGGTGCAGCCAGCCGGACGAAAAAAGTGTGGAGCTTACGGGAGTCCGGCCTGTAAAGCTTGCCTATTGTAGAACAAAATAAACAAAAGCTTATAAAAGAGAGGCGGCTCGGATTGTACTGGATCCGAGCCGCCTTTTTAGAAAGGAGCGCAGTATGCAGTGTGAAAATCCAATTATGCCGGGCTTTTATCCCGATCCTTCCATATGCCGTGTGGGGGAAAGTTACTATATGATTCATTCCTCTTTTAATTATTTTCCGGGCATCCCCGTGTTTTGCAGCAAAAATCTTGGACAGTGGAAGCAGATAGGAAACGCTCTGGACCGTCCCTCCCAGATATCTCTCTTGGGCTGTAATGAGAGCCAGGGGATTTATGCCCCTACTATCCGTTGCCATGACGGTGTATTCTATATTATTACCACAATGGTAAATGAGCGCGGATCCGGCAGCTTTATCATAACGGCAGAGGATCCGGCCGGCCCCTGGTCGGATCCCCATGAACTGGAGAGCGCGAAGGGGATCGACCCCAGTCTGTTTTTTGACGACGACGGCTCCTGCTGGTATGTAGGCCAGCGCGCCAGGGACAACCAGACTTATTTTGGGGACTGTGTGATCTGGCTGCAGAGGCTGGATTTGGACAGGTATTGTCTCATTGGAAAAGAGTATATCCTGGCAGATGGATTCCAGAAGAACGCTGTGTGGCCGGAAGGTCCCCATCTCTATAAAAAAATGGCTACTACTATCTCCTGCATGCAGAGGGAGGTACAGAAGAGAACCATTGTATTGTTGTAGCCAGAAGCAGACGCATAGAAGGCCCTTATGAATATGCCCGCTATAATCCGATCCTTACCCACAGGCATTTAGGAAAAAACGCTTTGGTTTCCTGTGTGGGTCATGGAGATATGGTGGAGGATAAAGAGGGAAACTGGTATATGGTGGTGCTTGGATGCCGTCAGGAAAAGGGATATACCCTGAAAGGAAGAGAAACCTTTCTGGCGAAAGTTTCCTGGGAGGAGGACTGGCCGGTGGTGAATCCCGGAAAGGGAGCGCTGGAAACAAGAATAAAGCTTCCTGGAAAAGAAGAGAGGGAAGTTGTCGGGGAGAACTTCTGGGATTTCAAAAAAAAGGAGTTACCTATGTGCTTTATGACTCTCCGGGGGCCGGCAGAAGGATGCATTTCTTTTGGCGGCGAAAGGGGATGCCTGCGTATGAAAACATCCCCGGATACGTTAAAAGACCTGGGGAATCCTGTTTACGCAGGCGTACGTCTTAAATATAGAGCCTGTACTGCAGAGACAGAGCTGACAGCCTGCGATTTCGGAGAAACAGAAGGCGCCGGGCTGGCTCTTTATCAAAATAACAGGGCGCATATACGGCTGGAGGTCAATATAGCGAAGGAAAATAATCTTGTAAAAGTCATAAACTGCCAAAATGGAGAAGAAAGAATTCTGAAAGAGACAGACACCGGGGAGAGAGGCCGGATTGGTCTGCGTATGAAAATTACTGGACTTTACTGTGATTTTTGTTGGAAATCCCCAAAAGGCGGCTGGCATATGCTTCTGCAGGGAGCAGAGCTGTACCATTTAAGCACGGAAAAGGCAGGGGGATTTACCGGCTGCACGGTAGGAATGTTTGCCTCTTCCAACAGAAAACCCGGGCATGGCTATGGGGAGTTCTCTTTTTTCGCTGTACGCGTGATACATGAACTATAACGATGGAGGTTGTGACGTTGGCTGCCCGGTAAAAGTAGACTTGGCGGTTTCCTTCTGTTATAATGAATTTTACAGCATCTGTCCGGGAATTATATATAATTGCGGGTATACCGGAAGTCTCTTCCGGCGGAGTACTGCTGTATTTTGTACAGAAGAACAGGAGGAAGATAAGATGATTACTACAACTACAGGCTATATAGATGGTAAAAGCGTTGAGGAATACAAGGGGATTGTTTTCGGCGAGGTGATTACCGGAGTAAACCTTCTGAAGGATTTCGCGGCGGGAGTGAGGAATATTTTCGGCGGAAGATCCCAGTCCTATGAGAATGAGCTTCTGAGCGCCAGAGAGGAAGCGCTCAGGGAGATGGAGGAGAGAGCGGCACAGCTTGGAGCCAACGCGGTGATCGGCGTGGATATCGACTATGAAGTGCTGGGATCTGACAATGGAATGTTGATGGTGACTGCCAGCGGTACGGCGGTTGTGATCCGTTAGTTCCATGAGCAGAGCACAGAACGGCAGAGAATATCTCGGGTATGTGCTGGAATGTCTGGAGCGCAGGCTGACGGAGGTGGGGAAAACCCTGGAGGCCGGCGCGAAGGAGATTGAGGACATGCACGACTACTACTGGGAAAATTATAATGAGATGGACCAGTACGGATATGAGGAGTTTGACAACAGGCAGGCGCTGCTTCAGCAGGTAAACGCCAATGAGGAACAGCGGCAGCTCCGCAGGAGATTTCAGAAGATGCTGGATTCGCCGTTTTTCGGGCGGGTGGATTTTACCTATGAGGGAGACGACGCGCCGGAAGAATTTTATATCGGCATCGGCAACTTTGCGGAGCGGGCAGGGAGCAGTCCTCTTGTCTATGACTGGAGGGCTCCGGTCAGCAGCCTGTTTTACGATTACGACAAAGGTCCGGCCGAATATGAGGCTCCGTCGGGAGTGTTCCGGGGAGATATTGTATCCAAATGGCAGTACAAGATCCGCCGGGGCAGAATGATCTACGAATTTGAAAGCGACATCAAGATAGACGACGAGATCCTGAAGGCCGAGCTTGGCAGCAGCGGCGAGATCCAGCTGAAAAATATCATCCGCACCATCCAGAAGGAACAGAATGCCATTATCCGCAACACCAGGGACAGGATCATGGTGATCCAGGGAACAGCCGGAAGCGGGAAAACCTCAGTGGCTCTTCACCGCATCGCCTATCTTCTCTATCACGACAGGAAGAACCTCAGATCCTCCAATATCCTGATCCTTTCGCCAAACAGTGTTTTTGCCGATTATATCTCCCATATCCTCCCTGAGCTGGGAGAAGAGAATATCAGGGAGATGAGCTTTGACCTGTTTGCCTACCGGGATCTGCAGGACACGGCGGCGGACTGCGAGGACAAGTACGATCTCATTGAGAGGGCGGTAAAGGATCCGTCGGCGCTGGGACGATTTCGGGAGAAGCAGTCCAGGCAGTTTATATCCCGTCTGAACCGCTTCATGCTGGAGCTGGAGGACGGGCTGATGGATTTCTCTGATGTGGAATACAGAGGGTTCCGCAAAAAGGAGGAGGAGATCATCCGTCTGTTTTACTACAAATTTTCTGAGATTCCGCTGCTTTCCAGGATGGAAGCGGTTGCGGAATACTTTATCGACGAGCTGGAGACGCTGCGCCAGAAGGATCTTTCGGAGGAAGAGCGTGCGGAAGTGGAGGAGAAATTCTTCCGCATGTATGAGACGAGAGATATTTATGTGCTTTACAGCCGGTTCCTGGAGCAGGAAGGGTACCGCCCCCTGCTGAAGCGCTCCCTGGAAAAGCGAAGGCTTTTCTATGAAGACGTATATCCGGTCCTTTACCTGAAGCATTTTCTTATGAACTGCGGTGAACACAGAGGGATCAAGCATCTTGTGGTGGATGAAATGCAGGATTACACCTGGGTACAGTATCTTCTTCTAAAGAAGCTTTTTCCCTGCAGAATGACCATTATGGGCGACCGGGCGCAGACCATGGAGGACCGGCAGCAGGATGTCCTCACCTTTCTTCCGGAGATTTTCGGCAGGGACATCCGCGTGATCTATATGAACAGAAGCTACCGCAATACGGTGGAGATCGCCCGGTATGCCAACAGGATCGCCGGAATTACCGATATGGAGCTGTTTGAAAGACATGGGGCTGAGGTCAGGGAAGAAAGCTTTTGCAGTACAGAAGAAGCTCTCGCGAGAGTTTCGGAGACCTGGCTCAGGGACCAGGAGCGGCTGGAGACGGCAGCGGTGATCTTCCTTACGGAAAAGGAGGCGCGGGAAGCGGCGGAGTGTTTTATGTCGGAAGCCGGAGACGGGAAAGACAGGATCTCCTATATGGACAGAAACAGCCAGAGCTTTCAGCGGGGATTGACGGTGACTACCTTCTATCTGGCAAAGGGACTGGAATTCGACAGGGTCTATGGGATTTTTTCCGCGGATGACCAGGCTCCTCTTGTACGCCAGGCAAAATATATTACTGCGACCAGAGCGCTTCATGAGCTGATGATGTACAGTGTTTAGAGTTTATTGTTTTTTCATAGGATTTTCACATTCCGCGGGGGAAATTTCATTGACACATATGTGATAAAAATGTAAAATGAACACGAGGGTTTTGGGTATAAAGCAAATTCTAAGGAGGATAACATGAAAAATAAAAAATTACTTGCTATATTAGCGCTTGCTGTATCTGCGTCGGTTTTTATGGCGGGCTGCGGCTTCGGCGGCGATGAACCGGAAGAGCAGGTAGAGGTTACTGTAACGCCTACTCCGGAAGCGACGCCTACGCCGGAGGCAACACCGACAGTTGCGCCGGATGTGCAGGATACCACTTATACATCTGCGGACGGCACTGTCTCCATCAAGCTTCCGGACGCTACCTGGGGCAATAAGACTGACGAGACCAACACTCTGAGCTTTGAGTCTCCGGATGTGGGAAATATTCTGATCCTTCACGGACAGGGGGCTGAGACCATGGCTGCAACAGTCGTTCCCAGCACTGAGGACATGGCGGTTTCTCTGGAACAGGCTGACAATGACAAGGTTCAGGGCACTGATTTTGAAATCCAGAATTACACTGCTTCCGACGTCAATGGCATCGGAGTGTACAGCTACGTTACCCATATGCTGAATACAGAGAAGAGCAGCGGAAATCTTTATGTGATCCATAAGGTTTTCGCCAACGCGGAAGAGTATTACAGCATTGAAGCTTCCGTTAAGACTGAGGAAGCCCTGGCTTCCGTGCAGGCTGCGGTAGATTCCTTCCAGATTCTTGGGAATTCCACGCTGAAGGAGGCGGCTCCCGGAACACCTTCATCTGCTGACGGCAGCGCGGCCGGAACAGATGCCGGAGCGGGAACAGACGCCAACGCGGGAACGGATGCCGCAGCAGGAACAGACGCCAATGCCGGCACAGACGCGTCAGCGGGAACAGATGGAACGGCGGATACCTCAGGGGACGGCTCAGGCGGTTCCACTACCATTCCGAATTCCGCGGGATTTACGGACGAGCAGCTTACAGATACGAACCAGACCAGAACCATTTACCGCAACTCTGACGGACATCCGCTGGTTATTCAGCCGGACGGAAACGGCAACTGGGTAGACTTTGACGGCAATACCTACACCTTCACCGGCGAGCAGGACGCTTATGACGCGGAGGGCAACAGCTATTACTGGCACGGAGAAGGAGCGGACGTATATTATATGCCCGTTCAGTAAGCGGCACTGGATAAACTGAAGAAGAACACGCGGATATTTAAGGCAGGTGAGAAATCATCTGCCTTTCTATCTCGTTGGAGCATACCTGAAAAGGAGGGCGGCAGTGGAAAGTTACGGAAAATTTGCGCAGGTATACGATCTTTTTATGGATAATGTGGATTACGAGGCATGGGCGGATCATCTGGAGAAGCGCCTGAAAGCGGAAGGGATAGAAAGCGGCCTGGTGGCGGAGCTGGGCTGCGGCACCGGAACAATGACGGGATTGCTTGCGCAAAAAGGATATGATATGATTGGTGTGGACAATTCAGAGGAGATGCTTGCGGAGGCAATGGAAAAGAAAATGGAGTCCGGCCAGGACATCCTTTATCTTCTGCAGGATATGCGGGAATTTGAGCTTTATGGAACCGTCCGGGCGGTAGTGAGCGTCTGCGACAGTCTGAATTATATGACCGACAGGGAGGATCTGCTGCAGGTGTTCCGTCTGGTCAATAATTACCTGGATCCGGGAGGCGTTTTTCTCTTTGATATGAATACGGTTCACAAGTACCGGGATCTCCTGGGAGATTCCACCATTGCGGAAAACCGTGAGGAGGGAAGCTTCATCTGGGAAAACAGCTACGATCCGGAAAGCGGGATCAATATCTATGAGCTGGCTGTTTTTCTGCCGAGGGAAGACGGACTTTATGAGAAATGCGAGGAGCTTCACTGCCAGAAGGGTTATGAGCAGAAAGAAGTGGAGAAGCTTCTTGAGGAGGCGGGGATGGAGTTGATCGGCGTATTTGACGCCTATACGGATAAGCCCGCGTCTCCGGACAGCGAGAGGCTTCTCTTTGCCGCCAGGGAGCAGGGCAAGAAAGCGGATGGCGGACAGCGCTGAGACAGAAGAAATATTTCAGGAAACAAAAAAGCTGCTCCGGCAGCTTCAGGAGGAGTTTATGAAGGATTATATAGTGAGAGCAACAGCGGCGGGAAGCCAGGTAAGGGCCTTTGCCGCAGTAACTACAGAGACTGTGGAGACAGCCAGGAAGGCCCACAATACCAGTCCGGTGGCGACGGCCGCTCTTGGGCGGCTTCTGACGGCAGGCGCCATGATGGGAGTGATGATGAAGGGAGAAAAGGATATCCTGACCCTTCAGGTCAGGGCGGACGGTCCCCTTCAGGGGATCACTGTGACGGCGGACTCCGGCGGCAGAGTAAAGGGCTATGTGGGGAACCCGGAGGTCCTTATCCCGGCCAACGAAAAAGGAAAGCTGGATGTTTCCGGAGCAGTGGGAAACGGAATTATAAACGTGATCAAGGACATGGGACTGAAAGAACCTTATTCCGGTCAGGTGGCGCTTCAGACAGGAGAGATCGCGGAGGATCTGACCTATTATTTTGCCGTCAGCGAGCAGGTTCCCTCCGCCGTGGGTCTTGGGGTGCTGATGAATAAAGATAATACGGTCCGTCAGGCGGGGGGCTTTATTATACAGGTGATGCCCTTCGCCGAGGAAAGTACCATAGAAAAGCTGGAGGAAAACGTGCGGAAGCTGACATCTGTGACGACTCTTCTGGAGGAAGGACACACGCCGGAAAGCCTTCTGGAGAAGGTTCTCGAGGGCTTTGATATAGAGATCACGGATCAGATTTCTACGGAATTTTACTGCAACTGCAGTAAGGAAAGAGTGGAGAAGGCTCTGATCAGCATCGGCAGAAAGGAGCTGAACCAGCTCATCCAGGAAGGAAAGCCGGCGGAGCTGAACTGTCATTTCTGCAATACCAATTATGAGTTCAGCGTGGAAGAGCTGAAAGAAATTCTCAGAAGATGCAAATAAAAAGGAGAAAAGCGCCATGAAAGACGGATTTATTAAAGTCAGCGCCGGAACGCCGGATGTACGGGTGGCGGACTGCGGATACAACGCCGGGAAGATCATCGAGATGGTCAGGGAGATGGAGAGCCGCGGAGCGAAGATAATGGTTTTTCCTGAGCTTTGCATCACGGCCTACACCTGCGGAGATCTGTTCTGGCAGGAGAACCTGCTGGAGGAGGCGAAAGCCCAGCTTGTTCGTATTGCCCGGGAAACGAGGGACACGGACGCGCTGATCTTTGTGGGACTTCCTCTGGAATACAAAGGTAAGCTTTACAATGTGGCCGCCGGTCTCAGCGGAGGAGAGATCCTGGGATTTGTGCCAAAGATCCACATTCCGAATTACAATGAGTTTTATGAGGGACGGTACTTTACCTCCGGCGGGGACGCGGAGGGTACCGTATGTTTAAGGGCTGAGAAGGAAAATAGCTCTTCGGACGGCGCCGTACCCGCAGAAGAATACGAAATACCCTTCGGCACAAGACTCCTTTTTACCTGCCCGGAATTTCCAAGGCTTCTTGTGGCGGCGGAGATCTGTGAGGATCTCTGGGTACCTTCTCCGCCAAGCTCGGCCCACGCCTATCATGGCGCGAATCTTATTGTGAATCTTTCCGCCAGCGACGAGGTGGTGGGAAAGGATTCTTACAGGAAGAGCCTTGTGAGCGGCCAGTCCGCGAGACTTCTGTGCGGATATGTGTACGCCACGGCCGGGGAAGGGGAGTCTACCCAGGATGTTGTTTACGGCGGACAGAATATGATCGCGGAGAACGGGGTGATCCTGGCGGAGAGCCGCAGATTCCAGAACGGGATTGTATACGGAGAGCTGGATATACAGAGGCTTGTAAATGAGCGGCGCAGAATGACTACCTGCCGCTTTGCCCCGGATAAAACAGAGGACAGTAAGGATGGCTACAGAAAGATCGTTTTCCACCTGAAACAGACGGAAACAGTCCTTAGCAGAAAATTTGATTCCAGACCCTTCGTTCCGGGAGTCAGAGAAGAGAGAGACAGACGCTGCGACGAGATCCTGAATATCCAGGCAGTGGGACTGAAGAAGCGTCTGGCTCATATCCGCTGTCAGAATGTGGTGATCGGCCTTTCCGGCGGCCTGGATTCCACGCTGGCGCTTCTTGTGGCGGTGAGAGCCTTCGATATGCTGGGAATGGACCGGGCCAAGATCACGGCGGTCACCATGCCCTGCTTTGGCACCACGGACAGAACCTACCGGAACGCCTGCCAGCTTGCCAGATGTCTTGGGGCGGAGCTGAAGGAGGTGAACATCCGGGAGGCGGTGAGCCTTCATTTCAGGGATATCGGCCATGATCCCGAGGTTCACGACGTGACCTACGAAAACGGACAGGCCAGAGAGAGAACCCAGATCCTGATGGATATCGCCAACCAGTCCGGCGGCATTGTTATCGGAACAGGAGACCTTTCGGAGCTGGCGCTGGGATGGGCCACCTACAACGGAGACCACATGTCCATGTACGCGGTCAACTGCTCCGTGCCGAAAACCCTTGTCCGTCATCTGGTCAGATACTATGCGGACACCTGCGGAGATCAGAAGCTGAAGGAAATCCTTCTGGATATCCTGGATACTCCGGTGAGCCCGGAGCTGCTTCCGCCCAAGGACGGAGTGATCTCCCAGAAAACAGAAGATCTTGTGGGGCCCTATGAGCTTCATGACTTTTTCCTGTATTACATGCTGCGGTGGACCTTCCCGCCAAAAAAAATCTTCCGTATGGCGAAGCTTGCCTTTCAGGGAGAATACAGCGATGAAGTGATACTGAAATGGCTGAAGATTTTTTACCGGAGATTTTTTATGCAGCAGTTTAAGCGCTCCTGCCTGCCGGACGGACCCAAGGTAGGAAGCGTGGCCGTATCCCCGAGAGGCGATCTTAGGATGCCAAGCGACGCCTGCGCGGACCTGTGGCTTGGGGAGCTGGACGAAATCCAGTGCCGGTAAGGAGATTACCGGGAAAAGGAAAGGTTTATTTAAATAGAAAGCCCGGCAGGAATTATTCTGTCCGGGCTTTCTCCAGAGCAGACTCAATTGCGTTGATCAGCATCATGGAGGTATATTTCTGATCGCTGGAATACTGGAGGTCTTCCAGGGACTGCGTGGAATAAATCTGGCTTGCCAGAGAATCCAGGGCGGGCTCCACCAGCGGGAACATAGCCGCCGTGGTTTCGCTGAGGTTGTTCAGCCGGATGGACTGTATCCGGTCGGCATCCACGGTTACTTCCACATCAAAGTTATTGTTGTTCAGATCAATGGAGGTCCGGTAGATTCCGGGTATGTATACATCCGGGGCGTCGGTAGACGCCGTCATGGATTTTCCGGGTCCGAACATAAAGAACATCAGAACTCCGAGGATCACCAGAAAAAGCAGAAAGATACCGGTATAGATGATTTCTTTCATATGCAGGACAACAATCTTTGTTTTGGAACTCATGGTACGCGCCTCCTGATTTACTGCCGGTATCTGCGGGTGAGCAGAAAGACAGTGGAATATTCTCCATATATCTTATTAAGGGAGAGCGCTTTTTATGAATGAAATATTTATCTTTTCCGCCCGCGGGCGATGAGATCTGCGGACATGCGGGAGAAATGTGATTTTTTATCTTTTGGGAGGAGATTATGTCGCTTCGCTTTATAATCGGCAATTCCGGCGCGGGGAAATCCTGGGCGGCCTTTTCACACATGATCGGGGAGGCGCGGAAGCATCCGGAGACCATGTATTATGTGATCGTACCGGAGCAGTTTACCATGCAGACCCAGAAAACCCTGGTGGAAATGCACCCTGACAGGGGAATCCTGAATATCGACGTACTGAGCTTTGACCGTCTGGCCTACCGTGTCTTCGAGGAGGTGGGTGGGGACACCCGGGGCGTTCTGGAGGAAACCGGAAAAAACATGGTCCTTCAGAAGCTGGTCCAGAGCCGCCGGAAGGAGCTTGTGTATCTGAAAAGCCAGATGAAAAAGCCGGGATATCTGGATGAGGTCAAATCCCTGATCTCTGAATTTATGCAGTATGATATCAGCGATGAAGAGCTGGGCAAAATGCTTGAAAAAACAAAGGACAGAACGCTCCTGGAGATGAAGCTCAGGGACGTTTCGGTACTGTACCGGGCCTTCCGGGAATATCTTTCCGGCCATTATATGACCGGGGAGGAGGTTCTGGAGGTGCTTGTAAAAGAGCTTCCGTTTTCCGTAAAGCTGAAAAACAGCGTCATGCTGCTGGACGGCTTTACCGGCTTCACCCCGGTGCAGATAAAGGTGATCCGGGAGCTGCTGGCCGTATGCCGGGAGATTTCGGTGACCGTTACCATGGATGTGCGGGAGCCTTTTGTGGGAAAGGAAAAGCCTCATCAGCTTTTCTATATGAGCCATAAAATGATCCGCACCCTTTCCGGGCTGACGAAGGATATAGAGGAGCCTGTCTGGATAAAACCCGGCAATTCCTCCCGTTTCGCAAAGGCTCCGGCTCTTGCCTTCCTGGAGCAGAATCTTTTCCGATACCGGAGAGAGGTATACAAAAAAGACCAGGAGGAGATTTCCATATTCTGTGCGGGAAGCCCAAAAAAGGAGATGGAGGAGGCCGCCAGGAGGATCGCCCGTCTTGTGCGGGAGAAGGGATACCGGTACGGCGAGATCGCTGTGATCACCGGAGATCTGGAGGAATACGGCGCCGTTGCCCGTCAGGTGTTCCAGGCGTCGGGTATTCCCTTCTTTATAGATGAAAAACATTCGATCCTGATGAATCCATTTGTGGAATACGTCCGGGCGGTTCTGGAAATGACGGCCCAGGGCTTCACCTATGAGAGTGTATTTCGTTATCTCAGGTGCGGAATGTCGGACATTACCCGGGAGGAAGCGGACTGGCTGGAAAATTATGTGGTGGCCCTGGGCATCAGAGGCTATTCCGCCTGGAAGGACCGTTGGGTGCGGATCTACCGGGGGATGAAGGAGGATTCCATTCTTGAGCTGAACAGCGTCCGGGAACGTTTTGTTGAGGAAATCCGGGAGCTGGCGGAGGGATTTTCGGGAGGAAAGAAAACCGTGGAACAATACTGCCGCTGTCTCTATGGGTTTATTGTCAGAAGCGATATTCAGAAAAAGCTGAAAAAACAGGAGGAGATTTTCAGAGCCCGGGGAGAAAAAGCCATGGAAAAGGAATACGCCCAGATTTACGGCATCGTTATGGAGCTTATGAATAAGATGGTGGAAATTCTGGGCGATGAGGAGGTTACGGCGGAAGAATTCCGTCAGATCCTGGAAACAGGGATGACCCAGGCAAAGGTGGCTCTGATCCCTCCCAGTATGGATCAGGTTCTTGTGGGAGATATGGAGAGAACCCGTCTGAAAGACGTGAGGGCTCTGTTTTTCGTTGGGGTGAATGAGGGCAGTATCCCCAAAAACAAGGACAGCGGAGGGATCCTGACGGAGATGGACCGGGAATTTTTCCAGGAAGAGGGCGTGGAGCTGGCTCCGGGCCCAAAAGAGCTGATGAACATGCAGCGTTTTTATCTCTATCTGAATCTTACAAAGCCAGGGGAATATCTCTGTCTCTCCTACAGCCATTCCAACGCGAAGGGCGAGGCCTCCGGTCCCGCTTATCTGATCCATACGGTTTTGAGACTGTATCCGGGACTTTCTGTATCTGAGGCGGGAGAGCAGGAGCTTGGGCTTCTGGAAACGCCTGATACAGGCATGGATTATTTTCTGGAGAGGATCGGGGATCAGGAAAGCAGAGAGGATAACCGGACTTTTCAGGAGCTTTATAGCTGGTATCTGCGGAGCCCCGCGTACCATGACAGGATAGAGCGGCTGACAGAGGCGGCTTTTCTCAGGAAGCCCGCGGACCGTATCAGTGAAAGTGTGGCCCGGGTGCTGTACGGAGAGGTTTCCCCCCACAGCGCCACCCGTCTGGAGCGGTACGCGGCCTGCGCCTTCGCTCATTTTCTGCGCTACGGACTGGCTGTGACGGAACGGGCGGAATACGAATTCAGGGCTATGGATATGGGAAACGTGATCCATCAGTCTCTGGAGGAGTTCGCGGCCGAGGTGAGAAAAAGAGGACTGAACTGGAGTACTCTCGACGCGGAGGAGCGGGATGAGATCGCGGAGGAATGTCTGGCCAGAGTGGCGGCGGACTATGGGAACACTATTCTCAAAAGCAGCGCCAGAAACCTGTATATGATCGAGAGGACCGCGAGGATCCTAAAGAGGACGGTCTGGGCTCTTCAGGGACAGTTAAAGCAGGGAGAGTTCCAGCCGGAGGGCTTCGAGGTATCGATCGGCGGAGGAAGGATCGACCGTATGGACGTACTGAAGGAGGACAACCGGGTTTATGTGAAAATCATTGATTATAAAACAGGAAACACCTCCTTTGATCTGGTAAGCCTTTATCACGGGCTTCAGCTTCAGCTTGTGGTATATATGGACGCGGCAGTCCAGGCAGAGCAGAGAAAGCATCCGGACTGTCAGGTGGAGCCTGCGGGAATTTTTTATTATAATGTGAAGGATCCCATGATCCAGTCCAGTATGGAGGCAGATATGGAGACTGTGGACGCGAAGCTTTTAAAGGAACTGAAGATGAACGGGCTTCTTGCCGCGGATTCCGGACTGATCCAAAAAATGGACAGTACCCTTGCTTCTCTTCCCGTATCCTACAATAAGGACGGAAGCTTCCGCAAAAATTCATCTGTGGCTACCAGAGAACAATTCCGGCTTCTGAATTCCTATGTAAAAAAGAAGATTTCAGACATACGCGGGGAAATTCTTTCCGGGGACGCGGAGGTGTCTCCCTATGAGCTGGGAAAGAAAAACGCCTGCGCCTACTGCCCCTATCAGGGGGCCTGCGGTTTTGACAAAAAGATCCCCGGCTATGAGTACAGGAGACTGAAGCAGTTCGGAGATGAGGAGCTGTGGAAAGCTATGGAAAGGGAGGTGCGCTGAGATGGGCGTGAAATGGACGGAGGAGCAGCAGAAGGTGATCTCTCTCAGGAACCGGAATATTCTTGTCTCCGCGGCCGCCGGCTCCGGAAAAACCGCTGTTCTGGTACAGAGGATCCTCAGTAAGATCATGGACCGGGAGCATCCTGTGGATATTGACCGGATGCTGATCATGACCTTTACGAGAGCCGCGGCAGGAGAGATGCGGGAGCGGATCGAGGCGGCGTTGGAACAGGCTTTGTACGAAGATCCGGACAACGAACACCTGCAGCGTCAGATGACGCTGATCCACACGGCGCAGATCACTACCATAGACGGCTTCTGCTCCTATATCATCCGCAACTATTTTCATATGATCGGTTTGGATCCGGGCTTCCGCACCGCGGAGGAAGGCGAGCTGAAGCTTCTGCGGGAGGACGTGATGAAGGAGCTTCTGGAGGACGCTTACCAGAAAAAAGACAAGAAGTTTACCGAGCTGGTGGAATGTTACGCCTCCGGCAAAACAGACGACGGGATCCGGGAAATGGTATTCCGGCTGTATGACGCGGCCATGAGTCATCCTTTTCCGGAGGAATGGCTGTCCGGGTGTCTGGAGTCCTACCGGGCGGACAGTATTGAAAAATTAAGAGAGCAGGAATGGATGCGGCTTTTGTGGGAGACCGCTGCGGAGGAGCTGACCCAGGCGGAGGAGCTGGCCGAGGAGGCTGTCTCCGTCTGCCGGGAGCAGGGAGGCCCGTATCTTTATGAGGAGGCCCTCAACAGTGATCTTCTTCTGATCTCCCAGGCAAAAAAGACCGCCGGGGAGAAGGATTATGATAAAATGGCGGAGCTTCTGGCAGGTCTTTCCTTCGCCAGGCTGTCCGGGAAAAAACAGCCTGAGGCTGACGAGACAAAAAAGGAGCTGGTGAAGTCTCTGCGTGAGGAGGAGAAAACCATTCTCAAGGAATTGTCCGCCCGCTGTTTCTGCTGGCGGGAGGAATCCCTTCTGGCTCTGCTTGCTGTCTGCAGAAAGCCTATGGAAAGTCTGGTGGAGCTGACCCTTGATTTCCAGAAACGGTTTTCAGAGAAGAAGCGCGCCAAAAATCTTCTGGATTTTACGGATATGGAGCATTTTGCCCTGGAGATCCTGATCCGGAAGGAGGGGGAGACTCTGACACCCACTCAGGCCGCCAGGGAGCTCTCGGAGAAGTACGACGAGGTGCTCATAGACGAGTACCAGGACAGCAACTTTGTCCAGGAAATGATCGCATCCATGGTTTCCGGCTGGGCCGGAGGACGGAAAAATATTTTTATGGTGGGGGACGTCAAGCAGAGCATCTACCGGTTCCGTCTTGCCAGACCGGAGCTTTTTATGGAAAAATATAAATCCTATTCTGTGGAGGACGGTGAGGAGCAGAGGATAGACCTCCACAAGAATTTCCGCAGCCGTCCCCAGGTACTGGAAAGCGTCAATTATATTTTTCGGCGTATCATGGGGGAGGATCTGGGCGGCATCACCTACGACAGCAGCAGCGCCCTCTATCCGGGAGCGGCTTTCCCTGAAGGGGGACGAAAGGAATTCCAGAAAACAGAGCTCCTTCTGGTGGAAAAGGACGGGGAGGAGCTGGAGGAGGAGAAGGGCGGACAGACCGTACAGGAGCTGGAGGCTCTCGCCATCGCCCAGGAGATCCAGAGGATCGTGGGAAGGGAAGAGATTGTGGATAAAGAAACCGGAAGCTATCGGAAGGCAGAGTATGGGGACATCGTAATTCTGCTCCGCACTGCCAGCGGATGGGCGGAGCCCTTTTCCCAGGTATTGGCCTCCAAAGGGATCCCGGCATATACGGCCTCCAGAACAGGGTACTTCTCCGCGGTGGAGGTAGTGACGCTTCTGAACTATCTTAGAGTGTGCGATAATCCCCTGCAGGATATTCCCCTGGCCGGAGTGCTGCGTTCGCCCATAGGCGGCTGTACCTCCCAGGAGCTGGCTATGGTGCGCGGCGAGTATCCTAAGGGCCTCCTCTATGAAAGCGTCCGCGCTTACGCGGGGGACGGACAGCTTGCGCTTTTCCCCGGGGAGGATGAAAAAGAGCGTCTCAGGACGAAGCTGCGGAGCTTTCTGGAGCAGCTTCAAAAGGCGCGGGATATGGCCCCCTACACGCCGATCCATCAGTTGATCCAGTATATCCTCAAAAGCACCGGATACGAGGAATACGCGAGAGCTCTTCCCGGCGGAAGCCAGAGAGGTGCCAATCTCCACATGCTGGTGGAAAAAGCCATGGATTATGAAAAAACAAGCTACAGAGGCCTGTTTAATTTCGTCCGCTATATCGAGAGCCTGCAGAAATATGAGGTGGATTTTGGAGAGGTGAATCTGGCCGGAGCGGGAAGCGGCTCTGTGCAGATCATGACTGTCCATAAGAGCAAGGGCCTGGAGTTTCCCGTTGTTTTCGCGGCGGGGATGGGGAAGCAGTTTAATTTCCAGGATATGAATGACAGGTTGCTGCTGCATCCCGATCTGGGACTGGGCGCGGACGCGGTTTTTTCCAAAAAACGGCTGATCCTTCCCACTCTGCCGAAGCAGATGATCCGCAGAGAGCTGAAAAGGGAAAGCCTCGGGGAGGAGCTGAGAGTCCTCTACGTGGCCCTCACCCGGGCAAAGGAGAAGCTGTATATCACAGGAACTATCAGTAAGATAGAAAAGCAGGCGGCGTCTCTCTCCCGGTTCCGTAACAGGGGGGAAGCCCTTCTTCCTCTGGGCCTGAGAGCCGGAGGACGCAGCTTCTGGTCCTATATCCTTCCCGCGCTGGCGGGACACAGCGCCATGGTTCCGCTGTACCGGGAAAACGGAATCCCTGTATCAGAGAAGGACTGCACAGACGGAGAGGCGGAATTCAAAATACGGAGGATTACCGCCGCCGGGCTCCTGCAGGAGGAAGTGGTGGATCTGTCCGGCGCCCAGATGCAGGAAGAGCTTCTGAAAAACTGGGATTGTGAAAAGGTCTATGACGAAGAAATGAGAAATATCCTGGAGGAGCGCTTTTCCTATGCCTATCCCTATACTTATCTCAGAGAGATGCCGGTGAAGCTCAGTGTGTCGGAGCTGAAAAAACGAAGCCGGCAGGGCGAGCTGGAAAAAGAGGAGGCGCTGTTCTATGAACCGGATGTGGTGCCTTTGATCCCGCCCTTTATCGCGGGGGAAACAGAAGTCCTCGCCGGAGCCGCCAGAGGCACCGCCTATCACCGCCTGATGGAATGTCTGGATTACGGCCGGGCGGGCACCGCCGGAGAAATCGAAGCCCAGCTTGCGGGCCTTGTGGAAGAGAAAAAGATGCCGCAGGAGGAAGCTGCGTGTATTTCTGTCAGTGATATTCTGGGCTTTACCCGGTCTGATCTGGGGAAAAGAATGGAGCAGGCGGCGGGGAAGGGTTCTCTTTACAGAGAACAGCCCTTTGTCATATCTGTCAGCATGAAGGAACTGCAGCCGGAATGGGCTGGCGGGGAGACGGTATTGGTCCAGGGGATCATAGACGCCTATTTCCAGGAGGGAGAGGAGCTGGTCCTGGTGGATTATAAAACCGACCATGTGGCCCCGGGAGAGGAACAGAAGCTGGCGGAGCTTTATCATACCCAGCTTGAGGATTACGCGGACGCGCTGGAACGGCTGGTGAAAAAAAGAGTAAAGGAATGTTATATTTACTCCTTTACTCTTGGAAAATCCATTCCGATCCCCCGGACGCCGTCATAGTCTCCATCCCGGGGGATATTTGTTTTTCAGGGTCTGTCCCACAAGCTTCCCGAACCCCAGAGGGTAGCCTTCCACACAGAGAAGATGCCAGCCCTTTTCATGGGCGGCTTCTCCGGGAAGGACAGACAGGGTTTCACCTTTCAGATAACGGGTAAGCCTCTCGTCTCCCACGGGAAGAGAGACGACCGCCTCCGCGTCGCCCTTGTGGAGAGCCAGAGCCAGAGACTGGGAGGGCTCAAAACGGTTTTTTTTCAGATCGCCGAGATACAGTCCGTTCCGCAGAAAATTCAGTCCCCGGAAAGCGGTGCTGACAGGAGGAAGATAATAAACCTTGTCCTTCCTTGTTTCCACCCGTTTCCAGTCGAAGGGCCTGCCGCCCAGAGAATGAAGGCCGATCTCCTCAAAGAACAGCCGGAGCCATTTTTCTGTATCAGGATTGGTGCGGGAACGGGCGGGCTGCTGTACCAGATCCGGAATTCCTGCCTTCTGGAAAAGAGCCATGAAGTGCCCCTCTCCGTTTATTTTGTGAGGGAACAGCCGGACGCAGCGCGTCAGCCGGGGATCGCCTCCGCCCCATTCCGGCACGCCGGGGGAGAAGCCTTCCCTTTGGGGAAGTTCAAGAAGCTCCATATCAGGCCGCTGTGCAAGAAGCCAGGAGACAGTTTCCTCGTCCTCCTCGGGGGCAAAGGTGCAGGTAGAATACAGGAGCTGCCCTCCCGGGCGAAGCATATCCGCCGCCTGAAGGATCAAATCCTTTTGGATACGGCTTAATTCAAGGGATTTTTCCGGAGTCCAGTCCCTGGCCAGAGCCTCCTCCTTCCGGAACATTCCCTCCCCGGAGCAGGGGGCGTCCAGGAGTATTTTGTGAAAGTATCCCGGGAACATGTCCAGAAGCCGGGCCGGAGGCTCGTTTGCCACAAAAGCGTTGGGGATACCGAAAAGCTCGATATTCCGCAGCAGAGCCCTGGTTCTGGAAGCGCTGATATCATTGGCGACCAGGAGCCCCGCCCCATCCAGCATGGCGCCCAGGGCAGTGGCTTTTCCGCCGGGAGCGGCGCAGAGATCCAGCACAGCCTCTCCGGGCTCCGCCAAAAGACAGGAGGCGGGCGTCATGGCGCTTGGCTCCTGCAGATAATAAAGTCCCGCCTGATAAAGGGGACACCGGGAAGGACGGACCTCCGGAGGATAAAAATAACCGTTTTCCACCCAGGGGATCGGAGATATTTCAAAAGGAACTATTCTTTCAAATTCTTCAGCATCTATTTTTGCGGAATTCAGTCTCAGACCGAAGGTGCGGGGCATTTCATAGCTTTTCAGAAAAGCTTCATATTCGCCGCCAAGCATTTCTTTCATTCGGACCAGAAAAGCCTTCGGAAGAAAAGGGGAATGATTCTGTTCTGTCATAACTGCCTCCATGTATATCAGGGATATTGTTTTCTTTTCAGAGTATAAGATAATAAGGAAAAATGTGAAATAGTATTGACAAAACTATATTATATAATATATAGTATTATTAACAAAACAATATTATATATTTCAGATAAAGATGACACTCGCCTCTATAGGCGGCGAGTAACCGAAAAGTTTCAGTGTAAGAAGAGGAAGTGAGTGGATGGTATTTAACACAGGAGCAGCTCTTCTGGACGCCATCGTTCTGGCGGTTGTGTCCAAGGAGGAAGAGGGAACCTACGGATATAAGATCACCCAGGATGTCCGCGGAGTTCTGGATGTATCAGAGTCCACGCTGTATCCGGTGCTTCGGAGACTGCAGAAGGACGAATGTCTGGAAACCTACGATATGGCTTATGCGGGGCGGAACCGCAGGTACTATAAGCTGACAGAAAAAGGAACCGCACAGTTGAATTTATACAGGGTGGAATGGAAAAACTATTCCTCTAAAATCACCAGGCTATTCGAGGGAGGATTGTGATTATGAACAGAGCGCAGTTTATGGAACAGTTGGAAAAACTGCTTTCTGATATCTCAGAGGATGAGAGGAGGGAAGCGCTGGATTACTATGAGAGCTATTTTGACGAGGCGGGACCGGAGCGTGAAGCCTCAGTGATCCAGGAGCTTGGAAGTCCCGGAAAGGTAGCCGCCATTATCAAGGCGGATCTGAGGGAACACGGAGAATATACAGACAGCGGCAGCTATGAGGATAAGGCGCGGGAGTCTGGACAGATGCCGGGGAGAGACTTCCAGGGAAAAGAAGAGCAGAGACGGAGTACTGCAGCCTCCGGCTCAGACAGAGCGGAGCGTGGATACCATCCCAAACCGAAGAGGGGGTCGGGCACCATTGTACTGATCATCATTCTTCTGATCTTCCTGTCTCCCTTCCTGACCGGCAGCATCGGCGGCATCCTGGGAGTACTTGCAGTGATCCTGTTTCTTCCGTTTATCATTGTATTTGGCGTAGGGGCGTTGGTGATCGGCCTTCTGATCGGCGGAGTAGTAACGATATTCGCGTCAATCGGCGCCTGCGCGGCGGCTCCGGCCATGGGAGTGCTGGGGATCGGCGTGGGATGTATCCTGACCGCGGTGTCTCTGATCGGCCTGGTATTTCTGGTATGGTTTGCCAGCCGGCTGCTTCCGGGGGCGCTGAGGTGGTTTACGGATCTATGCGGCAGGATTCTTAACAGAGGAAGAAGAGGAGGTGCGGACGCATGAGAAAATTTTCTAAAGTTGCGCTGATCACCGCGGCGGCGCTGGGAATTGCGGGAATCGGATTTTCCGCGGGAGGCGCGGCTATGGGAGCTTCCCTTTCAGAACTGGATCTGCAGCAGTATTATGACGGCCCGCGCCTGCATTTTCTGGAGAGATGGCTGGACTGGGACTGGGACGACTGGGATGAGGAAGAGCACCACGAAGAGGAGTCAGAGCATTATGCCAGCCGCAGCGGAACGGCGGTTTCGGCGCAGACGGAAGGTACGGACGGAGAGAAGTACAGCCTGGCGGTTCCCTCGGAGCTGGATATAGAGCTGACCTACGATGAACTGATCCTGCGGGAATATGAAGGCGGGAAGGTGCAGGTGGAGGTTACAGGAGACGAGGATGGAAATGTTAAAGTCTATACAGAGGACGGCGAGCTGAAGATTGAGAGCAGAAAGAAAGCCAAGCGCAGACGTATTGTGGTGTCCTGTCCGCCGGACACGGAATTCCGCAAAGTAGGGATCGATGTGGACGCGGGAGCCGTCTCTGTGGAAAGTCCTCTGTCTGCCGGGGAATTCAGCGTGTCAGTAGGAGCGGGAGTCTTTTCCGGCGTCTCCTCGGTGACAGCCACGGATGCTGAGGTGGAGGTGGGAACAGGAACCCTTACCATGAAGAATCTGGATGCGGAAAATATCGACGCGGAATGTGGGCTTGGCACTATGGAGCTTACCGTAAAAGGCCGGGAGGAGGACTATAGCTACCGGCTTTCCTGCGGCGCGGGAAGCGTGGAGCTGGGCGAAGGGGAATACAGCGGCGTGGGAGCTGTGAAAAAGATCGACAACCCGAACGCGTCCCGGAAAATGCAGCTTCAGTGCGGCATGGGAACTGTAAAAGTCAGCTTTGAGGAGTAGATAAGCCGCATATGTATGGAACGGATACTTTGATCATCAGAGAGTTCAGAAAGGATGAAGAGATATGAGCAATAAAAGACTTTATAAATCATCAGTAAACTGTATGCTTTGCGGCGTCTGCGGCGGCATCGCGGAATATTTCGATATAGATCCCACCCTGGTGCGTCTGGCCTGGGTGGTTCTGACCTTTTTCGGCGGTTCCGGTATTCTGGCCTATATTATAGCGGCCATTATTATTCCCAAGGGCTGATCACTTCATGCGGCCATTGTTCAGTGCCGGATGCTTTCTCCGGCATGGGCGGGAAGCTTATGAGAAGGCTTTCCGTTGGAGGGTATAATTTTCCAGAAAGATGTCAATACTCCATATAACTATAGAAAAGGAGTGAAGACATTGAATAAGGATAAAGAAGTTCAGGCTTATCTGAAGGGCGAGCTTACGGAGGAGGAAAAGCTGAAATACGAGATCGCCGGAGAACTGGGCCTTCTGGACAGAGTGCTTGAAAACGGGTGGAAAAGCCTGTCCGCAAAAGAGACGGGACGGATCGGCGGCCTGATGACCCGCAGAAGGAAGCAGTAGAGAAAAGGCATTGGAAGGAATCTGCCGAAGGCGGTTCCGGACAATGCCTTTTTGTATCATAGGAACAAATACAAAGCATCAATGCATTTGGAAATTCCTGGCAGGGCATGAGAATGAAATTGAATTTTACCAGGTAAATATAAATCGGACGTATCCTATGTCAAATTGTGAAAGCCAGGATGCTTCATGTATAAATCAATTATTTCTATGGCTGTTTCGATAATCTCTGGGAGACATGTGGTATTTCTCCCGAAAAACCCGGTTAAAAGTCCGCTGACTGCTAAAACCCGCATTTTCATAGGCTTCTGTAATGGTCTGGTCTGTATGGCAAAGTATATTGCAGGCATGATCCAGACGGATGTTGTTCAGATAGGTGTTGAAATTACAGTGGAAGGTCCCTGAAAATACCCGTGATAAAACATACGGACTATAACCAAGATCGGCTGCCATTTGAGCCAGAGAAATATCTTCCATATAATGTGAAGCAATGTATGTAACTGTCTGATAGATAATATCATCACTTCCAACAGAACTCTTATCTACAAGTTGAAAAAGAGGTAATGCACGTGCAAGTATAATCTGTGTGTATGATTGCCATAAAACATGAGTCTGCTCTTCTCCCGGCAAGCACCGGAGCAGACTGTCCATTGCATATTTAATATCTTGATGAACCAAAGAGGATCTGATAACAGGCAAATCTGGACAAAATTTCTGTAAGGTTTGAAGATAACCGCCTGAGAGCGAGGGCGAGGATAAAAGATAGATTCCCTGACAGGCTTTGCTGTCAAACACCTGATAATGATGGATCAATTCAGGAAAAACGATAGCAAAATCATGGGTTTCCATATGATACAGATTTAATCCTACGCCTAGTTCAAGTGTTCCCTCTGTTACATAAACACATTCCAGTGACTTGTGAAGATGAGGGGGAATATGAACAGAAGGACCCTTGAATATTTCTAAATTGTCTTTTACATTCTCATATAATGGCATCATAATCTTTGGAAGCTCCTTTGCAAAAATTGGCTGTTTTTGAATGCAATCTGGCAAGCATTATCAGTACAGCCGGACTATAATGTGCTTGTAAAGAAAAAGGAGGTGAAAAAAATGATTAAAGCAATCAAACATTTTATGAAAGACACATTCGAGTTTTATCTCAAGCTGTACGAAAATAATTATCGGTACTGTTCGAGGTAAGCAAAAATGAAATTTAGACAATATTACTGACAGGCTGTTGACTCTGATGGGGTGGCAGCCTTCTTTCTTTAATTGCATTATTCTCTCGAAATGCCTTTGAATTTTTTGGAAAAGAAGTCAATAAGGCTTACTTTTACTAAATAGTATCATCTGTAATATAAATGATATTGCAGAATACTTCTTATAAATGTAAAATTCTTTTTTGCTTTTCCACATTATTGAGTAGAATTTTGGATTCTATAGATACTAATTTACAATTTTATCCGCTATTTTGAAAGATTCTCCAGCGCACTCCTGATAAAATACCTGCAGTAATTGAACTTTTGCAGAAAGGAGAGAATGCTTTATGGAACTTCAGAAATACGAACAGGAGCATCTGGATATACTGCGCTCGCTCCTCCCGGAGTGCACGGTCCTTCTTAAAAAGAATGGAGATTTTCCGCTGGGAACCCCGGGGAAGATCGCCCTGTATGGTAATGGAGTGCGCAAGACGATAAAAGGAGGAACCGGATCCGGCGAGGTGAACTCCCGGTTTTTTGAAACAGTAGAGGATGGATTTCAGAAAGCAGGGTTTGAAATTGTTTCCGGAGACTGGCTTGACGCTTATGACAAAATATATGCTAAAGCGCAGGCTGATTTCACAGAAGAAATCCGAAAAAGAGCGAAGGAGCACAACACTCACCCTGTGATTGAAGGAATGGGAGCAGTGATGCCGGAACCGGAATATAATCTGCCGCTGAATGTAAAAGGTGAGACAGCTGTGTATGTTCTGGCAAGGATATCAGGAGAGGGAAATGACAGAGAAGCGTCGGAAGGGGACATTTTCCTGACCGAAAGTGAAAAACGGACAATCCTTGAACTGAACCGACAGTACAGAAGGTTTTTGCTGGTGCTCAATGTCGGCGGGGTGGTAGATCTTTCACCTGTCATGGAAGTGGAGAATATTCTGATCCTTTCGCAGCTGGGTGTACAGACAGGCAGCGCTCTTGCGGAGCTTGTCCTTGGAAAAACATATCCATCCGGAAAATTGACGACTACATGGACAAAATGGGAGGATTATCCTGACTTTGCGTCATTTGGCGAACAGGACGATACCCGGTATCAGGAAGGGATTTATGTGGGATACCGCTATTTTGACAGTGTGGGGAAAGAGGTACTGTTTCCGTTTGGATACGGTGGCTCTTATACGGATTTTGAAGTCCATTTCAAGAGCCTGATACTGGATAAAATGGCTGCTGAAATAAGCGCAGAAGTGGAGAATATAGGTGATTTCTGCGGGAAAGAGGTCGTACAGTTGTACGTCTCTATGCCGGAAGGAAAGCTGGATCAGCCTTATCAGGCTCTTGCTGCATGGAAAAAAACGGAAGAATTGAAATCGGGGGAAAAACAGACGGTTAAGCTTTCATTTTTACTGACAGATCTGGCGTCTTACGATGAAGAACAGGCAGCGTGGATTCTTGAGAAAGGGGAGTATATCCTCCGCCTGGGGAGCAGCAGCAGAGATACGGAGGTCTGCGGTGTCATATCAGTGCCGGAGACGTTGGTTACGAAATCTGTAAAGAACTGTTTTGGGAAAACAGATTTTACAGACTGGAAACCGGAAATAAAAAGGAAGAAAAGTTCGGGAACGGTAATACACTCTCTGGAAGCAGATATTTCCGGCATGGATATAGTAAAAGTAGTCTATGAACAAAAGGATGAGCCGGCGCCGGAGATTAAGGGGCTTTCTAATGAGGAACTGATCCGCCTGAACGTAGGTGCTTTCGCTGCGGGAGACGGAGTGACAGGCATCATAGGCAATGCTTCCATGTCTGTTGCAGGCGCGGCAGGCGAGACGGCAAAAGTGGGAGAAATCCCAGTGATCGTTATGGCAGACGGCCCGGCAGGCCTGCGGCTTTCTCAAAAGTGCTTCAGGGATGAGAACGGGGTACATAGTCTGGAGAGTACAATGCCGGAGACAATGCAGAATCTTCTGACCGAGGATGAGCGCGCATATATGAACAGCATGATTCCGCAGCCCGGAGAGAACAGCAAGATTTATGAGCAGTATGCGACGGCAATTCCTATCGGTACAGCAATCGCCCAAAGCTGGAATCCATTTCTTGCAGAACGCTGCGGAGATATCGTAGGAAGCGAAATGAAGCGCTTCGGCATTCATCTGTGGCTGGCTCCGGCTCTGAATATCCATCGGTCGATACGCTGCGGCAGAAATTATGAATATTTTTCAGAAGATCCGCTGATAAGCGGCGTATTCGCGGCAGCGCTTACGAAAGGGGTGCAGAGTCATCCCGGGTGCGGGGTTACCATCAAACATTTTGTGGCGAATAATCAGGAGACAAACCGGTATAACAATAACAGCGTAGTAAATGAACGTGCCCTGAGAGAAATCTATCTTAAGGGTTTTGAGATTTGTGTTCGTCTGGCACGGCCGAAAGCTTTGATGACTTCGTATAATTTACTGAACGGCATGCATACCTCTGAACGGAAGGACCTGTTAGCGGATGTGCTCCGCAGTGAATTTGGATTCAAAGGAATCGTAATGACAGACTGGGTAACATCCTCTGATATATTGAGCGCCGGTGCAAAATATCCGCCACCCGAGGCATACAAGGTGGCTCTCGCCGGAAATGACCTGTTTATGCCGGGAAGCCAGCAGGAAGTTGATAATCTTTCGGAGGCGCTCAAAGACGGGCTTATCACAAGAGAAGACTTAATGAGAAATACCACCCGTATTTATCGGATGGCAATGGAACTCTCAGGTGCTTTAGTTTGACCGGCCTTTGGTCTGTTTCCGGTATTGGAGCGGCGTGACGCCGTATTGCTTTTTGAATACATTCTGAAAATAGGACTGGCTGGAAAAGCAGAGATAGCTGCTGATTTCAGCCAGTGTTTTTTCACTGTGGGTCAAAAGACTCTTAGCTTCCTCAAGTTTGCAGCGCATAATGTAAGCGCCGATGTGGATGCCGAGCTCATTTTTGAAATGCTTCATCATATAAGAACTGCTGCGGTTTACATGTGCCGCAGCATCTTCCACAGATATGGATTCGTTGGTATGGCTTCGTATATAAGTCATACATGCATATACATCCGGTGAAACGTCCTCCGGGATGTGGCATTCACCGCAGCGCTGGCAGAAATCCATGACCATGACATACATCAGGTGATTGATCTCATCAATGGTCTGGAGCTGTTCGCATTCCTGAATGTAATAATCAACCAGCTGGTAGGTCTTTTCGATATCAACTCCTCCCGGGATTGCTCCCATACTTCCAACTTTGGCGGCTGTAGTGATAAAAAGATTTTTTGTGTGACGAAGGGGAGACTGAGCCATCTTGCCTTCTTTTAATGCAAGTCTGCTGCCGGCAAAGAATTTTTTCAGTTTTGCAGGATCTCCTTCCTTGATACGCTGGTACATTTCCAGTTCAAAATAGTAAGTATTGTGGTTGTTTTCTTCCTCCTGATCTGTGATCATGTTGTCGATATGGCGGGTCTTCCGATGTCTGGTATAAATTTCGTCTTCTTGAAGAAGTAGCTGAAGATCCACAGTTTTATTGTTCAGGCATTGATGAAAGAAGATGAGATATCTTGCAAACTGCATATGGCTTGTCCTTGGAATCGAGCACAGTAGTTCTGTAAGCTGTTCGCGCAGGGAGAGAGACATGGACAGTTCCCGCATGAACTGGCGGATCAGTTCTTCCGTGACAGGCACGTTAAATACCGGACCCAAGAAAAGGTCATATCCCGTACCTTCAATCTGTACCCGGCCGTACTCGATATCAGGGGAATCGCCGCAGAAGCAGGGATTCTGGGAAGGATTTGCGTCGAACAACTCACGGTGATATTCAGAAAGAATGTTCAGGGTTTCTCCAAGAGCAGAATATACCGCATCTCCGTTTTGGGTCAGGCTGACAGGGATATTCGTGGCGGAAAAGAAATTTCTGCATAAAGAAATATAATCCATTCGTTTCAGTTCCTTTCATCGACCGCGCATGGCGCGGAAATTTCATAAGCAGTATTCTTTGCATCTAGTATAATTCCGGTTCATGGAAAAAACAAGATTCCAATTTACAATTTCGGAAAGAATTTTGCAATATTTTAAGAGCTTCGCATGGTAGTATGTGCTCAGTTAAGCTGATATAGCATGACGGGGAAACAAGAAGAGAAAAAATGAATGTCTGAAAAAGGAGGAAAACACGATGAAACAGCGTATATGTATCCACAAGACGGAGCCGAACAAAGGAATCCTTAATTATTCCCATTTATTAGACGCCCCGGCCGGAAAGCATGGTTTTGTGGAGACAAGGAAAGGACATCTCTATTTTACAGATGGAACAAGAGCTAGATTTCTCGGATTTAATGTAGCCGCAAGATCCAACACGCCGGATCATGAGACAGCAGATAAACTGGCGGAGCGTTTTGCAAGTATGGGCGTCAATATTATTCGGCTTCACGCAGCGGACGCTCCGGTCGGTGAAGAACCGGGAAGCTGGAGCAGCTGTAAGGAAGCGCCTCTTCTGGATTACGCGTCAGGGACGAGCAGGAAATTTAATCCGGAAGGGCTGGACCGCTTTGACTATTTTGCCGCAAAGCTGAAGGAGAAGGGGATTTATCTCCACATTGACCTGATCGTAGCAAGGGAATTTCAGGAGGGAGACGACATGGATTACCCGGGCGGAGCACCTTCCTGTCTGAAACGCTACTTTATGTACAATGAACGGGCGATCCAGCTTCAAAAAGAGTATGCGAAGCAGCTTCTCTGCCATGTGAATCCGTATACAGGACTTGCCTTGATTGATGATCCGGCCGTGGTGACAATCCAGATCAATAACGAGGAGACTGCCATCAAAGGAAATATGGGGGCGGATGCGGGAGAAGAACTGAAACCTTACAGGGAGGAAGTCCAGAGACGGTTCAATGAGTTCCTTCTGATGAAATATTATACAAGAGAACGTCTGAAAGAGGCGTGGACTCATGAAGGATGCTGTGCATTGGGCGAGGATGAAGATCCGGCGCAGGGAACGGTACGTGTGATCGAGGGTAGCTTCTACCAGCCGGTGAATGATCCGGAGAGCCAGTGGGATGCGCCGGAGAGCCCGGCCAGATATGCGGACTTTATGGAATTTGGTATCTATATGAACCGCAAGTTTTATCAGGATATGAAAGATTATATTCATTCGCTGGGCTCGAAAGTCCCGATTGTTACAAGTAATCTGATCGCAGGGGCGGCAGATGTATACGGACACACCGACGGAGATCTGATGGAGAATAACAGCTATTTCAATCATCCGCTTCTGCCGGTACAGGATAATACTTATCTGGTGGCAGGTCCGGCTGAGTATGTATCAGCGAATCCGCTGACGATGCAAAAGGGGATCGGCTCTATGGCGACAACTCTTTTGAGCCTTGCGTCTGTTGCTATTGTTGGGGGAAAGCCGTTTATGCTCAGTGAGTGGAATGAATACGGGGAGCATCCGTTCCACTCTACGGCATTTGTACATACCGTAGCATACGCCTGCTTAAATGACTGGGATGGCCTGATTCTCTACAACCATCATACATCGGAACACTGGGACGACCAGCCGGCGGATGAGATCTTGAATGTGTTTGACGTGTACAATGACCCGGCAGTGATCTGCCAGTGGGGATTTATGGCGTCTGTCTTTCTGAAAGGGCTTGTCTCCGTGGCGAAACACTGCGTAGATGTTGTCTACACACAGAACGACTTGAAAACACTGCCTCTCTTCCATGCTATGCCGACCACTTTTTTCCCATATATTACGTCTATGCGCAATGTATTTCTGGATGGAGGAGACAGCTACCAGGGCAATGCGGACATAGCGGTAAATGCCGGATTCTTAAATGGCGCTGATCTCTCAGATGCGGAACATGGCGTATATTATGCATGGTCTGAGTACAGGGATGCGTTCCGGCGTTATAAAGAGGAAAACCGTCTGGCAAATGCTGCGAAAGACACGAAAGAGATTCAGCCGGGAGTGCATCTTGGAGAAAAAGCACTTGTGTTTGACCAGATCAGAGAGACAGCGGACAACGGAGATTACCGGACGTTTGCTGAAATCATGGATCGTGCGATGAAAGAGTGGGGAATTTTGCCGGAAGATGCGGGCTATGTGGAAGGGAAAATGGTTTCCGATACAAAAGAAATCGTTTTTGATCCGGATCACGCACGGTTCTCTATCCGCACGCCTTACTGCGGATATTTCAGCGGCGCGCCGGAAAAAGAAATTGCCCTTTCTGATAAGATTTCTGTGGAGGCGGAAAACGAAAGGATCACACTGGCCCTGATCGCAAAAGATGAAATTAGGATGAATGGCGCGTCAGAATATATTTTGACGGCAATGGGTACAACCGGTATGGACGAGACAACATTTGGACAAGGTCCGGAGATGATGGGCGTGCCGTTTGCCGCTGTAGCATTTAAAGGAAAACTTTACGCAGAGACACTGGAGGGCTGCATCCGGGTGAAGGCGGAGAATGCCAGAATAGAGGTGCTAAGTCCAGTTGGTGAAGTGATCGCTGAACTGAACGGGGAGAAGGCCGGAGATGAGATCCGGTTCACAAAGGACGGCTCTGTTCCGGGTATCCAGTACAGACTTGTGGTCAGTGAATAAACACAGTTTCCAGAAGAATGTTTTGAGATTACAAAATAATAAAACAGGAGATTGAAGGAATGATGAATTCTGAGTCAACGAAACGTGCGGAAAATGCACTGTATGAGTTTACACCGGACGGCAACAGCTGCCGGATCTATAAGGCGGAGACGCCCCGCTACTGGTACAATTACCTGTGGAATGAAGACCGTTACTGCGCTCAGATATCGCAGGTAGGACACGGGCGCAGCTATTATCTTAGTGAAAAGGCAGATATGTGCATGATCAACCGGGATGATGCCAGATATGTATATTTAAGAGATGATGCAGACGGAACATGCTGGAATATCGGGAAGGGACCGCTTAACACAGAGGTGGAAGACTATTCCTGTACTCACAGCATCGGCTATACACAGATTCATTCAAAGAAAAATGGAATTGAGGGGTCGTGGAGGATCTTTGTGCCGAAGAAAGGCTTTCATGAGGTGTGGACACTGAAACTTCGCAATACAGCAGAGCAGGAGAAAAGGTTAAACATGTTCTCTGCGGTCAGTTTCTATCTGGAAGGCTTCTCTTACCCCAGATACTACGAAATGTACCGCTGCATGAAGACAGAATTCAAACGGGAACTGAACGGGATTTACTGTGATTCCGCCCATCCCTTTGCTCCTCATGAACTGTATCATGGTTTTCTGGCCTCATCGGAGCCGGTTTATGCATGGGACGGTGACCTGACAAAGTTCTGCGGATCCACAAGCACGCTGACATTACCGGATGCTTCTGCCTGCGTCCTGTTCCAGAGACCGGATATTGTCGTGCAGGGAAGAGACTGTACCAACTCCGAAGCCTCGTTGTTCATTCTTGGCGGTGTGCTGCAGCATAAAATCACACTGATGCCGGGAGAGGAGAAAGAGATTCAGGTTGTATTCGGAATCAGTTCTTCCTGTGAAGAGGCATGCAGTGTAGTGAGGAGGTATGCAGATGCAGAATCCACAGAACAGGAGTTTGCAGAGGCGGAGGCGTATAATTATGAGAAGATCAGCTCTTTGTCTGTGAAAACACCGGACCAGAAGATTAATTATATGATGAACAACTGGGTGAAAAAGCAGGCGGATTTCTGTATCGTAGGAAAGAAAGGTGTCCGTGATAACCTGCAGATCTCTGCAGCGCTGCTGAATTACCGTCAGGAGAAAGCAAAAGAAGAAATCCTGGAATGTCTGCGCCATCAGTTTCAGGACGGGCACGGAGTGCTTACATGGTATCCCTATGATGATACGCGTTATTCAGATCAGCCATTCTGGATTATCTGGGCGGTGTGCGAACTGATCAAAGAGACGGGGGATCTGTCAATTCTTGATACGGAGATTGAATGGCAGGACGGCGGTAAAGCATCCGTGCTGGAGCATGTGAAGGCTGCGGTCAGCCGCCTGATCCTTGACAAAGGGGAGCACGGCTTGGTGAAGATTTATTTCGCCGACTGGAATGACGCCTTGAATATCACGGATGATCCGGAGGCAGAGTCCGTGATGCTGTCCCACCAGTTCTGTCTTGCACTGAGAGAATTAAAGAGAATGATGGAGTACGCGGGCAATACACAGTATGCCGGATTTCTTGAGAAAGAATATGAACAGCTAAAGGAAGATATCAACCGTTATGCGTGGGATGGAAAATGGTACGCGAGAGCCCTAAGCAGCAAAGGAAACGTAGGGGCACAGGACAGCATCGGAAGTAAGATCTATCTGAACGCTCAGACATGGGCTGTGCTGGCAGGAGTCGCGGACAGAGAAAGATTGACTTATGTGTTGGAAGCTGTGGACAGTATGGAGCAGGATTTCGGCTTCCCCTTAAATCTGCCGCCATACCAGGAGTATGATGCCCATGTGGGAAGGATGTCCGGGATGCTGCCGGGTCTTTTTGAGAACGGCGGAGTGTACTGCCATGCTACCGGTTTTAAGATCCTCATGGACTGCTGTACGGGCAGAGGGGAAAAAGCGTTGAAAACACTGAAAAAAATCATGCCCGACAGCGAAGAGAACCCGTCGGCGCAGTCAGGGGCAGAACCCTATGTTTTTACCAACTGCTATTCTACGAACCCGGGATATTACGGGAAATCTTATCAGTCCTGGACTACAGGGACTTCCGCGTGGTGCATGATGGGGCTGTATGAGGGGATCCTGGGCGTGAAACGCGACTATGCCGGGCTTAGGATCAGTCCCTGTTTTCCGGAAGAATGGGAAGAGGCAGAAGTGACAAGACAGTTTAGAAATGCGGATTATCATATTATCATCCGCAATCCCGAACATATTAAGAAGGGAAAAGCTGAGGTTTATGCTGACGGTGTTATCTGCGATTTTGGGCTGATACCAGACTATCAGGACGCTAAGCAGCATACGATAGAAGTTTTTATAAAATAAGGATGAAACTTACAATTTTGTAAATTATTTTACAATAATTATCTTTAGAAAAACAGTATAGTAAACCTATCATCAATGACACAGGAGGAGAGGAAAAATGGCAAAGGATAAGAACGCCCCCCGTTATGACAAACAAGGCGCAAGGCGCGTGATGCGCAAAAGAGATTATCTGGCAGATTTTGGCGGACAGCTCGCATTAGGACTGATGGCGAATCTGGTCGGACAGCTCAATTATTTCTACACGGACAAGGTAGGACTGGCTGTCGGAAGCGTTGGTATTGTACTGGCAATCTCAAAGGTGGTCGATGCATTTACGGATGTAATTGCAGGGAATCTGATTGATCATTCAAAGGGCGGCGACCATAAATATTTCAGGTGGATCCTGCCGCAGATCATTCCGGCGGCGCTGATCATGATCCTGATGTTTACCGTACCGATCCAGGCAGGACAGATTCCGGGCATAATCTACGCATTGGTTACGAACCTGGTGCTGTCAGCAGGTCTTTACACCTTTATCGCGACCCCGTTTTCAGCAGTTATGACTGTACGAAGCAGAAGCCTGAGCGAGAGGGGAAGTATCGGGCTGTTCCGTGCGGTTGCCAATTATGGCGCGGGAATGCTGATCTCCATTCTTACGATCCCGGTGACAAATATGCTGGGCGGCACACAGTCCGCATGGATCAAATACGGCGTGGTGCTTGGCGTAATGGTATTCGTCCTGTTTTCAATCTGCTGCCATAATGGACGCAAAGCCAAGTTTGCATGTGATTACGAAGAAGAAGAAACGGAAGGTGCCGCTGAGGAAGAGGAAGAGCCGGTTCCTTTTAAAGAGGCAATGACCATGCTTCTGAAGAATAAATACTGGGTGATCATCCTGCTCTTTAACCTGATCACAAGTGTTACGAGCGGTATCGCGGCATCCGGCGGTACATACTACTGTAAATGGATTTTCGGGAATGATAATCTGGTCGGATTAATCGGAGCAGCAGGTATGCTGGCTACTGTAGTGGGATTCCTTTTATCAAAGCCAATCATTGCCGGGCTTGGAATCAAGAGGACAATTTCTATTGGTCTGCTGGGAGCGGCGATACTCGCAGGCATCCGCTGTTTTATACCAACGAACTTTACTGTTTATGTAGTGACCAGCCTCTTAGGAAGTTTTGTGCAGATTCCAATGATGAGCCTGTACGGGGTACTGACATCCATGACCATTGATTACAATGAGTGGAAATATGATAAGAAACTGGTGGCAATGTCAGGCGGCGCGATCGGCTTTGGCAGCAAGGTAGGAAATGGTCTTGGAGCAGCAGTCCTGTCGGCGTTTCTGGCAATCGGAGCATATGATGCCACGCTGGAAGTCGCAAGTACATCCATGACATATTCCATTTATGGATTCTCAAATTATCTTCCGGTTGTGATCAATCTTGTGATGTTCGTGATCTTCCTGAAATTTGATCTGGAAGAAAAGCTGCCGAAGATGCGCGAGGAGATTGCTGCGCGCAGAGCAGGAAAGGGCATTGAAAAATAAGAAAAAAAGATATTAGCAAGAAGCAGGCAAAGCTGAAAGAAATGTTGTAACTATGAGAGCCGGCGCTTCCGTCGGAACCGGAGCGCCGGCTTGAGTTATAGGCAAAAATAGGAATGGGAAGAGAGATAGGCAGAAAGGAGAAGGCAAGAATGATAATATATGATTTCAGGATAGAATACAGGGAACAACCTAAAGGACTGGCTGTGGAGATACCCCGTTTTTCATGGAAGATCGCATCTGGTGACAACAATGTGGTGCAGACAGCATGGCATCTGATTGTGGACAGTGCGGGAAAATGCTTCTGGGACAGTGGAAAGGTTGAGAGTGATCAGTCTGTGCTGGTTCCTTATGCCGGACAAGCGCTTACCAGAGAACAGGAGTATCAGGTTTCTCTCGAAATCTGGGACAATTATGGAAATAGAGCAAAAGCAGAGACGTCTTTTACAACAGGTGTTTTTGATACCAGGGATTTTCAGGCCAAAATGATCACACATGATTTCCCTCCTGAGGAAACGGCGTGTCCGATATTCTTCCGGAAATTTTCTCTGGACAAGGAAGTATCATCTGCCTGCCTTTACGCCACGGCGCTTGGTGTCTATGAAATCACCCTGAATGGAAAAAGGGTAGAAGACTATTGCATGGCACCCGGCTGGACAGATTATCATAAGATTTTGCAGTATCAATATTATGATGTGACAGACAGGCTGCAAGGGGCAGGACAGGAAAATGTTCTGAAATTGACCGTGGGCAACGGCTGGTATAAAGGGATTCTCAGCTTTGACTGTAAGCCGGACCGATATGGGGATCGGACTGCCGTGTGGGCAGAGCTCCATGTGCGTTATAAAGATGGGACGGAAGAGGTGATTGCGACCGATGAGACCTGGGGCGTTCGAACCGGACAGATCCGTTACAGCGAGATCTACATGGGAGAGATGATTGATACAAATGCCCCTGATATCAGAGAGGGAAAGGTGTCTTCCGTGCCGGAAGCCGTATTTCATCCAACTGTATTGACGCCGCAGCTAAATGAACCAGTACGGGTGACAGAGCGCTTGAAAGCAAAGAGGGTTTTCACGGATTCCAAAGGGAATATACTTGTAGATTTCGGACAGAACCTTACAGGTCTTGTAGAAGTGAGGATTCAGGGGGAAAAAGGTCAGAAGGTCACTGTCCGGCATGCGGAAACCCTGGATCAGTACGGCGTATTTTACCCGGATACTCTGCGAACGGCAAAGTCCGAGGATATTTATATTCTAAACGGGGAAGAACAGGTTCTGATGCCCCACTTTACATTCCATGGCTTCCGGTATGCTGCCGTGGAGGGAATAGAGAACCCTGAACCGGAAATGTTTACCGCCTGCGTAATGCATTCAGACATGAGAAAGACCGGGCAGTTCCACTGTTCCAATGAAAAAGTAAACCAGCTCCAGAGCAATATTTCCTGGAGTCTGCGTGACAATTTCTTCGATATTCCATCCGACTGTCCGCAGAGAGATGAACGGCTTGGATGGACGGGGGATGCGCAGGTCTTCTCATGGACAGCAGCATTCAACCGGGAGACGGCTCTGTTTTTTACAAAATGGATGAGGGATGTATCGGCAGCATCTTCGAAAGAAAAAGGCGTGCCCCATATAGTGCCTGATATCCAGGGAACGTACAGTTCCGCAGCATGGAGTGACGCAGCGGTGATCATACCGTGGGTAGTTTATCAGACCTATGGGGACACACGTATTTTAGAAGAATCCTGGAAATGTATGCACGAGTGGGTGGACTATATTCACAATCACGTAAATGAAAACGGGCTGTGGATGACCAATTACCAGTATGGCGACTGGCTGGCGCTGGACCGCGAAATGGGAGATAAAAGCGTAGGGGCTACAGATGTTTACTTTGTGGCAAACGCTTACTATATATACGTTACAGAGCTTGTGGCAAAGACAGCCCATGTGCTGGGGAAATATGGCGAGGCGGCATATTATGAAGTGCTCCGTGAAAAGACGCTGGACTCTTTCAGGAAAGAATATTACACCGCAAGAGGCCGGATCGTCAGTGAGACTCAGACTGCATGTGCGCTGTCTCTATATTTTAACCTGGCATATGAAAAGGACAGGGAAAAGATTGTACAGATGCTGGTGAGCAATATAGAAGATCATCAGAATCATCTGACTACAGGATTTGTAGGAACGCCCTATTTATGCCATGCCCTGTCTGAGAACAAAGCTCATGATACTGCCGGACTCCTGTTTATGAGAGAGGATCTGCCCTCATGGCTGTATGCCGTGAATAAGGGAGCAACGACACTTTGGGAGAGGTGGGACGCCATCCTGCCAGACGGCACTATGCAGGATCCGGGGCTTAATTCTATGAACCACTATGCAAATGGAGCGATCGGCGATTGGATGTATCGGAAAATCGGCGGTATAAATCAGACGGAAGCCGGATACAGGAGATTTTATGTAAAACCGATGTTTGTAATGGGAATCGAAGAGGCAAGGACAGAGCTGGAGTCTCCTTACGGAAAGATTGTTTCCTGCTGGAGCTGCCGCAAGGGAAAGATCCGGGTGGAAGTCAGCGTGCCTGCCAATACGAGGGCAGAGCTGTTTCTGCCGGAAAAAGAGGAATCCTTTGAGGTGGGATCGGGAACGCATGTATATGAATATGACACAAACACAAGTTTAAAAGAGCTGAAATTCACTCTGGACAGTACATTTGGAGAGATTCTGGACGAACCTCTCGGCATGAAAATGATGGAAGAGATGGTACCGGAACTTGTGCACAATCCGATAATCGAATACGCAAGGAGGATGACGCTTGCAGAGGGAATCAGCTCTGCACCGGAGATCCGAAAGGTTTATGAAGCCGTGCTAAAAGAATTGAATGGACAGTGTGAATGATTCTGGGCATACTTGACTGCTTGGAAAAAGCAAAAATAAAAGGAGAAGAAAGTAAATGGCACTGCAGAAGGTAAAATATACAGACACCGCGAAAAAACCGGCTGAACGGGCACAGGCGCTTCTCGAAGAAATGACTTTAGACGAGAAGATGGCGCAGCTTGGCTGCATTTTCCCCTTTGGCGACAGCTATGATGATATGGACCGGCAGGCTTTGGAGATGCCTTATGGGATCGGTCAGGTAAGCACTCTGGAAATGCGCAGGATACGCACTCTGGAGGACGCTGCTGCATGGCAGCGTAAGATGCAGGAGACTGTGATGAGACAAAGTCCTCATCATATCCCGGCAATCTTTCATATGGAAGGACTGTGCGGAGCGTTTATTCAGGAAGGGACCAGTTTCCCTTCCGGGATCGCCAGAGGCTCAGGATGGGATCCGGAGCTAGAGGAGAAGATAGCCAGAGTGGTGGCGAAACAGGAAGCAGCCTGCGGCATTACTCACATTCTGGCGCCAGTGCTGGATATTTCACGAGATTCCCGCATGGGGAGACAAGGAGAGACCTACGGGGAAGACCCGGCTCTGGCGGCAGCTCTGGGGGCAGCGTATACGAAAGGAATTCAAACGACTGAGACAGATGGAAGAAAACCGGAAAGTGTGGCCAAGCATTTTCTTGGATTTCACAATTCGCAGGGAGGTATCCACGGGACGAACAGTGATACACCGTCCCGGCTCATAGGAGAAATCTACGGGAAGCCTTTTCAGGCCGCGATTTCTGAATCCGGGCTGAAAGGAGTCATGCCCTGCTATAATTCTATCGATGGTGAGCCGGCTTCCGTTTCATACAGGCTGCTCACGGAACTTCTCAGAGAAAAGATGGGGTTTGACGGTCTGTGTGTCAGCGATTACGGCGGCATTAACAATGCCCACGAAGTCCAGCGGATCGGAGAGACTATTGGAGAAACAGGACTTCTTGCCATGGAAGCAGGGATGGACATGGAGATGCCAAAAGCGATCGGTTATGGCGAAGAACTCAAAGAAATGTTCCGAAGCGGACAGGCGGATACAGAATTGCTGGACCGGACAGTTCTGAGGGTGTTGGAAGCGAAATTCCGCATGGGCCTGTTTGAACATCCTTTTGCCATGGATGGTGAGTCCTGCAAAAAGATTTTTGAAGAGAAAGAAGGGGAGGAGCTGTCACTTCAGTCGGCAAGGGAATCCATGATACTTCTGAAAAATAATGGCATCCTGCCACTGTCAGGTAAGATGAAAAAACTTGCCCTGATCGGGCCTCATGCAGACTGTGCCCGTAAGTTTTTCGGCGGATATACTCATCTGTGCATGATGGAGTCGGTCTACGCGGCCGCAAGCTCCATCGCAGGTGTCGAGGGCAGCCCGGAGTCCGGACAGATTGGCGGAGCAATGCTGCCAAACGGCGAACCGGTGGATTATGTCCCGGGTACAAATATCCAGTCAGACGAAGCGGAACTCTTTAACGACATCCTGCGCTTACAGAAGCCGGGATGCAGAAGCCTGTTAGAAGAACTAAAGGAGCGTATGACAGATACGGAGATTCTGTATGCGTATGGATACCCGGTTGCCGGAAAGGATCAGAGCAGATTTGAAGAGGCACTGCAGGCAGTCAGGGAAGCGGATGTTGTGATCCTCACTCTGGGAGGAAAGCACGGTACATGCTCTATGGCGACCATGGGAGAAGGTGTGGACGCTGCCGACATCAATCTGCCGGAATGTCAGGACGCATTTATTAAAGCAGCATCGGTGTATGGAAAGCCCTTAATCGGCATCCATTTTGATGGCAGGCCGGTCTCCAGTGACACAGCAGACCAATATCTGGATGCCGTCATAGAAGCATGGAGCCCGGCGGAAACGGGAGCGCGGGCTGTGGCAGATGTCCTGCTTGGAGAATATAATCCGGGCGGCAAACTGCCGGTATCCGTGGCATATCACGCCGGACAGATCCCGATCTACTATAATCACCCGAACGGTTCCGCGTGGCACCAGCAGGAGAGCATCGGATTCGTCAATTATGTGGATCTTCCCCATACGCCGAGATATTGCTTCGGGCATGGATTGTCTTATACACGGTTTGAGTATTCAGACATTCATATATCGACGGCAGAGATTGGAGCAGAAGAATCCGTACAGATCAGCTGTGTGGTAAAGAATGTGGGAAGCCGCGCCGGGGATGAGGTGGTACAGCTTTATCTCAGGGACAGATTTGCAAGTATGACACGTCCGGTTAAAGAGCTTGCCGGATTTAAGCGGATTCATATGAAGCCGGGGGAAAAAGTACGTGTGAAATTTACAGTACAGGCGGATCAGTCAGCATTTCTTGACAGACAGATGCGCTGGAAGGTGGAAAAAGGGGATATAGATGTAGAAATTGGAAGTTCTTCTGAGGATATTCGGTTAAAAGGAACGTATCGGATTACAGAGGATAGATGGATCGACGGAGCAAAAAGAGCATTTTATGCGAAAGTACAGAAAGACAAAGTATAGCTGACACATACACTTACAGCGGGTCGGATAAGGTATCCGGCAGAACAGGAGGAAAATAGATGGATAGGAAGTTACTTGCCAGAAAGATTGCAGAAGAATCCATTGTTTTGCTGAAAAACGAGGATCATACGCTTCCCTTAAAAGACCAGAAAGAGATTGCTTTTTTCGGAAGAGCACAGATTGGCACTTTATATTCCGGAAATGGATCTGGTGGTGCTAATGTGGCCGGATGCGGTACAATTCTTGAAGAGTGTGAAAAACGTGGAATCAGACCTGAGCCACTTTTAAAGGGCTTTTATGAATATAAGGTAAATGAGGAACGGGTTACGGAAGAGGATGAGTTTGACTGGACTAAAGTCAGTGAGATGGTAAACAGTGGAATTATGTATGAAATATTCGGCAAATACCGCGCTCCGCTTGATGAGTACGAAGTGCCCGATACACTTATTGACCAGGCGGCAGAGAAAACCGACACAGCACTCATTGTAATTGGCAGAAATTCTGGCGGCGAAGAGTGTGACCGTCACCTTTCAGAGGATTATTACCTGACTAATTCAGAAGAAAGGCTGCTGAAAGAAGTCTGCAGTCATTTTACAAATGTAATGGTAGTCTTGAATGTTAACGGGCTGATCGACCTGTCCTGGGTGAGAAAGTATGCAAATATAAAAAGTCTTCTGTTTATTGGAATCCCAGGGGAAGAAGGGGCTTCTGCGCTAGCTGGCATTTTGACGGGGAAGATCAATCCCTCCGGGAAACTGACGGTGACCATAGCGGAACATTATGAAGATTACCCGGCGGCAGAACATTTCTCATGGGATAAGGAGCATCTGGAGAATGTTCTTGGCTATGAGAGTTACGGCCTTTCGTCAGAAGAAAACGGAAGTACAGGGTTTTCCAAAAGCCCAGTGAGTGTGTACTGGGAGGATATCTATACCGGTTACCGATATTTCGATACATTCAGGAAACCGGTACTTTACCCCTTTGGTTATGGGCTTTCTTACACTGCATTCGCAATCAGCGATGCATCAGCCGCGAAACAAGACGGCGGTATCATGGTGACAGCCAATGTAAGTAATACCGGAAAGACAGCGGGGAAAGAGGTGATCCAGGTTTATCTGTCCAAGGTAAATCCAACAGAGGGCGTGGAGCGTCCTTATCAGGAATTGAAAGGATTTGAGAAAACGTCTGACCTGGCTCCGGGAGAAAAAGAGCAGGTTAAAATCTGGATCCCATGGAAAGAACTGGCGGTTTATGATGAAGGGAGAGCCGCGTGGGTTATAGAGTCAGGCGACTATCTCCTAAAGATGGGAAATTCATCAAGATACACCTTTCCGATGGGAGTGGTATGCCTGCGGGATACAATTCTTACAGAACAGTGCGCAAACCGTATGACGATCTTAGAATGCAACAGGGATAAGCTTTCGTTCCTGACACGGAAAAACTGCGCAGAACGCCATCCGAAAGACGTATGTGAGAAGAAACCTGATGGAGCCGTGAACGGATCAGTGGTAATTTCTGTAACGGAAGAGGATATTATTGCCGGAGCGGAGAGTAGCAAGGCTAAAAAAGAGGCGCAGCAAAGTCTGCCGGAGCTGTCCATTGAAGAACTCGCTTCTCTCTGTGTGGGTTATGGGCCGGGCACTCCCTTTGCGGCTGTGGGCGACCGCAGTGACCCGTCCGCAATTTTTGACGCCGAAGGGAATCCGCTGACGACAAACAGCCATCCGACAGGATATCCGGGATATGTTTCTCCGGCAATTGAGGAAAAGGGGATCAAATCCATTTTTTATAAGGACGGCCCTGCCGGGATCGGCGGTGTTGCCTGGCCGACGGAAATGCTCATGGCTTGCTCGTTCGACAGGAAACTGTGGCAGATGTTTGGAGATGCAGTAGGGAAAGAATGTGAAGAACAGCAGGTGAATGTCTGGCTTGCCCCTGCTGTGAATCTCCATAGAGATCCATTGTGCGGCAGGAATTTTGAATATTTTTCTGAGGATCCGTACCTGACAGGGACTTGTGCCTGCGAGATTACCAAGGGCGTTCAGAATGGACGTCCGGTTATTGTGTGTCCGAAACATTTTGCGGCAAATGAGCAGGAGACATTCCGCCGTGGAAACGCAGGGAGAAATGTAGATGCGGTAGACTCAATCCTGACAGAGAGGGCACTTAGAGAACTGTATTTAAAGCCGTTCGAGATGTTAGTCAGAGATGCTGAGATCGCATGTATCATGACCTCCTTCAATAAGATCAACGGAACCTTTGCCGGCGGCAGCCATGACCTGTGTACTCATATCCTGCGTGAGGAATGGGGATTTGAGGGGGCTGTTGTAACGGATTGGGGAGATATGGATATGGTGGTGGACGGCGCGGACGCTGTCGCGGCAGGGAACGATATCGTAATGCCCGGAGGCCCTCCGGTGATCCGCCAGATATTAAAAGGATACGAAGAAGGCAGAGTGACAAGAGAAGAACTGGAACAGGCAGTGCGCCATCTGCTGCTGATGACAAAAAGAATCGAACTGCCAGATTAAAAATAGAATTAATGAGATAATGAAATTATAAATGAAACAGGTGATAATATGGGAGAAAAAATATATTATACAGTCAACAGCTCGGGGATTATGAATATCGTGGCAGGAGCATTTGCAATCGCAGTAGGAGCTTCTGCCCTTATAAGTGGAATACGACTTCTAAAGGCCCGTACCAAGATTCTTTTTTGAAAAGGGGAATAATGGAATGAATCACATATCAGAGATAAGAAATGACAGCGGAATACCTACATTATATGTAGATGGACAGCCTTTTCAGGCATTGGCAGGAGAGGTACATAATTCTGCTGCATATGATCCGAAAAAGATGGAAGCAGAAATCTGGGAGAAAATGGAGCAGAGTAATCTGAATACGCTGATCGTGTCTGTATACTGGGAAACGCTGGAACCGGAAGAAGGAAGGTTTGATTTTGCCCTTGTGGATGCACTTTTAAAGCAGGCCGACAAATATAAAAAGAAATTGATTCTGCTCTGGTTCGGTCTTTGGAAAAATGCGGAGTCCGCCTATGTGCCGGTGTGGATGAAGAAAAACAGTGAGACATATTTCCGTGCGGAATTATATGGCGGCGAGAGATTGAATACGATCTCACCTTTATGTGCAGCGGCGGTGGAGAAAGATGCCAATGCTTTTTCACACCTTATGGAACATATCAGAGAAACAGATGAGAATTCTGCGGTTATCATGGTACAGATAGAAAATGAAGTGGGTCTGTTAGGAACAGAGAGAGATTACTGCGCTCAGGCAGAAGAGGTGTTTGGCGGATCTGTGCCGGAAATACTGCTTCCAGAGCAGACAGAGAAAGAACGTGCTACATGGAAAGAAACCTTTGGTGATGACGCGGAGGAAGTTTTCTCTGCATGGTGCTTTGCAAGTGCTTTGGAACAGGTTGCATCTGCCGGAAAGGAGAAACATCCTCTTCCCTGCTTTACGAATGTATGGCTGAAACAGTTTCCGTGGTATCCGGGATCCTATCCATCCGGAGGGCCGGTAGATGATATGCTGTGGGTATGGAAAGCAGCGGCTCCCTCGCTTTTTACCATCGGTCCGGACATCTATGTGCCATATGTACCTGACATCATGAAGGCATACAGCAGGCCGGATAATCCACTTTTAATCCCCGAAGTGCGGAAAGATGCGGTTACAGCTTCCTATGCTCTCTATGCATTCCTGCATTTTCATGCGTTATGCTATGCACCTTTTGGAGTGGAAGATCTGTGGACGGACCAGCCTTCGGATCTTCCGGCAGAAGTGATAGACGCCCTGAAACTGGATCCGCTTTCCTTTAATCTGAGCGGGACAAAAGAGATTTTGGGCGAGGTGTACAGACTTCTGGGAGAAATCAGGCCGTTGTACCTGAAATATCGGGGAACAGAACATATGAAGTGCTTCCTGAAACAGTCAGAGGGAGATCAGGGATGTTATCTGAAGTTCCGGAACTACGATATAGAAATACAGTATCTCCCGAGAACAGACGGCGCACCGGCAGCCGCAGGAGCCGTCTTTGAACTGGATGAAAATTCGTTTCTGATCATAGGAATGATGTGCAGTATCCGTTTCCATACGAAACCGGGAGATCACAGGAAAGCAGACTTCCTTACAAAAGAAGCAGGGACATTCCGGAATGGCAAATGGGTGTGTGAGCAGAGACAGAATGGAGATGAAAAAATTGTATCAGTTTTATATAATATGCCGGGGTGTTTTCAAATAGAAACATTTAAGTATTGATTTACGATGGGGAATTATTTAGAAGGAGTTTGTGAACCTATTGGAAGCTGCGCTCATTCAGAGTACTGATGTATCTAAATATCATACCACTTATGCTGTAAAAATAACCATCTATAGAAAAACAGTAGAAACCTCCATCTAATTTTCTTATACTGTATTTGAAGCAGGAGGTGAGAGAAAATGCAAATTGAAATCAAGATTGATAATAGTTGCAGGGAAACCAAAATTATTGTGGTTACCGACAAGATGACTGATGAAATAAACACACTTGTCAAAAAACTCGCCGGGGATACTCCACAGCTTATTGCAGGGCTTCAAAAAGATACATTGAAAATATTAGACCAACATGATATTTTCCGTATTTACGCGGCAAACGGAAAGGTGTACGCGGAAACAGAGGATGGAGAGTATCTGCTTCGATTGCGGTTATATGAACTTGAGGAACGTCTTGACAAAAACGATTTTGTCCGTATTTCTAACTCGGAAATGATCAATCTGAAAAAAGTTAAGGGATTTGATCTGAGTTATACCGGAACAATCTGTGTTTCATTTCTGAATGATACGGTTACTTATGTTTCAAGGCGATATGTTAAAAAAATCAAGCAGGTTTTAGGAATATGAGGTGATTGGTATGAAGAAAAAAGTCGTTATTCGATGTTTCATCGGCGCACCGGTTGGATTGGCGCTTAGTACTATGATTACGATCGCTATTTCATTAACTGTGGGGGATGGACACTATTACGCGGTTGTTCCTGAATTGATTGCAGATTGCGGAACAGAAATTAATGCAGTTTTATTGCAGGCAGTCTGCTCATTATTGTATGGCGCTGCATGGGCAGGCGCTTCGATTATTTGGGAAACAGATAATTGGAGCATTCTTCGCCAAACAACAACACATTTAATCGTATGCTCTATTTGTACATTTCCCATTGCTTATTTTATGCGTTGGATGGATCACAGTATTCTGGGCATTGTAAGTTATTTTGGAATCTTTTCTGCAATTTATTTTATTATTTGGCTTTCACAATATATGGCCGTAAAAAAGCGTGTTCAACAGATAAACAGTAAGGTTGAGAGGAATAATCGTATAGAGAGGTAATGTCTGAAAAGGCATGACATTTCTTGTATGGTATGATTAAATGTAAATGCATAGCCGGATGGTTTTCGCTAGAAGATCACTCGGCTGTTTTTATGCCCTGGTATATGGAGAACTGAATATCTGACGGAGGAAAAGTCAGAAGGTCAGAGAGAGCCTGCTGTGTCAGCTTAATCCGATGTGATTTGACGGAAGGAGAGTATGAAGGCATCGGGTACCGTATTCTTGGATATGTAAAGGGAGATTATCTGAAAACACTGGCAAGAAAAGAAAACTGGGTATATTATATAGATTAAGAAGGAGGCAGAGAATATGGCTGAAAAAACAGAAAATAAGTCCGTATTAAGGATGATAATCCCCCAGTGGCAGGGCGGGGTAAACCCGAACTATGTATTCGGTTCAGAGCTTCTGGCGTGTATTGCGCCCACGGCTCCAAACACGGAGACAGTCAGAATACAGGTGGATACAGATTTTGAAAAGAAGCTCGATCAAATCGATGGAATCGACGGCGGCGATATTCTTCTGAAGCAGATGAGGGAGACGCGGGATATCTTAAGGGAAAAATCGCCGGACAAGGTGATTGTTTTCGGAGGCGATTGTTCGGTGACGCAGGTTCCCTTTGACTATCTCAGGGGAAAATATAAAGAGGAAATAGGCATCATCTGGCTGGACGCGCATCCGGATATATCCGGCCCGTCGGCATCCTCCCATCTCCATGAAATGCCGCTGGCGAATTTATTGGGTCAAAACAGAGAATCGGAGATCACTTGCTCAGAAAACATATATGAAGCAGATAAAATTTTCCTTGCCGGATTGATCGAAGAGCGTCTGAGGGATATGGATATGGCATGTAAAGAACTGAATATTCGTATCGCTTCCCCGGAGGAATTGGAGGAAAACAGCAGCGCGGTCCTGAACTGGATCCATGAAACAGGAGTGAAATATGTGGCGGTGCACTGGGATCTGGATGTGCTTTCACCGGAGGACTTCCGCTGCATTTATCCGGCGGAACCCTATACGGACGCGGATGAATTTCCTGCCGCGGTAGGCAGAATGACATTAAAGGGAATCGGCAGACTCCTTTCGGATGTGTCCGGATATGCGGAAATTGTGGGCCTGAGTGTGACAGAGCACCTGCCCTGGGACGCAATGAATCTTCGTGCGGCTTTGGGATCGATCTCGATTTTTAAATGATTACAGAAGATACTATGTACATGGGGTGGAAACTCCAAAGTGATCAGCTGAAGAAGAAGGATGCAGGTGTTTAGATAACGCTGCTTAAAAACATATTTACTTCAGAAGGAGAATTGAAACAGCAGGTAACTGTTGCAAAATTTGCAGCAGTTCAAATGGAAGGAGAATGCCGAGTATTATATTCTGGACTCTATTAACAGCAGGAATTAAGATAACCGGAGGAGAAGTGATTATGGAGAATCTTACCAGTTCAATTATTTTGTGGCTGGGCGCATTGATATTTATTGCCGTTGGCATTTATGCGGTGAAACGGGAGAAGCCTATGTGGCTATGGGGCGGATCGGCGGTTCCTGAATCTATGGTGAAGGATGTGAAGGCATATAATCGTGCAATCGGGAAGATGTGGCTGGCATGTTCTGTACCGCTGCTGATAAGCGGCGTTGCCGTGCTGATTTTTCCGGGAATATCGCTTATTATTTTCGCACTGGTATGTGTTGCGGGGATTGGGGTCCTTGCCTGGTGTTATCATAAGATCGAGGAGAAGTATTTTGTAAAATAATTCCCAGGCAATTCCATGAAATGATTTGCTCCCAAAACAGGAGGTCAACAGCAAAGGGTAGCAATTGCAAGAGCGTTGTACGCAAAACCATCCATAACTGATGTGAAATCTTGGATAGACTTGGAAATCCTGAAAAAGCTTCCGGCTTGTAAAACGTAAGTTGCTATGGTATGATACAAGTAACAGAAAAGGATATTTACTTAGCGGCGGCATATAATACAGGTGGTGAATCCTTTGGGAGTAAAAGATACAGTAACAACAAAATATATGAGACAGAATGAAATCTTTGCGGATGCATTTAACTTTTTCGTATATGGCGGAGAGCAGGTCATCCATCCAAAGAGCCTGAAGGAATTGGATACCCGGGAGATCGATGTCCCTTATGGCGGGGAAAAGGGTGCCGGCCAGCCAGTGCAGAAAACAAGGGATGTTATAAAATCTATGGTTGCGATGATGGATAAAAGTACCGCATATCTGCTTCTTGCAATCGAGAACCAGTCAAATATCCATTATGCGATGCCGGTAAAAAATATGGTCTATGATGCGCTTCAATATGCGAAGCAGGTGGAAGAAGCAATCGCTTCCCACAGATTGTCCGGCGATTATAAGGGCGTCGGCAGTGATGAATATCTTTCCGGCTTTATGAAAGAAGACCATTTATTGCCGGTGGTAACACTGGTTGTATATTTTGACTCGAAAGAGTGGGACGGCCCATTGTCCATCCATGAAATGTTTTCCGGGCAGGATGCAAGGGTGCTCGCACTGGTTCCGGATTATAAAGTCAATTTGATCGCTCCGGCTTCAATAAAGGATGAAGATTTTGGGAAATTCCAGAGTTCTTTGAAAGAAGTATTGTCATTTATTAAATATGCAAGAGATAAGGATGAGTTGAAAAAGGTATTAGATGCAGATGAGTCTTTCCGCCATTTGGGGAGAGAGGAAGTGGATGTGTTAAATGCCTGCGTAGGTGCAAAGATAGCAGTGGGAGAAGGCGAGGAGGCGATTGATGTGTGTTTGGCAATAGAACAAATGAATGAGGAAGCGGCTCAGAAAGAAAGAATATCTACTTTGCTGCGATCAGTTAAAAATCTAATGGATAATTTAGGATTGACTGCAGAACAGGCAATGAATGCAATAGGTGTTTCTGAAACAGACCGCAAAAACATATTACCATTTATTTAAGACGCAGTGAAAAAGGCGAACGGTATTTATCAATCAGGATAGATACCGTTCTTTTTATGGGAAGCTTTGCGTCCTGTTTTTAGCAGGGAAAATACAGAAAATCCCTCTTTCCCCGCAATATGGTGACATTCCGGCGCCTGAGCGGACATATTCCGGAGCCCAAAAGTCCAAAAGTCTGTCTGTTAGTAGTTCCGGACAATGCCTTTTTGTGTTATAGTGAGGGTAAGATAAAACCCAGTGCGTCCATTGGGCAAAGGACGCGGAGAAGTCAGGAAAGGCGGGGTGAATGATATGGAAATTGACAGAAAGGCATTGGTAAGAGAAGCGTTTCTGGCCGGGAAGAAGGCCTATGCGCCCTATTCGGGATTCCAGGTGGGCGCGGCCCTTCTGACCGGAGATGGCAGCGTATACGGCGGCTGCAACATAGAAAACGCCTCCTACGGAGCCTGCAACTGCGCGGAGAGAACCGCCTTTTTCCGGGCGGTCTTTGAAGGGAAAAGAGAATTTTCCGCCATAGCCATTGTGGGGAAGGCGGCGGATGCCGCGGAGTATGACTATTGTCCGCCCTGCGGGATCTGCCGGCAGGTGATGGCGGAATTCTGTGATCCGGACAGCTTTGAGATCATCCTGGCAAGAAGCGAGACGGACTACCGGAGCTACAGGCTGGGGGAGCTTCTTCCCCTGGGCTTTACGGGAAGCAGTATGGAGGACAAAAATTAAAAGGGAGGCGTTTTTATGCGGGCATATGACTGTATTGCGAAAAAGAGAGACGGGGAAGAGCTGACGGAGGAAGAGATCCGCTATCTGATCTCTTCCTATGTGTCCGGAAAGATCCCGGATTATCAGATGGCGGCTTTTCTTATGGCCGCATATTTTCAGGGGATGACAGACCGCGAGACAGCGGTAATGACCCAGGCGGTGGCCCATTCCGGCGACATGGTGGATCTGTCCGGCATCCAGGGCGTGAAAGCGGACAAACATTCCACAGGGGGAGTGGGGGACAAGACGACTATGATCGTGGCCCCCATTGTGGCCGCCTGCGGCGTAAAGGTGGCGAAGATGTCCGGGCGGGGGCTGGGACATACCGGAGGCACCATCGACAAGCTGGAAGCCATTCCCGGGTTCCGGACTACCCTGTCAAAGGTTGAATTCGCGGATGTGGTAAACCGTACAGGGCTGAGCATCGTGGGCCAGTCGGGAAATCTGGCTCCCGCGGACAAAAAAATGTACGCCCTCAGGGATGTGACCGCGACGGTGGACAGCATCCCGCTGATCGCGGTATCGATCATGGGGAAAAAGCTGGCCGCTGGAAACGACAGTATTCTTCTGGATGTTAAAACAGGAAGCGGCGCTTTTATGAAAACGCTGGACGCTTCTGTTTCCCTGGCGAAGTGTATGGTGGCCATCGGGGAGGCCGCGGGAAAAAGGACGGCGGCTCTGATCACAAACATGGACGTACCTCTGGGAAATTATATCGGCAACGCCCTGGAGGTGAAGGAAGCAGTACAGGTATTAAAGGACAGAGGTCCGGCGGATCTGAAGCAGGTCTGCCTTCATCTGGCTGCCGGTATGCTGGAGCTGTCGGGAAAAGGAAGCATGGAGGAATGTCTGGAGCTTGCCAGGGAAGCCCTGAAGAGCGGGGCCGCCTTTGAGCGTTTCCTTGCCATGGTGGAGGCTCAGGGAGGAGATACGGCCTGTATCCTGGATCCGGACAGACTTCCGGCCGCTCCCTTCCGTCATGAGATCAAAGCGGAGAAGGAAGGATATCTGACCCATATAGACACGGAGGCCTGCGGCATTGCCTCCATGCTGCTGGGCGCCGGGCGGGAGACAAAAGAAAGCGTTCTGGATTACGGGGCGGGGATCATTCTGAAGAAGAAACCGGGAGACTGGGTAAAAGCCGGGGATGTTCTGGCAGTGCTTCTGGCTTCCGGAGAAGAGCTGTTCCCGGATGCGGAAGCGAAGTTCAGAAGCGCCCTGAAACTTAGCCCCCAAAGACCGGAAGCGGAAAAATTGATTTATGGAAAAGTTTCTCGAGATGGAGTGGAATTGTTCTGACAAATAAAGCGAAAATATGCTTTTTCACATTTTTTTCACAGGCGATAATTGAATAAATGGTATAAAACTGCTATACTTGAAATAAGAAAAAGAGACCGGGGCGAAAGTATTTCCTCAGGTCTCTTAAAAACAGAAAGAGAAAACGGAACTGACAGGAGAAGCCTATGAGGAGTCAAACAAAAGCCTATGTAAAACTGGAAAATGTATCGAAGATTTACGGCTCCGGGGAAGTAAAGATTGTCGCGGTGGACGAAATCAGCTTTGAGATCACCAAGGGAGAATTTGTGATCATCGTCGGTCCCAGCGGCGCGGGAAAAACTACGGTCCTGAACATTCTGGGAGGAATGGATAAGGCCAGCTCCGGCAAGATCCTGGTAGACGGCAAAAATATCGCGGGATATTCCAGCAGACAGCTTACCAGCTACCGGAGAGAGGACATCGGGTTTGTATTTCAGTTCTACAATCTGGTTCCCAACCTGACCGCCCTTGAGAATGTGGAGCTGGCGCTCCAGATCTGTAAGGATCCGCTGGACGCCCGGACGGTGCTGGAGGAAGTAGGGCTGAAAGGACGCTTCGGGAATTTTCCGGCGCAGCTTTCCGGAGGAGAGCAGCAGAGAGTTTCCATTGCCCGGGCCCTGGCAAAAAATCCCAAGCTCCTGCTCTGCGACGAGCCCACGGGAGCCCTGGATTATCAGACCGGAAAATCTATTTTGAAGCTTTTGCAGGATATGTGCCGGAACAGGGGGATGACGGTGATCGTTATTACTCATAATTCGGCCCTGACCCCTATGGCAGACAGAGTCATTCGCATAAAAAACGGAAAAGTTTCTTCCATGGTGCAGAACGATCATCCGACCCCGGTGGAAGAAATCGAATGGTAGGTGAGGCCTGTGAAAAAAGCATTGCATAAAGATTTCTGGATGGAAATAAAGAAGAACAAGGCGCGCTTTATTTCCATTTTCTGTATTGTGGCGCTGGGCGTGGCCTTTTTTTCGGGGATCCAGGCGTCATCGCCGGATATGCGGCTTTCCGGGGACGCGTACTATACGGAATCCAGGCTGATGGATCTGAAGGTTATGGGAACCCTTGGACTGACGGAGCGGGATGTGGAGGCTCTGGAAAGCACCGACGGCGTGGAGACGGCGGAGGGCTCCTACTCTACAGATGTTCTCTGTGGAAAAGAGGATTCCAGGAAGGTGCTCCATGTGGAATCTATGACAGCGGAGACCAACCAGCTTACGGTCGAGGAAGGAAGACTTCCCGAAAAAAGCGGGGAATGCTTCCTTGATGCGGCTTTTGCGGAAGCGCAGGGCTATGAGGTGGGGAGCAGCATCGATCTGGAGGAGCCGGAGGATCAGGAAAATCTGAAGACAAAGACCTACACGGTTGCGGGAATTGGAAAAAGTCCTCTTTATATTTCCTACAACAGAGGTAATTCCACTCTGGGCTCCGGGGAGGTAAACGGTTTTGCTTACATACTGCCGGAGGATTTTGACCAGGAGGTTTATACGCAGATTTATATCCGGGTTCACGGCGGAGAAAAAACCACCAGCTACACGGACGCTTATGAACTTTTGACAGACCGGCTTCAGGAAAATGTAGAGGGGATTCAGGAAGAGCAGTGCCGGCTTCGGTATGAGGAAGTAATGACGGAGGCGGAGGAAGAGCTTGCCGACGCGGAAAAAGAGCTGGAGGACGGCAGAAAAGAAGCGGAGGAAGAGCTTGCCGACGCCAGAAAAGAGCTGGAGGACGGCGAACAGGAGCTTGCTGACGGACAGAAGGAGTATGAGGACGGAAAGCAGGAGCTTGAGGATGCCAGACAGGAACTGGAGGACGGAAAAGCGGAGATCGCCTCGGCCAAAAAGACGATTTCAGACGGCTGGGCTCAGATCGCCTCAGCCAGAGACCAGATGAACGACGGCAGAGCCCAGCTTGCGGCTGCGGAGAATTCTCTCGCTGCAGGGTGGGATGAATATTATGCCGGCAAAAAGAAGCTGGAGGACGGAAAAGCTCAGCTTGAAGCGGCGAAACAGGAGCTGGAGGATGGCGAGAACCAGATCGCGGCGGCGAAAAAAGAGCTTGAGGACGGGAGAGCCCAGATCGCGGCAGGACGGGTGGAGCTGGACGCGAAGCAGCAGGAGCTTACGGATGGGATCACCCAGGCAGAGAGCGGACAGCAGGCCATCGACGCGCAGGTGGAACAGCTTCAGGCCCAGATTCCGCAGATAGAAGCGGGGATCGAACAGGCGGCCGCGGCGGAGGCCCAGCTTCCGGCGCTGCAGCAGGCGTTGGATGCTGCACAGGCTCTGGTAAACGAGAAGCAGTCTCTTCTTGAGACCGCTCAGGCGGCGCTGGATGCCGCTCAGGCCCAGGTGGAGGCAGGAGAATTGACGGAGGAGGAGCTGACGCCTTATAGAGACGCCGTCAATGCGGCCAATGACGAGCTTGGAGCGGCTCAGGGAGCGGCAGCCGAGGCTCAGGCCGCCTTTGACGCCGTGAATCAGGCGGCGGGAGCGAAGACGGAGCTTGAGAGCAGTCTGGCGGCGGTTCAGGATGGGATCGCTCAGGCAGAAGCTAAAAAAGAAGAGCTGGCGCAGACTCTGGTTCAGCTTCAGCAGGGTCAGGCGGCTATCGACGAGGGGCGGAAGACCCTGGAAGAGAAGGAAGCTCTTCTGGAGCCCGCGGAGCAGGAGATCGCCGCCCAGGAGGCGAAGCTTGCCCCGGCCAGAGAGCAGATCGCGGCCAGTGAAAAAACCATAAAATCCTCTGAGGCGGAGCTGAAGGCCGGGCTTTTGGAGCTCCAACAGGGTCAGGCGGAGATCGACGCCAGCCGTCAGAAGCTGAATTCGGGGGAGGCGGAGATTGCCGCCAACGAACAAAAGCTTGTTTCCGGTCAGGCGGAGATCGACGCCAACGAGCGGAAGATCGCGGATGGCGAGAAGGAAATTGCGGAAAACGAACAGAAGCTTATCGACGCGGAAAAAGAGCTGGAGGACGCAGAAAAGGAACTTGAGGACGGCTGGGAGGAGTACCGTGACGGAGAGAAGGAGGCCCGGGAGGAGATCGCGGACGGAGAGAAGGAGCTTGCGGACGCCAGAGAGGAGCTGCAGGAGATTGAAGTCCCGGAATGGATCATCACAGACCGGACAGACCTTCCTGAATACTCCGATTATGGGGATAATGCCGACAGGATCAAAAGTATCGGTGAGGTGTTCCCGGTGATCTTTTTCCTGGTGGCGGCGCTGATCAGCCTTACTACCATGACAAGAATGGTGGAGGAGCAGAGAACCCAGATCGGCACGCTGAAGGCTCTGGGCTACGGAAAATATGACATTGCCACCAAATATCTGAATTACGCGTTTCTTGCCACCATAGGAGGAAGCGTGACGGGAGTCCTTATCGGCGAGAAGCTTCTGCCCTATATCATAATCAAGGCCTACGGAATGATGTACCACAATGTGGAAAATACGCTGCGTATCCATTATGAGTGGAAGTATGCGCTGACGGCTTCCGTGGCCGCCATCGTGTGTACGGTGGGCGCTACCGTCTTTTCCTGTTACCGCGCGCTGGCGGAAACTCCGGCCTCCTTGATGCGCCCGCCTGCTCCAAAGGAAGGCAAACGGGTGTTGGTGGAGAGGATCACGATTCTCTGGAAGCATCTGAATTTTACCTGGAAATCTTCGCTGAGGAATTTGTTCCGCTATAAAAAAAGACTGTTTATGACGATTTTCGGCATTGCCGGAAGTATGTCCCTGATGCTGGTGGGCTTCGGAGTCCGGGATTCTATTTCGGATATCGCCAGAAAGCAGTATCAGGAGCTCCAGCATTATGACGGGACGATCATCGCGGACGAGGACGCTTCCCGGGAGGAAAAGTCTGAACTGACGGAGTATCTGGAATCCAGCGGGGAGATCCAGCGCTTTACCGGGGTGCAGCTTACGAAGCTTACGGCGGATTCCGGCAGCTCCAATATCAGCGTCTATGTCTATGTGCCGGAAAATATGGAGAGCTTTCATCAGGATGTAACCCTGCGGAACCGTATTTCAAAAGAAGAATACGAGCTGACGGATCAGGGCGCCGCCATCTGTGAGAAGACGGCGGATCTCCTGGATCTTGAAATCGGCGACAAGATCACTCTGGAGAAGGATAACCGGGAATACCAGGCGGAGATTGCTGTGATCACAGAAAATTACATGGGCCATTACGTTTACATGACCCCGGCGGTCTATGAAAAGACCTTCGGAGAAGCGCCGGAATATGAGGATATTGTTTTTTCAGTGAAGGAGGAGTACAAAGATCAGACGGACGCCATTGGAGAGAAGATCGTGGAGCTACCCGCTGCGCTGAGCATCAGCTATACCACCAGCACGGCGGATCAGGTGGACCGGATGCTGGGCACTCTGGATATTGTCATTGTGGTGCTGATCGTTTCCGCCGGGATGCTGGCCTTTGTGGTGCTTTATAATCTGAACAATATCAATATCACAGAAAGACAGAGAGAGCTTGCCACCCTGAAGGTTCTGGGCTTCTATGACATGGAGGTCTCCGAGTATGTTCTGAGAGAAAATATCCTGCTCACCCTTGCCGGAATCGTTTTTGGCTGTTTTATGGGAATTCTGCTCCATCAGTATGTGATCGTGACCGTGGAGGTGGACGCGGTGATGTTCGGGCGGGAGATACGTCCGGTGAGCTTCCTCTACTGCGCGCTGATCACGGGAGTTTTTTCCATCATTGTCAACATATTTATGCACAGAAAAATGAAAAAGATCGACATGGTGGAATCCCTGAAATCCGTAGAGTGATGATAAAACTGTGAATTTTGTGAATTTTGAGGAATCCTGCTTGACAATCGCCGGAATTGCGATTATAGTAAAACCCATGAAAAAGGCGATGAAAAAGAGGAGTAGGCAGCGTTCCCTGTCAGAGAGGAATCCCCATGGGCTGGAAGGGATTTTCAGGAAGAAGCTTCTGAAGGTAGCTTTGGAGCCGGAAAGCTGAGAAAGGTTCAGGTAGGCTTTCACGTTACCCGCGTTAAGGGATAATAAGATGTGCGGATCTTCCGCATAATGAAGGTGGTACCGCGATAGAATTGCCCTTCACACAGAGGTGTGAAGGGCTTTTTGTATCATAGGAAATAGTTTGCTGCGTTAATGTATGAATGTATTGGTTTTCCTATGATACAAAACCCTCCGGGGGATGCACACTTTGTTTGAAGCAATTTTCAGGGTATGATCGTTATTATTTTTTAAGGAGGAAGCTATGAGCAGAGAACTCGCAAAGACATATGATCCGAAAGGACTGGAGGAGCGCCTGTACAAAAAATGGATGGATAACGGCTATTTCCACGCGAAGGTAAATCCGGATAAGAAACCCTTTACCATTGTAATGCCGCCGCCCAATGTTACCGGGCAGCTTCATATGGGTCACGCTCTGGATGAGACCATGCAGGATATCCTCATCCGTTTCAAAAGAATGCAGGGCTATGAGGCGCTGTGGCAGCCGGGTACAGACCACGCGGCGATCGCCACGGAGGTCAAGGTTATCGAAAAACTGAAAAAAGAAGGAATCGATAAGGACGAGATCGGACGGGAAGAATTTCTGAAGCATGCCTGGGCATGGAAGGAAGAGTACGGCGGCAAGATCATCAATCAGCTAAAGAAGCTGGGAGCTTCCGCCGACTGGGAGAGAGAACGCTTTACCATGGACGAGGGCTGCTCCAGGGCCGTTCAGGAGGTCTTTATCAAGCTTTATGAAAAAGGCTATATCTACAAGGGCTCCAGGATCATCAACTGGTGTCCCGTATGCCAGACCTCTATTTCCGACGCCGAGGTGGAGCATGAGGATCAGGACGGATTTTTCTGGCATATCAACTACCCCATCGTGGGAGAGGAAGGCCGTTTTGTGGAGATCGCCACCACCCGTCCGGAAACGCTTCTGGGAGACACGGCCGTGGCGGTAAATCCGGAGGATGATCGGTATAAGGATCTGATCGGCAAAATGCTGAAGCTTCCGCTGACGGATCGGGAGATTCCGGTGATCGCCGACGAATATGTGGACAGAGAATTCGGAACCGGATGTGTGAAGATCACGCCGGCTCATGATCCCAATGACTTCGAGGTAGGAAAACGCCATGATCTTCCTGAGATCAATATCATGAACGACGACGCCACCATCAATTCTCTGGGCGGAAAGTACGCGGGAATGGACCGCTACGAGGCGAGAAAAGCCATGGTGGAGGATCTGAAGGAGCAGGGGCTTCTTGTAAAGGTGGTTCCTCACAGCCACAGCGTAGGCACTCATGACCGCTGCGGAACAACTGTGGAGCCAATGATCAAGCCTCAGTGGTTTGTCCGCATGGACGAGATGGCGAAGGCCGCTATTGAGGTTCTGGATAAAGGAGAACTGGAATTCGTTCCCCCAAGCTTCGGCAAGACCTATCTCCACTGGCTGGAAAATATCCGCGACTGGTGTATTTCCCGCCAGCTCTGGTGGGGACACAGGATTCCTGCCTATTACTGCGACGAGTGCGGCGAGGTGACCGTTGCCCGGGAAATGCCCGGAAAATGTCCGAAATGCGGATGTACGCATCTGCATCAGGATGAGGATACACTGGATACCTGGTTCAGTTCCGCTCTCTGGCCCTTCTCTACGCTGGGATGGCCGGACAAAACGCCGGAGCTGGAATACTTCTATCCTACGGACGTACTTGTGACTGGATACGACATTATTTTCTTCTGGGTGATCCGAATGGTATTTTCCGCTTTGGAACAGACAGGAAAGGCGCCTTTCCACCATGTTCTGATCCATGGCCTTGTGCGGGATTCCCAGGGAAGGAAAATGAGCAAATCCCTCGGAAACGGGATCGATCCTCTGGAGGTGATCGACAAATACGGCGCGGACGCGCTCCGTCTTACTCTGATCACTGGAAACGCCCCCGGCAACGATATGCGTTTCTACTGGGAGCGGGTAGAGTCCAGCCGCAATTTCGCCAATAAAATCTGGAACGCGTCGCGCTTCATCATGATGAACCTGGAAGGCCGCAGTGTAAAGGAGCCTGAGGATCTGACGGCGCTTTGCCCGGAGGATCAGTGGATCTTGTCCCGGCTGAATACGGTGATCCGGGAAGTGACGGAAAACATGGACAAATACGAGCTTGGCATCGCGGTTCAGAAGGTCTATGATTTCCTGTGGGACGAGCTCTGCGACTGGTATATCGAGATGGCTAAGGTTCGCCTGTGGAAAGCGGAGGAGAATCCGGAAGGGGCGGGAGAAGCTCTCTGGACTCTGCGCACGGCTCTCACGGAGGGGCTGAAGCTTCTTCATCCCTTCATGCCCTTTATCACGGAGGAAATTTACTGTACCCTTCTTCCGGAGGAGGAGTCCATCATGATCGCTTCCTGGCCGGAATATAAAAAAGAGAGGAATTTCCCTGAGGCGGAAAAAGCAGTGGAGGGATTCCAGGAGGCGGTAAGAGGCATCCGGAATATCCGGACGGAGATGAACGTTCCGGTAAACAGAAAGACCTGCCTTACAATCGTAGGGAAAAACGCAGAAATCTGCGAAAGATATGAGAAGTGCAAAAATTCCTTTATCAATCTGGCGTTCTCCAGCGAGATCCGCGTGCAGGAAACCAAGGAGGGCGTAGGCGAGGACGCGGTTTCCGTGGTGGTTTCCGACGCGGTGGTATATCTGCCCCTTGAAGATCTGGTAGACAGAGAAAAGGAGCTGGAGCGTCTGAAAAAGGAACAGGAGCGTCTCAAAAAAGAAATCGCAAGGTGCAGCGGAATGTTGGGCAATCCGAATTTCGTCAATAAAGCGCCTGCGGCGAAGGTGGAGGAAGAAAAAGAAAAGCTTCAGAAATACGAAGAAATGATGGAAAAGGTAAACATGCAGCTTAAACAAATGGATAAGTAATAAAGGAGCTTTCGGATGAAATGGTATGATGTGTGCAACAAAGTATCTCTCCTGCTTCACGCGCTTTTCAGCGCGGCGGGATATTTCCTGATCGAGGCCATTTGCAGGCATTCTGTGCTGGACGCATGGACGTATATGACAGAGAAGCCTCTTGTATTTGCCTACAATGCTGCTTTTATATTCACAACGACACTGATCGTTTATCTGTTTCGGAGAAGGTGTTTCCTTCGTGTGCTTCTGGCTATGTTCTGGCTGCTTCTGGGAATAGTCAACGGAGTGATCCTGGCAAACAGGGTCACTCCCTTCACGGGACCGGATCTTGCTCTTCTTACAGACGGAATGGCTCTGCTGGAAAAATATCTTCCGGCCTGGGGCGTGACAGTAGCGCTGGTGGTGCTGGGCTTTTTTGCGCTGGTTCTTTTATTTCTGCTGATCAAGGGGCCCAGATACAAGGGAAAACTGAAATACCGCTGGAATCTTCCCCTGGTGCTGGCTGGCGCTCTGGCTTTTGTGGGACTGACTCAGCTTGCGCTGGAAAAAAGAGTGCTTTCCAATTATTTTGGCAACATTGCCTTTGCCTATGAGGATTACGGGTATCCCTACTGTCTGGCCGTTACGATTTTTGATACGGGTATAAGCTGTCCCCGGGATTATTCTGAGGAGGAGATCGCCCGTATAGAGAAAACCGAGGAGGAGCTGCCGGAGACAGAGACAGAGGAGCTTCCGAACATTATCTTTGTACAGCTTGAATCCTTTTTTGATCCCATGCTTGTGAACTACCTGGATATTTCAGAGGATCCCATTCCTACCTTCCGGAAGCTGATGGAGGAGTACAGCTCCGGCTATTTTAAGGTACCCTCTGTGGGAGCGGGAACAGCCAATACGGAGTTCGAGACTATAACGGGCATGAGTATGCACTACTTCGGGCCGGGAGAATATCCATACAAGAGTATTCTGAAGGAGACGACCTGTGAAAGCGCTCCCTATGTTCTGGGAGAGCTTGGATATTCCACTCACGCCATACATAATAACGAGGCGAATTTCTACAGCCGGAAGAGCATATTCCCGAATCTTGGATTTGATACCTTTACCTCTGCGGAATATATGCCCGAGGAGGATGACAAAAATCCTCTTGGCTGGACAAAGGATCATGTTTTGACGGATGAGATCGTCAAATGCCTGGATTCCACTGAGGATCAGCCGGATTATGTGTACACGATCTCCGTACAGGGACATGGAGCGTATCCGGAGGAGCCGATGATTGAGGATCCGGAGATCACCGTTTCCGGGGCGGCTACTGAAGAGAAAAATTATCAGTGGGAATATTATGTGAATCAGATCCATGAGATGGATGATTTTGTCGGGGAGCTGGTAGAAACGCTGGAGGATTATCCGGAGGATGTGGTGCTTGTGATGTACGGAGACCATCTTCCCACGATGGATCTGAAGGTAGAAGAGCTGGAGAATAAATATCTTTTCCAGACCCAGTATGTGATATGGGACAATTTCGGCCTGGAAAAAGAGGACGAAAATCTGGCGGCCTATCAGACGGCGGCGGCGGTGATGGACCGCGTGGGGATCCATGAGGGAACGATATTCCGCTATCATCAGGCCAGAAGAAACACAAGAGATTATCAGGTGGATCTTGAGACTCTTCAGTACGATCTTCTCTACGGAGAGCGGTATTCCTACGGCGGCGCATCGCCCTTTAAGAGGACAAAGATGCGGCTGGGACTGTATGATGTGACTCTGGACGGGCTGGAGCTGATCTCGGAGGCCGATTATACCTACCGTATCACAGGAACGAACTTCACTCCCTCCAGTCAGGTGAAGCTGAACGGAGAATGGTACGATACGGTATATGCGAATCCCACCACGCTTATCATATCAGGTACGGAGCTGGACGATTTCGACAGACTTTCCGTGGCTCAGAGGAGCAACAGTCCTACAAGAAAGGCTCTCAGCAAGAGCTACGACCGGTCCTGCTATATGCTGTACAGTGAAAATAAATGGAAACTTCCGGCGGATATGGAATGATTCTGCCGAATAAAAGATTACGATTGGTACTGGACATCTTCCACCACTCATATATAATGATATCGTAACGGTATTTCGGGGGCGGCCGCTCCCGGCGCCGCTGCGAATACATTATAGATGAAGTGGTGGATTTTTTTATGAATTACGAAGAAGCAGTTGCATATATCGAAGAAACTCCGAAATTTACTACAAAAAACAAGCTTTCCCACACGAAGGAATGTCTGCGGCGGCTGGGGAACCCTCAGAAGAAATTCAGGGTCATCCATGTGGCGGGGACAAACGGCAAGGGCAGCACCTGCGCTTTTCTTACCTCTGTTTTCAGAGAAGCAGGTTTTTCATGCGGCCTGTTTACCTCTCCCCACCTGGTGGTGATCAACGAGAGATTTCAGATCAACGAAAAAAATATTGACGATGAGGCGTTTCTCGCTGCCTTTCACAAGGTGAAAGCACTTTCGGAGGAGCTGGTGGCAGAGGGAAGCTATCATCCCACTTATTTTGAAATGCTGTTCCTGATGGGAATGGTGATCTTCGCGGATGCGGGCGTGGATTATGTGATGCTGGAGACAGGTCTGGGAGGCCGGCTGGACGCCACTACGGCGGTGGAGGATCCCATTGCCTGTGTGATCACTTCTATAAGCAGGGATCATATGCAGTATCTGGGGAATACCATTCCGGAGATTGCCGGGGAAAAGGCCGGGATCATTGTGCCAGGGGTTCCGGTGATCTATGACGGAAATGATCCGGATGCCGCGGAGGTGATCCGCAAAAGGGCCGGAGAGTTGAAAAGTCCCTGCTATGAAATAAAGAGGGAAGATACGGAAATTCTTCAAATTACCAGGTCGGGCATTGATTTTTGTATGAAGAGTGGGTATTATGGTACTACAGTATTTTCCATACCGTTTATTGCCCGCTATCAGGTGATGAATGCCGCGCTGGCTCTGAAGACTGCGGAAATCCTTAACGGGGAGCTCCCTCTTCCTTCTGAGGCTGTGGAGAAGGGGCTGCGGGAAACCTGCTGGCAGGGACGGATGGAGACGGTTCTCCCGGGGGTGATCGTAGACGGCGCCCACAACGAGGACGGCGTGGAAAAATTCGTGGAGACGGCGGAGCATTTTCAGAAGGAATTCCCTCTGACACTGCTGTTTTCCGCGGTTGACGACAAGGATTATACAGATATGATACGGACGATCCTCGGAAGAATAAGCTTCCGCCATATCATAGTGACGCAGGTGGGAGGCTACCGCAAAGTGCCCTCCGGGGATCTGGCGGAGATTTTCCGCAGAGAAGGCTGCGCGTCCGTCAGGGCCTGCGACAGCGTGGAGGAAGCGTTCCGGGAAGCTGTTTCCCAAAAAGGAGAGGACGGACTTCTGTTCTGTGTGGGATCTCTGTATCTTGTAGGAGAGATTAAGGAAATACTCCGCAGAGATAAAGAAGAACGGCAATAAGGAGGAAACACCCAAGGGTGTACCTGAATGCCAAAAAGAACGGCAATAAGGAGGAAACACCATGATTGATTACGAAGAAGAACTGAAGAAGTTTGAACCGTGTATGGATGTGGCCGATACAGAAGGCGCGATATATGAAAAAGAGCTGACTGATATTCTGGATGTGCTGCAGGAGGTACTGCGGGAAGCAAAGAACAGCAGACGTAGATAAGTAAGGAGAAAGTAATGAATTGTGTGAACTGCGGCGCGTTTCTCACAGATATGGATCTGGATTACTGTCCAAGCTGCGGGTATAATGTGCTGATTCAGAAAAAGGTGGACTACCTTTCCAAGAGCTTTTATAATCAGGGGCTCGAGAAGGCCAGCATCAGAGATCTTTCGGGCGCTATCGCATGTCTGAAGCAGAGCCTGATCTATGATAAAAAAAACATCAGGGCGAGAAATCTTCTCGGCCTGGTATACTTTGAGACAGGAGAGGTAGTGGCGGCTCTGAGCGAATGGGTGATCAGTAAAAATCTGCAGCCTTCCAGGAATCTTGCCACAGAATATATTAATATCCTTCAGGCGAATTCCAATAAACTGAGAGCTATCAACGAAACCATTCGGAAATACAACCATGCGCTTCTGCTGTGCAGAGAGGGGCATGAAGACATGGCGGCTATCCAGCTTCGAAAGATTTTGTCCCAGAATCCCAAGCTGATCAAGGGATATCACCTGCTGGCGCTGATCCAGATGAAGGGCGGAGAGTGGAACCGTGCGAGAAGAACTCTGAGAAAGGCCGCCAAAATTGACAAAACAAATACGACCACACTGAGATTTCTGCGCGAGGTTGATGAACAGACGGGTGTTCCAACCCGGCTGGAGCGCCGGAAAAAGGGACTGTTTCAGGGAGGAAGCAATAAAAAACAGGAGTATGACGTGGTGGACAGCGAGTACATGGCGCAGGCTCCGGTTTACAGAGAACATTCAAAAATCCCGGTATTTCTGCTCCTGATGTCGGGAATAGCCGCCGGAGCCGTGGCGTTCTGGCTGCTGGCGGTACCGGCTATCCGGCAGGGAATCTATCAGGAGGCAAACCAGCAGATCATACAGTACAGCGAGTCTTTGGCCACCCAGGGAGCGGAGCTTACAAGAGCCCAGGGTCAGGCTCAGGAGTCGGGAGATACCGCGGAGGCGGTGACGGAGCAGCTTACGCAGGAGCAGGCCAAAAGCCAGAGCTACGAAGCGCTGCTGACCGCTTATTCCTATATGCAGCAGGACAATCTCGACGAGGCCGCCCTGTCGGTGCAGAAGGTCCAGGTGGATGTGCTGCCGGATTCTCTCAAAGCTATTTATACGGCTGTACGGGACGCCACAGGCGTTTCCGGAATCGGAGATACAGAGGAGCCTCAGGCAGATACCTCTTCGGATGAGGGCGGTGAAGATGTTTCCTATGAGGACGAGAGCGGCTACGAAGATGTATATTACAGCGACGACAGCTATTATGACGACGGTGATTACGATGACGGATATTATGACGACGGCTACTATGAATAGGATACAGGGCCAAAGACTGAAACATAAATAATTCTGAACAAAAGAGAAGCCTCAGAGCAGGGGATGTGCCGAAACGCACATCCCCTTTTGGCGCTTCCGGTGAAAAACGGAATTAAAAGGTATAAAAAGGAAAATAAGGGGGAAAATTCAGAATGAATGAGATGTTTGAGCTGAACGGAACATGTCTGACCGTTTTGCTTCCCGCGGAGGTGGATCATCCTGTGTCGGACATGGTGCGGAAAGAGGCGGACAGGATCATGGAGAATGTTTATATCCGGGTGATGGTTTTTGATTTCGGGAGGACGTGCTTTATGGACAGCTCCGGAATAGGCCTTCTGATGGGAAGCTACCGCGCGCTGGGAATGCGTCAGGGCTGCCTGCGCGCGGTAAGGGTCAGCAGGCACATCGACCGGCTTCTGCATCTGTCGGGGGTCCACCGGTATATCGAAATTCAAAAAGTTGAGGAAGAGGGGAAGCTATAATGGAAAATACCAATGAAATGACATTGATTTTTGACAGCCGCCCTGTAAACGAGGGGCTGGCAAGAGTTGCGGCGGCGTCTTTTTTTACGCAGCTCAACCCTACGCTGGAGGAGGTGGCGGATGTGAAAACTGCCGTTTCAGAGGCGGTGACAAATTGTATCATCCACGGATATGAAGGAAAGGTACATAAGATACGAATGGATCTGCGGCTGAAAGGCAGGGAGCTGTTCGTAGACATCTCGGATCAGGGCGCCGGGATTGCGGATGTGAAAAAGGCCATGGAACCTCTTTATACCACAAAACCGGAAAAAGACCGGTCAGGTATGGGATTCACTTTTATGGAGGCTTTTATGGATGAGGTAACGGTCGAGTCCGTGTTGGGGGAAGGCACCTCCGTCCATATGAAGAAAACCATCCAGAGGTAAAGGAGGCCTGATGGAGCATACTCTTGCCCTGATCGGGCGCGCGCACCAGGGGGATAAAGAGGCAAGAGATACATTGTTTGAAGAAAATACAGGACTTGTCTACAGCGTGGCGAGGCGTTTTCTTGGCCGGGGCGTGGAAATGGAGGATCTGTTCCAGATCGGGAGCATCGGTCTTTTAAAAGCGGTAGACAAATTCGATACGGAATATCAGGTGAAATTTTCCACCTATGCGGTGCCGATGATCGCGGGAGAGATCAAAAGGTTTCTCCGGGACGACGGGATACTGAAGGTGAGCCGTTCCTTAAAAGAAAGTCATTATAAGATCTATCAGGAAAGGGAGAAGCTGGAGCGTAGTTTGGGACGGGAGCCTACAGTCGGCGAGCTGTCTGAGGCTATGGATATATCTCCGGAGGAGCTGACGGTGATCATGGAGTCAGGCGCGGAAGTGGAATCCCTTTACCGGACGGTATATCAGGGAGAAGGTACGGAAATTTCTCTGATCGATAAGCTTCCGGAAAAAGAAGACCGGCAGGAACGTCTTCTGAACCGTATATTTCTGGAAGAGATCCTGGGAAAGCTTAAGCCTCAGGAACGAAGGCTGATCTATATGAGATATTTTCAGGACATGACACAGACGGAGATAGCCAGGCGTATGGGTGTCTCCCAGGTTCAGGTATCCAGAATGGAGAAGCGTATCCTGAAGCGGCTGAGAGCCCTTCAGGAAGGAAAGTGACGGGTGTTCTCCTGATTGGCGTTTTTTCTGCTGATCTCCTCCACAATAGTCAGATTTACGTCGTCTTCGTATTTGCGCATCTGTACCTGCATGGGGGTCGGGTCAGAGGTGATCTTCATGTGGCCGAAATGGTTGAAGAAGAACAGAACGCCCAAGCCCAGACCAACGGAATAAGAAATTTCCAGAATCGTGAAGCCGCTGGAGGACTTTCCGGTGACCTGGGTGTAGATCTGGGAAAAAAGAGTTCCTACGTCTGCGTCCGTGTTAAAGGTCATGATGGAAAATGCGGCTCCGAAAAAAGACGCGAGACAGACGGCCGCGATTTTCACATATCGAAAAAGAAGATGCTGGGGGGCCGCCTTTTCGTAGGTGATGATAAAGGTGGTTTCCCCTATGGGCGTTATGGTAAGATCAGGGGACTTCTGCCTGATCAGCTCTATCAGATCCATGACGGACATCACATATCGTCCCGGCTTCTGAGGATCCAGATGGATGACAGGAAGCACCCGCAGGCGGTTCAGAAGCTTGGGATTGGTACAGGACATTTTTGCGATATCCTGCAGGTATACATGAGGATGATGCACCTCTACATTGGCGTCCAGCTGAATATAAAGAGTATCGTTCATTGTACCGGCCTCCATAAGGATAGTTGATAAGATTCAGAAGCAAGGTCATTATTCCTTCATCTTCGGGCGGAAAATAAGGCTTGCCAGATATGAAAAAATGAGAGCCGCGGAAACGCCTGCAGCGCAGGCGGTGAAGCCTCCGGTGAACAGCCCCAGAAGGCCGTCCTCGGAAATTGCTTTTTTCATACCTGTCCACAGGATGTTTCCAAAGCCGAGAAGGGGCACGGACGCTCCTGCCCCGGCATAGTCGATAAGCGGCTGGTAGATCCCGGCAGCGCTCAGTACGGCGCCTGAGCAGACAAGGAGCACCATTACCCGCCCGGGGAGAAGCTTTGTTTTGTCAAGAAGGATCTGAACCAGGGCGCAGATGGCTCCGCCAACCCAGAACGCGTTAAAGTAATCCATTGTGATGTCCTCCGTTTTATATATTTCTGTAGATGCGTCCGGCAGCGTCAGAGCTCTTTATGCTCAATGACTACCGCGTGGGCGACGCCCGGAACAGAAGCGCCCTCATTGTAGCTGGTTTTGGAAAGCATGGCTCCTGTAGGGACAAAAAGAATCCGGTTCCACTTTCCGGAGACGACTCCGGGAAGAAGATGAGAGGCGAGAACGGCGGCGGAACAGCCGCATCCGCTGCCTCCGGAATGTGTGTCCTGCGTCTCGTTGTCAAAAATGATCAGTCCGCAGTCCTGATGTACGGCGCTGATATCCACGCTTTTTTCTTTAAGGAGATCCAGCAGGATTTTTTGACCTACAAGTCCAAGATCTCCGGTGACAATGGCGTCATAGTCCGAGGGGGTTCTGTGAAAGTCGGAGAGATTCTGCCAGATGGTATCACAGGCGGCGGGAGCCATGCACCCTCCCATATTCAGAGAATCGCGAAAGCCAAAATCAACGACTCTTCCCGTTGTGACGCCGGTGATCACGGCACAGCCGCCGCCTTTCCGGAGGGGAGACGCATTGGGAGTGTCCTCGTCCCTGGGAGGCAGGGCGCCGAGAATACAGGCGCCGCTTCCGGTAACGGTCCAGGTGGCTGACAGAGGACGCTGGTTTCCGTAACCCAGAGGATACCGGAATTCCTTTTCGGCTGAGGCAAAATGGCTGGAGGTGGCGCATAATATATGCTCTCCGTATCCTGCGGCCACGGCCATGGCGCCCAGGGAAAGTGATTCGCCCATGGTGGAGCAGGCGCCGTACAGCCCGTAAAAGGGGATTCCCATTTCGGCAATGCCGAAAGAGGAGGCAACGGTCTGGGCAAGCAGGTCTCCGGCAAACACCATGCGGATGTCCCGGGGCGTCAGTCCGGCCTTGCCGATAGCCAGGGAAGCCGCTTCCTTCTGCATGGAGCTTTCGGCCGCTTCCCAGGTATCCGTTCCAAACATGGGATCCTGGCAGATCATGTCGAATTTGTCTTTCAGAGGTCCTTCGCCTTCTTTTTTTCCAACAATGGACGCAGAGCTTTCAATATAAACAGGCTGGTCAAAAGCAATGCTGGACGAGCCGAGAATATTTCCGTATTTCATGACGCCACCCCCAGAAGCTTTAAAATATAGTATATGATTCCCAGAACCCAGGAGCTTAGGATTCCATAAAGGATCACAGGCCCTGCGATGGTAAAGATCTTGCATCCGATCCCGAATACCTGTCCTTCAGACTGAAATTCAATAGCGGAGGCCGCTACGGAATTCGCGAATCCGGTGATCGGGACCAGGCCTCCCGCTCCGCCGAATTTTCCGATTTTGGGGTAGAGATTCAGGCCGGTCAGGAGTACGCTGAGAAAGATCAGAATCAGTGAACACCAGCTGCCCGCGGTTTCCTTATCCGCGCCGAAGCCGGCGGCGGTATTCAAAATCCACTGGCCCAGTACGCAGATCAGTCCGCCTGTAAGAAAAGCCTTCGCCATATTTAAGGCGAGATTGTGCGTGGGGGTGATTTCCTTTACATATTTTTCATATTGTTTCTGTTTTTGTAACTGTTCCTTTGAAGGCATAGTTGTTTCCTTTCTGTCGCAGTTTACAGATACCTGTGAACTGCAACTCCTTTCCTTTCAGGCCGGGAGCTGAACGAATGCCGCATTGACATCTGTTCTTTTTTGTGTATATAATGAACTTCACTGCCAGCCGAAATAGTAATAAAAAAGAGTTCCGATAGTTTTGCCGGCGGCAATACAGATAATTATGGCCGGAAGGCCTTTTGTCAGCCGGATCCGCCGGGCAAAGACGGGGAACATATCCGCTATTTCCGCCAGGGCAAGAACCCAGCTTCCGAGAAAAATACCGGAGCAGATACCGAATATGATCAGGAAGGGAGCCCCCAGCGGAATGGGAAACGAAAAGAGATAAGACAAATTTCCGGCCACAATGCCCATCAGCGCCATATCTTCATATAGTAAAACATGTTCTCCGGTATGAGTGATTCCCGCGTAGCGGGGGATGATGGAGAGGGCGATCAAAAGCCCCGCCACTCCGCTGGCAATAATGGTGCCGGAGCACAGGCCCAGGAAGCCGAGGAATATCTGCTGCCACATGGAAAGCCCTCCTTTCATGGAAATTTATAGAGGGTATTATGCAGAAAAAACAGGAAAAAATACATGAAATCTAAAAAAAAAATGAAAACCTGTACTTTTCTTTTGCCGGATAGTATAATAAAACATAAAGCTTGAAACAGTAAACTATGGTGCAGGAGGTTTGCGTATGTATGACGCATATTCCCGAATGGAGTTATTATTGGGCCAGGCAGGGGTGGATCGTCTGAGCCGGGCAAAAATCGCGGTGTTCGGACTGGGCGGAGCCGGATCCTATGTTGTGGAGGCGCTGGCCCGCTGCGGAGTCGGCAGCCTGACGCTGATCGATCATGACGTAGTGTCTTCCTCGAATATCAACCGGCAGCTTTTTGCCCTGCAGTCTACTATCGGCCGAAAAAAGGTACAGATCGCCAAAGAGAGGATCCGGGATATCGACGAGGATATTTTAGTGCATACATACGAGACCTTTTATAATGAGGACACCGCCGGAATGTTTGATCTCAGAGCGTACGATTATATTGTGGACACCATTGATACGATGCCTTCCAAGATACTCCTGATCGAGCAGGCGGCGGCGAACCATACGCCGATCATTTCCTGCCTGTCTACCTGCGGAAGACTGAATCCGTCAAGATTTGAGATCACCGATATATCAAAGACCAGCGTATGTCCCGCGGCCAAGGCGATGCGCGCGGAGCTCCGCAAAAAAGGAATACGGAAGGTGAAGGTTCTGTACTCGAAGGAACGTCCGCGCAGACTTCTGGGAATCAGAGGGAGAACGGAAGCTGATGAAAATCCTGCTGCCGGAAGCGTGGCTTTTGTGCCCAGTGTGGCGGGGATGCTGATCGCCGGCGAGGTGGTGAGAGACCTTCTGACAGAAAAAATAAAAAAATAATACTTCCAGAAACAGGATGCATGCAGGCTGGGAGTTTTCCATATAAATAACTGGAAAGATAGAGGATCATAATCTGTGAGAGAAGAAATCAAAAAAAAATTCAGTGAGTTGCTTGGTAAAGAGAGGGTGCTTTTGGAGGAGCCGATGAACCGCCATACCACTTTTCGTATCGGCGGTCCGGCGGAGGTGTTTCTGATGCCGGAATCCTATGAACAGCTCAGAGAAGCCCTGCTTCTCTGCAAAAAGGAGAACCTTCCCTTTTTTATTCTGGGAAATGGGAGTAATCTCCTTGTAAGCGACCGCGGATACCGCGGCGTGATCATCCAGATGGACCGCAATATGGGCGCGGTTTGTCTGGAAGGCAATGAAATCCGCGCATGCGCGGGAGCGCTGCTTTCATCCATAGCGGCGGCGGCGAGGAAGGCGTCTCTGACAGGCTTTGAGTTCGCCGGAGGGATCCCGGGGACTCTGGGAGGAGCGGTAATGATGAATGCCGGCGCGTACGGAGGCGAGATAAAGGATGTCCTGAAGCAGGTCACGATCATGACAAGGGAAGGAGAGATCCGGACGCTTCCTGTGGAAGAGCTTGAGATGGGATACCGTACAAGCATCATCAAAAAGGCGGGATATATTGTTCTGGAAGCTGTGATCTCTCTGGAAAAGGGACGGGAAGAAGAGATCATGGCAAAAACAAGGGAGCTGGCGGAGAAGCGTTCCGAGAAGCAGCCTCTGGAATATCCAAGCGCCGGAAGCACCTTCAAACGTCCGGAGGGATACTTCGCCGGAAAGCTGATCATGGACAGCGGACTGAAAGGATACCGTGTGGGAGGAGCCCAGGTATCGGAAAAACACTGTGGATTTGTGATCAACACGGGAGGAGCCACCGCGGAGGATGTGAAACAGCTTATGGATCATGTGACTTGTACAGTAAAAGAAAAATTTGGAGTCACGCTGGAGCCGGAAGTAAGATTTTTAGGGGAATTTTAACAGGAGATAAGAGATGCGGCTTGTAATCGTTACCGGAATGTCGGGCGCAGGAAAAACCACTGCTTTGAAGATGCTTGAGGATACCCGTTATTTTTGCGTGGACAATCTGCCGATTCCTCTGGTAGGAAAATTTGTTTCCCTGATGGCGGGAACCCAGGGGGAAGAGGTGCAGAACGCGGCTATAGGCATTGATGCCAGAAGCGGGAGCGCTCTGGATGAGCTGGAGATGGAACTGGACAGAATGACCCGCGCAGGCCAGAAATATGAGATCCTTTTTCTGGATGCGGACGACCGTGTCCTCGTAAAAAGGTACAAGGAATCCAGGAGAAGTCATCCGCTGGCCATGACGGGAAGACTGGACGACGGCATCCGTCAGGAGAGGAAGATGATGGGATTCCTCAAGGAGCGGGCGGACTATATTATCGACACCACCCATCTCCTCACGAGAGAGCTCCGCAAGGAGCTGGACCGTATTTTTGTAGATAATGGAAAATTCCGCAATATGGTGATTTCCGTACTGTCCTTTGGATTTAAATATGGGATTCCGGAGGATGCGGATCTTGTATTTGACGTGCGTTTTTTGCCGAATCCCTATTATGTGGACGAGCTTCGCCCCCATACGGGTATGGACGGCGACGTATACAGGTATGTGATGGAAAATGAGGCGGCGAAGGAGTTTGCGTCAAAGCTGGAGGATATGGTGAAGTTTCTGATCCCCAATTATGTGAAGGAGGGGAAGACCAGCCTGGTGATCGCCATAGGATGCACCGGGGGCAAGCACCGCTCCGTGACCCTGGCCAGAGTGCTGTACGATCGCCTTCTGGAAACCCAGGAATACGGGATCCGGCTGGAGCATCGCGATATCGGCAAAGACGCCCTGCTGAAGAAGTAGGGCCGGAAGAAAAACGGAATTTATCCGGATAAAACAGAGAACAGGAGAAAATGGAAATTGTCTTTTTCAGGGATGGTGAAAGAAGAACTTTCCAGGCAGATCAGTATGGCAAGGCATTGCCGGATCGCTGAGATCGCGGCGCTTTTGAGCCTGTGCGGGAAAATGACCGCCGACAGGACGCTGAGGATGCAGACAGAAAATGCGGCAGTCATAAGAAAATACTTTACATTAGTCCAAAAAACATTTAATATAGAGACAGAAATTGCCGTTCGCGAGAGCCGGCAGATGAAGAAGGGGCATGTTTATTTTGTGGAAATAAAAGAACCTGCTCAGATTCAGACGGTACTTTTGGGAACAAAGCTTTCGCCGGAGGGTGGCAGCGGCGGTGCGCTGGCATTGGAAAACAGTTTTATCACCCAGCAGAGCTGCTGCAAGAGAGCGTTTATCAGGGGCTCGTTTCTGGCATCCGGTTCTATCAGCGATCCGGAAAAAGGATATCACTTCGAGATCGTATGTCCGGATGAGAAAAAGGCGGAGCAGTTAAAGGAGTTGATCCGCAGCTTTCAGATTGATGCCAAGGTGGTGCTGCGCAAGAAGTCATATGTGGTCTATGTGAAAGAAGGGGCGCAGATAGTGGATATGCTGGCTGTAATGGAGGCGAATGTGGGTTTGATGAATCTGGAGAACATCCGGATACTCAAAGAGATGCGCAACTCTGTCAACAGAAAAGTAAACTGCGAAATGGCAAACATTCATAAGACGGTTAGTGCGGCGGTGAAGCAGATAGAAGACATTAAACTAATTGAAGAAAAAACAGGGTTCCATAACCTGAATGAAGGTCTTGCAGAAATCGCTGAGCTAAGGCTGCAGTATCCGGAAGCTACACTCAAAGAATTAGGAATGATGTTAAACCCGCAGGTGGGAAAGTCGGGTGTGAATCACCGGCTGAGAAAGCTCAGCGCCATCGCGGATGAGCTGCGGGAAAACAAGGAGGAGTTATTATGATCAAAAAACCAATCACCATTCAGTTGTCTACAGGACTGGAAGCGCGTCCGGTGGCACAGCTTGTACAGGTGGCAAGCCAGTTTAACAGTGAGATTTATGTTGAAATTGGAAAGAAAAAGGTGAATGCGAAGAGTATTATGGGTATGATGACTCTTGGATTGGATTCTGGCGAGGAGATCACTCTTTCCGCAAACGGAGAGGATGAAGAGGCGGCAATGTCCAGTATAGAGAAATATTTAAGTAATCAATAAAGAATATAATGGCTGAATAAAGCATTGCCCCGGAAGAAGACCAATTCCGGGGCAATGCTTTTGTGCGGTTACAGGAATCGTTCTGATTATAACTGTCTGCGGCAGCCGTCTTTTGGCGTGCAGGGGCTTGCGTACTTTGTTTGCAAAAAAATTCTTTCTATAAATAATGCGGGTTCTTGGATGAAGGAGTAAAGGCTGAAAATCAAAAAAGAAATGGCAATAAAATGTCCTTTCTTGTATGCTGGAGGAGATTATAAGTTGACCGAAGGAAAAAAACAAGGTATAATGAGAACACTGAATGGAATACAACCACCACAAAAACAGAAGTGAGGGATATTGAAATGTCAAAATTTTTGAAGTTTATTGTACATTTTGTGATTGTATGTACGATTATACTGGTGCTGGCGCTGGCGCTTCCGCCGTTTTTCGGAATAACTACGGAAATTGTGGACAGCTCGGAAAAAGCGACGAACCTGCCTCTGGGCTCCGTTACCTACGCGATTCCCGTAAGGACAGAGGAGGTCGGCTCCGGGACGCCTATTCTTGTAGACGACGAGGGCGGCAAATATCGTTACAATCTGGTAAGCGTTGATACGCAGACCGGAACCGGTACGGTGGTCGATCCGTATGGTTCCGCAGCAGAATCGATCAACGTGTCAGTGAAAAACTGGGTTCCGAAGGTTGTGGTTACAATCGGCCTGGTCGGATATCTTCTGGTGGCTACCGAGAGCATTGAGGGACTGATCGTCATTGGCCTGGTGATCCTGTTCCTGATCATTCTCTATGTGATAGCGGAGCTCTGCAGGAAGGATAAAGAAGTTCTGGACGAGTACGAGGATCTTCGCGGAGACCGCAGACATGTAAAGACAAAAAAAGAATTAAAGATGGAAGAAAAAGCCAGAGAGAAGCGGATGCAGGAAGAGGACAGAGAGCTTCTGTATGGTGAAAAGGCCCGCAGGAAGCAGGCAAAAAAAGAAGAAAAAGAGAGAAGGAAGAAGATCCGTACAGGAGGCTTTGTGGACGAGATCTATGAAGACGATCTGGACGACGGCAGAGACGAAACAGTAAGAACAGAACAGAAACCTGAACGGAGACCGGAGAATGTACAGGCGGCGACCAGTGAAGCCCATGAGCTGCTGAAGAAAGAAATCGCGGCGGCAACTGCGGAAGAAGCCGTTACCATGGACGTTCCGGATAACCTGACGGAGCAGCTTCCGAGCTTCCGGGAGCTTCAGGAAGAGCGGCACAGAATGCGCCGGGAGGAAGAGCTCTGGCAGGAGGAAACTCATGCTGAGATCAAAAAGCTGGCGATTCCTTCCTATACCGCCGCGCAGCTTGCGGAAAAAGCAAAAAGGTCGGGCGATACGCCGGATATCGTGAGAGACTCCATCACAAAGGTAACACTTTTCGACTATTCTGATATTATCAGCGCAGAGGAAGAGGAAATCGAAGAGGACTAAAGAGAAAAGGACACAGAGGAAACAGGCGGAAGCAGATTTCCTCTGTGTTTTTATTATAGGAAAGTGTTCCGGATTGTTCTAAGCTGTAATATGCGGCCGGTTGCATGTGGATTTATGACTGCATGCAGCAGTCCGCGTCTGGTATGCAAAGTGAGCTGCGCTCTTTGCTATGTATGGGAAAAAATACAAAAAATAAAAAAAAACACTTGCATATAAAAGAATCATTGTGTATACTAATATCTGCTGTGACATGATAGCTATGAAACGCGAGGTTGCTGCCGAAAAGGCAGGTTTTCCGTGGAGCGAATGTCAAGTTGGGAAACTGACGACAAGTCACTGTACAAGTTCAAAGACCATCTTGGGATGGGCGTGTGAAAGGATGTCTAAGGACACACACGGAGATGTGTACAGTCGCCGCTTGTCGTACTGCATAATTGAGTACGAATAGGAGGAGACTTTTTTTATGGCAAATCAGGTAATGAGAATCACATTAAAGGCTTACGATCATCAGTTAGTAGATGCATCTGCAGCGAAAATCATCGACACTGTTAAGAAGAACGGTGCAAAGGTCAGCGGACCGGTTCCGCTTCCGACCAAGAAAGAGGTTGTTACAATCTTAAGAGCTGTTCACAAGTACAAAGATTCCAGAGAGCAGTTCGAGCAGAGAACCCATAAGAGACTCATCGATATCCTGACACCCACACAGAAAACTGTAGACGCGCTTTCCAGACTGGAAATGCCGGCAGGTGTTCACATTGATATCAAGATGAAGACTAAATAATTCTGGTTGCATAAGCATTTATGCTATTAACTATATGATTGCCTTAATGGTAATCCGCTATAAGGAGGAAAAAAGAATGAAGAAAGCTATCTTAGCTACAAAAGTCGGAATGACACAGATCTTCAATGAAGACGGTATTCTGATTCCGGTAACTGTTTTACAGGCTGGCCCATGCGTGGTTACACAGGTGAAAACCGAAGAGAACGACGGATATGCGGCAGTTCAGGTTGGTTACGGTGAAATCCGTGAGAAACTGGTGAACAAACCGGAAAAAGGACATTTTGACAAAGCAGGCGTTGCTGTGAAGAGATTCCTGAAGGAGTTCAGATTCGAGAACGCTGCTGAATATGAGGTAGGACAGGAAATTAAGGCTGATATCTTTGCCGCAGGCGATCACATCGACGCTACTGCAATTTCCAAAGGTAAAGGCTTCCAGGGCGCGATCAAGAGACACGGACAGTCCAGAGGACCTATGGCTCACGGTTCAAAATATCACCGTCACGCAGGTTCCAACGGCGCCGCATCTGATCCCAGCAAGGTTTTCAAAGGAAAGAAGATGCCGGGACAGATGGGACATGTTCAGGTGACTGTACAGAATCTTGAGATCGTTCGCGTAGATACAGAAAACAACTTACTGTTAGTAAAAGGTGCTGTTCCGGGACCTAAGAAATCTCTGGTGACCATCAAAGAGACAGTAAAGTCTTTATAATGAGAAAGGAGGAGCATCAGAATGGCAAACGTAACTGTTTATAATATGGAAGGCAATGAAGTTGGAACCATGGAGCTGAACGACGCAGTGTTTGGCGCCCCGATCAACGAGCATCTGCTTCATCTTGCTGTTGTTCGCCAGCTTGCAAATAAACGCCAGGGTACTCAGAAAGCGAAAACTCGTTCTGAAGTAAGCGGCGGCGGAAGAAAACCGTGGAGACAGAAAGGAACAGGTCATGCAAGACAGGGTTCCATCCGTGCACCACAGTGGACCGGCGGCGGTGTTGTATTCGCTCCCGTTCCGAGAGATTACACAATGAAAATGAACAAGAAGGAAAGAAGAGCTGCGTTAAGATCTGCTCTTACCTCCAAGGTTCAGGACAATAAACTGGTTGTAGTTGACAGCCTCGCGCTTTCCGAGATCAAGACAAAGGAAATGCAGAGAGTTCTCAACAATCTGAAAGCAGAGAAGGCGCTTGTGATCACCGCTGCTGATGATCAGAATGTGATCCTTTCCGCAAGAAACATCGCAGATGTACAGACTGCGACAGTAAATACCATGAACGTATATGATGTTATGAAACACAATACGGTCGTAGTTACCAAAGACGCAGTGGCATCCATTGAGGAGGTGTACGCATAATGGCAGACATTAAGTATTATGACGTAATCCTGAAACCTGTGATTACTGAGAAATCCATGAATATCATGGGAGAAAAGAAATATACATTCCTCGTACATCCGTCAGCAAACAAATCTCAGATCAAAGAAGCTGTTGAGAAAATGTTTGAGGGAACAAAGGTGAAGAGTGTAAACACTATGAACCTTGACGGAAAGAAGAGACGCCGCGGAATGGTTGTCGGCAAGACAGCCAAGAGCAAAAAGGCGATCGTGTCACTGACAGAGGACAGCAAGGATATTGAGATTTTTGAGGGACTTTAATCGTCCGCTATAAAACAGAGCGCACCTTGGAAGACGAGCTTCCTCGGTCGCGGGACATGAGATGTCTCACAGAGCGCACCTCGGAAGACGAGCTTCCTCGGTCGCGTTACACGCTTGTGAGTCTTTCGGATAATGCCTGTTTACATGCGAGCATGACACAGTCATTACCGAAATCCTCGGCGCTCTGTTTATCACGCATATGTGCACGAAAGCACGAGAATAAATTCGAAAGGAGAAACATCATGGGAATCAAAACCTATAACCCATATACACCGTCAAGAAGACATATGACCGGTTCCGATTTCTCCGAGATTACTGCCAGCAAACCGGAGAAATCCCTGGTAGTGTCTCTGAAGAAAAATGCCGGACGTAACAATCAGGGTAAGATCACTGTTAGACACCGCGGAGGCGGAAGCAGAAGAAAATACAGAATCATCGACTTCAAGAGAAGAAAAGATGGAATTCCGGCAACAGTTAAAACAATCGAGTACGATCCGAACAGAACAGCAAATATCGCACTGATCTGCTACGCAGACGGTGAGAAAGCTTATATTCTTGCTCCGGAAGGCCTGAAGGTTGGCCAGAAGGTAATGAACGGACCGGAAGCAGAAATCCGCGTAGGCAACTGCCTGCCCTTGGAAATGATCCCGGTTGGTACCATGATCCACAATATTGAGCTCCATGCCGGAAAGGGCGGCCAGATGGTTCGTTCCGCTGGAAACGGCGCTCAGTTAATGGCTAAAGAAGGAAAATACGCAACACTGAGATTACCATCCGGTGAAATGAGAATGGTTCCTCTGACCTGCCGCGCTTCCATCGGTATCGTAGGAAACGGCGACCACAACCTTATCAACATCGGTAAAGCTGGACGTAAGCGTCACATGGGAATCAGACCTACTGTCCGCGGTTCTGTAATGAACCCCAACGACCATCCGCACGGCGGTGGTGAAGGCAAGACCGGTATCGGACGTCCTGGTCCGTGTACACCTTGGGGCAAGCCTGCACTTGGTCTGAAGACAAGAAAGAAGAACAAACAGTCCAACAAGCTCATCGTAAGAAGACGCGATGGAAAAGCTTTAGCGAAATAATAAGGAGGGTACAGAATGTCTCGTTCATTGAAAAAAGGACCTTTCGCAGACGCAAGCCTGCTGAAAAAGGTTGACGCTCTGAATGCTGCAAACGACAAAGCCGTGATCAAAACATGGTCACGCCGCTCCACAATTTTCCCGTCTTTCGTAGGACATACAATCGCTGTTCATGACGGAAGAAAACATGTACCGGTATATATCACTGAGGATATGGTAGGACATAAGCTGGGAGAATTTGTTGCAACGAGAACCTACAGAGGACACGGAAAAGACGAGAAGAGATCCGGCGTCCGCTAAGTGAAAATATCCGCCTGGTCGTCCGGCTGGCTTAACGCCCCGGAGACCAAGGTGTTTTCCATCAGATATCGAATGAAAAGAAAGGAGGCACTTTAAAATGGCAAAGGGACACAGAAGCCAGATTAAGAGAGCCAGAAATGAGAATAATAAAGAGACAAGACCGTCTGCAAAATTATCTTATGCAAGAATTTCTGTTCAGAAAGCCTGCTATGTATTAGACGTAATCCGCGGCAAAGATGTGCAGACAGCGCTTGGTATCCTGACATATAATCCGAGATATGCTTCCAGCGTTCTTAAGAAGCTGCTTGAGTCAGCAGTGGCAAACGCTGAAAATAACAACGGAATGAGCGCAGATAACCTCTACATTGCAGAGTGCTATGCAAACAAGGGACCTACAATGAAGCGTATTCAGCCAAGAGCACAGGGCCGTGCTTACAGAATTGAAAAGAGAACAAGCCATATCACCATCGTGCTGGATGAAAGATAAGGAGGAAAAGCATGGGACAGAAAGTTAATCCACATGGCCTTAGAGTGGGTATTATTAAGGATTGGGATTCCAGATGGTATGCAGAAGCTGATTTTGCGGATAATCTGGTTGAGGACTACAACATCAGAACATTTTTAAAGAAAAAACTCTACAGCGCAGGCGTTTCCAAGATTGAGATCGAGAGAGCCTCTGACAGAGTGAAGATCATCATCTATACTGCAAAGCCTGGTATCGTAATCGGTAAGGGCGGCGCAGAGATCGAAAAAGTAAAAGCAGAGCTTCAGAAATATACAGACAAGAAGCTGATCGTAGATATCAAAGAAGTAAAGAGACCGGACAGAGACGCTCAGCTTGTTGCGGAAAACATTGCTCTTCAGCTCGAGAACCGTATTTCCTTCAGACGCGCAATGAAGTCTACAATGCAGAGAACAATGAAGGCCGGAGCAAAGGGAATCAAGACTGCTGTATCCGGACGTCTCGGCGGCGCGGATATGGCTCGTACAGAATTCTACAGCGAGGGAACAATTCCGCTTCAGACACTTCGTGCAGACATTGATTACGGTTTTGCAGAAGCAGACACAACTTACGGCAAAGTCGGCGTAAAAGCCT